>Ga0182749_1001376_pt1 | contig 19315 bp, 14 predicted proteins | sample eDN3rd37CKraftMG_FD_128875 | JGI IMG/M metagenome (GOLD analysis project Ga0182749, IMG submission 128875) | Enriched Miracle-Growth compost microbial communities from Emeryville, California, USA - eDNA 3rd pass 37_C Kraft MG (version 2) (version 2) ...
ACATCCTGCTGCAGGTCATGGATCACGGCACGCTGACAGACAACAATGGCCGCAAGTCTGACTTCCGCAACGTGATCATTGTCATGACCACGAATGCGGGCGCCGAGGCGCTGAACAAGACCTCCATAGGCTTTGCCGCGCCGTCGCGCAGCGGCGACGAGATGGCGGATATCAAGCGCATGTTCACGCCCGAATTCCGCAACCGCCTCGATGCCATCATCAGCTTTGCGCCGCTGTCGCGCGACATCATCCTGCGGGTGGTGGACAAGTTCCTGATGCAGCTTGAAGACCAGCTTCACGAAAAACATGTGGAAGTTGTCTTTTCGCAAGCGCTGCGCGAGCATCTTGCCCAGAACGGGTTTGACCCGGCCATGGGCGCGCGTCCGATGCAACGGCTCATCCAGGACACGATACGCCGTGCGCTGGCCGATGAGCTGCTGTTCGGACGGCTGGTCGACGGCGGCCATGTCGAGGTCGACATGGATGCCGAGGGCAAGGTAACGCTGGCATTTCCCGAGGGCGCCGGCAAGCCCGGATCCGCCAGTGCCTCATCTTCGTCGCGCCCGGAACCTGAGCTCGTCGATTGATGGCGGCCAGCCCGCTGATAGCGTGCGAGAATTGTTCGAGGCTGCATGAACGCACGCCCCTGGAGCCGGGGGCGGTTGCTTCTTGTACCCGGTGCGGCACGGAGCTGTATCGTCAGAGCAGGGTGTCGGTCGACGGCTGGATTGCGCTGGCGCTGACCGCCGCCATTCTGTTTGCCATCGCCAATTTCTACCCCATCGTGCGCCTGAACCTGCAAGGCCTGCAGGCAGATGCCTCGCTGCCGGGCGCTTTGCTGCTTACCTGGCAGCAGAATCATGAAATCGTTGCCATCCTGACCGGCCTGTTCGGCTTCTGGATGCCTCTGCTGCAGATACTGATTGTGCTGTGGGCGCTGCTGGCCCTGCGTTCAGGCCGGCTGCCGGGCGACTTCGCCCATGGGCTGCGTCTGCTGCACATCGTTGCGCCGTGGAGCATGATTCCGGTGCTAATGCTCGGGGTCATTGTCGCCATGGTCAAGTTCGCGGGCTTTGCCCTGATGTCGCTGGGGCCGGCGATTTGGGCCTACGCCGTACTCACGTTCATCGTGACCGGCCTTTCCCGCATGTCGTCGACACGCCTGTGGCAATATGCCGAAGAGCGTGGCCTGGCGCCGGTGTCGGGCGCGCCCGATGCGCGGGCGCAAATGGCGTATGACGTGGACGCGGGGGCAGGCATGCAGGCGGGCGCTGATGCCGACGTGGCGCCGCCGTATTCGCCAGGAATTCGGGATGACGGGCCGGAGGGTCCGCCTATCGCGTCCTGCGCCAGTTGCGGCTATGTGCAGGCCGTGCCTGCGCGGTTGTTTTCGCGCTGGGTCGACAGGCGGGGCATACAGAGGCTTGAACAGGACGGCGGGCCGGCACGATGCGGCCGCTGCGGGTCGCGCCTGTACAGGCGCAAGCCGAACATGGACGGCCGTGTCTGGGCGTTTCTGCTGGCGGCCTGCATAGCCTACGTGCCAGCCAATGTATTGCCGGTGATGCGCATTCGCACGGTCATGGGCGAGAGTGCGCATACCATTCTCGGCGGCGTGCTTGAGCTGTGGAATCTGGGCTCCCCCGATCTCGCGGTCATTGTGTTTGTCGCCAGTATCGTGGTGCCGGTCACCAAGCTTGCCATACTCATGCTCCTGCTTCTGCGCCGCCGCTGGAAGGGGGAAGCGCTGCAGCGTTCCCGTACCCGGCTGTACGATTTCATCAACTTTATCGGCCAGTGGTCCATGCTGGATGTCTTTGTGGTGATCCTGATGTCCGCCATGGCAAACTTCCCTGGCATGTCGCAGGTGATCGCAGGTCCGGGCGCGGCCAGCTTCGGGCTGGTGGTGGTGCTGACGATTCTCGCCGCGGAAAGCTATGATCCGCGTTCCGGCTGGGATAGGGATCCCGGCACGAACATTGCTCCACTCGAACCCGCCGGGCCTCATGTGAGGACGCCTGCCTCGCATGCTGTTTCCGACGCTGCCGAACAATGCTATGACAGAACCTGAAAACAAGTCTGATTCCATGCCATCGTCCCCCCCGCCACAGCCTGAGGTGCGCAGGTCGCGCCAGGTGCGCATTTCCTGGATCTGGCTGGTGCCGCTGGTGGCCGCCATCGTGGGCGCATCGCTGCTGTTTCGGGACTGGATGCACGCGGGACCCACGGTAACGATCGCCTTCGATTCGGCCGATGGGCTGGAAGTGGGGCAAACCAAAGTCCGCTACAAAGAGGTCGTGGTTGGAACGGTAACAGGCATCAAGGTGTCGCCGGATCGGCGCAAGGCGCTGGTAAGCGCGCAGATCGACCGCGAGAGCGCAAACTATATCGCGCAGCCGGGCAGCCGCTTCTGGGTGGTGCGTCCGCGCCTGGGCATCAGCGGCGTAACCGGGCTCAATACCCTGTTGTCGGGCGCCTATATCAGTGTGGACACGGCGGAAAAGCCCGCGTCTGACGCCGATGCCGTCTACGAGTTCGAGGGCCTGGAAAAGCCGCCGGAGATCAGCAGCTCGCGGCCTGGCACCCGCTTTGTGCTTCAGGCCGCCGACCTGGGTTCGCTCGAGATCGGCTCCCCCGTGTATTTCCGCCGCATACAGGTGGGCCAGGTGGTTGGCTATTCTCTGGATTCGTCCGGCAAGTCGGTCAATGTCCAGGTATTTGTCGATGCGCCTTACGACAAGTTTGTTACCAGCGATGCGCGATTCTGGAACGCCAGCGGCATCAATCTGTCCCTGGATGCGGACGGCTTGAGCGTGCAGACCGGGTCGCTGGTTTCGATGGTTGCCGGAGGGGTCGCATTCGCTTCGCCCAACGAGTCCGATACGGAGCCGGCCAAGGCGAATAGCGTGTTCCAGCTGGCAGGGTCGCGGGAGCAGGCCATGGCCGATCCAGACGGGCCGCCATTCCTGGTGGAGATGCACTTCTTGCAGTCTGTGCGTGGCCTGCGGGTCGGCGCGGCGGTGGATTTCCGTGGGCTGGAGCTGGGCACGGTATCCAGTATCGATCTGAAATACGATACCGCCGGACAGCGCTTTTACGCCCTGGTCAAAGCCCGGCTGTATCCGCTGCGCTTTGGCGAGCTGTACGGGCAGGCAGAGCAGGCGGCCAAGGAAGGCGAGAGCGCGGGCAGCCGTCTGCTCGCACCCATGATCCAGCATGGGCTGCGCGCGCAGGTCCGGCCGGCGAATCTGCTTACCGGCCAGCAGTATGTCGCGCTGGACTTTTTCCCTTCCGCGGAGAAAGCCATGGTGGATGTCAGCAAATCGCCCGTCGAGCTGCCGACGATTGCCGGCAGCTTTGACAGGCTGCAGCAGCAGATCAGCAGCATCGTCACGAAATTCGACAAGATTCCTTTCGACGATATAGGGATGGAGCTGCGCAGTAGCCTGGAGGCGCTGAACAAAGTTCTGCGCCGCGTCGACGGGGAACTTGGGCCGCAGGCTTCGGCCATGCTGAAGTCTGCACAGAAGTCCCTCAGCGGCCTTGATCAGGTGCTGGGCTCGGACATGACAGCGGGAGGCAATCTTGCCGGCACGATGCGCGAGCTGGGCGACGCCGCCCGCGCGCTGCGCGCCCTGGCAGAATATCTGGAAACGCATCCCTCGTCGGTGGTCCGAGGCCGGGGGGCCGATCCGGCATATATCACGCCATGAGAGAAAGCATGAAAATCAAATATATTGCATGGGTGCTGGGTAGCGCGGCGCTTGCGGCGGGGCTGGCTGGCTGCGCCAGCGCTCCCGCCAGCCATTATTATTCCCTGATGCCCGAAGCGGCAGATGCCGCGCCAGGGCAAGCTGCGTCGGCACAGGCCTCTTACACCATCAGCGTGTCGCCCGTGCAGGTGCCGGAGCAGGTAGACAAGCCCCAGATCGTGCTCAATGAGCCGGATTCGGCGCAGGTTACGCCGCTGGGCGGCTATTTATGGGCGGCCAAGCTGTCCGAGGAAGTGCGCAGCGCGCTTGCCGACGATCTGTCGCGGCGCCTGGGCGCGCTGGAGGCGCCGCCCGCCAGCCTGGCCAAAGACCAGGGCAACTGGCAGGTCAATGTGAAGATCCAGCGCTTTGATTCGTATTACGGCAATCGGGCTGTGCTGGATGCGTCCTGGGCATTGACGCCGCACAATATCCGGGGTGGGCGCCCCGCGTATTGCCGGGCGCGGATCAGTGTGCCTGTGGCGGACGGTATGTCCGCGCTGGTCAAGGGCCATCAGGATGCGTTGTGGATGCTCTCGGCGCTGATTGCCGGCAAGATCCAGCCAGCGACAGCGCAGGACGATATCGGCGAGCTAGAGTTCAATCGTTGCACCTGATTCATGTCCGGGTTTTCCAGGTGGGTTGTACCTTTTTGGCTCGGGTTTTATTTCGGGTTAACCTTAATATTCATAAAGGTGTAACCCGTTTAGTATTCGCCTCGTGTACGGAAAAGGGCCTATCCGGCCTGCCATCTTTCACGGAGCATACAGACAGGTCATGGCTACCACCACACTTGGCGTCAAGGTTGACGAATCATTGCGCGAAAGGCTGCGTGAGGCGGCGGCGCGTGTGGGCTGCACGCCGCACTGGCTGCACAAGCAGGCGCTTTTCGCCTATGTCGAAGCCATTGAGCGGGGGCAGCTTCCCCCTGAAATAGCCAGGTTTGATGCCGATGCGTCCGATACGTCCTCCGAGCCGCTGGCGCCCGAGGCGGCGCCGCCATTCTATGAATTCGCCCAGGACGTGCAGCCGCAGTCAGTGCTGCGCGCGGCGATCACGTCCGCCTATCGCAGGCCGGAAACGGAATGCCTGCCCCTGTTGATCGAGCAGGCGCGCAGCACCCATCCCCAGGATGTACACGAGCTGGCTTACCGCCTGGTACAGACGCTGCGCGGCAAGCGCAAGAGCGGCGTGGTGGAAAGCCTGATTCAGGAATTTTCGCTGTCCAGCCAGGAAGGCGTTGCCCTGATGTGCCTGGCCGAGGCGCTGCTGCGCATTCCCGACCGCGCGACACGCGATGCCCTCATCCGCGACAAGATTGCGCGCGGCGATTGGCGCTCCCATATGGGGGAATCGTCCTCTCTGTTCGTCAACGCCGCAACCTGGGGCCTGCTGCTGACCGGCAAGCTGGTTTCCGTGAACAGCGAGCAGTCGCTTTCGCGCGCGCTTACACGCATGATAGGCAAGGGAGGGGAGCCGCTGATCCGCAAGGGCGTGAATATTGCGATGCGCATGATGGGCGAGCAGTTCGTGGCCGGACAGACGATATCGTCCGCGCTGGCCAACAGCCGCAAGCTGGAAGAGCGCGGCTTCCGCTATTCATATGACATGCTGGGCGAGGCGGCCACCACCGCCGCCGACGCCCAGCGCTACTACACCTCGTATGAGCAGTCCATCCATGCGATCGGCAAGGCTGCGCAAGGGCGCGGCATTTACGAGGGGCCGGGCATATCCATCAAGCTCTCGGCATTGCATCCTCGCTATACGCGTGCGCAGCGTGATCGCGTCATGGCCGAACTGCTGCCGCGTGTGCTGAAACTGGCCCGGCTTGCCCGGCGCTATGACATCGGGCTGAATATTGACGCGGAAGAAGCCGACCGGCTCGAACTTTCGCTGGACCTGCTGGAAGCGCTGTGCTTCGATGCCGACCTCGCGGGCTGGAACGGCATCGGCTTTGTCGTGCAGGCCTATCAGAAGCGCGCGCCTTTCGTGCTGGATTATCTCGTGGATCTGGCGGTGCGCAGCAATCACCGGCTGATGGTGCGTTTGGTCAAGGGGGCCTACTGGGATAGCGAGATCAAGCGGGCCCAGGTGGAGGGCCTGGAAGGGTATCCGGTCTATACGCGAAAAATTCATACAGACATTGCCTATCTCGCTTGCGCGCGCAAGCTGCTGGCCGCGCCGCAGGCGGTGTTCCCGCAATTCGCCACCCATAATGCCCACACCCTGTCTGCCATTTATTACATGGCGGGGCAAAACTATTATCCGGGCCAATATGAATTCCAGTGCCTGCACGGCATGGGCGAATCTCTCTACGAGCATGTTACGGGGCCGGTGGCGCAAGGCGGGCTGAACCGCCCCTGCCGCATTTATGCGCCGGTCGGCACCCACGAGACCCTGCTGGCCTATCTGGTGCGCCGCCTGCTGGAAAATGGCGCCAACACCTCATTCGTGAATCAGATTGGCGATGAGGATATTCCTGTGGAGGTTCTCGTGGCCGATCCTGTCCAGGCGGCCGAACGCCTGCGGCCCCTGGGGGCGCCTCATGACAAGATACCTTTGCCGCGCGATATTTATCTTGCTTCGGAGCAGCGCGAAAATTCCGCTGGCATAGACTTGAGCAATGAGCACAGGCTGGGCTCGCTGGCCGCCGCGCTGATGGGCAGTGCGGGCCAGGTGTGGCGCGCGTCTCCCATGCTGGCCGGGCAGGCGTCCCAGTGGGATGAAGCGCGGGCCTTGCCGGTGCTCAACCCCGCAGACCATCGCGATGTGGTCGGCCATGTCATCGAGTCCGACGAAAACGATGTCCGCCTTGCGCTCGAGGCGGCTGACCACGCCGCCCCCATCTGGGCGGCGACGCCGGTGGAGGACCGGGCGCAATGCCTGTTGCGCACTGCCCGAATACTTGAAGACGAGATGCAGCCGCTGCTGGGCCTGATTGTGCGCGAAGCGGGAAAGTCTCTGCCCAACGCCATTGCGGAGGTGCGCGAGGCGGTTGATTTTCTGCGCTATTACGCCCGGCAGATTGAAAATGGTTTTTCCAATGACAGCCATCGCCCGCTCGGGCCTGTGTTGTGCATCAGCCCGTGGAATTTTCCCCTTGCCATCTTCACCGGCCAGGTCTCGGCCGCGCTGGCCGCCGGCAATACGGTGCTGGCCAAACCGGCAGAGCAGACCAGCCTGATCGCGGCGGCGGCGGTGTCCGCCATGCACCGGGCGGGCATCCCCGCCGGTGCGGTGCAGCTTTTGCCAGGCAAGGGTGAGACTGTGGGGGCAGCGCTTGTCGCCAGCCCTGTTGTCAGAGGCGTCTTGTTTACCGGCTCGACCAGCGTCGCGCATCTGATTTCGCGCCAGCTTGCCCAGCGGCTGGATGACAATGGCCGGCCCATTCCCCTCGTGGCAGAGACAGGGGGGCTCAATGCCATGGTGGTCGATTCGTCCGCGCTGGCCGAACAGGTGATCGCCGACGTGTTGACCTCGGCTTTTGATTCGGCGGGCCAGCGCTGTTCCGCCCTGAGGTTGTTATGCGTGCAGGAGGATTGCGCCGAGCATGTCCTGACCATGCTGCGCGGAGCCCTGAAGGAATTGCGGGCCGGCAACCCCGACCGCCTGGGTACTGATGTCGGTCCCGTCATAGACGCGCAGGCCCAGGCCGGCATCCAGGACCATATCCAGGCCATGCGCGAAGCGGGGCATGCCGTCCACCAGCTGGAGCTTGGGCCTGAATGCCGCCATGGCTATTTCGTGCCGCCCACCCTCATTGAGCTGGACGAACCAGGCCAGTTGCGCCGGGAGGTGTTCGGCCCGGTGCTGCATGTGGTGCGCTATCGCCGTGACGACCTGGACAGCCTGATTGATGCCATCAATGCTTCAGGCTATGGCCTGACTTTTGGAGTGCATACCAGGCTGGACGAAACGGTGGTCAAGGTATCCGAGCGCATTCACGCGGGCAATGTCTATGTGAACCGCAATGTCGTGGGCGCGGTGGTCGGCGTGCAGCCCTTCGGGGGCGAAGGCCTCTCGGGCACAGGGCCCAAGGCGGGCGGCCCGCTTTATTTGCTGCGCCTGCTTGGCCAACATCCCGCCGGCTTGCCCCAGGGCCTGAGCGTCCAGGGCAACGCAGCGCAGGCGATGACGCTGTGCGGCCCCACGGGAGAAACCAATCTGTACAAAGTCGCGCCGCGCGGCACAGTGCTGTGCATCGCCGCCACGGCGGCGGGCGCGCGCGCGCAGTACGAAGCATGCACCGCCACGGGCAACAAGATCATCTTTGTCGAGGGCGATGTGTCGCGAACCTGGGTGGAGACGCTTGACAGTACGGCGCGGCAATGCGTGGGCTTCGCGCGGCAAGACGATATCGAGCAGGGCGATTATCAGGCAGTGCTGTTTGAAGGCGATGGCGATGCGCTGCGCGAGCTGAACGTTGCCGTTGCGGCGCGCCCTGGTCCCATCATCGGGGTCCAGGGGCTGAGCAGCGATGATATCGCCGCGGGCCAGCGCTACCATGCCGAGCGCCTGCTGCGCGAGACCTCGGTCAGTATCAATACCACGGCGGCTGGCGGCAACGCCAGCCTCATGATGATAGGGTGAGGGTTACAGCCCATTAACCCATTGCAGCATGTCTGGTTAAATCGGGGCAGGCAGTTCCGCAGGCGCCATGTTTCCAGACAACAACCTCGAAGAACCTCGAAAAACACGATGGAGAGAACTACCATGCAAACCACCACTGGATTCAAGCTCATGGCGGCTGCCGCCGCTGTCGCGGCGGGCCTTGCCGCGGGCACTGCCCACGCCGCGGACACGAAGACCATACGCCTGGGCTTCGCCGCGCCGTTGACGGGGCCGCAGTCGCACTATGGCGAAGACATGAAAAACGGGCTGGAACTCGCATTGGAGCAAGCCAATGCGCAGAATATCCAGCTGGACGGCAAGACCGCCAAATTCGAGCTGGTCAGCAAGGATGATCAAGCCGACCCGCGCACGGCGGTGCAAGTGGCGCAGCAAATTGTCGACGAAGGCGTGGACGGCGTGCTGGGCCATTTCAATTCCGGCACGACCATCCCCGCGTCGCGTGTCTACAACGATGCCGGGTTGCCGCAGATCGCCATGGCGACCTCGCCTGAATATACCCAGCAGGGTTACGACACCACCTTCCGCATGATGACCAGCGATACCCAGCAGGGCTCGGCGGATGGCGAGTTCATTGTCAAGGAACTGGGTGCGCGCAAGATTGCGCTGATCGATGACCGCACCGCCTATGGCCAAGGTCTGGCGGACCAGGTTGCGGCGGCGGTCAAGGCCAACGGCGGCGAGATTATCGCGCGCGAGTACACCACCGACAAGGCCAACGATTTCACCGCCATCCTCACCAATATCAAGGACAAGCAGCCGGATGCCATTTTCTTTGGCGGCCTGGATGCGCAGTCGGGTCCGATGCGTCGCCAGATGGTCCGTCTGGGCATCAAGGCGCCGCTGGTATCGGGCGAGATGACCCGCAGCGATACCTTCCTCAAGCTGGCGGGCGATGAGGCAAACGGCACATACGCTTCGCTGGCCGGCGTGCCTCTCAAGCAGATGGCGGCGGGCGAAAAATTCGAGCAGGCCTACAAAGAGCGTTTCAAGAAGGACCCTGGTGTGTATGCTCCCTATGCCTATGACGGCGCCTGGAACATGATTACCGCCATGAAGGAAGCCGGCTCGGCCAAGCCCGAAAAATACCTGCCCAAGCTGGCGTCCCTGCAGCGTTCGGGCGCGACCAGCAACAATATCGCCTACGACAAAAATGGCGACCTGAAGGAGATTTCCGTCACGATCTATGAAGTCAAGGACGGCAAGTGGCAGATGGTGAAAACCATGGTCAGCAACGCCAAGTAAGCCGTATCTTTTCTTTCCAGGACCGGCCAGGTGGCCGGTCCGCGCACTGAGTTACAGGCATGGATATCCTTCTCCAACAGCTCATCAACGGGGTCACCGTCGGCAGTGTGTATGCCCTGGTCGCCCTGGGCTATACCATGGTCTACGGGATCATCGGGCTGATCAATTTTGCGCATGGCGATGTCGTGATGGTCGGCGCCATGATCGCCACAACGCTGGTCGTCAGTCTCGTGGGAGGCGGTGTGGCCTCCATGCCCGCATGGCTGGCGGTAATCGTGGCCCTGCTTCTGGCGATACCCGCGTGCATGGCGCTGGGCTGGGTGGCCGAGCGTTACGCATACCGGCCCTTGCGGCGGGCGCCGCGGCTGGCCGCGCTCATTACGGCCATTGGCGTATCCATCATTATCCAGAACCTGGCCATGATGATATGGGGGCGCAACTATCTGAGCTTCCCGCATATCATCCAGCCCCAGATCTTTGAGCTGGGCGGCGCCCGCATCAGCCTGCTGCAGATCATCATTATCCTTGCCGCGACCGCAATCATGGCCGGGCTGCTGCTGGTGGTGCATCGCACCCGGCTTGGCACCGCCATGCGCGCCACCGCGCAGAACCGTGAGGTGGCGGGTCTCATGGGGGTGAATATCAATACCGTCATTTCCGCTGCATTTCTGATCGGCTCAGCCCTGGCTGCCGTCGCCGGGGTGATGGTCACCACCTACTATGGCGTGGCGCAGTACACCATGGGTTTTATGCTTGGCCTGAAGGCCTTTACCGCCGCTGTGCTGGGCGGCATTGGCAACCTGGGCGGCGCCATGCTGGGCGGCCTGCTGCTCGGCATCATCGAATCGCTCGGCGCGGGCTATATAGGCGACCTGACCAATGGCGTATTTGGCAGTAATTACCAGGACGTCTTTTCTTTCATCGTGCTGATACTCGTACTGGTGTTCAGGCCTTCCGGCCTGCTGGGCGAACGGGTGGGGGACCGCGCATGAGCCATGAATCTACTCTCTCCCACGGCGTGGCAGACCGTCCGCGCACACCCCCTCGTGTGTGGCTGGGCATCGCGCTCTTTGCCGCGATCCTCGCTGTGTTGCCTTTCCTGCTCGGCATGGCGGGGCAGAGCTGGATACGCACCCTGAATTTTGCGCTTATCTATGTCATGCTCGCCCTGGGTCTGAATATTGTGGTGGGCTTTGCCGGCCTGCTTGATCTGGGCTACATCGCCTTCTACGCCGTCGGGGCGTATGTGTGGGCATTGCTGGCTTCCCCACACTTTGGCCTGCATTTGCCGTTCTGGACCATCCTGCCGGCAGGTGTGCTGATGGCTGCGGTGGCAGGCGCGCTGCTGGGAGCGCCGACGCTCAAGCTGCGCGGCGACTATCTGGCGATTGTTACGCTGGGCTTTGGCGAAATCGTGCGCATTTTCATGAACAATCTTGATGCGCCCGTCAACATCACCAACGGGCCTCAAGGCATCAACCGGATCGACACCTTCAAGGTGGGCGAGTTCCTGTTTGGCCGGTCGCAAGAGATGTTTGGCTTTCGCATCACCGGCCCGGAAAAATACTACTACCTGCTGCTGTTCTGCGTGCTGATCATCGTGCTGATGTGCGTGCGCCTGCAGAATTCCCGCATAGGCCGGGCATGGGAAGCCGTGCGCGAAGACGAGATTGCGGCCAAGGCCATGGGTATCAACACGCGCAACATCAAGCTGCTGGCGTTTTCCATGGGGGCCAGCTTCGGCGGTGTCGCGGGCGCCATGTTTGCATCCATGCAGGGCTTTGTCAGCCCCGAGAGCTTCAGCCTGACCGAATCGATCACGGTGCTGTGCATGGTGGTCCTGGGTGGCATGGGACACATACCCGGTGTCATTCTCGGTGCGCTGCTGCTGTCGATTTTCCCCGAAGTGCTGCGTGCCGTGGTGGTGCCGCTGCAGCAAACCATATTCGGCGATGTGCTGCTCGACCCGGAGGGCATACGGATGCTGCTGTTCGGTTTTGCGCTGGTTCTGGTCATGATCTTCCGTCCGGCGGGCCTGTGGCCATCGAGCGTGCGGCGGCGCGAGCTCGCAGGCGCGGGCAAGGAGCAGGCATGAATACACAAGCTGCCGCAGTCAACGCGGATTCCCGTTCCATGCCTGAATTGTTGCTGGTGGCCAAGAAACTCAGCAAGCGTTTTGGCGGGCTGCAAGCCTTGTCGGATGTCAGTTTTTCCATCTGCAAGGGTGATATCTACGGGCTTATCGGCCCCAACGGCGCAGGCAAGACCACGCTGTTCAACGTGCTGACCAGCCTCTACGTTCCCGAAAGCGGCACCTGCAACTTCATGGGGCATCAGCTTACCCGCCTCAAACCCCACGAGATTGCAGTCGCGGGCATTGCGCGAACCTTCCAGAACATACGGCTGTTCGGCAATCTCAGTGCGATAGAGAACGTCATGATAGGCCGCCATATCCGTACCCGCGCCGGCGTGTGGGGCGCGGTAACACGCAACCGCGCGACCCGCGAGGAGGAGGCCGCCATCGAGCAGCGCGCGCTTGAGCTGCTGGACTATGTCGGTATCGCGCATCGCGCCAATCATGTGGCCAATGCCTTGCCGTACGGCGATCAGCGGCGGCTCGAGATAGCCCGTGCGCTGGCGACCGAGCCGGCGCTGCTGGCGCTGGACGAGCCCGCCGCAGGCATGAATGCTTCCGAAACCCTTGTGCTGCGCAAGCTGATCGAGAAAATACGCGATGATGGCGTCACGGTATTGCTGATCGAGCACGATATGAAGCTCGTCATGGGGCTATGCAACCGCGTGCTGGTTCTCGAGTACGGCAAAGTGCTGGCCGAGGGCAAGCCGGCGGACGTGCAGCGCGATCCGCGCGTCATCGAAGCCTATCTGGGCGCTGGCGCAAGCGAACAAAGCAGCGTGCCGGGCGGCACGGCAAAGGAAGCATCATGAGCAACAGCGACATCCTCATCGACATACGCCAGCTCGAAGTGGCCTACGGGGGCATACGGGCCGTGCGCGGCATTGACCTGAACGTAGGGCGGGGAGAGCTGGTCAGCCTGATCGGCGCCAATGGAGCGGGCAAGAGCACTACGCTGCGTGCCATATGCGGGCTTGTGCCCATCGCGGGCGGCGACATCGTCTACGATGGCGCGTCGATCAAAGGCGCGCAGTCGTTCCAGCTGGTTCGCAAGGGCCTGGTGATGGTGCCCGAAGGACGCGGTATTTTTGGCCAGCTTACCATTGCGGAAAACCTGGCCATGGGCGGCTACAGCCGCAAGAACCAGAGTGAGATCAGGCGCGACACAGAGCATGTGTTCGAGCTCTTTCCCCGGCTTGCGGAACGGCGTGACCAATCCGCCGGCACGCTCTCGGGCGGAGAGCAGCAGATGCTCGCCATGGGAAGGGCGATGATATCCCGGCCCAGGCTGCTGCTGCTCGATGAGCCTTCCATGGGGCTGGCGCCCCTGATGGTCGAGAAGATTTTCGAGGTGGTGCGTGCCATCGCCGCGCAAGGCGTGACGATCCTGCTGATCGAGCAGAACGCGCGCCTGGCCCTGGAAATCAGCCAGCGCGCTTATGTGATGGAGTCAGGGCAGATTATTCTGGACGGTCCTTCCGCCGCGCTGCTGGACGACCCCAAGGTAAGGGCCGCCTATCTGGGCGAGGAAGAGGCGGCCTGAGACAGCAGATTGCCCCGGTGCGTGTCCGGCCGCGTTCAGTGGCGGCCGGTGCTGCCGAATCCGCCTGTGCCGCGCGCACTGTCATCGAATTCATCGACGATGTCGAACTCCACCTGTTGGACCGGCACGACCACCAATTGGGCCAGCCGCTCCATGGGCTGAAGCGTGAAGTCTTCCTTGCCGCGATTCCACGCGGAAATCATCAACGGTCCTTGGTAGTCGGAGTCAATTAGGCCGACGAGATTGCCCAGTACGATGCCGTGCTTGTGGCCCAGGCCGGAACGCGGCAGGATGACGGCGGCATAGGCAGGGTCGGCAATATGAATCGACAACCCTGTCGGCACCAGTTGCGTCGCGCCTGCCGGCAGGTTCAAAGGCTGATCTATGCAGGCTCGCAGATCCAGGCCTGCCGAGCCGCTGGTCGCGTAGGCAGGCAGGAAGTCGTTCATGCGGGGGTCGAGGATCTTGAGCGCGATTTTTCTCACAGTGATGACTCTTTCAGTGTTTCTGGAGGTTGGAAAAATTCGGTCCAGCAGGCGGCATGTCAGTGATCCACGCGCCGCCGGCGCATGAAGGACCGGATGACCCATATGGCAAGGACGATGGATAGTATGGCGGCCAGCAAGACGCCAAAATGCATGCCGCCACCGGCCGCCTGCATGCCCCGGCCTGTCAGATAGCCCGGCAGCAGCATGATAGGCACCCAGGTGACTGCCGATGCGACATTGGCCGCCTGAAAGCGGCCCTGGTGCATTTTCAGCATGCCCGCCACTGTTGGCGCGACCGCTCGCAGGGGACCCATGAATCGTCCGACAAATACCGCCATGGGGCCGTGGCGCCTGAACAGCAGCCGGGCCGTGGCCACGGCGCGCCGCTGCCGGTTCAAGGGCCAGGAGCTCAGCAGGGTGGGGCCCAGCCAGCGTCCGATGACATAGGATACAGAATCGCCGATTGCCGCGCCGCCTATACCCCAGAGCAGCACAGACAGCGGGTCGACCATGCCGCTTCCTATCAGGCCGCCCATGACGAGCATGACCACGGAAGCGGGAATGATGATGCCGATCACAAGCAGGGACTCGCCAAAAGTCAGCAAGGCCAGCACAGGGCCCGCGTAAGCGTGGTTGGCCTCGACAAAGGCCATTAGCGGTTCCATGTATTGGTCCATGTGAATTTATCCAGGTAGTCTGCGCCGGAGCGCGATCATTGCGCGCCGGGCAGCCTGGCCGCGATGGCGCGAACAAGCGCGCGTGCCGCGTGCAGCTTCGGCTGGGGCGGCAATGCATGCTCGCCCGCATCGTCGAACAGCAGAAGCTCGGTGTCGTCCGCGTCCATGGCACGCTGCGCCAGGTTGCCCACGAGCAATGGCACCCCCTTGCGGCGCCGCTTGATCTGGGCATGTTCGCTCAGATTCTCAGTTTCTGCCGCAAAGCCCACACACCAGGGGCCGTTTTTAAGCGCGGCAACCTCGGCGAGAATGTCCGGGTTGGGCGCAAACTCAATGACGGGGGGCAGGCCGCCCGGCTGCTTCTTGTGCTTTTGGCCGCTGGCGTTGGCAACATGCCAGTCGGCCACCGCAGCGACGGAAATGAAAATATCGGCAGCCTGGGTTTCATTCATGACAGCCGCATGCATCTGGCGGGCGCTGCGCACATCGATGCGCTGCACGCCATAAGGCTGGGGCAGGGCAGTGGGGCCCGACACCAGCACGACCTGGGCGCCCGCCTCGCGCGCCGCGCGCGCCACGGCATAGCCCATCTTTCCTGATGATCGATTGGTGATCACGCGCACCGGGTCTATATCCTCGGAGGTAGGCCCGGCTGTGACCAGCACGCGCTTGCCCGCCAGGGACTTGGGCTGAAAAAACGCAATCAGCTCCGCCAGCAGTTCATGGGGTTCCAGCATGCGTCCGCTGCCAACCTCGCCGCAGGCCTGGTCGCCTTCCGCAGGGCCCAGAATGATGGCGCCGTCAGACCGAAGTGTTGCGATATTGCGTTGTGTGGCCGGGTGCAGCCACATCTCCCGATTCATGGCCGGCGCGACCAGCAAGGGGCAGGGGCCCTTGGCGACGCACAGGGTCGAGAGCAGGTCGTCGGCCAGCCCATGCGCCAGACGGGCGATGAAGTCTGTGCTTGCCGGCGCAATGACAATGGCGTCAGCCCCACGGGTGAGGTTGATATGCGCCATGTTGTTCGGCACGCGGTTGTCCCAGGTGTTCTGGAATACCGGCCTGCCCGAGAGTGCCTGCATGGTCACAGGCGTGATGAACTGGGCCGCGGCGTCCGTCATGACGACATCCATGGTCGCCCCTTCATCCTGTGCCCGGCGCAGGAACTCGGCCACCTTGTAGCAGGCTATGCCGCCGGTCAGGCCCAGCACGATGCGTTTGTTTGCAAGTTCCGCCATCTAAAAATACGCGCGCAGGCGCCTTGGAGAGTGTCAGGGTCGAGTGTCAGGTGCCGCGCCTTTGCGCTCGCGCCGAAGACGCAATAATTCGTCCAGTATCAGCAGGATGGCGCCGCAGGTAATCGCGACATCCGCGACATTGAATGCGGGGAAGGCCCAGTCACCCCAATAAAATAACAGAAAATCAACGACATGGCCGTGGAGTATCCGGTCGATCACATTGCCCACGGCGCCGCCCAGTATGCAGGCCAGCGAGGCGCAAAACAAAGGCTGTTCCGGGTTGCGGCGCAGCAGGTGCAGGATCAGGCCGGTGGCGCCAAGCGCGATCGCGGTGAAGAGCCAGCGCTGCCAGCCTTGTCCGTCGGCCAGGAAGCTGAAGGCGGCCCCTGGGTTGTAGAGCAGCGTGAAATCAAAGAAGGGCAGCAGGTGCCAGCGCTGGCCATATTCCAGGTGGCTGTCGAAATATACCTTGGTCAGCTGGTCCGCGATGATAATGACTGCGGCCAGCAGCAGCCAGCCGGCGAACCGGGCTGGACGGCGGCCTGGCGTGCCGCCGTCTGGCCGTGGGGAGCTGCCTGCCTCAGGCATACTGTCGCTGCTCGCCCAGGCCGAACAGGTTCTCCACGCAGCGCCCGCATAGTGTCGGATGCGATTTGTCGTGGCCCACATCAGCGCGATGATGCCAGCAGCGCTCGCACTTCCCGGCCTGGGTGGGCTGCACGTCTATGCGCAGCTCGCCTTCGGCGCGGTGGACGTCGGCGCGGGACACGATCAGCACGAAGCGCAGATCATCCCCGAGGCTTGCCAGCAGATCATAGTCTGCGCCGTCCGCGTGGATATCGATTTCCGCGGCAAGCGATGAGCCGATATCGCCGCGCGTGCGCACATCCTCGATGCGGCGCATGGCTTCCGACCGGATTTCGCGCAGCCGCTTCCACTTTTCGGCCAGCGCGTCCGCATCGGCGGTGGCTGGCAGTGTGTGGAAGGTCTCGGTAAAGATGGTATGCGTGTCCTGACCGGCATGCAGGTTTTTCCATGCCTCTTCAGCCGTGAACGACAGGATGGGCGCCATCAGGCGCAGCAGGCTGTGCGTGATATGGTGCAGGGCGGTTTGCGCCGAGCGGCGGGCGGCGCTGTTGGCTGCCGTGGTGTAAAGCCGGTCCTTGAGCACATCAAGGTAAAAGGCGCCAAGGTCTTCGGAGCAGAAGATCTGCAGGCGCGCAACAGCGGGGTGGAATTCATAGCGCGTGTAGCAGTCCAGCACTTCAGACTGCATTTGCGCCGCCATGGCCACGGCATAGCGGTCTATTTCAAACAGCGCATCGATTGCCACGGCGTCGCTCGCGGGGTTGAAATCATGCAGATTGCCCAGCAGGAACTTGAGGGTATTGCGGATGCGGCGATAGCCCTCGACCACGCGCTTGAGGATTTCGTCGGAAATCGACAGCTCGCCCGAGTAATCAGTGGATGCCGTCCACAGGCGCAGGATTTCGGCGCCCAGCGAGTCTGACACCTTCTGCGGGGCGATCACATTGCCTACCGACTTGCTCATCTTGCGGCCTTGCCCATCGACCACGAAACCGTGCGTGAGCAATGCCTTGTAGGGCGGGCGGCCATAGAGCATGCAGCTTGTGAGCAGCGACGAATGGAACCAGCCGCGATGCTGGTCGGAGCCTTCCAGATACAGGTCCGCCGGCCACTGCAGCAGATCGGCGTGCGAGCCTTTCATGTCGTGGTCTTTGCCGCCCAGCACCGTGGCATGCGTGCTACCGGAATCGAACCAGACATCCAGTGTGTCGCGGTTCTTTTCGTATTGGCTTGCCTCGTCCCCCAGAAGCTCCGCGGGATCCAGCGATTGCCACGCTTCAATGCCGTGCTGCTCGATGCGCTGCGCGACCTCTTCGAGCAATTCCACTGTGCGGGAGTGCAGTTCGCCGGTTTCCTTGTGTACGAAGAAAGCCATGGGCACGCCCCACTGCCGCTGGCGCGAGAGTGTCCAGTCGGGGCGGTTGGCGATCATGGCATGCAGCCGGGCGCGGCCCCAGGCGGGGTAGAACGCGGTATTGTCCACGCCTTCCAGGGCGGTCTCGCGCAGCGTGCGGCCCGTCGCGGGTTCGCGATCCATGCCTGCGAACCACTGGCTGGTCGCCCGATAGATCACGGGCGATTTGTGGCGCCAGCAATGCATATAGCTGTGGGCGACCATTTCGGTATGCAGCAGGCTGCCGGCCAGGCGCAGGGCCTCGATGATGAGCGGGTTGGCCTTCCAGATGTTCTGGCCGCCGAACAGCGGCAGGCTCTGGACGTACTTGCCGTCCCCCATGACCGGATTGATGATGTCCGCATCCTCCAGGCCATGCTGCTTGCAGGAGATGAAGTCTTCCACGCCATAGGCCGGTGCGGAATGCACGACACCGGTGCCGGTGTCCAGTGTCACGTAGTCGCCCAGATACACCGGGGACAGGCGCCGGTAGCCCTCATGCGCATCCCACAAGGGGTGGCGGAACGCCAGCCCGGACAGCGCCTCGCCTTTGACTGTCGCGATTATTTCGCCGGAAAGCTTCCACTCGTCCAGGCAGGGCTTGACCCGCTCGGTGGCAAGCAGGAGCAGGGGGCCCGTGGCGCGCGGCTCGTCCAGCCGCACCAGCGAATAGTCATGTTCCGGGTGCAGGTTCAGCGCCTGGTTGGCCGGAATCGTCCAGGGCGTCGTCGTCCAGATGACGATGGCGCCATCGTCCACCTCTGGCAGGCCGAATACCTGCGCCAGCTTCGCCTTGTCGTCAAAGCCGAAAGCAGTATGGATGGACGGGTCCTTGCGGTCGGCGTATTCGACCTCGGCCTCGGCAAGCGCCGAGCCGCAGTCGAAACACCAGTTCACCGGCTTGAGCCCGCGAAACACATAGCCCTTTTCCAGGATGCGCGCCAGCACGCGAAGCTCGTCGGCCTCGTTGCTGTGGTTCATCGTCAGGTATGGGTTTTCCCAGTCTGCCAGCACGCCCAGGCGCTTGAAATCCTTGCGCTGGCGGTCGATCTGTTCGTAGGCATAGGCGCGGGCCTTGGACTGAACCTCTTCGACTGGCAGGTTTTTTCCGTATTTCTTCTCGATCTGGATCTCGATCGGCATCCCATGGCAATCCCAGCCTGGGACGTACACGGCATCGAAGCCCGCCATGTTGCGGCTCTTGACGATGATGTCTTTCAGGATTTTGTTGACGGCATGGCCGATATGAATGTCGCCGTTGGCATACGGGGGGCCGTCGTGCAGCACGAACTTTGGCCGCCCCTTGCTGGCTGAGCGAATGGCCGCGTATACCTTGTTTTCCTCCCATTCGGCTATCCAGCCTGGTTCTCGCTTGGCGAGATCCCCGCGCATGGGGAACGGTGTGTCGGGCAGATTCAGGGTGTTTCTATAGTCCATGGAAGGCGAAATAGTCGCGAGCGCACTGCGCATCGTTGTCGATGGCGGCGATCATAGTGGGAAGATCAGGGAATTTCTCTTCGTCCCGCAGGTACTGGAGGAATTCGACAGATACGAGTTTACCGTAAGCGTCCACGCGGCAGTCGAACAGGTGGGTCTCGAGCAACAGTCTGCCCCCCTGCATGACGGTC
>Ga0182749_1001377_pt1 | contig 19308 bp, 18 predicted proteins | sample eDN3rd37CKraftMG_FD_128875 | JGI IMG/M metagenome (GOLD analysis project Ga0182749, IMG submission 128875) | Enriched Miracle-Growth compost microbial communities from Emeryville, California, USA - eDNA 3rd pass 37_C Kraft MG (version 2) (version 2) ...
AAAATTTCACGGCGGCTGACATTATCATGCATTTCCCGCTGAAGCTCACGCGGATGTGGGGCGTGGACTTCTCGCTCTATCCCAATGTGGCTGCCTGGTTCGATCGCGTGGAGGGCCGTCCGGCCTTTGCCGCGGCGATGGCGAAAGGCTCTCCGAACGGCACGGCGCCTCCTCCGGGCCGCTTCCAGCCGTTGCTAGCGCCGACGGGTAAGGAAACCGCCCCGCACGGCTGAACGGGCGTCGGTGCGTGTCGCGATCCGCTGAACCGGACGGGGGACGCCGTTCGGCCCATAAGGCCCACCCTATGCGCGTGCCACCCCGCGCCATATGGGTGGGGGCATGGGAGGATCGGGGTGTCAGCGATTTACACCGGAGCAGCTTATCACGAAGCGACATGAGATGGATGTGCTTGTCGATCGTGCCCCGGGGACCCGGTATAGCGGCGCGAGTCCCCGGCAGCGGATAGAATCAGGCTGCCACGCAGGGCAGTTTGATGAGAGGAGTGCAACTGACGGGCGCGAGACTTTCAACGGGCCTCCGTGATTGTCGTGTTGCCCGCCGCTCCCGGCAGCCGGGTCAGCCCGTCGTAATCCCGCCTTCCGCCGGCTCGAACGGATCGTCGTCGCCCGGCGCCTTCGGCGTAAGCAGGCCAACGAAGCGGGAGCGCAGCCGCATCTCTATATCGTCGATGATCTCATAGACGGTCGGCACCAGCACCAGCGACAGGATTGTGGAACTGATCAGCCCGCCTATCACCGCGACGGCCATGGGCTGGCGGAAATCCGATCCCTCCCCGATGCCGAGCGCCGTCGGCAGCATACCGGCCGCCATTGCCACCGTGGTCATGATGATCGGACGCGCCCGTTCCCGGCAGGCGTTCAGGATGGCGTCCCGCTGCGATTTGCCGGCGCGTTCGTCCTCGATCGCGAATTCGACGAGCAGGATGGAATTCTTGGCGGCAAGGCCAAGCAGCATCAACATCCCGATCAGCACCGGCAGCGTGATCGCCAGCCCCGCTATCTTGAGCGCCAGAAAGGCCCCCAGCATCGTCAGCGGCAGCGCGGAAAGGATGGTGAGGGGCTTGAAGAAGCTGCGGAACAGCAGGACCATGACGGCATAGATCAGGCTGATTCCCGATGCCATGGCAACGATGATGCCTACGAACAGATCGCCCAGCGCCTCGGTATCGCCGGTCGGCGTCTCGCGCACGCCGGGGGGCAACTCGCGCAGGGCGGGAAGGCTGCGTATCTCCTTCAGCGCGGTGCCGAGCGTGACGCCGTTCAGATCGGCGGCGACGGAGACGCGCCGTTCCCGGTCATAACGCAATATCTGGCCCGGCCCCGCTTCGAACGACAGGGTGGCCAAGCTGGAGAGCGGCGCGGTGCCACCGTCGAGCGTGGGAATACGCAGGCCCGCGAGCGTCGCCAGGTCCGCCCGCGCGCTTTCGGGCAGGCGCACGCGAATGGGCAGGCGCCGCTGGTCGGTCGAGAACTTGGGGATGTTGGCATCGATTTCCCCGATCGTCGCCACCCGCACCGCTTCCGCGATCGCCGAGGACGAGACATTGAGGCGCGCGGCCGCATCGGGAATGGGCCGCACCACCAGCTGGGGCAGGGCCAGGGGCGGGGCCGGACGCGGCTCGATCAGGGAGGGCAGCCGGCGCATCTCACGCCACAGCCGGAGCTGGGCGGCGGCGAGTGCCGGATAATTGTCGCCGGTCAGCACCACCTCGACCCCGGCACGGCCGAAGTCGCCCTGGGTAGTGACCCGCGCATCGGGGATATTGCGCAGCATCCCTGCGATCGAGCGCTTGAACGCATCGGTGGACATATCCCGGTCGTCCTTCAGCACCACCGTGATGGTGCCGCTGGAAAGATCGGACGCATCCGTCTGCAGGGGGCTGGCGCTGGCCGATCCGATCTGGGCGAAGACGCGGCTGACCTCCGGGCGGGCGCGCAGCCTGGCGGTCACTTCGCGGAAGGCTGCATCCATGTCGCGCGTCGTGGCGCCCTGCGGCCCTTCCACGGACAGATAGAGGAAGCCTGGATCAGCTACCGGCTGGAAGCCCACTTGCATCGTGCCCGCCACCAATAGCGCGCCGAAGAAAGCCGCCCCGCCCAGCATCACCGCCGTCCAGCGATGCCCCAGCGACCAGTCCAGCACATGCGCATAGAGGCGATTCAGCGCGGGGGGCGGGGCCGGATGCGCGGAAGGCTTCAGGAAATAAGCGGCGAGAAGCGGTGTCACGAACCGCGCGACGATCAGCGAGAATAATACCGCCACGGCGACCGTCAGGCCGAACTCGCGGAAGAACTGACCGATCTGGCTGCCCATGAACGATACGGGCACGAACACCACCACGATCGTCGCGGTGGTGGCGATCACCGCCAGCCCGATCATGTCCGCGCCGACGAGCGCGGCGCGATAGGGCGTCTCCCCGCGCTGGATGCGTTTCTCGATGTTCTCGATCTCGACGATCGCGTCATCGACGAGAATGCCGATCACCAGCGTCAGCGCCAGCAGGGTGATGATGTTCAGGCTGAATCCGAAGAGATGCATCACCCCGAAAGTGGGGACGAGCGACAGGGGCATGGCCATAGCGGTGATGACGGTCGCCCGCCAGTCGCGCAGGAAGAGCAGCACCACCAGCGCAGCCAGGATCATGCCCTCGACCAGGACGTGCAGCGTGGCGGCGTAGCTTTTGCGTGTCTGCTCGACGGTCGACAGAACCTCCGTCACCTGCACGCCGGGATGCGCCGCGACGAGCTTCGCGATCGCGCGATTCACCGCCCGCTCGACCGAGACCTCGCTCGCATTGCTCGTCCGGCTGACCTGGAAGGCGACAGCGGAATGCCCGTCCAGCCGCGCGAAGGAGCGCTGCTCGGCGGTTCCGTCCGCCACCGTGGCCACGTCGGCGAGCCGGATATAGCGGCCGGGCGCGATCGGAATGGTCATCGCCCGCAGCGCATCCACCGTCACCGCCGATCCGAGCACCCGCACCGTCTGCTCCCGGCCGCCCACGCTGGCGCGGCCGCCGGGATCGTCGCGATCATAAGCGGCAAGGGCGCGGTTGATGGCGGCAGCCGTCGCCCCGCTGGCGGCAAGCCGGTCCGGATCGAGCGTGACGTTGATCTCGCGCGCGACGCCCCCCACGCGTTTCACCTGCGCGACGCCCGGTTGCGCCTGGAGCGCGCGGGCGACCGTATCGTCGATGAACCAGGAAAGCTGCACGTCGGTCATAGCCGGGCTGCTCACCGCGTAAGTGAGGATCGGTGCGCTCGATACGTCTATCCGGCGGGTGCTGGGCGGATCGATGCCCGCGGGCAGAAGCACACGCGCCTGTTCTACGGCGGTGCGAACATCGTCCACGCCTTTCTGCACGTCCGCGCCGATCTCGAACTCGGCGGTGGTCGTCGACGAACCGAGCACGACCGTGGAGCTGACATGGCGTATCCCCGCTATGCCGACCAGCGCATCCTCGATCGGCCGCGTGATCTGCGTCTCGATCTCGGCCGGCGCCGCGCCATTCTGCGTGACCGAAACCAGCACGATCGGGAATTCCACGTTCGGCATGCGCTTCACGGGCAATATGATATAAGCGCCGATGCCTGAGATCGTCAGCGCCACGATCAGCAGGATGACCGGGATCGGATTGCGGATCGCCCAGGCGGATACGCGGACGTTCATCGGGCGGCCGTCCGGGCCCGCATGGGCTTCACCTTGTCGCCATCCAGAACGAAGCCCTGGCTTCCGGTAAGGACCTGCGCGCCGATCGCGGGGCCGCTTGTCAGTTCCACATAGCCGCCGCCCCGCCGGCCGATGGTGACGGGAATCGTCGATATGCGATCGTCCTTGCCTACCACCATCACCGTCGCGCCGCCGGCGCCATATTGAACAGCCGCCGCCGGCACTGCCCGCACAGGCGCGGAGGTGCCTTGCTGGAGGATCGCCTGCGCGAAGCCGCCCGGCCGCAGATCGGCGCGGCGGGGCAACAGGATGCGCGCGCGCGCAAGGCCGGTGGCACGATCCACCTCGGCGCGAACCAGTCGCACAACGCCCGCGACATGGATGTCACCCGGCAGGATCACGTCCGCCCGCTGGCCGACGCGAACCAGCTTCATCGCCTGTTCGGGAATCTCGGCGTCAAGTTCGACGAGGTCGTCCCGCGCGATGCGGAACATGAGCGTCGCGGGCGAGGAGACATCACCGGGACGCACCGCGCGCTCCAGGATGCGGCCGCCGACGGGCGCGCGGATTTCCATCAATCCCTCGCGCACCCGCTGCGCCGCCAGCAACGCGCGCGCCTGTGCGACCCCGGCCTGTGCCGTGCGTGCGGCCAGGCGGCGCCCGGCAATGGCCTCGTCGGACAGCACGCCGCTCTCCTCCAGCCCGCGTACCCGGGCCGCTTCCTGATCCGCTTTCTCGGCGGCGACGCGCTGCTGGGCGAGATTGGCTTCCTGCTGGGCGATATCCGAGCGCAACAGGGTGTCGTCCAGCCGCGCGAGAAGCTGCCCGGCGCGCACCTCATCGCCTTCGTCCACATATACGGCGGCGACCCGATAGCCGGAAAGCTGGCTTGTCACCGCCGCCTCCTCGCGCGGGACGAGTCTGCCCGATGCGGTGAGGTCGCTGGTCAAGATACGGCTCTCCACCGTGGCGGCGCGGACCGCGCGCGGCTGCTCGCCGGTGGCGCCTGCCTCCGGTGCGTGCCGGCCGCATCCGGCCAGCATGGCGAGCACAGCAAGCAACCCATAAGCGGCGCGTGGCCAGGAAGATTCTCTCAAGGCCGCGCCTCCGCTACAGTCCTGGTATCGTCATGCGGCGTCCAGCCGCCGCCTAGCGCCTTGATAGTGTCCACCGCGTCCCGCAGGGCGGTTGCCTTCAGGGCATTCAGCACATTGAGACTGGCGCGCCATGTGCGTTCCGACGTCAGCAATGTCGTCAGGTCCACGATGCCGGCACGATAGCCCAGGCTCTGCGCATCGAATGCGGCGCGGGCCTGCGTCTCCGCTTCGGCAAGCTGTCCCAGCCGCGTCTGATCCGCCGCAAGCGTCGTCAGCCGGCTCTCCGCCTCGCCATAGGCGCCCTGCACGGCGGCTTCATAGGCGATGACCGCCTGCTCCACCCGCGCATCCTGTACCTGTATTCCGGCCAGCAGTCTGCGGCGATCCAGGATCGGCAAGGTAAGCCCGGCAGCGATCGACCAGATCGACGTCCCGTAACCGGCAGCTCCCTTGATATCCGTCTTCGATGCGCCCGGAAGCAGGTTGATCGTCGGCAGCAATGCCAGCCGGTCGAGCTTCAGCGTCCCGATCGCGGATCGCAGCCGCGCCTCGGTCGCGCGCACGTCGGGCCGCCGGGCAAGGAGATCGGCGGGCGCGGTGCGCGGCAGGCGCGGCGGGGGTCCCAGCCGCGCGTCGATCGCCAGCGTCTCCAGCCGGTCGCCCCCCCGACCGATCAGGACGAGCAGCGATCGTCGCGAAACGGCGAGCGCGGAATCGAGCGAAACCACATCGGCATCCGAACTGGCCGCATCGGCCGCCAGCGCTGCCGCATCCGCGCGCGATCCAATGCCGGCGGCGGCCCGCTGCGCGCCGATCGCGGCGAATTCATGGGCGATGCGGCTCGTTTCGCGTGCCTGGTCGCGCTGCACCGCCAGACCCCGCGCCTCGAACAAATTGGCCGCCACCGCAGCCGACAGGCTTTGCCGGGCGGCGTCATGATCGAAACGCGCGGCCTCCAGATCGGCATTGGCGGCGGTGGCGGCCGCTGCCCTTCGCCCGAACAGGTCCAGTTCCCAGCTTGGGGAGAAGCCCAGATTATAGGTCGTGGTGGTGCCGCCGATCGTCGTCGGCAACGCGCCGCCGGCGCCGGCGCCGGCCGCGCCCAGCCCGGATATTGTGGCATGCTGGCGCGTCGCGGATGCGGAGAGCGAGCCCTGGGGATCATAATCGGAAAGCGCGCGGCGGCGCTCCGCCTGTGCCTGCGCCAGCACCGCGACCGCGCGTCTGGCGTCCGGCGCCGATATCAGCGCCGTCTCGATCAGGTGCGTAAGCTGCGGATCGCCGAACAGATCCCACCAGCGATCCGGAGCCTGCTCGCCCTCGATCCCGGGATAAGACGCCTCGAATGCCGGTGGCAGGCTTGTCACGGGCGTGCGCACCGGATGCCCCGCACAGCCACCCAGCAGAAGGAGCGCAGCAAGCGGCGGCGACATCGCCCATCGCCCCGGCCGCCGATCCGGCCGACACGTTTTCATTCTTTATGGGCCTCCCGCCAAGTAAACAAATGTTTATTTGACACTGCTTGGCGATCATGTCAACAGGCATTTACTTGGGTTGCCGTCCCCAGGGAGGAGTATGATGGCATGACGGAGTGCAAGCGATCGCGGGACGCGGCGACGACGCGCGAAGCGATATTGGAAGCCGCGCGCGAATGCTTCACCAGCCGGGGCTACGATCAGGTGGGCGTGCGCGAGATTGCGCAGAAAGCAGGCGTCACCGCCGCGCTCATCAACCGCTATTTCGGAACCAAGGAAGCGCTTTTCGGGGAAGTGCTCGATTATAGGGATGCGGCGAACCCGGATCGGGATCTGTCGTTGCAGGCACTCCTCTCCCAGCCTGCAAGTTTCGGCGAGAATCTCGCCCGGCGCGCCTTGATTCATCGCGGCGATCGGCCGCGCTTCGATCCGATGCTGGTGATATTGCGCTCCATCGGGCAGCCTGCGGCCGAAGCCATGTTGCGCGATCGGCTTGCAATCTGGCTGGCGCCACTGGCCACGAAGATCGGCGGAGCCGATGCGGGCATTCGCGCCGAGATGATCGTGGCGACGCTCGCCGGTTTCGATCTGATGCGCAACAGGATCAAGAGCCGGGCACTGGCGGATGCGGACGACGAGCGCCTGATCGCGTTGCTTGGCGCCGCTTTGCAGGCTCAGATCATGGCCTGATTGTGTGATACGCCCGGCGTCACCCGTCTTCCGATGCGCCGTGTTTTTCATCGAGTGGCGGCGCTGGATTTTCGTTGGCGAGACGGTTGCCATTTTCCGTGAGGAAATCTGTTTCCTCTGCCCGAGGCCGCTATGTGTCCCAGCTGATGGAAGGATGAATAATGCTGACCGCGCGCATGCTCGGTGGCGATGTGGCGCCATTCGTCGCGGCGGCGGCGTCCGCCATCGTGTTCAGCCCTCGACCTTGGCACTATTACGCGTGTCGGGGGAATCAGCGCTCGGCGAATATGTCGCCAGTGCCAAGATTGCCCGCGCGAAGGAACTGTTGCGATCGGACTCCCACGCAATAAAGGAGGTTAGCTGGCTTTGTGGCTTTCGCGGTGCATCCGCCTTCTCCGCCGCCTTCCAGGCCGCAACCGGCGTCACGCCGTGTCAGTATCGTAGGCCCGGTCTTCGAAGTTAGCAGGTTTGTTCGCGGTTGTCGGTAGTCGGACAAAACGTGTCGCGAGATGGTCATAGCGCTCGCTAAGTCTTCCATAATCCAAACCATGGTGGTAGCCCCTCCCAACAGTCGGCGACATCGTTCGCGGCCAGAAAATAAGCTCAGGGGGGGAGATTCTGATGGTACGCGCGTCATTGTTAATATCGACGGCCGTTGTGTCATTGCTTGTCACGCAGGCAGCCGCCGCGCAAAGCGGCAGTGGCGCGCAGGTAGGCCCTACGCCCGATCCGGCCGCCGCCATGACCGCCGCGCCAACCGCGGCCAATTCCGCCAGCGAGTATACGGGAGGGCTGCAGGATATCCTTGTCACCGCACGGCGGGTCGAGGAGCGGCTGCAGACTACGCCGGTCGCCGTGACAGCGGTCACCGGCCAGATGCTGCTTCGCACGCAGGTGGCGAACACCGCCGACCTGCAGCGAACGGCGCCCAGCCTGGTAGTCGCAACCGGCTCCGCCTCGACCTCCGGTTTCACATTCGTGTCGATTCGCGGCCAAGGCAATCTAACGCCAATCATTGCCAATGACCCTGCAGTCGCCACCTACGTCGATGGCGTCTATATCGCTCGTCCGTCGCAGGGTCTGACTGACTTCATCGATATCGCCCGTGTCGAGGTGCTGCGCGGACCGCAAGGTACGCTGTTTGGCCGCAACACCACTGGCGGTGCGCTCAACATCATCTCTAACGATCCGGTTCATAAGCTCGAGCTGGCCGCCCGCGCCGAGTATGGCAATTACAACACGTCGCGCTTGGAAGGGCTGGTGAACGTGCCTCTCGGCGAGAATGTCGCCGCCCGCTTTGTCTACAGCTACAATGACCGCGATGGTTACGGCCACAACCGCACGCTGGATCGCGACGTCAACGATCAAACCAGCCATTTCGTCCGCGGCAAGGTGAAATTCGACGGTGACGGGTTCGACGTCACTGTAAGCGGTGACTACAACCACCTGAAGGACAAAGGACAGCTCAACGTCCTCAGCGCCTACAACTCGGCGATCATCGCCGGGCCGCTTGCAACAGCGTTTGGACCTTCGCTGCAGGCCGCACTGCACACCAAGGATGCCTGGTACACCAGCTATGCCGGTGGCGTGTCCGTGCCGTCCGCTGCGGTCATCGGCAATGTTCCGGCGGATGTTCGGGATCTCTATGGCACCAAGCCGTTCGACATGCTGACTGCATATGGCTTCGGTGCCGTGGTCAACATCGACCTCGGGGCCGCAAACCTGAAGTCGATCAGCGGCTTCCGCTACCAGAAGGCGGCGGGCCTGATAGACACCGACGCCTCGGCAGCCCCGATCCTTGCGACGTTCGGCGGCTCTCGCTCCAGGCAGGTCTCGGAAGAGCTGCAGCTCTCTGGCAACTTGACCGAGAAACTCAGCTACATCACTGGGGCTTATTTCTCACGCGAGACCGGCTATGAATATAGCTATTCGCAAATCTTCGGGGGCGCCATTCGCCAGAATCTGGGCGACGCGACGAATATTACCAAGGGGCTTTACGCTCAGGTGTATTACAAGCTGAGCGACACGCTACGAGCGACCGGCGGCGTGCGCTATACTTGGGATACGCGCGACACCGTGCTGCACAATAAGGCACTGCTGGGGCTGACCGGCAATACCGTAGTGGGGGCGGCTTCGTCCACGTCAACGGGCCTCAACTGCACCAACGCGAACGTGACGATCGGCACGACCGCCGACGGTACGTTGATCGGCGATCCCGTGACGGCCGGGGTCTGTAACCTGCCACAGAACGCCAAGTTCGACTATCCGGCGTGGACCGCCGGCCTGGACTGGCAGGCCACGGATGATATCTTCGTCTATATTAAGACGAGCGGAGCGGCGAAGGCTGGCGGCTGGAATATCCGCGCCGGCGCGCTTCCCGCCTTCAAGCCTGAAAAGGTGAAGGACATCGAGGTAGGTCTGAAGGGTGACTTCTTCGACAAGCATCTCCGCGCCAATGTGGCGGCGTTCCATACCTGGAAGAACGATGTACAGGCGGTGGTCAACGCGGTGGTGCCCGGCGCCGGCGTAACCCAGTATATCCAGAATAACGGCAAGGCCCGCATCTATGGCGCCGAGTTCGAACTGACAGTCCTCCCTTGGACCGGCATGGAGATAACTGGCAATTTCAGCCTACTACACGGCGAATACAAGAGTGGCTCGTTCAGCGAGGTGCAGACCGTCAACGGCGTGCCCACGGTCGTCGATCTCAGCGGCCTCCCGCTGCCGCAGCTGCCCAAGCGGCAGCTCAACCTTGGAGCGACGCAGAGCTTCCCTATCGGCGACGGCACCTTGGCGGTACACGGTGACTTCGCCTACGTCAGCGCGCAGCATTTCGACTCAGTGCGGGCAGCTCCAACGCAACCCGCGGCTGTGCAGGCGCAATATGCCATCGAGAATGCGCTTGGCCGTCTTCCCGGCTATGGGCTATTCAATGGGCGGATCGGCTACACGTTTAACACTCCTCGGCTGGAGGTTTACGCGTTCGGCCGCAACCTTGCTGCCAAGAAATACAATGTCCGAACCTTTCCCGATCTATATCAACAGCTTGGCATTGCCGCCGAATATGTGGGTAATCCGCGCACCTACGGCGTCGGGGTAAGCTGGAAATATTGATGGTGGCCTTAGCGCAGCTCTAGCAGGTCGTTGAAGAAGTCGGTGGCGTAGCGGTCGCAGACGTGCTTCATTTGGGGAAAGGGTGTCGAAGGACTTCGCGGCGCTCTATTCGGGGGTGGGGCGGCCGTCGATCGCGCCGGAGATGCTGCTGCAGGCTTTCCATTCGGTTCGCTCGGAGCGGCAGCTGAGGGAGGGACTGGGATTTGATCTGCTCTTCCGCTGGTCGTGGGGCTCTGCGCCGATGAGCCGGTTCGGGGCCACTCGACCTTTTCCAGGAACCGCGATCGGCTGCTGGCCGGCGAGATCGTTGCGAAATTTCCGGCCACAATCCTTGAACGCTCGCGAGTTCGCCGGCTGCTCTCGAGCGATCATTTCAGCGTCGATGCTATGCTGATCGAAGCCTGAGCATCGATGGAGGGCTTCCGGCCGCGCAAGGACGACGAGCGCGGCGCCGGTGGTGGCCGAACGGCCTTGCCGATTTTCGGGGCGAGAAACGTTCGAACGACACGCATGCAAGCACCACCGGTCCCGATGCGATGCTCCACAAGAAGGCCCGGGCATGTGAGGCGAAACTCTGCTTCATCGGCCATGGGCTGATGGAGAACCGGTCGGGTCTTCCGGCCGGTGCCCGGCTCACGCGTGTCTCGAGCCGTGCCGGGCGGCTTGGCGAATGGATGTCAACGAGCGTATCCGAATAAAGATAGCAATGGTAGCCGGCGGTGACCGCGAACATGCGCAGCCAGTAGAGACTAATGCAAAGCGCGAGCGCTTGCCAGGTCACGCCGGTCCAGATCGCCGCGACGCAGCCTAGATGCACCAGCAGGAAAGGCACAGCAGAGGAATAGGCGATATCGCTATCTGCGATTGCGTGGGAGCCATCCCATAGCGCGCCTGGAGATAGCGCTTCAGCATTTTCAGCTTTCACCCATCTCCAGGCAGATGAGATAATCCGGCTTCACCGACGAACGTATCGGAGCCGCAGGCTGCTGCGGCTCAGGCTGGGGCATCTGCTCCTTGCCGAGCCCCGCCAGCGCCTGATGAAAAACTGGAAAAGAGCGTGGGCAGATCGGCCGCGGTCAATCGTTACCGCTTGTATAGGCAAGGACGAGTTCCGCCGTAAGCATTGGAAGATCGTCGATAAAGTCGGAAGTCACGAGACAGAGTCCTCAAAAATTGCAAGCATCGCTCATAGGTGTCCGGCCTTCTATAAGGGCAAGGCGATGTTCTACAGGATGGGCAAGTCCATGATGATTTCGCCCTGGTCGCGCGACGAGACGCACAGGGGCTCGCCGCCTCCACCATCATCGCGGAAGGCGCGATTACGGGCGGGCCGAGCGGGCGCCCCAGATTCCTGCAACCCGGCGAAGATCACCACCGGATGGCGCTAGATCTGACGGCGGAGCGGACCAGGGCCGCCGGCCTTGATGGCACGACCGACGTGGACGGATGGATCGGTCTCGAATGAACCGGCACGCCCTCCTCTCCTTGCGAAGGCATCATCCCGAATGAAGAACGAGCCGACGGCATCCGATGCCGCGGACCTGACGGCGAGCCTGCGCAGCGATCATATGCCGAGCGCAACCGGCCGCTCCATCAAGGATGTCGTGGAACCGAAGCGGGGTTTTTCCAGCAGCAGGACGATCCTGTTCACCGCGCGGCGGAGAGAAGATGGGGGCGCCTGCGAGCGGCATCTGGTCGCGCTGATGCAGCGGGACATCGCCCGCCCTCTGCTGGCGGATGTCTTCCATCAATATCGCGTGATGGAGGCCGCCGGGCGCGTGCCCGGCGTAAAGTGCCCCGCATCTTCATGGCCGAAAGCGATCCCGCGCCGCTGGGCCAGTCTTTCTTCCTGATGAACCCGGAGATCGATGCTAGGCTGGCCGGGATTCCCCTTGAAGCCGGGGCCATTGCGGGGCTTAAGCGGCTTTATGGACGAAAGATGCCGGATTTCGATTATTATCTGGCGATAGCGGCGTTGAAACATGCCGTAAATCTCCATCCGCCATTACGGTAATGGAGGTGATCGAAGCGCCGGAGGCCCTGCCGGGTTTCGCGATCCATCGGCTGCGCGGCTCGCTCGTTATGCGGCCTTCAGGACATGACAATCAGGACCGGGATTCGATCAACGCCGAGGCAAGTGCCCGGCGCATCATCCAGGCCGCGCCGGAAATGCCCGACAGGCCGACCAGCAGCAAAGCGAGCCCAAGCGAAGCCACCGTCAGATTGGTGATGGCGCCGATCAGCAGCGGCCCAAGGCTGCCAGCGATTCCGGTAACCACGAGCGTGAACACGCCGATCGCCCGCCCCTGCACCTCCGACGCCAATACGAGCTGCAAGGGCACCACCATAACCGCAAGGACAGTCGCGGTGAGGAAGGCGAACAGCGCATAGAGCGGCAGGATAAGCCACATCCACGGCATAAGCGGCAGAAGCAACGCCACAGGTATCAACAAAGCGACCGATCGGGCCAGCCACGACACCACCTGCCCCAGTTCCACAGGCGACGTCATCCGGCTGATGGTGAAGACCGTGCCCGCGATGCCGGCTATCATGTAAACGGTCCCCGCAAGCGCGCCCGTCGTCACCAGGCTGTAGCCAAGGCTACGGATCAGATGAGTGGGAAACCATGCGATGTAGCCGGACAGGAACAGGACGAACATCGCCATGCCGAGCTGATAATTACGCAGGAAGCCGGGGCGGGCGAACAATGCCGCAAACAACGGCCCCCATCGATGGGCAGGGGTGCCCCCGCGAGCCACGGGTGCGCGCCGGTCGCGCAGCAGGAACGGCAGGGCAAGCCCAAGGACCACGCCCGGCATCCCGATCATCAGGAATATCAGTCGCCAGGTATCGGTCCATCCGAAGCGCGCCATAAGCGGCCAGTGAGGCAGGAAATGGCCGACGCCCGCCCCTCCGATCATCGCCAACCCCGCGCCCAGAAACGGCGCCAGCATGTAGGTTGCGCTGGCTCTCGCCGTTCTCCCCCGGCCCAGCGAATCGCGGAAGAGCGAGAAAGCCGCCGGCGCCAGGCCCGCCTCGAAGAAGGCGGTGACGGCGCGCAGCAGCACAAGCTCCTCGAAGCTTCGCGCAAGCCCGGACAAGGCCGTCGCCATGCTCCATATGGTGACGCATATGGCGGCCAGGTGAACCCGGTTCCAGCGATCGACCAGCCAGCCCATCGGCAATCCGCCGAGCGAAAAGGCGATGGCGAACACCGCCCCCTGGATCAGGCCGATCTGCGTATCGGTGATGCCTATGTCGCGCTGAATGGCCGCCAGCGTAAGGCCGAACGCCTGCTTGTCCGCCTGCGCAACAATGTAGCAGAGCAGGAAAAGCGGCACCATCCGAACGGCCGTGCCGATGGCGGGAGCGTGGGGATGCGGCGGGGCCTGCGTGGCTATGGCATCGGCCATCAGCTTGCCGCGATCCCGCCATCCACCGGCAGCGGCACGCCCGTGACGAAGGACGCGCGTTCGGAGCAGAGCCACGCAACGGCATCCGCAATCTCCTGGGGTTCCGCGAGCCGTCCCATCGGCCCCCGCATGATACGCGCCGCCCGTTCGGGGTCCTGTATGGCGATCTCCATCATCGGCGTGCGGACCGCGCCGGGGCAGACCGCGTTCACCCGGATATTCTGCCGGGCATATTCAATCGCCGCCGTCTTGGTAAGGCCGATCACCGCATGTTTCGACGCGGAATAGCCCGGCAGGCCGGGTGCTGCCTGAAGGCCCCCGCCGGAGGAGATGTTGACGATCGAGCCGCCGCCGCGTTCGATCATCATCCGAAGCTCCAATCGCATGCACAGCCACAAGCCGCGCACATTCACCGCATAGGTGCGGTCCATGTCGGCTTCGTCGATATCCATGGTCGAGGACATGCGCCCCGGCACGCCCGCAGCATTGACGGCAAGATCGAGGCCACCGAAGTCGCGCCTCGCCAAAGCCTCGACCGCCGCGACATCGTCAGAGTTGGATACGTCCGCGGCAATAAAAGCCGCCCGCGCGCCCAGCGCCCGCGCTTCGGCCGCCGCCTCCTGCCCGGCCGCCTCGGATTGATCGACGAGGATCACGGCGGCGCCCCCGCGCGCAAGCGTGAGCGCGCAGCTACGGCCTATGCCGGAGGCCGCTCCCGTGACGAGGGCGATCCTGTTTTCGAACTCGGTCATCTTTTGCGGCCCCTTCAATTAGCTTTAGCTGCCAGACAGCCGGGCAGCAGCTTTTCCATTGCGGGGACAAGCCCGCCCAATTTGTCGGCCGTGCTGCCGTGCAGCAGGATTTCATCGGCGCCGGCCGACAGATATTCGCACAATCTTGCAGCCACCTGCGCAGCCGTGCCGGCGGCGGTGCCCGCCGCCAGCCATTCGGCGGGTATCGCCCGACTGGCTTCCACCAGCTGATCGCGCATCATTTCTTCCGAAACGCTGCGATCGCCAAAGCGGGCAAGGCTCGGATGAGCGCGAAGCTGCTCCAGCCCGGCAGGGTCCCACCCATTCACCCCCGCCAGCAGCGGACCCATGGATTTCGATTGCAGATAGGTGACGGCCCGGCCGCCCACCACCGCGGCTTCCTCCTCCAGCGGAAGATCGGGAGCGACGACCACATTAGCCACCACGCGCACCGAAGCGGGATCGCGGCCAGCCTCGCGCGCCGCCTCGCGAACGATCGATGCGGACCGGCCGACCGCATCGACCGTGAGCAAGGGATGCAGAAGCACGCCATCGCAATGGCGCCCGGCAAAGGCCAGCGCCTTGGGGCCTACCGCAGTGAACATGATCGGCGGCGGCGGCCCGTCATATCGATCGGTGAGCTTCAATCCGTTATAATTTCCCAATATTCCGTCATAATCGAGCTGCTCACCTGCCATTAGCGACCTGAATATGCCGATATAATCGCGCAGCCGATCGAAGGTGAGCGCCGGCACGTCATAGCCGTTGAAATAGGCTGGGACCGCCCTTGCCAGCAGCAGGATGAAACGGTTTCCGGTCAGCGCCTGCATCAGGTTCGCAATGCTTGCGGTGACGATCGGGTGGCGCAGATGGGCATACAGGGTGCCACCGATGCGCAGGCCGGGAGCCGATGCCGCCAGCATCCCCGAAAGTATGGCGGGCTCCTTCAGCGCGAACCGCTCGGATATCCACACTCCGCCCAAGCCGGCCGACCGCGCCGCCTTCGCTTCCTGCAAGATCCGGCCCGGATCGAGCGTACGCCCAGGCAGCACATAGGCGCTCAATATTTTCGAACTCAATGACGGGACCGCATTTTCAGCCATCGCCCTCTCCCATATGCTGTCTTCACATCCACTCTTAGCGATTATCGATTATTGACGTCCACCGCTAAATGCCATTACCTCCCGCCCGGCTAAGGAGAGATCGTCTGATGATGGAACAGGATGGACAGGCGCTCGCAGCGCTGGCCCTCCCGCGATTGCGCGCGTGGCTGAACGATCCGGCGGCGGAAGTCACCAGCGTCGCCGCAAGCGCCAACGGCTTTTCCGCGCGCACGATCATCGCGACGCTACGATCCGAATCCGGTGCGAGCCGGGAAATCGTGATGCGTTTCGAGCATCCCGGCATGGAAATCTTTCTGGGCACCGATATCGCGGAGCAGGCGCGGGTAGCCAGCGCGCTGGTTCGCCATGATATTCCAGCACCCCGGATTATCGGCGTCGAAACGGATCAAAGCGTTGCGGGCTGCTCCTTCATGGCGATGGAGCGGGCGCCCGGGCGTGGTTTCCCGCAATCGCCCAGCTATCTGGTGGCGGGCTGGGTCAAGGAACTGGCGCCGGAAGCCCGCACCCGCTTGTGGGAAGGCGCGCTGTCGGTCCTTGGCCGCATCGGACGGCTTGATTGGCGCGAAGGCTTCGCCTTTCTCGATCGCCCCGATTACGGCGCGACCGGCCTCGATCAATATCTCGGCTGGCTGCGCGCATGGCGGAACGACGTGCTGGGCGACGACGCTCACGCCATCATCGATGCCGGGCTGGACCATCTGGAAAAGCATCGCCCTGACGACCTGCCCGTCAGCGTGATATGGGGCGATTCCAATCCGGGCAACATGCTGTTCAACGATGATCTGTCGGTGGGCGCGATCCTGGATTTCGAAGCAGCGGCCCTGGGGCCGGCCGAGATCGATCTTGGTTGGTGGCTGTTCCTCGATCGGCGGCGCAGCAGCGGTCTGCCCGAGATGGCGGGCAAGCCGGATCGCGATCAATGTATCGCAATCGTGGAGCGGAGCCTTGGCCGCCCGGTCCAGGCGATCGATTATTTCGAGATCATGGGCGGCGTGCGCATGTCGCTGGTCGTGGCGCGCACTATAAGCCGGCTGAAGGAGCGCGGCGCGCTGCCCGCGGCGAACAATGCCGCCCTCCATAACCCGATCGCCGGGATGCTGGCGCATTTGCTGGGCCTTCCCGAAGCGGAATCCGGGCAGGATTTCCACGAATTCGTCGCCGCTGTATCCAGGCGCTGAACCTCATCCAAGGAGCTATGATGACTGACGCCCCTTTCACCGAAGACCAGATGTATGACCGCCTCTTCCGGAAAGCGCGCAGCCATAATGGATGGAGCGATCGGCCGGTGGACGGCGAAACGCTGCGGGCGATCTACGAACTGGCCAAATGGGGCCCGACGGCAGCGAACAGCACCCCCGCCCGCTTCGTCTTCCTCCGATCAGCCCTCGCGAAAGAGCGGCTCAAGCCATCCTTGTCCCCCGGCAATGTCGAAAAGGTGATGCAGGCGCCCTGCACCGTCATCGTGGCTTGGGACAGCCAGTTCTACGAGCTGATGCCGAAGCTGTTCCCCTCGCGCGACATGAAGGCCGCGTTCGTGGGAAGGGATGCGGTGATCGCCGATACGGGAACGCGCAGCTCCACCCTTCAGGGCGCCTATTTCATGATGGCGGCACGCGCGCTGGGCCTCGATTGTGGCCCCATGTCGGGATTTGACAACGCCGCCACGGATGCGGAGTTCTTCCCCGACGGCCGCTGGAAAAGCAATTTCCTCTGCAATATCGGATATGGAAAGCAGGAGGCGCTTTTTCCGCGCAACCCCCGCCTCGATTATGAGGAGGCGTGCCTTGAGCTTTGAAGCTCGGCCGGACCATCCGGCCCTCGCCCATCGCTTCTTCGATGCGATCGCGGCGGGCGAAAGCGAGCTGGTGGCATCGCTTGCGACTGCGGATTGCGTGATCTGGCACAATTACGATCAGCGGGATAAGCCCTTCTCGGAAATGGTGCCGAAGCTCGGCGCGTTCAGGAAGGCGCTCGCGGAATTCGCCTATCAGGATCGCCGCTATTCGCCTCTCCCGGACGGCGCATTGGCCCTCCACACGCTTTACGGCCGCCGCGCCGATGGCGTGCACGCTTTCGTGCCGGTGGCCGTGCGGCTGATAATCGCCGGCGATCTTATCCGGCGGATCGAGGAATATGTCGATCCGGCCGGCCTCGCTCCCCTGATCGCGCCCCGGCCATAAGCCGGGACGCGCGGGAGATTCCTCAGGCAGCCTGTTGCGCTTCGCCCGCGCGGCGGATGACCATGCACTCGCCGCTATCGACATATTCCTCGATGCGCTGGATCAGCCCACGCTCCGAAAAGAAAACCCGCAGCATCACATGCAGCGCTACCGGCTCCTTCAAGGTGGTGCTGCCCCTGCAGATATATTGCGCGATCACGCTACCTCTCGGTGCTTCGAAGATGTCGCGATCCACATACTCGATTTCCGGCATGACCCGGATCATCATCTGTAGCGCCTTGAGCGACGTTTCGACATTCATGTCGACCTGATTATAGCTGTGCCATAAAGTATAGCTCGGCTCCAGCAGCGCCCTATAGGCATCCAGATCACGGTTCGTGATCGCATCCATGAACTTGTGAACCATATCGATGTTCGACACCGCCACTCTCCTTCAGCTTTTCGTCGTGTCGGGCAAATGCCGGACGGCTTCACTCCAATAGTCGAACTCGCTCATTATCAGGGCATGATAGTCCGCGACTTCCTGCGCATGTTCGGGGTGAGTTAGGATAAGCGCCCGATCCGCCGCAACGCCGGCAAGGATAAGCTGGGCGGCGCGCGCCGGGGTCATCACCTTGTCGTCGATGTCGTCGGGAAGATTCGATACCTGCGGGCCTGCCCCAGGCGCAAGCGACGCCGAATTGCGCCGCAAATCGCTCCAGACACGGCCGGGGCACACCACGGACACGCCGATATTGTCCGGTGCCAGGGCCAGACGCATTCCCAGCGAGAGCGGAATGACCGCCATCTTGCTTGCCGCATAGAGGCCGATATGCCAGCCCGGCACCATGAAAAGGCCAGCCATGGAAGATGTGTTGACGATATGGCCGCCACCCGCGCCATTGGCCCGCAGCTTTGGAACAAAAGCCGCCATTCCGTTCGAAATGCCATGGACGTTCACTTCGAACATCCAGCGATAGACTTCTTCGTCCACCTGATCGAGCGGCGTTCCCACCTGCGCGATACCGGCATTGTTCGCGACGAGATGGATCGCGCCGAAGCGCTGCTCCACCGCCGCCGCCGCATCGAACATCGCATGGCGATCCGTCACGTCCAACGGGATCGCCATGATCTCGGCACCCGTATCGCCCAGGCGATGCGCGGCATCCTCGATCGCATCGATGCGCACGTCCGCGATCGCGATACGGCAGCCCTGCTCGGCAAGCGCCCGCGCAAGCCCGTGGCCAATACCGCTGGCCGCCCCCGTGATGAAGGCGGTACGCCCCCCAAAATCCCCGGACGCGAATAAGCGCCGGGAGCCGATATCGGCCATGCCGCTCACTCCTCCGGTGCTATCCGCACGGCAGTGCCGTCCGGCAAGGTCGATATGTCGATCTGACAGGCGAGCCTGGAATGGTCGCTGCCGTGCTGCAATTGCTCAATCAGCTCAAGCTCGTCGGGGGACGGAGCCCCAAGCGCCGTGTAGCTGTCCCCATCCAGAAGGACATGACAGGTAGCACAGATGCAGAATCCGCCGCATTGGCCGGCGACGTCGAACCCTTCGGCATCGCGCAGCACGTGCATCAACGAACCCGACCCACGCAGTTCGACAGATCGGCGCGTCTCATCGCGATCGATCACCGTAACATGAGTCACTGCTGATCTCTCCAGGCTGCTCGTGTCATCGCAGCACCAAGCCACCGTCCACGCCGATGATCTGGCCGTTGATCCACTCCGCATCATCCGAAAGCAGGAAGCGCACCATCGCCGCAATGTCGCGAGGCTCCCCCAGCCGGG
>Ga0182749_1001379_pt1 | contig 19297 bp, 16 predicted proteins | sample eDN3rd37CKraftMG_FD_128875 | JGI IMG/M metagenome (GOLD analysis project Ga0182749, IMG submission 128875) | Enriched Miracle-Growth compost microbial communities from Emeryville, California, USA - eDNA 3rd pass 37_C Kraft MG (version 2) (version 2) ...
AACCCGACCCTACCGGAAAACACTGGTGACCACCGCTACGCCGCCCGCTCCCTACAGCACTTGGAGGGTGCGCTCGCGAGCGGCTTCGCTTCACCCAGCTACACCACTCGGCGGGACACGATCGTGAACTGTGCGCGGTGCCACGCGATCTCCACTGCCGATGTGAGCCAGCACCCAGAAGCGCCGCCTTTGCGAGAGTTATCGAAGCGATACCCGATAAACGCGCTTGAAGAAGCTCTTGCGGAGGGAATATATACCGGTCATCCTGACATGCCGCAGTTTGAAGCCACACCCGAGCAGATCGGTGCAATTCTAGCCTATATTGACTCCATTCAGGCCAGGAATTGATCGGGCGTTTTGGAAGCCGAGCGCTAGCTGATTCTTCAAAAAATCAGGGGTTCCTCACTTTCGACGTCAATCCGGCGAGCGAGGCCACGTTAACTCGTGAGAGCGACTGATCACAAGCACATTTCTACCGGCTCCCTGAAGAGACTAGGTACAGGACATATTAATCAGGTTTGAACTGTGTTTCACGGTGTCCATTGAAGGAGACTGTGATGGGTGATTTGTTTTTGCTGAACGAGCGCCAGATGGAACGGATATCGCCGTATTTTCCGCTATCGCTCGGCGTTCCGCGGGTGGATGACCGGCGGGTGTTGAGCGGCATCGTTTACGTGATCCGCAACGGCCTCCAGTGGAAGGACGCGCCAGCTGGCTGCACAGCGACAATCTAGGGTTCTTCCGCATATTTGGTGCAGGAGGATTCACGTATGGCACGAATACGGTCATAGATTCGGAATCGTAGTCTATGCAGTGATTTGCTCGTGCTTCAATTTTTCAACTCGTTGCTGCCTGAGAATTTCGAGATTATGGAGATCGTACGCTAATGTGGCACTGTCGTCATTTCGGCGCGGTCGATTGCGACCTCTTCCAATTGCCCCACTTGCGGCCAGTCCAGCGGTCGCGTTCACAGTCATTACATGCGCGTGCTCGCTGATTTGCCGTGCCAGGGTCAAGCTACAGAGATCCGGCTTCGCGCCCGGCGTTTTCGTTGTGTCGATAGACAATGCGTAAGGCGTATATTCACTGAACGATTTCCTGGATCGGTTTCGGCAAAGGCACGGCGAACCATTCGCCTCAGCACGGCACAAAGAGCAATCGGACTTACGGCAGGAGGCGCGCCCGGCGGTCGTCTATCGCAGAAGCTGGCCATACCTGTGAGCGGCGATACACTTCTGCGAATGGTTCGCTCCTCGGCGTGTGAACCCTATCCTGACCCTCGGGTCGTTGGTATCGACGATTGGGCCTGGCGCAAGGGCCAGCGTTACGGCACGATTGTCTGCGATCTGGAACGCAACCGCGTTCTTGAGCTGCTTCCCGAACGAAATGCTGATGTTGTAGCCGAATGGCGTGCCCGTCACCCGGGCGTAGAAGTCGTCGCCCGCGATCGTGCTGGTACCTATGCAGAGGGAGCACGACGAAGCGCCCCTGATGCCACTCAGATCGCAGATCGATGGCATCTTCTCGCCAATTTAGGCGAGGCTCTTCGTCTGGCAGTCGGTCGTCATCGCAAAGCTGTCCGTCTTGCCGGCGTCGCCGCGATGAATGAAATCGCTGCAGGTCATGAGTACATCCAACACCCCTCGCAGAAACAAACATCGCTGCAAAGCTTGCGGCAGCAGCGAAAGCGGCAACGTCGTGATCTGTATGAAGAGGTGATGCGCCTGCGCAATGCCGGGATCACTTCCCCGAGGCAGATTGCGCCGCAGGTCGGCATGAGTGCGCGTACAATTGAACGGTGGTTGGCAGGGGGCGGTGAACCCGAACACCATCGCCCTCCCGTTCACCACCATACCCTCCTCGAGTTCGAGGATTATCTTTTTCGACGGTGGAACGAAGGATGTCACAATGGTCGACAGCTTCTGTCCGAGATCAAACTGCAGGGATTTGAAGGCAGCCGTGCCACTGTTTACCGATGGACCGCAGCCCTGAAGAGACAGCACCACTCTTCCAAACGAGAAAAGAGCCGGCCGTGGCGACCGCCATCTCGTCGCGGATGTGCATGGCTTCTGGGCCAGGATCCGCAATCTTGTGATGCGAAGGCCGCGTGTTTCCTGAAGCATGTTTACGAACATGCGCCGCAGCTTTCGGTTGCTGGGGATCTCGCCCGCCGTTTTGCAGCAATATTGCGGGGTGATGATGCCTCCCTCCTGGAGGGATGGATCACTGAGGCCAGCAACAGCGAGCTGGCCTCTTTGGCTGCCGGATTAGCCGAGATATCGAGGCCATCTACGGTGCGATCAATTATCGATGGACGACCAGTCCCGTCGAAGGTCAGATCAACCGCCTGAAGACGCTGAAGCGACAGATGTATGGCCGTGCCGGCTACGCACTACTGCGTAGTCGCGTGTTGATGGCGGCATAGCTGAAACTAAGAATGCCAGGGACGGAGCATTCAGTATTGCCTATGACAGAACGCTGGCTTTAGACTTCGTTGGTTGCTTGACAAGGAACGCCATATGGCTGCGCATCAGACGTCCTTAACCAAAGCAATGAGTCTTGATGATCTCGATGATTATCTCATGTCCGATAGTTCTCCAGCGGAGAGTATGCTGCTGTCCGATCTAGATGGCTTTCTGACGGGCGTTGCCGTGGGGCCAGAGGCCATTCCACCCGACGAATGGTGGCCGATTATCTGGGGTGAGACTGCGCCTCAGTTTGACGCTGAGAGCCAAGCCAAGGCTGTCCTTGGGGCCATTATGGGCCGTTACGAGGAGATCGTCCGGCAAATCGACGACGAGATGGTCGAGCCAATTTTTTGGCAATCGGGCGACACCGTGATCGCTTGGGACTGGGCTGACGGTTTCGCCGAGACCTTCTCGTTACGCCAGCGTCACTGGACGAAAATGGCCAAGTCTGAGGCCGGGATTCTGCTGGTTCCCATCATGATGCTCTGTGATCCCGAAAACCTGCTCAATGAACTTGAGGTCGAGGAAAAAGAACAGGCTGTCGATGAGGCAGTTGCGGCTCTGCCAGACACCGTTTTGGCGATTGCCGCCTATTGGCGCATGTCCGAACTAGAAAAGAAAAGTGTGTCCACCGACCTACACTCCATGGCTCGTCCCGGCCGAAATGATCCATGCCCGTGTGGATCAGGCAAAAAGTTCAAGAAATGCTGCGGGATTGCCTTCTGAACAACCCATTGGCGAAACCGCGAGTAGGACGAGATGCGTTGTAGGCCCAGCCTGCACCAAATATGCGGAAGAACCCTAGATTGTCGCTGTGCAGTCAAGCCGAGCCATTCCGTTGATGGGGTTGCACTGCCAAACAGGCAAAATGCGTCGTCCACATTAAAGGCTCGCGCCGCGAAGCTCCATCATGCGGCGGCCTGTCCCGACCGCGATGACATCCCTGCACCCGGAAGCGCCATAAAGCCGACCTACTTGACGAAGGAGTTGCGATCAGGCAGCCCCATCAGGCTTATGTCTAACCAGTATCGACAAGTTGAATTGCTGACCGGTGATGTTCGCCGTAGGCGGTGGATAGCCGAGCCGCAGCGGATGTATGCTAAATATGTATATGATAGCAATTTGTGCGGTTTATTTCCGACGCATTTACACTCATTATTCTATATTTCCTTGAGGGGAGACTAATGACAGAAAATGACAGAAAACGGTGTGGACTATGCGGCTATCTTCGATGCAGGGCCGACTCCAGCTGCGATCCTCGACGTAGAATTGACGTTTCGCGCATGCAACGCGGCCTATGAGGCGGTCTGTCACCGCTCGCGCGCGGAGCTAATAGGACGGTCGATATTCGATGTTTTTCCAGGTGGCGACGAAGCTCAGAAGGATATTCTCCAAGATTCCTTCCGCCGAGTCCTGAAGACAGGTGAGCCGCATCATATCACGAGCACCTGCTATGATATCATCATTCCTGATGGGAAGACACTCTCACGCCACTGGACAGCATCCAACGTCCCGTTGTTCTCCCCGGGCGGTGAGCTGAGCGGTATCTTGCACTGCCCCCTCGACACGACAGAGCTTGTGCGCGCCAATGCTTTTCTGTCCGCCGATACAGATGATGATGGCGAGAACGCAATCGCGGTCCGGGCATCGCAGACCGCCTTAAGCTCAGAGGGAGCGCGGCTTCAGCAGCTCTTTCATCAAGCGCCTGGGTTCATCTGCGTGCTTGAAGGGCCCCGTCATATCTATGAACTAGCCAACGACGCCTACTATCAACTGGTAGGGCATCGCGAGATCATCGGCCACCCTTTGGCGGAAGTTCTATCGGAAGTCGTCTTCCAAGGCTTTTTGGAAAAGCTCGACAAGGTCTATCAGACCGGAGAGCCCTTCATCGGTCGCGCTATGCCTATCCAACTGCAGCGGGTGGAGGGAGCACCTCTCGAACAAAGGTATATCGACCTTATCTATCAGCCGATATTCGACGAGGATCATGAAGTTACGGGCATCTTCGTTCAAGGCAACGACGTTACCGAGGCGTACACCCTCGCACAGGAAGTTGCGTTTCAGGCAGCACATGATGTCTTGACGGGACTCTACAATCGTCGGGAATTTGAAAGGCGCACTTTACAGATCGATACACCAGCGCCCCATGCTCTTCTTTACATGGACATCGACCATTTCAAGATCATCAATGATCGCTGTGGTCATGCAGCGGGAGACGGTCTTCTCAAGGAAGTGGCGAGGGTCCTGTCGCAGATTGCTGGCGACGGAGCGTTTCTTGCGAGGCTGGGCGGCGACGAGTTCGCGCTCCTGATGCCCGCATGCTCTAGCGAGGAGGCGGTAGCTCACGCTCACCGCTTACGAGGGGCTGTCAAAGCGATCAGCTTTGTCTGGAAGAACAAGCGTTATGGCGTGACGCTCAGCGTCGGTGTGGCGATGTTCTCGGAGAAGGAAGGGAGCTCTTTCCAGGACGCATTGGGACTTGCTGATGCGGCCTGCTTCCTTGCCAAGGAGTTTGGCCGGGACAAAGTCAAGCTTGCCTGGCCGTCGGATGAGGACATCGGGCGGCAGCTTACAGAGATGGACAATGTTACACGTCTCCAGGAAGCTATTGGCGACGATAGAATCGTCCTCTACGGACAACGCATTGTTGATATTGTTGAACCGACAGTTTCGGCAGTTCGCTATTTCGAGATCCTAAGCAGCCTGCAAGATGCAGAGGGAAGAATCATTCCTCCGTCCGGCTTCATCCCGGCCGCTGAGCGTTTCGGCATGATCGAGGCGCTCGATCGCCATGTCGTAGCCAAAGCCTTCGCACATTTTGCCGGACTTCCTGAAGAGATCCGCGGCTTTGTGGGGTATTTCATCAATCTCTCGGGGATCACGCTGGGCTCACTCAGCTTCCATTCCTTCATCGAAGGATTGTTGGCGGAGTTTCCGAGCATCAATGCAGCGCAAATATGCTTCGAGGTCACTGAGACCGCTGCGATCTCCGATGTCAGTCGAAGCGCGGAGTCAATGAAGATGCTATCTTTGCATGGCTTTCGCTTTGCACTCGACGATTTTGGAAGCGGGATGGCATCATTCGCCTATCTTCAGCAGCTCCCCGTCCAGTTCGTCAAGATCGACGGCGTGTTTGTCAAGGCCATGCTGGAAGACCCTTCCAGTAGCATCATCGTGGAGTCGGTCGTCAGGTTAGCAAACTGCATGGGGATAAAAACCATTGCCGAATCCGTTGAAACCCCTGAACTTCTAGCTGCGCTGCAGCCTATAGGTGCCCATTATGCACAAGGTTTCGAGTTGCATATGCCGGAGCAGCTCGACAGCATGGTGCACGGGATTCAATAAACTTTCCCGCCCTCACCGTAGGTGAAGCTCAAATCCGGGCCGTGGCTTCAGCAGAATGACTTGGCATTGCTGCCCGAGGGCGGATGGCTGCTGATTGGAAATAAAGACCCACGTTACCGCGGGGGTTGACTGTCCTGACAGAGTCGCTGGAGCGGTATCTCTTCGGAAGGTGTTCTAGTTCGATCGGCAATATCCTCATCTTCCTCGGGATCAGTGAGGACCACGAGACGCGTCGCACGAAAAGCCGCGACGACCTGGCCAAGCTCGGAACGAACGCAAACGGTGATGGTTAGGTGCATGGCCGTTACCGCATCCGCGGACCAAATGAACGATCTCTCTGACACTCACGTTCAAGACGTTCCTGCTGCATCCGGCGACTCAACCAGTCGACGACAGTGCAGAGATAGACGAAGCCCCGGTGCCATAGGGAGTGGAGTAAGAAGCGCTGGTGCGCTTCTCTCCCCAAACCGTACGTGCACCTTTTAGCGCATACGGCTCTCCTTTCATGCCTGGCCCATGGCCATAGCAACATCATGATAGCGAGAGGTTACGATACTACGGCTTTCGATCCGGACGATGTATGGGTTCACTTCTGGATTAGGTCACCGGAATTACGGGTTCTGTTGCAAATATTCGGGTGGAAGCAGTCGGCCTGCTTGAGGGATGTCAAGCGGCGATTGCCTCAAATTGTTCTTTCAGCGTAGCGATCGGGCCGAAGGAAACTTTTGCTTGCCGCTTGCGCATCATGTGAACAAGTTCGATGCCGCCGAGGGTGTCCACCCCAGAGGGGAACGCTTTGAAGCCGGCATCGGGCGTACACGCCGCTTGACGTCGCGGTGGTCCTATTCAATCCGATTGTTGAGATACTGGCTCTGGCGGATGAGGATCGGCTTTAAAGGCCGACATGAGCGATCTCTCAGACGGCTCTCTGCATCGCATAAGATGATTGCCTGATAGTTGGTGGGCTACCGTCGATGCCAATGCTGTCCGGTTGCCCGTTATGCTCCAACGCCTTACGGAGATAGCGTTTAGCCGCTGGAAGATCACGATGTTTGCTGAACCAGAAGTCGACTGTCTCACCAGAGCTGTCGATTGCACGGTAGAGATACATCCACCGACCTCGAACTCTGATGTAAGTCTCATCCATATGCCACTTGCTGCCAAGAGTACGCTTGCGGGGGTTGAAGCGCGCTCCTGCAGCAGCGAGAAATGAACCACCCAGCGATGAATCGTAGAATAGTCAATGTTGACGCCCCGCTCAGCCATCATCTTGATGCCTCCGCCGCAAGCGGCCAAGCCCTCATGTCGTCTGGCATCTCGGTGGGAGGCTTGCAACGGTTTACCTCCGCTTTCTCGGCTGTTAGAAATCCGTTCGTACCGCCCCGTTCTCACCGCTCGGGGGCCACCAACTTTCACCATCTGAGGGCCATGGCTGCTTTGAATGCCGCCGCGGCGGGCGTGCTCGCGTGGACCCAGCCAAGCAAGTCCTATTGCGGTCCCTCAGGGTTACCGTGACATCGCCATGTATCCATCCGGCTCGGGCCTCCCACCTTTCGAGACCCGTTGACTAGTGAGTGGCGACAGCGTCGGCCGAATGAGTGAACCTGAATGCTCTGAGCCCCGTATGGGCTCAGGGGATCTTGAGAGCCCGCCCTTGAGTACAAGGTGGCGACGATGACGTTCGCGTCAATAAACGTGCCGCGCGGCGCACTAAAATTTCAGCGCAAGCTCTGACTTAAACCCGTGCTGCTGCGCACCTGAGGCAAACTGACCGGTATAGGATAGATCCAGGTTCACTGAACGCGAGAGAGCGAAATCGACACCCGCATCTAGAACTGCTGCATTGCGAGCAATTGGCGCGCCTGAGATGGTGAACGTATCGCTGCCAATGAAGCTGTTCAACACAGACGGGTTAATGTCGCCGCTGGCATGACGCCAGCCAATCATGCCGTGCAGCGAGGTGGTGCTGTCTTCACTGGCGAGCTCGGCGGAAGCACGAAGACCAACCGTCGTGAAGGTGGTGTTCGTGGTTGAGCGGGCCGTCGTCAGGGCTGAATCGCCACCTGTCTCCGTGAAGGCATCCGTCCGCGCGCGGACATGGGCAACGTTCATGAAGGGTTCGAAGTCAGCGATGTTTGCATCAACCTTGTAGCCCAACTCACCAAAGACTTGGAACGTGCCTGCATCGTAGTTTCCAGACAGGACTTCGCTTTCCGGAAGGGCCGTTACAACGCGCGTCGTATCGATGTCAGACCAGGTGTAGGCAAGGCCGGTGCGCAGCCCGACAGCACCCCATTGCGTGCCGCCATAGACACCCAGGTGGATCTGATCCGCTTTGGCGGATGAAGCAAGGGCGCCTGTGTCGAAGGACGCGCGGCCATATCCGGCAAAGCCACCGAGCAGCCAAGTCTCGCCGATCGTACTGTCAACACCAACAAGCATGCCTGCACTCGAGCTGTCGAACTCTGCCGTGTTGCCGTTCGCATCCGTGGAACCGTTGGTCCCGTAAACAGATCCCCATACTGCTACACCATTGCTGGCGGGCTCCGAAGCGAGGGTTGGTACTTTCTCGCCGTTGAAGGCCATCACCGGAAGCGAGGGCGCTGCGACCGAGCCGAAGGCCGCGCGAACACGATCAGAAGCCATGTTGCGGATGGAATGACTGCCCTGAACCAACCCTGCCAACACCGATCCGTGAATCTCACCCGACAACTGGTCGAATGCAGCACGCGTTGCGTTTGCATCGCTAGCCAGTGCGATTGCGCGCCAAAGCGGGTTGTTGGTGTTCAAGGAATCGATCGCGCCCGCGGTTGCGGACTGGTTTGCTGAAGAAGCAATCGCTGCGAACTCCACGTCGTTGCGCGCCAGCTCCAGGGTCAGATCGTTTCCGTCACCGCCGAAATAGTTCAGGCTGTGATCCAGGAAAAGGAGATTGTTGGTTATCGAGGCAAAGCTGCCCGTGATCGCACCTGTCCCCACCGATTCGATGAGCGTGTAGGGGCCGTTGATGATATCCCATGAGGTCGCCGTTGCAGGAGACAGCACGAGATCAAGCGTAGCGCCACTGACGTCTACTGCGCCTGAAACCACCAGCATATCAGACGAGGAAGGGGTGCCTTCGACGCGGAGCGTCCCGGCGTTCCGGTAATCGCCATCGATATACTGGGTGCCGACCGAGCCACCAGGCGTATGTATGCCGCCAGCCGCGATCGTGGTTGAGCCCACGTGACCCGTGCCCGCCAGCGTTGCGCCACTTGCGACTGTCGTCAACGATGACGAGGCGATCGAACCGTTGACGATCAACGAGCCGGCATTGACGAAGGTTTCGCCGGTATAGCTGTGTATTCCGGTAAGAGTAAGGCTTCCGGGTCCAGCTTGCGTCAGGGAGCCAGCGCCGGAGATGCTTCCGACGAACGAAACCGCATCTGAACGATTGTAGATCAGTGAGCCTTGGTTGCTTATGCTGCCCGCATAGCCATTGGTTCCGCCGATCCAGCCGGTGGAGCCACCGCTACCCAGCTGGAGCGTGCTATTTTCGCCAATGGAAACATTGCCTCGCGTGGTGTTGTCAGCTGTCAGGATAAGCTTGCCGGCACCGATCTGTTCGAAGGCGCCATTGGCAGTGATCTGGCCACCATAGGTGACTTCGTCAGACCGGTTGAAAACAACGCGGCCGTAGTTCGTAATGCTCGATGACGCGATGGAGCCGGCGGTTCCGCCATTGCCGATAAAGACGGTCGCGCCTTCAGACGTGGCGAGTGAACCGGCGAACGTGTTGTCGCCCGCAAGCGTGAGACTCCCCCCGGTGACCATGACACCGCCAGCGCCGCTGATGACGCCAGAGAAAGTGCTCGTTGCGGCAGTTACAAGCAGATAGTTTTCGCCAAGAAGGACTGAGCCGCTTCCCGCCAGATCCTTGATGCTTGCAGACGAAGCTCCGGAAACGTCGAACGTGCCATCCGCAGTGACCAAGCTGGATGCGCTTACACGACCTTGGCCGAGAAGAATGAGGGTGCTGCCGCCCTGAATAGTCGTTGCACCCGTATATGTGTGCATCGCATAGTTGAATGTGACGGGTAGAAGGCCGGTGACGATGACGTTAACTGCGCCGCCGATAGACTGGGTAATATTGGTTTGACCGCCATCCGGTAGGATGATGTCAGTGGGGTCTGCAAAAGCAGCTGTGCCCAAAAGTGCTGTTGAAAAAAACGCGCATGATGAAAGCAGCCCGGAGCGGCTGCACAAATAGTTCATAGCTGAGGTCCCCCTTTAAAGAGCGGATCCACAGATAAACCACCATTACTAATTTCACCAACGATTTTTACTAACGCTCTAGGGGTTTGATCAGGTGATTGGATGGCGGGATCCAGTCTTTGGTATAGGAAGGATAACACTTTTAATCGCTGTCCCGACCGCCATCCATCCTCAAATTTCAACAACTTAGTATAGGTCAAGAGCGCTTTAACGTAGCGTTCTTCGGATACAATGAACCTGTCCCTGCGAATCATCCCGACCGGGCATACCTCTCACGCGCACGAACTCCCGTATCTGGCCGAGGATCTCCACCGTCGTCTCCGTCGTGGTTCTTGATCGTTTCCATGGTGCAGTGAAGGGTGATGTCACGGTAACCTTTGGTCAGAGGCTTCTACCTATGAGCTGTGGCATGACACAAGTCATCAGCTACAAGCGCCACCGATTCCGCCCCAGATCATTGCCCATGCAGTTTCGTTATAGTTCCGATTCCTCCGAGCCTCCGACTTGTCGAGGAGATACGGCTCGAGTGGCGCGCGTTCACGACCCTTCCGCGATCCTGTCCAGGTCGCAAGAGGGGTCTGCTGCCGTGCCGGAACTGTCCTGCCGGGGCCCATATCCGAAAAGGGCCGGGCTGCAACATCACGGTCATTGTTAGCTTATGTCGGTAATCCTCCGCCCCATTCTAAGGCTGGCACTGCATGCCGGTTTGCCCGCCCCTCTGCCTCATCAGCAGAAATGATCTCGGGACCTAGTGTGGTGCGGAGGCGCACCCGATCCTTATAAGCGTGCTTGTAGCTCAATCGGGCGACACCGCTTTTCAAATGTCGCGACAGAAGGATCGCGCCTAGCTGGACCCTACATCAGGTGCCGAACTGGCGGGCGAGCGTAACCTTGAAGGTACGGCCCTTGGCTGGCGTTCCCGACAGATATTCGCGATAGTCCTTGTCAAAGATGTTATCGACGCGCAGGCTTGCCTCGAAGTTCTTGAACGTACCTTCGTCCGGCTTCCACGTCAGGAACGCATCGTGCACCTGGAAGGATGGCGTTGGCTGGCGTCCGAGCGGATCTCCGCTGGTGCGCTTCTGCGCGGCGACCAGCCGGGCCGTCCAGCCGAAGGTCAGGTTCTGGTCCGGCAGGCGTCCGCCGATGGTTGCGGAGAACTCGTGCGGGGCGATCGTTTCGAGCGGTACGCCCTCGGTCAGGTCGTCGCCTCGCGTGTAGGTATAGGCAGCGTTGGCGAAGAAGCGTTCCGCGTCATAGGCGAGCTCGAACTCCGTACCATAGATGCGGGCTTCGCCCGTGTTCGTATAGCGCGGGTTTGCCGTTCGTCCGTTATCGGTGATCAGGTCGCTCACGCGATTGTAGAAGCCGGTGGCCTTGAACTGCAGCATGTCGGAGGGCAGGGCGATGTCGTTGAGCGACACGGAGAAGCCCGCCTCGAAGTTGTTTGACTTTTCCTTCTCCAGGCTCAGCGTCAGCGCACTGCTGTCAAACACCTCGTCGATGGTCGGAACGCGCTCGGTATGGGCGATCGAACCAAACACCGCAAAAGTGTCGTTGATCTTGTAGTGCGCCGCGATCTTCGGCGAGAAGGCCGTGTGCTCGTTTACCCGCGCGCCGGCGATGTTCGTCGGCTCCAGCTTCTGGAAGTCAAGGCGCACGCCGCCGATCAGGGTCAGCCGGTCGTTCCAGATGAACTCGCTCTGCGCAAACACGCCGGTCTGGAAGTCAGTGCCCTGCGGATGGGTGCCCGAAGTCGAGCGCAACGTCGTGCGTTCCTGATGGGCAGTCTGCGAGCCTATGGTCAGGTAGTTTTCGAAGTTCTCGCCGATATAATCGAATGTGTTCTGGATGTTGAACTGATAGGTCTTGTAGCCGAACACGCGGTTGAGGGAAGCCAGCGTGGCATTCGACTGGTCGTTGACGGTGTCGGAGAAGGAGGCGCTGATCCTGAGGTCGAGCCACGGGTTGTCCGTGGCCGGGTTCTCGTAGGTGATGGTGGCCGTCTTGTCGGTGACCTTGCGGTCCACGGTGCCGAAACCGCCGGTGATCGGATCGTCCACGCCAGTCTGGTTGTAGTACTGGTCGTCCGCGTCCGATTGCCAGTGCATGTAGGATGCGCGCAGCGTCTGCTCGTTGTTCTCACCGAAATGCGCGATTCCTTTCACCAGCCCGGAGGGGGCTTCGATATCTGAGCCGGGTACGCGGGATCCGCCTCCGGTCTTGTACTCATCCGCCTTGCGGTAGTTGCCGGCGGCCAGGAATTCTAAGGCTTCGTTCGGCCGGTATGAGAGAATGGCGGAGCTGAGCCAGCCGTTCGGGTTTGAGTCGTAGGTCGATTTGAGGCGCAGGGCCGCGATCTGGCCGTCCTGCAGGAAGTCGGATGCATCCTTGGTCTCGAAGTTCACCACGCCGCCAAGCGCGCCTGAACCATAGAGCGTCGAGGATGCCGGACCGCGCAGGACTTCAACGCGCCTGAACAGTTCCGGATCGGTGAACAGGCCGCCCATTCGGTACTGTTCGAAGAACTTGCTTACACCATCGACGTTGATGATGATGCGACCTTCCTCGCCGCCGGTCTCGGGCCCGCCGATGCCGCGGATGTTCAGGCTCTGTCCGAGCACGCGGTCGGAGCCGGAAAGGTTGACGCCGGGCACATTCTGCAGCGCTTCCGAGATTGTGGTTGCCTGCTGGAGATCGAGCTCTTCTTGATCAACGACCGTGACCGACTGCGGCGTGTCGATGGCGACCTTTTCCACGCCGGCGCCCACAACGATCTGTTGTAGTACGGTCGCGTTGGCCGGCGTCGGGCGAGCGGCTTGTTCTTCCGTCTGCTGAGCGCTGGCTGCCTGAGCCGCGAGAAGTGTGAATGTCGCGATGCCGCAAAGCTTCGCCGCCGTGTTGCGAGCCAAAAGACTCATGCAAACCCCCTTTATGTGGCTTTGCTGGCTGGCCGGGAGGCTCGCTGGCTCAAATTGTAGGAATAAACATGATTGCTTTTATCATGTATTGCGTCTCGTATAAAAGGTGAGTAGAAAAGTCAATATTGAGTCACACACATAAACGCCCAGCAAGGTTCAGGTAGCCAGGCGCTAACATGAGGCACCGCACGTGAGCGCTCATATACCGCTGGACCATAGCCTGCCGACCCAATCGCGCCCGGATGCCGGGGGCAAGGGGCACACTTCTGTTCGTACTCTGAAGAGTGAAGACATCCTCCGAGGTTCAAAAGAGGTCGTGATCGAGCATGCCGGAACGGTCTACCGGCTGAAGCTCACGCGTCAGAACAAGCTCATTTTGAACAAGTAAGGGGGAGTACCCATGACAGGTACGTATTCGCCGGCAGAGATCCGGCAGAAGCGCATCGATCATCCGAAGATGCGTGAGAGGGAGCTGGCCCGCATCCTTGGTATCAGCGAAGGCGAGCTGGTCGCCGCCCATTGCGGCTTTGGCGCGACGCGGATCGAGCCAAGGCTCGCTGATTTTCTGAATGGCATGAAGTCGGTTGGCACGGTGATGGTTTTGACCCGCAACGATGGTGCCGTGCACGAGAAGATCGGGGTCTACGAAGAAATCCAGGTCGGAGCGCACAATTCTCTGGTGATCGGGGAGAACATCGACCTGCGCATCTTCCCGTCCCACTGGGTCCACGCTTTCGCGGTGGAAAAGCAGGTGGAGGGCGAGACGCGCCGGAGCCTGCAGTTCTTCGACAAGTCGGGCGAGGCGGTGCACAAGGTGCATCTGCGTCCTGAATCGAACCTCGAGGCCTATCTGGCGCTCGTGGAGCAGTTGAAGTCTGAGGACCAGACTCCCGGTATCAGCGTTCATCCCTACGAGCCGTCCGCAACGACGGCGGACGAGGCCGTGAAGCCGGAACTGCGCCAGCGCTGGGCAGAGATGGAGGACGTCCACCAGTTCACCCGGATCCTGCGCTCGCTGAACATCTCTCGCCGCCAGGCTCTACACATGGCGGATGAAGAATTTGCCACAAGGCTCGACCATTCAGCCGTTGAAGCGGTGTTCGATCGCGCTGTCGAGACGGGCATCCGGATCATGTGCTTCGTCGGCAGCCGCGGCTGCATCCAGATCCACACTGGTTCGATCCACAACACCAAGCGGCTTGGGCCATGGCTCAACGTGACGGACCCGACCTTCCACCTGCACCTGCGGCTTGATCTGCTGGATGAGGTCTGGGCCGTGCGCAAGCCTGTGAAGGAAGGCTATGTCACCTCCGTCGAGGCCTATGACGCGGCCGGAAATCTCGTTATCCAGTTTTTCGGCAAGCGTCATGAGGGCCAGGACGAGCTCGCCGAATGGCGTTCGCTGGTCGCAGGCCTGCCGCGTCTGCAGCGCGCGACAGCGGCGTGAGAGGCTCCGGCGCAATGCGGGCACGGTTCCTTCTTCCATTTCTGCTGACTGTCTCCATCACAGGCGGCGCGCTGGCGGGGTTCATCTATCCCGCTGCTGCGGCCGACGACCTGCCGGAGCCGTTTGCGGACACCTCGCGGCTGGTTTCTATCGGTGGATCGCTGACCGAGATCGTCTTCGAACTCGGCCACGGCGAAAACCTGATGGGCCGTGATACGACCAGCACCTTTCCGCCGGAAGTGAACGAGATCACTGACGTCGGCTATTCGCGCCAACTTGCGCCTGAGGGCGTGCTGTCGGCTGCACCATCCGCCATCTTGCTGCTGGAAGGCAGCGGTCCGTCAGAGGCGATTGATGTTTTGCAAAAGGCACATGTGCCCATGGTCACGGTGCCGGAAACCTTCACCGGTGAGGGCGTGCTCGCCAAGATCCGCCATACGGGCGCAGCATTGGGCGAGAAGGAAAAGGCGGAAACGCTGGCTGCAAAGGTCGCGGCAGACATCGAGGCTGCCGAGAAGCTCACCGCTGATGTGGCTGAGCGGGTGAAGGTGCTCTTCATCCTCAGCATGCAGGGCGGGCGCGTTCTCGCCTCCGGATCGGGTACGGCAGCCAACGGCATGATCGAGATGGCAGGCGGCGTAAATGCCGTCGAGGGCTATCAGGGCTACAAGCAGATTTCCGACGAGGTCATCACCCAGATCGCGCCCGACGTCATCTTGATGATGGATCGGGGTGAGGATCTGGATGCCACCAATGCCGAGCTCATGGCCAATCCGGCGCTTGCGGCAACGCCCGCCGTCGCGAGTGGCAGGATCATCCGCATGGATGGAAGCTACCTGCTGGGTTTCGGTCCGCGCACAGGCGCGGCCGTCAGGGATCTCGCACAGCAGCTCTATGGGGATCAGGCGGCCCGGTAGGATGGCAGCGGGTGTCGATGTTCTTGTCAGTCCATCGCCAGGGGAGCGGTCGCAGATGTCCGGGGTCAGCCGGTTTTCCACCTTGCCATTTGGGTTGAACGCCGTCGTGGCAGCACCTGAAGGTGATCGTTCCGGCCGCGCACGTTTCGTGTTGGCGCTGCTGGCGCTATCGCTGGTGGTAGTTGCCTTCATCAGCGTTACCACCGGCGCTTCCGAGGCTTCGGCGCTTGGGTTGATCCGCGACTGGTTCGGGGGTGGGCAGGATGCGGCACTTTCGGCACGTGACCGGCTCATCATCTACGACATCCGCATGCCGCGCGTGGCGCTCGGCATGCTGGTAGGCGCGGCATTGGCTGTTTCCGGCGCGCTGATGCAGGGCCTCTTCCGCAACCCGCTGGCCGACCCCGGCATCATCGGCGTTTCAGCGGGCGCGGGACTTGGCGCGATCGTGGTGATCGTGCTCTCCGGCAGCATTCTCGGGCCGATGGTGGCGCTGTTCGGCATCTACGCACTGCCGCTTGCAGCCTTGTTAGGCGGCCTCGTCATGACGCTTTCGCTCTACCGGATCGGCACGCGCGGCGGCGAGACCTCCGTGGCGACAATGCTGCTTGCGGGCATCGCGCTGGCGGCGCTCTGCGGAGCGCTTTCTGGCATCCTCATCTTCATGGCGGACGACCGGCAGCTGCGCGATCTCACCTTTTGGGGCCTTGGCTCACTCGGCGGCGCAACCTGGGTGAAGGTGATGGCCGCTGCACCCTTCGTCTTGGTCATTCTCGCCACCTCGCCGTTCCTCGCGCGCGGGCTCGATGCACTGGCACTTGGCGAAGCCTCGGCCCGCCACCTCGGCATTCCGGTGCAAAAGCTGAAGACCACGGCAATCCTGTCCGTGGCTGCGGCAACGGGTGCGGCCGTGGCGGTTTCGGGAGGCATTGGTTTTATCGGCATCGTGGTGCCGCATCTGCTACGCCTGCTGATCGGACCGACGCACCGGTATCTGCTGCCGGCCTCGGCCCTTCTCGGCGCAAGCCTGCTGCTGCTCGCCGATGCCATCAGCAGGACCATCGTCGCACCGGCCGAACTGCCGATCGGTATCGTCACTGCCGTTTTCGGCGCTCCGTTCTTCATGTGGGTGCTTCTGCGCCGGCGTGGCCTGCTCGACCTGTGAGGACATCATGATCAGTGCGCAAAACGTCAACGTATGGGCCGGAAGACGTCAGATCCTCCATGATGTGAGCCTCACCGCCCAGCCGGGTCAGGTGACGGTGATCATCGGCCCGAACGGTTCCGGCAAGTCGACCTTCGTCAAGGCGCTGTCAGGCGATCTGCCCTACACGGGCACGGTGACGCTCAACGGTCATGCCCTGAAACACCTGCGGTCGGACGCGGCGGCGACCATGCGGGGCGTGCTGCCACAGCACACGCGGATTTCCTTCCCCTATACGGTTCGCGAAGTGGTGCAGCTCGGGCTCCTGCAGGGTGCGTCGACAGAAGGCCAACACCACATGACCGATCACGCGCTGGCGATGGTGGACCTCAGTGGTTTTGCTGGCCGGCTCTATCAGGAGCTTTCGGGCGGCGAACAGCAGCGCGTCCAGCTTGCCCGTGTGCTCTGCCAGGTCTGGTCCCCCAGGCTGGAAGGCGTGCCGCGCTGGCTGATCCTCGACGAGCCGATCTCCAGCCTCGACATCCGTCACCAGCTTCTCGTCATGCGCATCGCACGCGACTTCGCCTCACGCGGTGGCGGCGTGATCGCCGTGCTGCACGACCTGAACCTCACGGCTGCCTTTGCTGATCATGTGGCTGTTTTCCGCGATGGACAGATCGCGACCACTGGTGCGCCGCACGCCGTCATGAAGGACGGGCTGCTCTGCGATGTCTTCCAATGCGCGCTCAGGGTAGGAGCCGTCCCAGCCCACGTGCCCTTCGTGCTGCCGCAGACCGTGGGCGAATAGCTACAATTGCTCTGGACCGAGACGAACCGGCAACTTCCAAGGCTGGTCTTCAATGCCAACCGTCATTGCCAGCGGCTGAAGCCGTATGGCTTCGGATGGCGTTCTGTTTGTGATGAGGTCGGCCAGCAGCTCACCTGACGCCGGGCCGGTCCCTAACCCGTGACCGGAAAACCCCGCCGCAATAAACAAGCCGGGCCGGCCGGGAACGGCATCGATCGCGGGTACAGCGTCAGGTGTGACGTCCATCACACCTACCCAACTCGTCGTTACCCTGGCGCTTGCGAAAGCCGGAAAAGCTTTCGAAGCGTTGCGCTGGGACCGCCGGAGGAATGTTGAGGAGGCTGGCGGGTCAAGCGTACGGACCGCTTCGAAAATCGTCTTGTCGTCGGCCGACCATCGCCTCGGAATGCCAGATCTTCCGGAAAGGAACGTCCGAAGCGCAACTTGAACTCGCTCCAATTGTTGCGCAGGTGAGACGCATACCGCGGCAGTAAAATAAGGTTGTCGATGAGAACCGGTGCGATGTTCGCGTTGCGAAGCGTCAATGTATGCTGTCCATCCGCACGAAGACGAAACGAGAAATTTTCCGCGCCGACCGGGAAGTCCGGCACTCCGGAAACGCCTAAGACCCTGGCGACCGTGCCAATAGCCTTCAATGAAGGGAAGTCCAGCCCAAGATTGCCGGCAAACAATCGGCTCGACGCGCCGCAGCAGATTGCCGCGCTATCACACCTGATCGTGTCACGCTCCGTCACCACCGAAGACACCCTGCCCGCTGCCCTTTTGACGGTCCGAACTGCGCACTGCGTCAAAACGCGGACACCGGCGGTACGTGCCGCCCGGGCCATGGCGGGGACGGCAAGCCATGGTTCCGCGCAACCGTCGTGAGGCGAATACAGGGCCACACGCGGGTTGCGCTGCCCTGCCCGGGAGTTTTGCCGCGACCGTTGCTCCCGATAGTTCATGGGTAACAACGCCGTGCCGCTTGCCAATCTCGTGCCACGTCGTCCAGTGCTGCTCATCCGCATCCGTGTAGGCGACATACATGATGCCGGTACGCCCATAGCCGGTAGGGCTGCCAAGTTTTCGATCCATATCCCGCCAGATTTCCATGCTGCGTGCGGAAAGCGGCAGTTCCTGCTCGGCCCGTCCCATCTGTCGCACTCAGCCCCAGTTGTGGCTCGACTGTTCGCCGGCAATCACGCCCTTTTCGCACACGACGACTTACAGTGGCTTTGTCGCAAACCTGTTGTCAACCTTGGCTGTGGCATGAGAGCCCTCCATTTCTGGGAGCTCGCCGATGTTCAGTGGCCGTCACTTCGACCAATCAGTAATCCTGCTGCGCGTACGTTGGTATCTGGCTTATAATCTCAGCCTACGTGATCTGGAGGAGATGATGGCCGAGCGAGGCATTCACGTCGACCATTCTACAATCCATCGCTGGGTCGTGCGCTTCTCACCGCTGCTGCTCGAACGGTTCAACCATCGCAAGCGACCCGTCACCCGTAAATGGCATGTCGATGAGACCTATGTGAAGGTTCGTGGTCGATGGATGTATCTCTACCGTGCCATCGACAACCTGGGCGACACGGTCGAGTTCTTCTTCAGCGAACATCGCGATCTATTGGCTGCCAAGCGCTTTATCCGGAAGGCGTTTGCGCGCCATGGGCGACCGGAGCGCATCGTCATCGACGGCAGCCAGACCAATCACGAGGCGATCATTGCCTGTGATGGCGAAAGCCGCCTGCGAAATCGATCACGACGGTTGTTAAAGCCAATCCGCATCCGGCAAAGCCAATATCTGAACAACCGCATAGAGCAGGACCATCGCCGCATCAAGCGCCGGATACGCTCCATGCTGGGATTCAAATCGGTTTTGTTGCAACGGCTGATTTGAAGCGCAAAGGGGGCCGGTCCGAGGCCAATTATGCGGCAAGAATTGCGAACTGTTCGGCTAGGGACGGATTCGGATTGAAGGCGTATCTCGCCTGTC
>Ga0182749_1001383_pt1 | contig 19260 bp, 20 predicted proteins | sample eDN3rd37CKraftMG_FD_128875 | JGI IMG/M metagenome (GOLD analysis project Ga0182749, IMG submission 128875) | Enriched Miracle-Growth compost microbial communities from Emeryville, California, USA - eDNA 3rd pass 37_C Kraft MG (version 2) (version 2) ...
CCGTGGAGCGGCCTGCGGGCCCCAACCACCATAGCCGTGCCGTCTGCCACGCGGCGGCCGGCGCAACGTGACGCCACGCCGCCGGACAGCGCGCGCGAGGCCGACGACTAGCGGCGCAGGTTCAATAGCGGCGGAACAGACCGACCAGCCGGCCCTGAATGCGGACCCGGTTCGGCGGCAGGATGCGCACCTCATAGGCGCTGTTGGCGGGCTCCAGCGCGATCGAGGCGCCGCGGCGGCGGAACCGCTTCAGGGTCGCTTCCTCGTCGTCGATCAGCGCCACCACGATGTCGCCGGTGTCGGCGGCGTCGCTGCGGCGGATCAGGGCGATGTCGCCGTCGAGAATGCCGGCCTCGATCATCGAGTCGCCGCGCACCTCGAGCGCGAAATGCTCGCCGGTCGAGAGCAGGTCCGGCGGCACGTTGATGGTGTGGCTGCGGGTCTGGATCGCCTCGATCGGCGTGCCGGCGGCGATGCGGCCCATGACCGGGACGGCGATCGGGTGGCCGACGGCGCTGTCATCGTCGGCGGCGACCGCGCGGACGCGGCCGAGATCGCCCTCGATGACGCTCGGCGTGAAGCCGCGGCTGCGGCCGGAGCCCAGCCCGTGGGCGACCGAATCGGGCAGCTTGATCACCTCGATGGCGCGGGCGCGGTTGGGCAGGCGGCGGATGAAGCCGCGTTCCTCCAGCGCCGTAATGAGCCGGTGAATGCCGGACTTGGACCGCAGGTCGAGCGCGTCCTTCATCTCGTCGAACGAGGGCGGAACGCCGGTTTCCGTCAGCCTCTCGTGCAGGAAACGCAGAAGCTCGAACTGTTTGCGGGTCAGCATGGATTTCCTCGGATTTCCCCCGTTCCGGTCCGCCCGCGTGCCCCGCGCGACGGCCAGAAACAAATCATGAACGGACACTATCCGTTCCAGTTGTGTTCCGCAACCGATTAATTTGAAGTGAATAATGCGAACGACCGCTAAAGGCCGAGCTTAACGATGATGCAGGGTGAACCGGCCTTGGCGGCCGGCGCGCGCACCTCGCGAATCAACAGGCAGTCGGCCGCAGCCAGCGGCGCCATCAGCGAGCTGTCCTGGTTCGCGAGCGGCGTCGCGACCGGCACGCCGTCCGGTCCCGGTGCGAGCGTCGCGCGCAGATAATCGGCGCGCTCGTCGTTCTCCGGCATGTCGCGATCGAGCACCGCCGGCTGCGTCGCATGCGCGACGTCGCTGCGGCCGGCGAGGCGGCGCATCAGCGGCACCAGGAACAGGAACGAGCAGACATAGGACGACACCGGATTGCCCGGCACGCCGAGCACCTGCATGGCGCCGAGCCGGCCGTGCATCATCGGGCGGCCGGGACGCAGCGCGACCCGCCAGAACGACAGGTCCATGCCTTCGGCGGTAAGCGCCTGCTGGACGAGATCGTGCTCGCCGACCGAGGCGCCGCCGGTGGTGAGCAGGATGTCGGCGCCGGCCTCGCGCGCGCGGCGGATCGCGGCCCGGATGGCGTCGAGGCGATCCGGCGCGATGCCGAGTTCGAGCGCTTCGCCACCCTCGCTGCGCACCAGCGCGGCGAGCGCAAAGCCGTTCGAATAGACGATCTCGCCGGGCTTCGGCTCATTGCCGGGCGGCACCAGCTCGTCGCCGGTGCCGAGCACCGCGACCTTCGGCCGCCGCACCACCTTCAGCGTCGGATGGTTCATCGCCGCGGCCAGCATCAGGTCGCGGTCGGTGAGGCGGCGGCCCTTGGCGAGCAGCGTGTCGCCCTCTCGGAAGTCGACGGCCGCAGGGCGGACGTGGCGGCCGGTCTTGATCGCGAGCTTGATCAGAACCGTGTCGCCGTCGCGGCTGGTGTCTTCCTGGATGACGACGGTGTCGCTGCCCTCCGGCATCACGCCGCCGGTGAAGATGCGCGCGGCCTGGCCTGCGCCGACCGTGCCGGGGAAGGGATGGCCGGCGGCGACTTCGCCGATGATCGTGAGCGTGACCGGCGCCTGCGCGATGTCGGCGCCGCGCACGGCGTAGCCGTCCATGGCGGAGAGCGCCGCCGGCGGCTGGGTCCGTTTGGCGACGAGATCCTGCGCCAGCACGCAGCCGAGCGCGTCGGAGAGCGGCACGTCATGCGCGGGCAGCGGCGCGGCATCCGCGAGCACCTGCCTGAGCGCCTCTGCGACCGGCATCAGCGCCATCGGTTCAGCCTTTCGCGCGGTAGTGGCCGGACTTGTAGTGTCCGGACTTGCCGCCGCGCTTCTCGATCAGGCGGATGCCTTCGATCCGCATGCCGCGCTCGACCGCCTTGACCATGTCGTAGATCGTGAGGCACGCGACCGACACCGCGGTCAGCGCCTCCATCTCGACGCCGGTCGGCCCCTTGACCTTCACCGTCGCGCGGACGGTGAGGCTGGCGCGCGTGGCGTCCGGCGCGATGTCGACGGTGACCTTCGAGAGCGCCAGCGGATGGCAAAGCGGGATCAGCTCATGCGTGCGCTTGGCCGCCATGATGCCGGCGAGCCGCGCGGCGCCGAGCACGTCGCCCTTCTTGGCGTCGCCCTCGAGCACCAGCGCCAGCGTTGGTTTCGCCATGACGACGCGGCCTTCGGCGACCGCCACGCGCTCGGTCGGCGGCTTGGCCGAGACATCGACCATGTGGGCTTCGCCGCTCGCGCCGATATGGGTCAGGCGCTGGCGCGCCGCCGGCCGTTTCGAGGGATTCCTGGTCGCCCGCTTTGCCACGGCTAGCCCGCAGTGGCCGGCGAGGCGCGGGTGAGGAGGGCGCGGGTGGCGGCCGTCACGTCCGGCTGGCGCATCAGGCTTTCGCCGATCAGGAAGGTCGAGATGCCGACCCTGGCGAGCCGGGCGAGGTCAGCCGGCGTGTTGAGGCCGCTTTCGCCCACGGCGATGCGGTCGCGCGGAATGTGGGGCGCCAGCCGCTCGCTGGTGTCGAGCCCGGTCACGAAGGTCCGCAGATTGCGGTTATTGACGCCGATCAGCCGTGATTTCAGCCGCATGGCACGCGCAAGTTCAACTTCATCATGAACTTCAATAAGCGCATCCATCCCATATTCAAACGCTGCGCTTTCGATCTCGGCCGCGGCGGCATCGTCGAGCGAGGCCATGATGATCAGGATGCAGTCGGCGCCCAGCGCGCGGGATTCGACCACCTGATAGGGCTCATAGATGAAGTCCTTGCGCAGCGCCGGCAGGCCGGTCGCGTCGCGGGCCTGGCCGAGGAATTCCGGCTTGCCCTGAAACGACGGCGCGTCGGTGAGCACGGAGAGGCAGGTCGCGCCGCCGGCCTCGTAGGCCTTGGCGAGCGACGGCGGGTCGAAATCGGCCCGGATCAGCCCCTTCGACGGGCTTGCCTTCTTGATCTCGGCGATCAGCGCGTAGTCGCCAGCCGCGAGTCTGGTCTCGATCGCCTTGGCGAAGCCGCGCGGCGCCGCCGCGGTCCTGGCCTCGCGCTCCAGCACGCTCAGCGGGCGGGCGCGCTTGGCCGCCGCGATTTCCTCGCGCTTGTAGGCCTCGATCCTGGCGAGGATGTCCGACATCAGGCGTCCTCCGGCGCTGGTTTGGCGTTGGAGACGGCGATCAGCCGGTCGAGCCGGCCTTCGGCCTCGCCGGAGTCGATCGACTTCGCGGCGATGGCCATGCCGTCGTTGAGGTCTTTCGCCTTGCCGGCGACGATCAGCGCCGCGGCGGCGTTGAACAGCGCGATGTCGCGCAAGGGCGTCTTCTTGCCCTTGAGCACATCGAACAGCGCCCGCGCATTGGTGTCGGCGTCGGCGCCGCGAAGCTTGTCGGCGGTGACGCGGGGCAGGCCGACGTCCTCCGGCGCAATCTCGAAGCTGCGGATCTTGCCGTTCTCGAGCGCGCAGACGCTGGTCGTCCCGGTCGTGGTGATCTCGTCGAGACCGTCGGAGCCATGCACCACCCAGACCGCCTCCGAGCCGAGGTTCTTCAGCACCTGCGCCATCGGCTCGATCCAGTGTTTCGAGAAAGCGCCGGTCATCTGCCGCTTGACGCTCGCCGGGTTCGACAGCGGGCCGAGCAGGTTGAAGATGGTGCGGGTCGCGAGCTCGACCCGGGTCGGGCCGACGTTCTTCATCGCCGGGTGATGCGCCGGAGCGAACATGAAGCCGATGCCGGCGTCGCGGATGCAGCGCGCGACCGCCTCGCCGGCGAGATCGACATTGACGCCGAGCGCGGCGAGCACGTCGGCGGAACCCGACTTCGACGAGAGCGCGCGGTTGCCGTGCTTGGCGACCGGCACGCCGGCGCCGGCGACGACGAAGGCCGCGCAAGTCGAGACGTTGAAGGAGCCCGAGGCGTCGCCGCCGGTGCCCACCACGTCGATCGCGTCCGCGGGCGCCGCGACGCGCACCATCTTGGCGCGCATGGTGGTGACGGCGCCGGTGATCTCGTCGACCGTCTCGCCGCGCACCCGCAGGCCCATCAGCAGGCCGCCCATCTGCGAGGGCGTCGCTTCGCCGGACATCATGCGGTCGAACACGAAGGTTGCCTCGTCGCGGGTCAGCGCCGCGCCGGTCGCCACCTTGCCGATCAGCGCGCGGAATTGATCGCTTTCGCTCATGCCGTGCGCCCTCAGGCCAAAACGCGCGCGGGCGCGGGCGGTGTCGACGCGGTGCGGCGGCCGCGCGCGGCGTTCCACGCCGCGGCGATGTCGAGGAAGTTCTTCAGGATCAGGTGGCCGTGCTCGGAGGCGATGCTCTCGGGATGGAACTGCACGCCGTGCAGCGGCAGCGTCTTGTGCGCCACGCCCATCACCACCTTGTCCTCGGTCTCGGCGTTGACGGCGAGGTCCTTCGGCATGGTGGCGCGGTCGACGATCAGCGAGTGATAGCGGGTCGCCTGGAACGGCGCGTTGATGCCGCGAAAGATGCCGGTGCCGTCGGCGCGGATCGTCGAGGTCTTGCCGTGCACCTGCTCGGGCGCGCGCACCACCTTGCCGCCGAGCGCCTGGCCGATCGCCTGATGGCCGAGACAGACGCCGAGGATCGGGATGGTCGCGGACGCCCTGGCGACGAGGTCGAGGCAGATGCCGGCTTCGTTCGGGGTGCAGGGGCCGGGCGACAGCACGATGGCCTCGGGCGCCGCCGCGATCACGTCCTGCGCCGTCACCTTGTCGTTGCGGCGCACGACGACCTCCGCTCCAAGCCCGCCCAGGTAATGGACGAGGTTGAAGGTGAAGCTGTCGTAGTTGTCGATCAGGATGATCATCGCGTTTGAGTGGTTATACGGTTTTTCGAGCGTTACCAACCCGGTCCTGCGCTTGCCGTTGACGGTGGCCCGTCGTTGATATACATTTATTTTATGTATATCAACGACGGAGCGGGCCATGCAGGTCGCCAAGTGGGGTAACAGCCTGGCCGTGCGCTTGCCCGCGGCGATCGTCGAATTGCTCGGTCTGAAGGAAGGCGACGAGGTGGAAATCCACGTCGCGGACGCGCGTCTGTTCGGCATCGCGCGCAAGCCCGGGCGCGAGAAGCTGCTGGAACGGTTGCGCGCATTCCGCGGCAGGCTGCCGGCCGACTTCAAGTTCGACCGGGACGAGGCCAATGCCCGGTGATTTCATCGACACCAACGTCCTCATCTACGTCGCCTCCGCCGACGCTCGAAAGGCGGATCGCGCCGAGCAGGTTCTGAGCCGCGGCGGCACCGTCAGCGTGCAGGTCCTGAACGAGGCCGCGAATGTCGCGCGCCGCAAGATGGCGCTGCCGTGGCTGGAGGTCCGAGCTTTTCTCGACGGGCTGCGCGGCTTGCTCACGGTTCATCCGCTCACCGTCGAGGTGCACGAGACCGGCCTTGCCCTGGCGGAACGGCACGGCCTGTCGGTGTTCGACGGCATGATTGCCGCTGCGGCGCTGCACGCGGGCTGCGACCGGTTGTGGTCCGAGGATATGCAGGACGGCATGGTCTTCGCGGAACGGTTGCGCGTCGCCAATCCGTTCGCGGGAGCCTGACGCGCTATTGCCCGCGCCGCGCCGCGCTGGCGAAGCGACGAGCCTCTTCGGCGGCGCGGAACAGGGCCTTGGCCTTGTTGACGCATTCCTGCTGCTCGAGGGCGGGATCGCTGTCGGCGACGACGCCGGCGCCGGCCTGGACATACATCCTGCCGTCCTTCACCAGCGCGGTGCGCAGCACGATGCAGGTGTCCATCGTGCCGGCAGCGGAGAAATAGCCGACGCAGCCGGCATAGAGGCCGCGCTTTTCGCTCTCCAGCTCGTCGATGATCTGCATCGCCCGCACCTTGGGCGCGCCGGAGACGGTGCCGGCGGGGAAGCCGGCGGCGAGCGCGGTCAGCGCGTCCTGTCCGGCGGCGAGCTTGCCGACGACATTCGAGACGATGTGCATGACGTGGCTGTAGCGCTCGATGAAGAAGCGATCGGTCACCTCGACGGTTCCGATCTCGGCGACCCGGCCGACATCGTTGCGGCCGAGGTCGAGCAGCATCAGGTGCTCGGCGCGCTCCTTCGGATCGGCCAGCAGTTCGTCCTCGAGCGCCTTGTCCTCGTGCGTCGTCGCGCCGCGCGGCCGCGTGCCGGCGATCGGACGAATGGTGACGGTGCCGTCGGCGACCTTGACCAGGATTTCCGGGCTCGATCCGGCGACCGCATAGGAGCCGTAGTCGAGGAAATAGAGATAGGGCGAGGGATTGGTCCGCCGCAGCGCGCGATAGAGCGAGAAGGCCGGCAGCTTGAAGTCCGCCTCGAAGCGTTGCGACAGCACGACCTGGAAGATGTCGCCGGCGGCGATGTAGTCCTTGGCCTTGAGCACGTTTCGCTTGAAGTCGTCCGGCGCGGTGTTCGAGGCAATCGCCGCGTCGATCGCGCCGGCATCGGTGTCGGCGAGCGACTTGTCGAGCGGCCGGTCGAGACTGTCGAGCACGGTCGCGAGACGTTCTTCCGCGCGGGCGAGCGCCGCCTTCGCGCTGACATTGGCTTCCGGCCGCACCGGCGTGACGACGGTGATCGAATCCTTCACCGCGTCGAACACCACGACCAGTGTCGGACGGATCATCACCGCTTCGGGAATGCCGATGGCGTCCGGGTTGGGCGCGGGCAGGTCTTCCATCTGCCGCACCATGTCGTAGCCGAGATAGCCGAACACGCCGGCCGACGGCGGCGGCAGGTCGTGCGGCAGCGCGATGCGGCTTTCCGCGATCAGCGCGCGCAGCGCGTCGAGCGGCGGCTCGGGGCAGGGCGTGAAGGCGTCGGCGTTGTTCCGGGCGTTGCGGTTGATCTCGGCCTTGCCGTCGCGGGCGCGCCAGATCACGTCCGGGTCGAGCCCGATGATCGAATGGCGGCCGCGCACCGCGCCGCCTTCGACGGACTCCAACAAAAAGCTCATCGGCCGGCCGCTGGCGATCTTGAGAAAGGCCGACACCGGCGTTTCCAGATCGGCGACCAGCGTCGTCCACACCACCTGCGGCTCGCCGCGCGCGTAACGTTCGGCAAACACCGTTTCGGACGGCTCGATCTGCATGATGTCTCGTGGCGTGCGGCGCCTAGTTGGTCGCCCCGCCGGTCACCTGATTGAGCGCCTGCTCGTTGATGCGGACCCCGACATCCTTTTCGAGCCGGCTGACATACTGGTTGACGAGGTCCTCGCCATAAGCGCCTGTGAGCGCGGTGGCGATCTGCTTCATCTGCGCGGCGTCGGCCTCCGGCACCGTGACGTCGGTGACGGTGAAGACGATGCGCGTGTCGGCCTTGTCGCCTTCGCTCGAGCCGCCGCCGCCCTTGGCGGTCTTGAACACGGCATCGACGACCCTGGCCGGGACGCCTTCGGCCTGCTTGCCGCGCTGGAGATCCTTGACGTTCGTGACGGCGAGGCCGGCTCCGCTCGCGAGCTGCGCGAGCGGCGTGCCGCTCTTGAGTTTCGTCACCATCTCCTCGGCCCTGGCCTTGAGCCGCTCGGCGATTTCGTTGTCGCGCCAGCGCGCCTCGACCTGGTCCTTGACCTCGTCGAGCGTGCGGTCGCGCGACGGCGTGATGCCGGTGACGTCGTACCAGAGATAGCCGCCGTTCGGCAGCTGCATCGGATCGTTCTCGACGCCGACGTCGCTCGCAAAGATCGCGCGCACGAGCTCGGCGCCGCGCGGCAGGTCCTTGATCGGCTCGCCCTTGGCGTCGCGGCCCGAACGGTCGATCGCCTCGATCGAGGTGACCTTCAGGTTGAGCTTGCGCGCGGCTTCCTCGAGCGTGGAACCGGCGGCGCGTTCGTCCTCGATCTTGTCGCGCAGGTCGCCGACTTGGCCGCGCGCCTTCTCTTCGGCGATCTTGCGCTTGATGCCGTCGGCGACGGCTTCGTAGGGCTTCTGCGCGGCCGGCTCGATCTTGACCGCCTGCACCAGCACGGAGCCGAAGCGGCCCTGGACCGGCGGGCTCACCTCATCGGCCTTGAGTGCGAAGGCGGCGTCGGCGACGGCGGGATCGATCACGTCCTTCTTGGCGACGAGCCCGAGCTCGGTGTCGCTGTCCTTGAGGCCGCGTTCCTTGACGATGTCGGCGAAGCTCGCGCCCGCCTTGATGCGGTCATAGGCGGCCTGGGCGTCTTCCTTGTTGGGGAACACGATCTGGCGAAGCTGGCGGCGCTCCGGCGTGCCGTATTCGTCCTTCTGCGCGTCGTAGTATTTGCGCGCCTCGGCGTCGGGCACCGTTTCCCAGCGCGCCACGTCGGCGGGGGTCAGCGACAGCAGCGTGACCTTGCGGGTTTCCGGCGCGCGGAACAGGATCTTGCGGTCCTCGAAATACGTCTTCAGCGTTCCCTCGTCCGGCTTGGCGATCTCGCCGGCCTGCGCCGCGCCGAGCGTGATCAGGTCGGCCGCGCGCTTCTCGTTCTGGAAACGGAAGATCGCCTTGGCGGCGGTTTCCGGCGGCGTGACGTCGCCGCTCACCGACAGCGCGATCTGCCGGCGGACGGTGAGCTTGCGCTGCTCGCTGACATAAGTGCTTTCGTTGTAGCCCGCGTTGCGGATCATCTGCTCGAAACGGTTGCGGTCGAACTGTCCGTCCAGTCCGCGGAAATTCGGGTCCGCGGTGATGCGGCTTGCGATCTGCGCATCCGAAATGCCGAGGCCCAGTTCGCGGGCGCGCTCATCGAGCACGGTCTCGGCGACGTACTGGCCGACGATCTGGCGGTCGAGGCCGAGCGCGCGCGCCTGCGCGGGCGTCACCGGCCGGCCGAGCTGACGGCCGAGCTGGTTGATGCGCTCGGTGTAGTAGTTGCGGAACTGCTCGATCGAGATTTCGGTGTTGCCGATGGTCGCGAGCGTCGACTGGCCGAAGCCGCGGAAAATGTCGCCGATGCCCCAGACCGCGAAGCTGATGACCAGAAGTCCCATCACGACGGTGAGGACGGCCTTGCCGAGCCAGTTGCTGGAGGCCTTCTGAATACCGCGAAGCATGAGCGACCGTCGTTCCGTGTGTGCTGGAGGAAAACGCTGACCGGTCCGATTGACCGAAGCGGGCGGCATCATAGGGAGGCGGACGGCCGCTTGCAACTCGCGAGGCTTAACTAAGATATTGCAATTGAAGGCGGAATGGCTCCGGCCGCGGGACTGGCGCAGCCTCCGGCAGTCTGCTAGTCGCAACACTAACGGGGGAACGGCTCATGACGGGATCGGTGCGTCCGCTGGTGGCGGGCAACTGGAAGATGAACGGGCTGCGCGCATCGGCCGCGGAGCTCGAGAAGATGATCGCCGGCGCCGCCAGCGTTTCCGCGAAGACCGACCTGATGATCTGCCCGCCGGCGACCCTGGTCGCGGCGTTCGCGCAGCAAGCGGCCGGCTCCCCGGTCATGATCGGCGGACAGGATTGCCACGCCGAGGCGTCGGGGGCCTTCACCGGCGATATAGCGGCCGAGATGCTGAAGGACGCCGGGGCGGCCGCCGTGATCGTCGGCCATTCGGAGCGGCGCACGCTGCACAAGGAGACCGACGCCGCGGTCAATGCCAAGGCGCGGGCGGCCTGGCGCGCCGGGCTCACCGCCATCGTCTGCGTCGGCGAAACCCGCGACGAGCGCGAGGCGGGCCGGGCGCTCGCCGTGGTCGGCGGCCAGCTGCAGGGCTCGCTGCCGGACGGCTGCACCGCGGCCAACCTTGTCGTCGCCTACGAGCCGGTCTGGGCGATCGGCACCGGGCTCACGCCGACCGCGGCCGACGTCGCCGGGATGCATCACGCGATCCGGCAGGCGCTGACCGCGCGCTTTGCCGGCGCGGGCGCCGAGGTTCGCATTCTCTATGGCGGCTCGGTGAAGCCGGCGAACGCGCGGGAACTCCTCTCAGTCGCCGACGTCAACGGCGCGCTGGTCGGCGGCGCGAGCCTCAAGGCCGACGATTTTCTCGGGATTGCCGCGGCCTACGCCTGAGGCTCGGCCCGCAACCCGCGCAACGTGTCGGCGTTCGGACAATAGTGTTCCCAGACCGGGTCGGCCGGATCGCGCCGCATGTCGCGGCGGCACCGTCGCCGGACGTCGCACAGGCTGCAGACCCGTTCGAGGTCCTGCATGACCGCCGGCTCGCGGTGGGCGACGTCGGCGGGGTCGAGATGCAGCAGCGCCATGCGCTTGAGCAACTCGGCCGCGCCATCGCGCCCCTTGGCCGAGACGGCGCGCAGATCGTGGACCGAAACCCCGAGGTCTTGGGCGACCACGCTCAGTTCCTGGGGCGGAAGCTGCGCGAATTCGCGGTCGGCGGCGCAGGCGTCGTCGGCACGCCTGACCCAGCCGGCGAGAACATCCAGCACGGCGCGGACCCGCGGATAGGCTTGCTCGGTGATGGTGGCTTCGGACATGGAACCCTCCAATCCGTTGATTTCCGGGAAAATAGGCCGGTTTCCGGGGGCGGTCTTTGTCCTCGGTCAATCCGGCCGCGCGGAGTGGAAATCGCCCGGCAGATCGTGTAGAGACCGCCGCGAATTCCTATATGTCGGAGAGCCGCCGCCCGGCCTTGGGGGCCGGCCCCGGCGATTTGGCCGACACGGCATCTGGCCGGCACGGAAGAAGAGCGCATGCAGCAGGTCTTGATCATTGTCCATTTGATGCTGGTTCTGGCGCTGATCGGCGCCGTGCTGCTGCAACGCTCCGAAGGGGGCGGGCTTGGCATCGGCGGTGGCGGCGGGTTCATGACCAGCCGCGGCACCGCCAACGTGCTGACGCGCGCGACCGCGATCCTCGCCGCGCTGTTTTTCGCAACCAGCATTCTGCTCTCGATCCTTGCCGGCATGGATCGCAAGGCGACCTCGATCATCCCCGGCGGCCAGCCGGCGCAGCAGGCGCCGACCGGACCGGTCGCGCCGCTCGGCGGCGGAAGCGGCGGCGGCGTGCTCGATCAGCTCAAACAGCAGAGCGCGCCCGCGCCGTCGGCGCCGTCCGGACAGCCGGCACCGTCCGGGCCGCAGGTGCCGCAGTCGCAGTAACGGGTTTCAACGAAGGGCCGGGGTTCCGGCCCTTCGGCATTTCGGCGTGACGCATCGCGTGCGCATGAGCGGAGTGAAAAACATCGTGGGAAAAAATCGCGCGACCGGGAAAAGGATTGAAAGCGCGGCATCCATGCGCGATGCGTGTGGACAGGCGATCTGCCCTGCATTTTTCACGCTCGTCGAATCGAACCGGGGAGGCTAAAGCTCGAATCCCATGGCGCGGTATATTTTCATCACCGGCGGCGTGGTCTCCTCACTCGGCAAGGGTCTCGCGTCGGCGGCGCTCGGTGCGTTGCTGCAGGCTCGCGGCTACAAGGTCCGGCTGCGCAAGCTCGATCCCTATCTCAATCTCGATCCCGGCACGATGTCGCCGTATCAGCACGGCGAGGTGTTCGTCACCGACGACGGCGCGGAAACCGATCTCGATCTCGGCCACTACGAGCGCTTCACCGGCCGGCCGGCCACCAGATCCGACAACATCACCACCGGCCGCATCTATCAGGACATCCTCACCAAGGAACGGCGCGGCGATTATCTCGGCGCGACGATCCAGGTCATTCCGCACGTCACCAACGCCATCAAGGATTTCATCCGCGACGGCAATGACGGCTTCGACTTCGTGCTGTGCGAGATCGGCGGCACCGTCGGCGACATCGAGGGCCTGCCGTTCTTCGAAGCGATCCGGCAGATGGGCAACGAGCTGCCGCGCCATCACGCGATTTACATCCATCTCACCCTGCTGCCGTTCATCTCCGGCGCCGGCGAGCTGAAGACCAAGCCGACGCAGCATTCGGTGAAGGAGCTGCGCTCGATCGGCATCCAGCCCGACATTCTGCTGTGCCGCACCGACCGGCCGATCCCGGACGGCGAGCGCCGCAAGCTCGCGCTGTTCTGCAACGTGCGCGAGAGCGCGGTGATCGAGGCGCGCGACGCCGACAATATCTACGCGGTGCCGGAAACCTATTCGCAGGCCGGTCTCGACCGCGAGGTGCTCGCCGCGTTCGGTCTCGATCCGTCCGCGCCGCCGGACATGGCGCGCTGGCAACTGATCAACGAGCGCGTCCGCAATCCCGAAGGCCAGGTGACGATCGCCATCGTCGGCAAATATACCGGCATGAAGGACGCCTATAAGTCGCTGATCGAGGCGCTCTCGCATGGCGGCATCGCCAACAAGGTGAAGGTCAATCTCGACTGGATCGAGTCCGAGGTGTTCGAGAACGAGGATCCGGCGCCGTTCCTCGAGCATGTCGACGGCATCCTGGTGCCCGGCGGCTTCGGCCAGCGCGGTGCCGAAGGAAAAATCCGCGCCGCGCAGTTCGCGCGGGAGCGCCACGTTCCCTATTTCGGCATCTGCTTCGGCATGCAGATGGCGGTGCTCGAGGCCGCGCGGAACCTGTGCGGCATCGAGCAGGCGAACTCCACCGAATTCGGCCCGACCACGGAGCCGGTGGTCGGCCTGATGACGGAATGGGTCAAGGGCAACGAGTTGCAGCAGCGCCAGGCGGGCGGCGACCTCGGCGGCACCATGCGGCTCGGCGCCTATCCGGCGCGACTGGCGCGCGGCAGTCGGGTCGCGGAGATTTACGGGACGGTCGATATCTCCGAGCGTCACCGTCATCGCTACGAAGTCAACACCGCCTACAAGGGACGGCTCGAGCAACGCGGCATGCGCTTCTCGGGCATGTCGCCGGACGGCATCCTGCCCGAGATCGTCGAATACGACGATCATCCGTGGTTCATCGGCGTGCAGTTTCATCCCGAGCTGAAATCGCGTCCGTTCGAGCCGCATCCGCTGTTCGCTTCTTTCATTGAAGCGGCGGTGGTGCAGAGCCGGCTGGTCTGACGCGCGGCCGTTCTCCCGAATTCAACGCAAAGCTTGCCGAAAGTTATGCCGCGGTGATTGTCGCGGCATTTACCGATCGGCCGTTTGATTTGTCCCGCTCTTAACTTGAAACCACGCGGCATCGGTCGCCCGATAGGCGCGTGCAATCTGCACGCAAACTGATGGGGAGACCTATGCGTCAAGTTCTGCTTGCCGGTGCCGCGCTCGCGGCGGCCGGTTTGGTTGCGGTGACGTCGGCGAATGCGCAAATGGCTTACGAGGCGGGCGGCCCGGTCAAGAAGGGCGCCATGTGCCAGGTCACGACCGGCGGCGACGGCTATTACGGCTACTGGCGTGAATGCCCTGCGCCGGCCAAGGTCGCGCATGTGAAGAAGAAAGCGAAATCCTGAGCGCGCCGGACGGTCGTCCGGCCCTTTGAGCCTCAAGGCTGCGGGATGCGCCCGATCGGCGCAACCCGCGGCCTTTTTTCCTGCCGGCGGCTTCCTGCCGGCGGGGCCGATTGATTGCAACCCTGCCGTGCATTAACAATTGAGCCCATGGCACGCCTTGCAGCCCGGGGGCTCGATCACATCGTCCATGCCGTGCGCGATCTCGACGCCGCGGCCGAGCTTTATCGCCGCATGGGCTTCACCGTCGGCGCGCGCAACAGGCACCCCTGGGGCACGCACAATTCCATCGTGCAGATGCCCGGCTTCTTCATCGAGGTGCTGACGCTCGGCGAGCCGGACAAGCTCGGCGACGACGGCTTCTCGCGATTGTTCGGCGCCTTCAACCGCGACTTTCTGGCGCGCGGCGAGGGCTTCTCGCTGCTCGTTCTGGAATCGGCGGATGCCAGGGCCGACGAAGCGGCGTTTCGCGCGGCCGGCATCGCGCAATCCGAGGCGATGCGTTTCGAGCGCGAGGGCAAGCGGCCCGACGGCTCGGCGGTGACGGTCGCATTCTCGCTCGTGTTCGCCGTGAACCGCCACGCGCCGGACAACCACTTCTGCGTCTGCCAGCAGCATGACCCGGACAATTTCTGGAACCCGGCATTCCAGAACCACGCCAACGGCGCCGCCGTCTCCGGTGTCGTGCTCGCCGCCGAGCGCCCCGGCGATCACGCGCGCTTCCTGTCGGCCTATGCCGGTGTCGCGGAACTCAAGGGCGAGGGCGCAACGGTCGCGGCCGATACCCCGCGCGGGCGGATCGCCGTCATGACACCGGCCGACTATCGCGAGGCGTTCGGCGTCGCGCCGCCGCCGGTCAGGGCGGGTGGGCGGCTCGCAGCGCTGCGGCTTGCGGTCGACGACATCGAAGAGACGCGCGGCACGGTCGCGGCCGGCGGCATCGCCTTCACAACGACGGCGGATCGCGTGATCATTACGCCCGAATCCGCCATGGGCGCCGCGATCGTGTTCGAACAGGCTGGATAGCGTCCCGGACCCCGCCAAGATGTCGGGAACGCCGTGCGCCCGGCCGGCCTCCAGCCGGGCGTCGTCGTGATGTGTCGCGCTTACCGCGCGTCGGCTTTGACTTCCAGAATGCCGCTCGAGAACAAAAGCCCGGCGACGCCGGCACCGATCAGCGGCGCGACGATGAACAGCCAGACTTGCGACAAGGCCTGTGGGTTGGTGGCAAAGCCGATGAGCGCGGGCCCCAGCGAGCGCGCAGGATTGACCGAGACGCCGGTGACGTTGATGCCGACGATATGGATGGCGGTCAGCGTCAGTCCGATGGCAAGGCCGGCCAGCCCGTGAATGTGAGTCGGGTTGGTCTTCTGCGTCACGCCGAGGATGCAGACCAGGAACACGAACGTCGCCACGGCTTCGAAGACGAAGGCGGACACGACGTTATACTCGCCGAGATAGCCGGCGCCCCAGCCGTTCTGGCCGAGCCCTCCGGACCAGCCGGACGCTTTGCCCGACAGGATCAGATAGAGCACGGCGGCGCCCGCGAGGGCGCCCAGCACCTGGGCGATGACGTAACCGATAAACTCGCCAACCGACATCCCCCCCGCCATCAGGACGCCGAAGCTGACCGCCGGATTGACGTGGCAGCCCGAGATCGGGCCGATGCCGTAGGCCATCGCCACGATCGCCAGGCCGAACGCGAAGGCGATCCCGAGGACGTTGATGGCGGTGGGGCCGGTGGCCATGCCGGCGATGACCGCCGCGCCGCAGCCGAACAGAACGAGCGTGAATGTGCCGATGAATTCGGCGATCTGTTTTTGCATGTTAGCCTCCAGCCTCCTGATGAGACGGCGAATCGCCGTCCGGCCGGGGGAAAATGCCACAAAGCCCGGTTGGGCATCGAGGCGAGGGTGTCGTCCGGGCTCAAATGATGTGGATTGCGCGCGATGCGCCGGGCTTTAGCCGCCGACCGGCGATACTTGGCTCACGGCCCCGCGGCCGACATGGTGTGCCGACGTGGTGTGCGGACATGGTGTGCGGACCTGGCATATCGTGTGCATCCCTCGTCTGCCGAGGTGGAGATTGACCGGTGCCGGGGAGAACTTCATGGTCGTTCTGATCTCCTGTTCTCGATGTGGGCTCGCCCCTTGAAACCTGATCTCATTCCTCATGCGACGGTCGACGTCGGCGGTGTCCGGTTCGGCAATGCCTTGCCGCTCGCCGTCATCGCAGGACCCTGCCAGCTCGAGAGCCGCGCGCATGCGCTGGAAATGGCGACCGCGCTGAAGGAGATCGCCGGCCGTCTCAAGATCGGGCTCGTCTTCAAGACCTCCTTCGACAAAGCGAACCGCACGAGCGCCACGAGCGCGCGCGGCCTCGGGCTCGACGCCGCGCTGCCGATCTTTGCCGAGATCCGCGACAGCCTCGGGCTTCCGGTGCTGACCGACGTGCATGAGGCGGAGCAATGCGCGCGCGCCGCGCCGGCGGTCGACGTGCTGCAGATCCCGGCCTTTCTCTGCCGGCAGACCGACCTGCTGATCGCGGCCGCCAAGACCGGCCGCGTCGTCAATGTGAAGAAGGGGCAGTTCCTCGCGCCGTGGGACATGACCAATGTTGTCGCCAAGATCACCGGCGCCGGCAACGGCAACGTGCTGGTGACGGAGCGCGGCGTCTCGTTCGGCTACAACACGCTCGTCTCCGACATGCGCGCGCTGCCGATCCTCGCGCGCTCGACCGGCGCGCCGGTGATCTTCGACGCGACGCATTCGGTGCAGCAGCCGGGCGGCAAGGGCACCGCGTCGGGCGGCGAGCGCGAATTCGTGCCGGTGCTCGCGCGCGCCGCGGTCGCAGTCGGCGTGGCCGGAGTCTTCATCGAAACCCACCAGGACCCCGACAGGGCGCCGTCCGACGGTCCGAACATGCTGCCGCTGAAGGAGATGGAGCCGCTCCTGCAGCGGCTCGTCGCATTCGACCGGCTGGCCAAGAACTGAGTAAGGACTGAAGGCGGGGCAACAGTCTCGTCATTCCGATATGAACCGCGTCCTGACGATTCTCGCCTTCATTTCGTTCTGCGGTTCGATGTTCATGCGGTCGTTCGATCCGATCACCCCGGATATCGCCGAGGGCCTGCACGTTCTGCCCTCGACCGCGGCCTTGCTGTCGACCGCCTTCGCCTTGCCCTTCGCGCTGGTGCAGCCGGTGCTCGGCGCGCTCGCCGACATGTTCAACAAGCCGCTGTTGATGCTGATCTGCCTCGCGCTGCTGTCGCTCGCGACCCTGGCCGGCGCGCTGGTCGATAATTTCGAGCTGCTGCTCATCACCCGCATGATCGCCGGCATCGGCTCGGGCGGCCTGGTGCCGATCGCCTTCGCTTTCGTCGGCGATCTGGTGCCGGTCGAGGACCGGCAGGTCGCGATGGGGCGGCTCCTGTTCGCCATCATGACCGGCAACCTGCTCGGCGCGACGAGCGCGGGCATCATCGCCGACGTCATGGGCTGGCGCGCGGTGTTCACCGCGATGGCGGTGCTGGGCTTCGTCATTTTTGCCGTCGCGGTCGTCGGGTTCCGCGGGCTCGGCGGCAAGGGCGGCGGCTTCGACCTGTCGCAGACGCTGCCGAACTATCGCGCGATCTTCCGCAACCCGCTGGCGAAGTTCTGCTTCCTCACGGTGGTGATCGAAGCGATGTTCATGTACGGGCTGTTTCCGCATCTCGCCTCGCTCTTGCAGAATGTCGGCGATGCGCGCGCCTCGATCGCCGGCATCATCATCGCCGGCTTCGGATTCGGCGGCGTGATCTACAGCCTGCGGGTGGCCTGGCTGCTCAATCGTCTGGGCGAACGGTGGATGATGCGCCTCGGCGGCATCGTCATGGGCTGCTGCATCGCCTTCGTCGCGCTGCGGCCGCCGTGGCCGGTGCAGGTCGCGGATTTCGTGGCGCTCGGGCTTGCCTTCTACATGCTGCACGCCGTCGTCCAGATCTACGCGAGCGAGCTTGCGCCCGCGGCGCGCGGTTCGGCGATGGCGCTGCACTCGTTCTTCTTCTTCATGGGGCAGGCGGCCGGGCCGGTCTTCTACAAATACGGTTTCGCCCATATCGGCGTCGCGCCGGTGCTGGCGTTTGCCGGCGTCATGCTGGTGCTGGCGGGACTGATGTGCGGCCGCTATCTGCGGCGCGCCGCGCCGGTTTAGGACAGAACAGGTTTCAGCCGCGGCCGCGATAGGGCGCGACGCCCTGGTCGGGCAGCCAGACGTCCGCCGGCGGCTTGCCGCTCTGCCAGAACACGTCGATCGGCATGCCGCCGCGCGGATACCAGTAGCCGCCGATGCGCAGCCATGTCGGTTTCAGGAGGCCGGCGAGCGTCTTGCCGATCCGCACCGTGCAGTCTTCGTGGAACGCGCCATGGTTGCGGAAGCTCGCGAGATAGAGCTTCAGCGACTTCGACTCGACCAGCCACTGGTCCGGCACATAGTCGATGACGAGATGCGCGAAATCCGGCTGGCCGGTGATCGGACAGAGCGCGGTGAATTCCGGCGCGGTGAAGCGGACGAGATAGCGCGCGCCGCGATGCGGGTTCGGCACGCGGTCGAGCCGCGCCCTGTCGGGCGAGGCCGGCAGCGGGACGGGCTTGCCGAGCTGCAGCGGCTTGCCGGACGACTCCTTGCCGGACGGCGTTCTCGCGGATGGTCTGGTCGATCGTTTGGCCATGATAGCGCGGACCATAGCCGAAGAATCCGGCGCCGTCAGGCTTGGCCTGGCGGCTTGCGCCGTCCCCTTTGCCTGACCGGCGCGATCCTGTAGAAGCGCCGCATCCAATCGCCTCCGGACGCCTGCACAGGATCAGACATGACCGCCATCGCCGATATCATGGGCCGCGAAATCCTCGACAGCCGCGGCAATCCCACCGTCGAAGTCGACGTGCTGCTGGAAGACGGCTCGCTCGGCCGCGCGGCGGTGCCGTCCGGCGCTTCGACCGGCGCGCATGAGGCGGTCGAGCTGCGCGACGGCGACAAGAAACGCTATCTCGGCAAGGGCGTCACCAAGGCGGTCGGCGCGGTCAACGGCGAGATCTTCGACGCCATCGGCGGCATGGACGCCGAGGCACAGGCGCAGATCGACCGCACCATGATCGCGCTCGACGGCACGCCGAACAAGGCGCGGCTCGGCGCCAACGCCATCCTCGGCGTGTCGCTCGCGGTCGCCAAGGCGGCGGCGATCTCGCGCGGGCTGCCGCTCTATCGCTATGTCGGCGGCACCGCGGCGCGGCTGTTGCCGGTGCCGATGATGAACATCGTCAACGGCGGCGCCCATGCCGACAATCCGATCGACTTCCAGGAATTCATGATCATGCCGGTCGGCGCGCCGAGCTTCCGCGAAGGCCTGCGCATGGGCGTCGAGGTGTTCCAGACGCTGAAGAAGGCGCTGCACGATGCCGGGCACAATACGAACGTCGGCGACGAGGGCGGCTTCGCGCCGAACCTGAAGTCCGCCGAGGAGGCGCTCGACTTCGTCATGAAGGCGATCGAGAAGGCCGGCTACAAGCCGGGCGACGACGTCGCCATCGCGCTCGATCCGGCCTCGACCGAATTTTTCAAGAA
>Ga0182749_1001384_pt1 | contig 19246 bp, 19 predicted proteins | sample eDN3rd37CKraftMG_FD_128875 | JGI IMG/M metagenome (GOLD analysis project Ga0182749, IMG submission 128875) | Enriched Miracle-Growth compost microbial communities from Emeryville, California, USA - eDNA 3rd pass 37_C Kraft MG (version 2) (version 2) ...
AGCCCCGCAATCGCGACCGCGACGACGGCAAGCAGCCAGCGACGGCCGCGCGTCGTCACCTGGCCCGAAAAGACGGCCACCGCCGCGACGACGAGGAGCGCGTAGGTCCAGATCTGGTTGATCGGCAGGCCGAGCGCCGCAATGACCAGGACGAGCGCGCCAAGGCGGCGCCAGGCGTTCCCGCTGGTGGGCGCCAAGTTGTTGTTATCGCTGTTCAAACCGGCCATCCGCTGAAGCGCACCTGGCCCCGTTGCGGGGCTCCCTTGTATCGCCCAATCGCGTCCGTGTCAGTCTTGACGCGTCGGTTCGCCGACGCTCTATAGTCGATTTCGATCGATAGGGGTTGCGCGCACGACCGGAACGGCATCGGCGGCGCCGGTGGATCGCGCTCCCCGGCTGCAGGCGCGCGGAAAAGCGAAAAATCGACGCATGACATCGGCAGAGCCGCCGCGACTGGACATCATCGTCCCGGTCTACAACGAAGGCGACAACATCCTGCGCACGCTCGGCAGCCTTGCGCGGGCGGTGACGACGCCCTTCCGCGTGCTCATCTGCTACGACCGCGAGGACGACGACACGCTCCCGGCGATCCGCAACAATCGCGACGCGCTCGGCGGCCTCGACATCGCATTCGTCCGCAACACGGGGCGCGGCGCGCACGGCGCCGTGGTCACGGGCTTCGCGGCGAGCCGCGCGCCGTTCGCGCTCGTCATGCCGGCCGACGACGACTACAACGCGACGATCGTCGATGCGCTGGTGCGGCAGGCGGAGACGGGCTGCGACATCGTCTGCGCCAGCCGCTTCATGCCGGGCGGCAGCATGGTCGGCTGCCCGGCCCTCAAGGCGACCCTGGTGCGCCTCGGCAACTTCACGCTGCATCACGTTGCCCGCCTGCCGACCCGCGACGCCAGCAACGGCTTCCGCCTGTTCTCGCGGCGGGTGATGGACGACATCCTGATCGAGTCCGACCGCGGCTTCTGTTACAGCATCGAGCTCCTGGTGAAGGCGCACCGGCTCGGCTGGCGCGTGGGCGAGGTGCCGGCGCAATGGTTCGAGCGCACGCAGGGCCAGAGCCGCTTCAAGGTCATCCAGTGGCTGCCGATGTACCTGCGCTGGTATCGCTACGCCTTCGCCACGACCTATCTGATGCGCTCGCCGCGCCACGTTCGCATGAAGACGCGCGCGGCGTGACCGCCCAGGAACCGGGGAAAGCAGCGTCGTGATCCGAGTCGGCATCGTCGGCACCAATTACGGCAGGACGGTCCTGCTGCCGGCCTTCCGCGCCGACGCGCGTTGCAGCGTGACCGCGCTTGCCGGCAGCGACGCAGCGCGCACCCGCGCCCTCGCCGCGGAAGCCGGCATTGCCCGCGCGCACGGCGACTGGCGCGCGCTCGTCGACGATCCGGAGGTCGACGCCGTCGCCATCGCCACCCGCCCCGACCTGCAGGCGCCGGCGGCGCTGCGCGCGATCGCGCTCGGCAAGCCGGTGTTCGCGGAAAAGCCGATGGCGAGCGACCTCGCCGCCGCGCGCACAATGCTGACGGCGGCGGAGCAGCGCGGCGTATCCGGCGCGATCGACTTCAATTTCCACCAGATTGCCGCGTGGCAGCGCGCCAAGGCGATGCTCGATGCCGGCGCCATCGGCGCGCTTCGCCACGTCGCCGTGCATTGGCATGTCGAGAACCGGGCGACGCAGATGCGCATGCGCAACTGGAAGACCTTGAGCGACGACGGCGGCGGCGTGCTCGGCAACTTCGTCTCGCATTGCTTCCATTATCTCGAATGGTTCTGCGGCCCGCTCGCGGGGCTGTCGGCGCGGCTCGGCGGCCTGCCCGGCGAGCCTGCGCTACAGACAACGGTGGCGATGGCGCTTGCCTTCGCCGGCGGCGCGCCGGCGAGCCTGTCGATGAGCTGCGCCTCCTATCTGGGCCCGGGCCACCGGCTCGAATTCTACGGCGAGGACGGCACGCTGGTGCTCGAGAATACCGGCGCCGACTACATGCGCGGCTTCGCGCTCAAATGCGCGAAGCGGCCGGCGGGCGCCCTCGAGCGCATCCGGGTGGACGATCCCGCCGATGCGCAGTATCCGGACGGTCGCATCGCGCCGGTGTCGCGGCTGGTCAAGAACTTCCTCGACGCCATCGAACGCGGCACGGCGCCGAAGCCCGGCTTCGCCGAAGGCTTCCGCGTGCAATACCTGATCGACGCGGCGCAGCGTTCGCATCGGGACGGGCGCTTTATCGACGTCAGACCCGAAACCATGGAGCGCGCGTGAGCACGGCCAAAATCCTCGTTACCGGCGGTTCCGGCTTCATCGGCTCCGGGCTGGTCAAGGCGCTGGTCAAGGCCGGCCATCGCGTGCGCGTGCTCGACGACAATTCGCGCGGGCGGCCGCGCCGCCTCGCCGATGTCGAAGCCGACATCGAATTCGTCGGCGGCGACGTCCGCGATGCCGGGACAGTGGCGCGCGCCGCCGCCGGCATGGACGAGGTGCATCATCTCGCCTTCGTCAACGGCACCGAGTTCTTCTATACGCAGCCCGACCTCGTCCTCGACGTCGGCGTGCGCGGCATGATCAACGTGATCGATGCCTGCCGCGCGCACAATATCGGCACGCTCGTCCTCGCCTCCTCCTCCGAGGTCTATCAGACGCCGCCGACGATCCCGACCGACGAGACCGCGCCGCTGTCGGTGCCCGACCCGCTCAACCCGCGGTATTCCTACGGCGGCGGCAAGCTGATCAGCGAGCTGATGGCGATCAATTTCGGCCGCAAATATTTCGAGCGCGTGCTGATCTTCCGCCCGCACAATGTCTACGGCCCGGACATGGGCTTCGAGCACGTGGTGCCGCAGTTCGCGCTGCGGCTGAAGACGCTCGCCGCCGCGCAGCCCGGCGGGGCGCTGCGCTTCGAGATCCAGGGCACCGGCAGCGAGACGCGCAGCTTCTGCCACATCGACGACCTCGTCGCCGGCGTCATGGCGATGCGCGAGAAGGGCGAACACCTCGGCATCTACCACGTCGGCACGATGGAGGAGGTGTCGATCGCCGACCTGGCGCGCCGCATCGCCGCCTGCGCCGGCCGCGAGATCGAACTCGTGCCCGGGCCGCTGCAGGCCGGCGGCACGATGCGCCGCTGCCCCGATATTTCGAAATTGCAGACGCTCGGCTATAGACCGCGGGTGCCGCTCGACCAAGGGCTCAAGCCCACCGTCGACTGGTACTGGCGCAACGCCGATCTGGCGCCGAGATAATTCGCCCTCTCCCCGCGAATCGGAGGAGAAGAAAAAAGCGCCGAGGAGACCGAATGCCCTTCCCCACCAAGATCGCGCGCGCCGCCGGCACCGGGGCCAGCGTCCCGGTCGAATGCTGCCAGATCTGCGGCAGCGAACGGCTCGATGCCGTCCTGTCGCTCGGCTACATGCCGCCGGTGAACCAGATGGTGCCGATCGGGCAGGTGGCGCGGCAGCAGCCGTGGTTTCCGACCAACCTCCTGCATTGCCGCCAGTGCGACCTGGTGCAGCTCGGCCTCGCCGTCGATCCCGTCATCATCTTCCCGCCGGAATACCCCTACACCAGCGGCACCACCAAGCTCTTGCGCGACAACTTCGCCGACCTGCAGCGCGAGAGCGCCGCCATGCTCGGCCTCGGCGCCGACGATCTCGTCGTCGACATCGGCTCCAACGACGGCACGCTGCTGTCGAACTTCAAGGCCGGCGGCCACAAGGTGCTCGGCATCGAGCCGACCGACGTCGGCGACATCGCCAATGCGCGCGGCATCCCGACCCTCAAGCGTTATTTCGGCGTCGACGTCGCGCGCGAGGTGAAGGCCAAGCACGGGCCGGCGAGCGTCGTCACCGCTGCCAACTGCTTCGCGCATATCGAGGACGTCCACGCCATCGTCGACGGCATCGCCGAAATGCTCGGCGACAAGGGCGTGTTCGTCTCCGAGTCGCACTATCTGATCCCGCTCCTCGACACGCTGCAATACGACACGGTCTATCACGAGCATCTGCGCTACTATTCGCTCGCAAGCCTCAAGCATCTCCTCGCAATGCACGGCCTCGAAGTATTCCACGCGCGGCCGATCCCGAGCCACGGCGGTTCGATCCGCGTCTACGCCGCGCGCAAGGGCAGCTACGCCGTCAACGACAGCGTGGCGGCGATGCTCGCCGCCGAGCCGCGCGGCGAGGCGATGGCCGAGCGCCTCGTCCGCTTCCGCGACGACGTCGTGCTCTCGAAGCTGCGGCTGATGGCCATGTTGCGCGACCTCAAGGAGAAAGGCGCGCGCATTGCCGGCATCAGCGCGCCCTCGCGCGCCTCGACCTTGGTCAATTATGTCGGCCTCGACGAAGGCATCATCGACTATGTCTGCGAGATCCAGGGCTCGCTGAAGATCGGCAAATGCATGCCCGGCACCGGCATCCCGGTGGTCGACGAGGCACGCCTGTTCGAGGACCAGCCGGACGCGGCGCTGATCTTCTCCTGGCACATCGCCGACGAGCTGGCGCCGAAGCTGCGCGCCAAGGGCTTCCGCGGCGAATTGATCACGCCGCTGCCGACGCCGCGCGTGCTCTGAGCGCCCTACCTTCGCACCCCCGATCCGGATTACACTCGCCCCATGACCATCCGCCCCGAGATCGCCTCCGACTCCGCGCCGACCACCGTCGAGAATGCCGACATCACCGTCGTCGGCGGCGCGGGCCATGTCGGCATCCCGCTGGTGCTGGCGCTCGCCGAATCGGGCCTGCGGGTGAACGTCAACGACCTCAACCAGGCGACGCTCGACACGCTCGCCGCCGGCAAGCTGCCGTTCATCGAAACCGGCGCCGAGCCGGTGCTCGCCAAGGCGCTCGCCAACAAGCGACTCGTCTTCACCAGGGGTCCCGACTGCGTCTCGACCGGGGGCCCGGTCATCATCACCATCGGCACGCCGATCGACGAGTTCTTCAATCCGGTGCGCAGCGTGGTGCAGGACTGCATGGACCCGCTGCTGCCGCGTCTTGCCGACGGGCAACTCGTCATCCTGCGCTCGACCGTGTTCCCCGGCACGACCGACTGGCTCGCCTCCTGGCTCGAGGGCAAAGGGCGCAATCTGCGCGTGGCCTTCTGCCCGGAACGCGTGGTGCAGGGCAACGGTCTCAACGAATTGCGGGCGATGCCGCAGATCGTCAGCGGCACCAGCCCCGACGCCGAGCGCGAGGCGGCCGCTCTGTTCGAGCGCATCGCGCCGGAAGTGGTGGTGCTGTCGCCGCTCGAGGCCGAGTTCGCCAAGCTCTTCGCCAATGCCTATCGCTACATCGAATTCGCGGCGACCAACGAGTTCTATCTGATCGCCAAGGCCGCCGGGGTCGACTACCAGCGCGTCCTCAAAGGGATGAAGCACAATTATCCGCGACTAAAGAGCATCCCGCGGCCGGGCTTCGCGGCCGGTCCGTGCCTGGTCAAGGACACGATGCAACTCTCCGCCTTCGCCTCGAACCAGTTCGGCCTCGGCCACGCGGCGCTTCTGATCAACGAAGGTCTCGTCCTGCGCGTCGTCGAGGACATCAAGCGCCGCTTCGACCTCGACAAGACCACGGTCGGCCTGCTCGGCATGGCCTTCAAGGCCGAGAGCGACGACATCCGCGCCTCTCTCAGCTACAAGTTCAAGAAGGTGCTCATGAGCCAGGCCAAGGCCGTGCGCACGACCGATCCGTTCGTCAGCACGTCGATCGATCCCGACCTCGAGCCGCTCGAGACCGTCATCGCGCAGAGCGACCTGCTGATTCTTTGCGCCCCGCACGCCGCCTACAAGAGCGCCGATTTCAAGGGCAAGCCGGTGTTCGACGTCTGGGGGCACGTCGACGGCGAGAACGTCATCAACTAGGCCCGCGGAGCACGCGATGGCCGACGGCTGGCCAAAGATCACGCACCGGCGCAACATCCCGATCTCGCCGTGGATGACGGTGATCGAACGCGCCGTCGCGTTCGCGCCCGGCGCGCCGGCGGAGCTCTATCATGCGGTCGGCCAGCAGGATTACATCGCCATCGTCGCGTTGACGCCCGACGGCCTGATCCCGATCGTGCGGCAGTACCGCCCGGCGGTGGAGCGCTTCACATGGGAATTGCCCGCCGGCCTCGTCGATGCCGGCGAGGACGCGGCCGAAACCTGCCGGCGCGAGCTCATGGAGGAGACCGGGCTGGCGGCGAAGCGCATTCACCCGCTCGGCGCCTACGCACCGTGCACCGCACGCCTATCGAACCGCGTCCATTCTTTCTTCGTCGAGACGGCACCGCCTGCGACCGGCGCCGCGGTCGAAGCGGGCATCGAGGTGCGGCTGGTGACGCCGGCGGAACTCGGGGCGCTGGTCCGCTCCGGCGAGTTCGAGCTTCAACTCCACCTCGGCGCGCTGATGCTGGCCGGCCTCGGCGGGCACATCGACCTCGCCGGTTTCACCTGACCGCGATGCGGCGAAAGCCTTGACATCGATCAAGGTGCGGCGGGCAGGGCTGTGACGAATCTCGCCTCGACAAACCCCCTGGAAGCCTTCTAAAAAAGTCCGACGCGAGGGGCGCGGGAAAGACCAACAGCATGAATTATAACGATTTCTTCCAAGCCGCCCTCGGCAAATTGCACGACGAGCGCCGTTACCGGGTGTTTGCCGCCCTCGAGCGCATCGCCGGCCGCTTCCCGCATGCGGTGTGGCATTCGCCGGACGGCCCGCGCGACGTCGTCATCTGGTGCTCGAACGACTATCTCGGTATGGGCCAGCACCCGAAGGTGATCGGCGCCATGGTCGAGACCGCGACGCGCATGGGCACCGGCGCCGGCGGAACCCGCAACATCGCCGGCACCAACCATCCGCTGGTCGAGCTCGAGCGCGAGCTCGCCGACCTGCACGGCAAACCGGCCGCCCTGCTGTTCACGTCGGGCTACGTCTCGAACCAGACCGGCATCGCCACCATCGCGAAGCTGATGCCGGACTGCCTGCTCCTGTCTGACGCGCTCAATCACAATTCGATGATCGAGGGCATCCGCCAGTCCGGCTGCGAACGCCAGATCTGGCGTCACAACGACCTCGCCCATCTCGAGGAGCTCCTGCAGGCGGCCGATCCGCAGCGGCCGAAGCTCATCGTGTTCGAGAGCCTGTATTCGATGGATGGCGACGTCGCGCCGATCCACGCCATCTGCGATCTCGCCGACAAGTACAACGCGATGACCTATTGCGACGAGGTGCACGCGGTCGGCATGTACGGCCCGCGCGGCGGCGGCATCTGCGAGCGCGACAACGCGATGGACCGCGTCGACGTCATCGAGGGCACGCTGGCGAAGGCCTTCGGCTGCCTCGGCGGCTACATCACCGGCACGGCCGAGATGGTCGACGCGGTGCGCTCCTATGCGCCCGGCTTCATCTTCACCACCGCGCTGCCGCCGGCGATCTGCGCCGCCGCAGCCGCAGCGATCCGCCACCTGAAGGCGTCGGGCTGGGAGCGCGAGCGACACCAGGACCGCGCCGCGCGCGTGAAGTCCGTGCTCAACGCAGCCGGCCTGCCGGTCATGCCGAGCGACACGCATATCGTGCCGGTGCTGGTCGGCGATCCGGAGAAGTGCAAGCTCGCCTGCGACATGCTGCTCGACGCGCACGGCATCTACATCCAGCCGATCAATTATCCGACCGTCCCGCGCGGGCTGGAGCGCCTGCGCATCACGCCGTCGCCCTATCACGACGACGCCCTGGTCGACCGGCTCGCCGAAGCGCTCGTCGAGGTGTGGGAGAAGCTGCAATTGCCGCGCCGCCGCAGCCCGCTGGCGGCGGAGTAATCATTCGTCGAGCGGCGACTGCATCGCCTCCGGCACGGACGTGTCCGCCGGCGTTTTCACCTTGCCGGCCTCGCGCTGCACCATGAACGGCGTCGCCAGCACGACATAGAAGATGCGCACGACGTGGTGCGCGCCGACATAGACCGGGTCGAGGTGCAGGGCGAGCGCGAGCAGCATCATCGCGTCGACCGAGCCGGGCGCGAATGCGATCATCACCTCCGCCGCCGGCAGATCCATCCACCGCACCACGGCGGCGCCGAACAGCGCCACGATGATCACCGCCACCGCGAACGAGCCGACCGCGGCGCCGATGAAATGCGCGAACAGGCGCATCGGCATGTTGGCGAACCGCGCGCCGATGATGCCGCCGAGCGCGATCGCCGCGGTGCTGGTCGCCCACCACGGCAGCACCGCCTGCACCAGTCCGGTTCCGTGCAGTACGCCCGACGCGAACATGGCGCCGAACATGAGCCCGCCCGGAAAACGCAGACGGTGGAACACGGCGGCGCCGACGACCGCGGCGACCCCGAGCACGGCGAACTCGTTGAGGCTGGCCCACGTCATCGGCGACCCGGCCGGCCGCACGGCCTGCGATGTCAGCCCGAGCAACGAGAGGCCGGACGGCAGGCCGACGGCGATGATGACGACGCGCATGCTCTGCACGATCGCGATGGCGCGCAGGTCGGCGCCGACCTCTGCCGCCACCACCAGGGCCTGTGACATGCCGCCCGGCGCCGAGGCGAGATAGGCCGAGACGCGATCCCATTTATGCACGATCTGCAGGTAAATGGCGCAGGCGACGCCGATGCAGGTCATCGCCACGATGAGCACCACGATGCTCACCGGGTACTTCGCCATGCCGTCGAGCATGTCCGGCGTCATCACCGAACCGAGCCAGATGCCGAGCAGCACGAAGATGACGCGCGCGAGCGGCACCGGCACCAGCATCGGCCGGCCGGCAAGCGCCGCCGCCGCGACCACCAGGATCGAACCGGACAGGTAACCGCCGGGAACGCCGGTGAGGCCGAAGGCGATCCCGCCGGCGGCGGCGAGGGTCAGCGTTTCTGCGGTCCGCCGGAACACGGCGGAGAGATTTCGGACGGGGGGCAAGGCAGGCAACTTTCGCGGGGCGCGATCAATGCCGCGCGACGCCGCCGCCGTCAAATCACCCCAAAGAACGCCGCCTGCGCGTTGGACCTGGCGGTAATTCTGTGCTGTTTTAAGGCGTTAGCGGCGGAGCCCCGGTCGGGCAAAGCAGGCCGCCTTTGCTCGGAGTGTTCATGCTGCAAGGCTGGGTCGTCATCACGGTGGCGCTTGCCTATATCGGCCTCCTGTTCCTCATTGCGAGCTACGGGGACCGCACGCGGCGGCACGTCCGCAGCGGACGCATGCGGACGCTGATCTATCCGCTGTCGCTCGCGATCTACTGCACGTCGTGGACCTTCTTCGGCTCGGTCGGCTCTGCATCGCGCACGGGCTACGAATTTCTCACGATCTATATCGGCCCGGTGCTGATGATCGGCCTGTTCTCGCCGCTCGTCGTCCGCATCGTGCGGCTCGCCAAGGCGCAGAACATCACCTCGATCGCCGACTTCATCGCCGCGCGCTACGGCAAGGCGCAGCCGGTCGCCGCGCTGGTGGCGCTGATCGCGATCGTCGGCACGATCCCGTATATCGCGCTGCAATTGAAGGCGGTGTCGTCCTCGCTCGAGACGATCCTCGCCCATGTCGATCCCGGCAGCGACCTGTCCAATCCGGTGCTCGGCGACATCGCTCTGTTCGTCGCCATCTCGATGGCGACCTTTGCCGTCCTCTTCGGCACGCGCCACATCGACGCCACCGAGCATCAGAACGGGCTGATGCTGGCGGTCGCGTCCGAGTCGATGATCAAGCTGTTCGCGTTCCTGGCGGTCGGCATCTACGTCACGTTCTGGATGTTCGGCGGCCCCGGCGCGCTGCTCGAGGCGGCCAGCACGCAGGAGTGGGCGACCAAGCTGTTCACGCGCGAACCGCCCGTCGACACCTTCATCGCCACCACGATCCTGTCGTTCTTCGCGATCCTGCTGCTGCCGCGCCAGTTCCACGTGGCGGTGGTCGAGAACAACAACGAGAACGAGATCAGGCGCGCCGCTTGGCTGTTCCCGCTCTATCTGGTGCTCATCAACCTGTTCGTCGTGCCGATCGCCTTCGCCGGCCTGCTCACCTTTGCGCCGGGCGAGGTCGACAGCGATATGTTCGTGCTGGCGCTGCCGCTGCTCAACGGCTCGAACGTGATGACCATCGCCGCATTCGTCGGCGGCCTGTCGGCGGCCACCGCCATGGTGATCGTCGAATCGGTGGCGCTGTCGATCATGGTATCGAACGACATCGTCATGCCGCTCGCGCTGCAGCGCGGCGCCAACCAGCTCAACCGGCGCGACGACCTCGGCTCGATGCTGCTGCGCGTGCGCCGCGTCTCGATCTTCACCATCCTGCTGCTCGCTTACATGTACTACCGCTCGGCCGGCGACGCGCAGCTCGCCTCGATCGGCCTCCTGTCCTTCGCCGCGGTGGCGCAGCTCGCGCCGGCCTTCTTCGGCGGCCTCGTCTGGCGGCGGGCGACCGCCGCGGGCGCCATTGCCGGCATGAGCGCCGGCATCTTGATCTGGGCCTATACGCTGCTGCTGCCGACCTTCGCCGACATCGGCGTCGTCGGTCAGCGCATCCTTACCGAAGGTCCCTTCGGCATCGGCCTGTTCCGGCCGCAGCACATGCTCGGCTTCCACCTGTCGCCGCTGGTGCACGGCGTCGTCTGGAGCCTCGGCCTCAACGTCCTGCTCTATGTCGGCGTCTCGCTGCTCCGCGCGCCGACGCCGATCGAACGCCTGCAGGCGAACACCTTCGCGCCGGCCGAGCTCGCGCCGATGGCGCCCGGATTCCGGCTGTGGCTGTCGTCGATCACCGTTCAGGAATTGATCGAGACCGTGTCGCGCTATCTCGGCGAGGAGCGCACGCGCACGGCGCTCGAGAGCTTTGCCGCCACGCACCGCATCAGCCTCGAGCCGAACGACGAAGCCGACATGCGCCTCGTGCGCTATGCAGAGCACAACCTCGCCTCGGCGATCGGCGCCGCCTCGTCGCGGCTGGTGATGTCGCTGCTGTTGCGCAAGCGCACGGTGTCGACCAAGGCGGCGCTGCGGCTGCTCGACGACGCCAACGCCGCCATCCAGTACAACCGCGAGATCCTGCAGACCGCGCTCGACCACGTGCGCCAGGGCATCGCGGTGTTCGACCGCGAACTGCAGCTCATCTGCTGGAACCGGCAGTTCGGCGAGATCATCGATCTGCCGCCGTCGCTGGTTCGGCCGGGCATCGGGCTCGCCGACATCCTGCAATTCAGCGCCCGGCGCGACGACATGCCGCCGGAGCACATCGACGCCTTCGTGCGCGAACAGATCGCGCGCTATGTCGACGCGCAGGAGCCCTTCCTCAGGCGCTTCGCCACCCGCGGCACCGTCATCGAGGTGCGCGCCAACCAGATGCCGGACGGCGGCATCGTCACGACCTTCACCGACATCACCGCCAGCGTCGAGGCGGCCGAGGCGCTCGAGCGCGCCAACGAGACGTTGGAACGCCGCGTGCAGGAGCGCACCGAGGAGCTGACGCGCCTCAACGTCGCGCTCGCCCGCGCCAAGGGCGAGGCCGACGCCGCCAACATCTCCAAGACGCGCTTCCTTGCCGCAGCGAGCCACGACATTCTGCAGCCGCTCAACGCGGCGCGGCTCTACGTGACGAGCCTCATCGAGCGCGGCGCGGGCGACGACCGCCGCCTTGCCGACAACATCGACGCCTCGCTCGAGGCGGTCGAGGACATCCTCGGCGCGCTGCTCGACATTTCGCGGCTCGATACCGGCGCCATGCGGCCGGAATTCTCGACCTTCCGCATCGACGAAATGATGCGGCAGATCGAACTGGAATTCACGCCGATGGCGGCTGCGAAGGGGCTGACGCTCATCTACGTCCCCTGCTCGCTGGTGGTTCGGTCCGACCGGCGGCTGTTGCGCCGCCTGGTCCAGAACCTCGTCTCCAACGCCATCAAGTACACGCCGAGCGGCCGCGTCGTGGTCGGCTGCCGGCGCCGCAGCGACGCGCTGCGCATCGACGTCTACGACACCGGTGTCGGCATTCCGCAGGATAAGTTGCGCGACGTGTTCGTGGAGTTTCATCGTCTCGACAACGGCGCGCGCATCGCCCGCGGCCTCGGCCTCGGCCTGTCGATCGTCGAACGCGTGGCGCGTGTCATCGGCGCCGAGGTCGAACTGAAGTCGGCGGTCGGCCAGGGCTCGCAGTTCTCGGTCACGGTGGCGCGATCGGACGCGCCGCCGGTCGAACTGCCGCGCCGCGAGGACCGCCGCGTCGATGCGGGCCAGCTCGCCGGCATCACCGCTCTGTGCCTCGACAACGAGCCGGCGGTGCTCGACGGCATGGAGACGCTGCTGCGCGGCTGGGGCTGCGAGGTCATGAAGGCGCCCAATCTTGCCGAGGCGCTCGCCGTCGTCGCTGCGCACGGCGCACCGCCGAACGGTCTGCTGGTCGACTACCATCTCGACCACGGCACGGGCATCGAGGCGATCGCGACGCTGCGTGCGCAATACGGCGACCTGCCGGCGATCCTCATCACCGCCGACCGATCGCCGGCGGTGCGCGAGGACGCACGGGCACAAGGCATTCAGTTGCTCAACAAGCCCTTGAAGCCGGCGGCGCTGCGTGCGCTGCTGGCGCAATGGCGCGTCATGCGCGCCGCCGCGGCGGAGTGAGCGTGTTTATCCCTTCCCTGAAGCGGAGGGATCATCTGCAGCTAGCCGTCCGCCGCCGCGCCCTGCGGCCACTGGCCGCCTTCGATCTTGGCGGCGGCGATCACCGCCTGGGTGCGGCTCTCGACCCCGAGCTTCTGCAGGATAGCGGAGACGTGCGCCTTCACCGTCGCCTCGGAGACGCCGAGCTGATAGGCGATCTGCTTGTTGAGCAGCCCTTCCGACAGCATCATCAGCACGCGCACCTGCTGCGGCGTCAGCGTTGCCATGCGCGCCATCAATTCGGCCGCGTCGGTGTCGGAACCGGCTGCGAGGTCGACGTCGGGCGGCGTCCACACGCCGCCGCCGAGGATGCGCGAGATGGCGGTGCGCATGCCGTCGACGCCGAGCGTCTTCGGAATGAAACCGGACGCGCCGAATTCCATGCAGCGACGGATCGCGGTCGGATCGTCATTGGCCGAGACGACCGCCACCGGAACGCCGGGATACTGCGCGCGCAGATACATGAGACCGGAGAAGCCGCGCGCGCCGGGCATCGACAGGTCGAGCAGGACGAGATCGAACTCGCTGTCCTGCTCGAGCAGCGCCACGACTTCGTCGAAGCTGCCGGCTTCGGCACATTCGACGTGTTCCGGCAGGCCGGTCACCGCCTCGCGCAGGGCGCCCCGGAAAAGCGGATGATCGTCGGCGATCATCAGCCGAAACTGGACATCCTCACTCACCGACGAACCCTTGCCGCCACGACAGCACCCCCAGCACGTCCCCTCAATCGCGCCCTTATACTATCGTTTGAGAGGCCGTGTCTCGCCTGCCGGAATGCGCCGTGGGCAGGGCCTAGCGCCGGCTGCCGACGAATTGCAGCACGATCTCACGGGCATGCGGCCGCGCCCGGTGTTCCACAAGATAGAGCCCCTGCCAGGTGCCGAGCATCATGCGGCCGCCGGCGACCGGGACCTGCAGCGAAATGCCGGTCAGCATGGCCTTGATGTGGGCGGGCATGTCGTCCGGCCCCTCGGTGTCATGCACCCAGCCGGCATCTTCCGGCGCGAGCCGCGCGAGAGCCGTCATCAGATCGCGCTTCACGTCCGGATCGGCATTCTCCTGGATGGTCAACGATGCCGACGTGTGGCGGACATAGGCGGCGAGAACGCCCTCGCCGGCGCCGGCCTTTGTCAGGAATTCGGCCGCCTCGCGCGAAAACTCGACAATGCCCGGGCCGCGCGTATCGACGGCCAGGCTCGCCCGCGCGATCAGGTCCGGCGCGGCGGTGACGATATCGGAGAGTCGCGCGCTCAACTTTGCCGCAACACGTCGTTCTTGAAGCCGACGATCACCGTGACGAATCGCTGCCAGACGTCACGCAGCACCGCCTTGGCGCGGGCGATGTCGTCATGGCCCGGCGCGTCCCGGGTGATGTCGCCCTGGGTCGCCGGCGGCGGGCTCGATGCCGGCGGCACCGGTGCCGGCGGACGCGGCGGCGGCGGCTCGCGCAGGCTGTCGATCTCCCGCTTCAGTGTCGCGACCTCGTCCCGCAACCGGGTCACCTCGCGCTCAAGCGCCGAGCGGTTTTCGGGCACCGCCTGGCAGCCCCATCCCTCCGGATGCGGATTGCAGTAGGCGACCTGCCCGGTGGTCAGGTCGAAGCGCAGGAAGCCATCGTCGACACGGACGAAGCTGAAGCGGGTCCCGGCCGGCTCCTCGGCCGCACGCTCCGGCGCCTTCGCCCGGCTGCTGGCCATCGGCGGGGTGGTGGGCAGAGCCTGATCGGTTTTCGGCGCCGGCTCCTGGGCCGGCTCCGGAGCCGGCCTTGCGTCGATGATTTTCACCGGCGCTCCCGGCGCCGCCGGCATGGCCTGCGGCACATCGTCCGCCTGCGCCAGGGCAGGGCCGCCGAGCAGGACCACAATCGCGAGCAACGAGGTGCGCATGGCGCTCATCCCTATGTTCCGGTCCTCATCGAGCAGCAACGCGCGAACTTTATCATCGGCGCCACAGCCCTGAACACGCATTCCGACTGGCAATCCCCGGCCCATTGCCGCAACGCACGCGAACGCTCTCTCCGGCGTCGAAAAACTTTGCGTTTCTCTTGCGTTTCCATGCGCTTAAGCGAGAGTGGCGGTTTCTTGACTCATTGTAGCCGCATCAGTATGGTCCGCGCGGCTTTGAGGGGCGGCGGTAGCACACGGGGCCTTTGTATCTGCGCGGGTCGAAAGCATGGCTGACGGCACGCAGGACGAAGGCGAACGCACGGAACCGCCGGACAACGAGGCCGCCCTCTCCGCGAGGCTCAAGCGTCTCGGCGAACGGCTCGATCAAGCGAGCCGGCCCTCCGAAACCGCGTCTGGTCCTCGGCAGACCCCCGACACCTCGGCATTCGCCCGCGGTTTCCGGCTGTCGAGCGAACTGGTCGGGGGCGTGCTCGTGGGAGCGGGGCTAGGCTGGCTGCTTGACCGCTGGCTCGGAACGACGCCGTGGGGGCTGATTGTCCTCCTGCTGCTCGGGTTCGCCGCCGGCATCCTGAATGTGATGCGGGCTGCGGGCGTTGCGCCCGACAGGAATTTGAAAGACTAAGACTGCGCCATGGATCCAATCCACCAGTTTCAGATCGTCAACCTGTTCTCGGTCGGCAAGATCGGCAACGCCGAGATCTTCTTCACCAACTCCGCACTGATGATGCTGTTGGCGGTGGTGCTGCTGACCGGCTTCCTCGTGCTCGGCACCGCCAGCGCCCGGCCGGTGCCCGGCCGCCTGCAGTCGGCGGCGGAGCTGACCTACGAATTCGTCGCCACCATGCTGCGCTCGACCGGCGGCAGCGAGGGGATGCGCTTCTTCCCCTTCGTGTTCACGATCTTCATGTTCGTGCTGCTGCTGAACATGTTCGGGCTCATCCCCTACGCGTTCACGGTCACCAGCCACATCGTCATCACCGCCGTTCTGGCGCTGACGGTGTTCTTCACGGTGCTGATCTACGGCCTGATGCGCCACGGCCTGCACTTCTTCAACCTGTTCGTGCCGAAGGGCGTGCCGATCTACATCCTGCCGATGATCGTCGCGATCGAGGTCCTGTCGTTCATCTCGCGCCCGATCTCGCACAGCGTCCGTCTGTTCGCGAACATGCTCGCCGGTCATATCGCGCTGAAGGTGTTCGCCGGCTTCATCATCCTGCTCGGCACCGGCCTCGGCGCCATCGGCTGGATCGGCGGCGTGCTGCCGTTCGCCATGATCGTCGCGCTGTACGCGCTGGAGACGCTGGTCGCGTTCCTCCAGGCCTACGTGTTCGCGATCCTCACTTGCATCTATCTCAACGATGCGCTTCACCCGGGCCACTGACGGCCCGACCGCATAAGGCTAACGCAAAAGGAGCTTGGTTATGGATCCAGTGGCAGCGAAGTACATCGGCGCGGGCATCGCGGCGATCGGCATGGGCGGCGCGGGCGTCGGCGTCGGCATCATTTTCGGCAACTACCTCGCCGCGGCCATCCGCAATCCGTCGGCTGCCCAGGGCCAGTTCGGCAACCTGATCTTCGGGTTCGCCATCACCGAGGCGCTCGGCATCTTCTCGCTGCTGATCGCGCTCCTGCTGCTGTTCGCGCTCTAAGGCGCCGTTCGGCGCAGCGCTGGAGCCAACGATGGCAGAACAAGCTCACGGCACGAGCACCGAGGCGCCCGGCGGGCAGCACGGCGTTTTCCCGCCGTTCAACTCGCAGACCTTCCCCTCGCAACTCGTCTGGCTGGTGCTCAGCTTCGTCCTGCTCTACGCGCTGATGGCGAAGTGGGCGCTGCCCCAGGTGGCGCGGGTGATCGAGGGCCGCCAGAAGGGCATCGCCGGCGACCTCGCCGAAGCCGACCGCCTCAAGCAGCAGTCGGAAGAGGCCGTCGCCGCCTACGAGAAGGCGCTGGCGGACGCCCGCAGCAATGCGCAGGCGATCGCCAACGAGACCCGCGACAAGCAGGCCGCCGAAGCGGAGGCCACGCGCAAGCGGCTCGAGGACGAGCTCAACCGCAAGCTCGCCGATGCGGAGAAGACCATTGCCGCCACCAAGCAGGCGGCGATGGCCAATGTCCGCGTCATCGCCCAGGATGCCGCGGCGGCGATCGTCGAACGTCTGATCGGCACCGTGCCCGGCGAAAAGGCCGTGGCCGACGCCGTGACCGACGTCCTGAAGTCGTAAGGAGCCGGTCAGATGCTGTTCGAGGCAGAAACCTGGGTCGCCATCGGCTTTGTCGCCTTCGTGCTGCTGCTCCTGTCGATCGGCGCCCACCGCACGATTGGCAAGGCGCTCGACGACCGCGGCGCCCGCATCAAGGCGGAGCTCGACGAGGCCCGCAAGCTGCGGGACGAGGCGGCAAAGCTGCTCGCCGAGTACCAGCGCAAGCGGCAGGACGCCGAGGGCGAGGCGCAGGGGATCGTCTCCGGCGCCAAGGCCGAGGCGGAGCGGCTGGCGATCGAGGCCAAGGCGCGGATCGAGGAGTTCGTTGCTCGCCGCACAAAGATGGCCGAGACCAAGATCGCCCAGGCCGAGGCCCAGGCTGCCGCCGACGTGCGCGCTGCCGCAGCCGAAGCCGCGGTGGCCGCCGCCGAGAAGATCCTGCGGCAGGAGACCAAGGGCGATTTGGCCGGACGGCTGATCGCCCGCGGCATCCAGGACGTCGGCAAGAAGCTGAACTAGGCGTTCGACAAATCTTTTCGCGATCATGGCCGGGCTCGTCCCGGCCATTTTCGTTTGCGCGCCGGGTTCCCCGCCCGCGGCCCGGCTCTTCGCTTGTCCCCGCAATTGCCAACACGCCGGGGCGCAGATCGCCACGGGTTGCAGGCGGTCTTTGCGTACCGGTGGTTGTCGCGCTATCCATGAGCGTCAGTGATTCGCCGCCGCGTTTGGAGGCAGGCCGACTTTCCTGCCGAAATCGGAGGGACCGATGGTCATCTTCGATTGCAACGGCGTACTGGTCGACAGTGAGCCGCTCGCTGCGCAGGTCGCGTCGCAGGCGTTCATGCGCGCCGGCTTCGCGCTGACCCCCGACGTAATCGCCCGCTATTTCACCGGACGGCGGCCGGCCGACATGCTGTCCGAGGTGGAACTGGCGGCCGGGCGGCGGTTGCCGCCGGATTTCGCCACCATCCTCGCCAACGAAACGCTCAAGCGCTTCCGCAGCGACCTGAAGCCGTCGGCGCATGCCGCCCATGCGCTGTCCTGGCTGCGCGGGCCGAAATGCGTCGCCTCCTCCTCGAGCATCGACCGCATCCGCGCCAGCCTCGAGACCACCGGCCTCTTGCGCTTTTTCGAGCCCTACCTGTTTTCGGCCAGCGAGGTGCGCCTCGGCAAACCGGCGCCCGATTTGTTCCTGCATGCAGCCGCGAGGATGCGGGTCGAGCCGCGGAACTGCATCGTGGTCGAGGATTCGCCGGTCGGCGTCGCCGCCGGGGTCGCCGCCGGGATGCGCGTCATCGGCTTCGTCGGAGGCAGCCACGCCGGGACCAAGCTGCAGGATCACCTCAAGGCCGCCGGGGCCACGGCCGTCATCACCGACATGCGGGCGCTCAAAGGCACCGTAATCGATCTGCGAGGGTGGTGAATTGGCCGCGGCGGCGTGCTAGTTTCGTCCGGTTCGACGAGACAAGGATTTTTGCCGATGCAGCCGACCCGAACCCGCGCCGATCTCTGGATGGATCTCGCCCTTGTGGCTTTCCTCATCGGCTTCGACGTCATCGCACGTGTGCTGCCGCACGCCCCCGGCGTATGGCCGGTCGCGGCGAGCGCCTTGTTCGCCGGTCGCGTGTTGCGTTGGCCGCTGCTCGCGCTGATCGTGCCGGTCGGCGCCGTGTCGCTCAGCAATCTCATGCTGCCGGGCGATCATTTCGCAGTGCTGGCCACCGTCGTGGTCGCCCTGTGGGTGCCGGCGCTGCTCGGCATGCTGGCGCGCCGCTGGAGCGGCATCGCCCCGACGGCGGCCGCGATGATCGCGAGCTCGCTGGTGTTCTTCGCGCTCACCAACCTCGCGGTCTGGGCCTTCGACGGCCTCTATCCGATGACCCTGCAGGGGCTCGCCGAATGCTACATCGCGGCGCTGCCGTTCCTCGACCGCACCGTCTTCGGCGACCTCGCCTGGGCGGGCGCGTTGTTCGGCGGGGCCTGGCTGGTGCTGCACGGCCCGGCGCTGGCCAAGCGCGCGCTCTGATCCGGGGGCATTGCGTTCACAGCGACGGTGGCCGGGCGTAGCCCGTCGAAAGACGGGCGTGCCGTCCCGGCCATTGTCGTTTCGGAGGCACGGTGTTTCCGCCCGAGCGCATTGTCTGCCTGACCGAAGAGACGGTCGAGACGCTCTACCTTCTCGGCGAAGAGCGGCGCATCGTCGGGGTCTCCGGCTACGCCGTGCGGCCGGCCCGCGTGCGCAAGGAGAAGCCGCGCGTCTCGGCCTTCATCTCCGCTGACGTGCCGAAGATCCTGGCGCTCGCGCCGGATCTGGTCCTGACGTTCTCCGATCTGCAAGCCGACATTGCCGCCGCGCTCATTCGCGCCAACATCGCCGTGCACGCGTTCAACCAGCGCGACGTCGGCGGCATCCTGGCGATGATCCGCACGCTCGGCGCGCTGATCGGGGAAAGCGCGAAGGCCGATGCGCTGGCCGTCTCCCTCGCGGCGCGACTCGATC
>Ga0182749_1001387_pt1 | contig 19212 bp, 11 predicted proteins | sample eDN3rd37CKraftMG_FD_128875 | JGI IMG/M metagenome (GOLD analysis project Ga0182749, IMG submission 128875) | Enriched Miracle-Growth compost microbial communities from Emeryville, California, USA - eDNA 3rd pass 37_C Kraft MG (version 2) (version 2) ...
GTGAAGACGGGCTTGTTGGACTGGATGCGCGACGCCTCGGCGCAGGCCAGCGCACCCAGCCGAGGCGCGCACCAAGACTTCCGCCATTACGTGGCCCAGGTCTATGTCTGGACCGAGCGCTATCTGATTGCTGCCGGCTTCACCGTTCTGACGTTCATCGTCCGCCTGCTGGTCTTGGTGCTGACACTGCCCCTGTTCCTGCTCGCGGCCTTCGTCGGCCTGGTCGATGGACTGGTTCGCCGCGACATCCGCAAGTTCGGCGCCGGGCGGGAATCCGGCTTCGTCTACCACCGGGCTAAAGCGGCCTTGATGCCGCTGGCGGTGCTACCGTGGGTGGCCTACCTGGCATTGCCGGTTTCCTTGCACCCATTGGTGATCCTGCTTCCTGCAGCGTTTCTGCTTGGGCTGGCGGTGAACGTCGCGGCGGCGAGCTTCAAGAAGTACCTGTGATTGTTCCCAGCACGCGATCAGAACGTGTAAACTGCGCCTTATACTCTGAAAAATTAATCAGCGCAAGAACCGACTAAGTGGCCCTCGCATATCAAAAAGAAAACGCACTGAATGCGATTTGCCCTTACTTTACGATGTTCCCGCTTGAGTATCCAAACAGGGTTCTTAGGAGACATCTAAAGCAGGGGCAAATTGTGCTTGACCCATTTTGCGGTCGAGGCACAACATTGTTTTCGTCTCGTCAATTCGGAATTCCTGCGTGGGGCATCGATTCGTCGCCTGTAGCCGTAGCTATTGCTAAGGCAAAGCTTGCGAGTTGCACTATAGATGCTCCGCTTGAACTCGCAAGAACCATCCTCTCACGAGTCACTTCAGAAAGCGTTCCGGAGACTGCTTTTTTTCGCCATGCTTATCATAAAGAAACCCTAAAAAATCTTTGCGCTTTGCGTGAAGGGTTGCTAAGAATAGATGCAGAGACAGACGCCGCCATTATTTTGCGAGCAGCGATACTCGGGTGTTTGCATGGCCCATTACCCAAAAATCTGGATAATGCGGGCTATTTTTCCAATCAGATGCCCAGGACGTATGCATCGAAGCCTGACTACGCAGTGAAATTTTGGAGAGATCGGTCTCTCAAAGCACCTAAGATTGATGTTTTAAAGGTGCTGCAACGCAAAATTAAGCGACTTACTGGGCTTGAGCACAAATCGCCCTCTTCGTATTCTCAAGTATTGCATGGAGATGCACAATCAGAGAGTTTATTTGGGCTGATAAAAGATTCCCCATCGATTGTCATAACGTCCCCCCCCTATTACGGCATGCGCACATATGTACAGGATCAATGGCTAAGAAACTGGTTTTTGGGTGGACCTGACTCGATTGACTACTCTGCCGGCACACAGCTTGATCACGGAGGACAAGAAGCATTCGTAGCCTCGCTTGGAAAAGTTTGGAGGAATATTTCCAATAGATCATCCTCTGATTCGCTTCATATGTATGTTAGATTTGGAATAATTCCGTCGTCGCTGGTCGACGCAAAAAAACTCTTCAGAGCCTCGCTGGAGGAGTCCAGAGTCGATTGGCGCTTGGTGTCTACGCGCTCGGCAAAAACAGCAGATGTCGGCAAACGGCAAGCAGATCAAATGAAGGCCGAATCTGCTGCCGCCGTCGAATTTGATTTCCACGTCGAAAGAATTTGATTGCCACAACTGCTACTGGTGGAAACGCAGCTTCGCTTGTCTCGATGTTGATCCCAACGAGACTTGATCAACAAGTTCCTGATTGCAGAATTCATCCACGTAGTCTTTTATCGCGTGTGCAGTTTCGAGTGCCTTTTTGTCTTGTGGGGCATGTCCTGCGAGGGTCATTGGCATGACTACCAGGCACTTGGCCATCGCGCGTGAGATGGCCACGTTTGTCCTCTCAAGCTGCATCAGAAATGCTTCCTCTCCCATGATCACGTCCGCATCTCCGACACCGAAAGTCACGACGATTGTGTGTCGCTGACCACCCTGGAACTTTTCCACGGTATCAACGGCTGAGTCGATTAAGTCCGGTGGATCGGATGAGAATATTGACCGCAGTTCGCGAACTACCAAGGCGCGCTGAGCGCGATGCGGCGTCACAATGCCAATACATTGACCCCAAAACTGATCAGGTGTTGGTGCTGTGTGCGTTACGGTGCCTCGCCCGTCCAGCTCTGCGCTCACTGACTGCCTAAGGCACCAGGTTAAGGCAGCGACGATTTTGGCTTCGAAGGAATTGCTTTGAGAGGACAGATCATCGTCATGGAGCAGCGTCAGAACTTTCTTCGCGGGGTCCAGGATATCCGGCCACAGCGCCGACCAAGGTAAGGCTCCTGGAAAGCCAGAAGCAGGAGTTGGTACCGTCGCCAAGAGATGAAGCCCAGTTGCAGCGTTTGACGCCGTCAATGTCGATCTGTAGCCGATCGTGCGGGCGTAAGCAACAATGTCTTCAGCCGAACGGTAGTTCTCTTCAAGTGGACACGGAGTGATTTGATTGCTAAACGGTCGCTCGAGCAGGTATTTCTGGATGCTGCCCACCAAATATTCGGCACCCTTGGGTGGTTCGAGAGCCATGATGGGAGGCATCTGAAGATGGTCGCCGGCAATGATCAGTCGGGCATCTTCTTTCAAAGTAGCAAGCGGAGAAATTGCTGTGGTGACTTGAACCTGCGAGCTTTCGTCAACGATCACGACGTCGAAAACAGGCCCAACGCAGCTACCGCAACCCCAGTCTGCGAGCTTGTATGCCTGCATTGTCGAAGTAGCGACAATGGTGACCGTCTCAGTACTCGCCAGACTAGCGAGGCAATCCTGCGTTTCCTGGTTGGCTTGACTGAGATTGAATGACTCGACACGCAAATGAGGGTTGGCCGCAGCGAAGGGCTTGGGAGTCTGCGACGAGGAATATCCTACGAAAATATCTGCAGGGCATGCTGAATCGGCATCTAATGATTCCACAACGCGACCAATAATCTCTTCAACTGCCTTATAGGTTGGCCCGGCGACCAGCACCTTCAGCGGCTGACTCCTCTGCACAGCGTTGTGGACGAGCCCATGAATGCATCCGGCAAGCGTCTGGGTTTTTCCGGTTCCCGGTGGCCCCCAAATGATGGTCAAGCCTTTTTCAGCAGCGTGGGCAACAGCATCGGTTTGACTGGCATTCAGGTTGTGCTTGGCTTTGGCGTAGGCGGCTATTGATGCGGCCTGAGGCGAAGCAATCACCGACGTAGCGTGGACGACGTCAGCCTCCCAAAGAATGCGAGCAAGTGGAGTGATGGCTGCGGTACCCGGCCTTGCCGCATTAGCGCCCATTGCAGTGGCAGCATTTCTATCGGCAACTGCAATCGATGGGTTGCCAACAGAGACCAAGATTTTCTTGACCGTCTCATACCACTTGAATGAGCCTTGACCTTTGGTGATGAAGATATCGTTCAGCAGGTCGACAGTTGAATTGGCCAGCAGGTACGGTGCGAATGCGGCTTCACGCCAGTTGCTTAGTTTCAGAACAGCTTTGCGTGTTCCTCGGTCGAATGACATCAACGTCACAGAGAGTGCCGACCACAACGGGGTAAGAAGGGTGTCTCCCTGCCCAGAATAGGGCGGGGCTGCGACGGGAATCAGATCCCTTCCACGTTGAAGTGGAAGCCCTGGGAATCCCTCTTTGCCCAAGGCTAGATAGCCCTCATTGTCGTCAAGCTTGGCCTCGGTTGACCCGGGCAGGACATCATAGATGTACTCGTTCGGCGCTCCTGTGGGCTGGCCATTGGTAAGGCGTACAGCCTCGTAACTTGCCTCCAATGCCTCAGCGTCAAGCGCTAGTCGCTGATGAGATTCCAGTTTTCTGGTCTGAAATTGGAGTTCCTCCCACCAGATCCACAGCTTGCCATCGAACGCAACGTCACGACTTCCCTGGGGTATAGAAAGCGTTAGCTTCGGAGCATTAGCCTTCAATTGACCCTTGAAATCCGTCCGCAACCGCTCGACCACGCTGTTCAATGCACGGCATTGCTTTTCCAAGGCATTGCCGAACTCCTGAATCACCGTGTTTCGAGGGACGGTAACTGAACCTCGCTTGATGGTTGTGACGTTGCTCCAGATTTCGTAGATCCGCTCCCTCGGAATGCCGTTGGTCAGAAATTCCCGATAGTAAGGATCTCCCAGACGAACAGGTCCTGGCCCCGAGTAGTACGTTTCAACAGTATCGAACAACGTAATGACGTGGGGAGTTGGCGCAAAGACCACTCGTCGGACAATCTCGTCAATGAAGACAATGCATGGACTGACAGCGCCATCCGGCTTCTCGATCAACTCATCAGCCGGAAACAGCCAGGCCAACGCTTTGGTTTTGCGATTCGTCAGGCCCAGCACCCTTGGCAAATGCCGTCCCATCGCCGCACACAGTTCTTCAAACTGTCGCTGCTCCCAAAAGGCGATCTGCGCAGTTAGCGGCGTCTTGTTTGCGGCACGAACAAATGCTTCTGCCTGATCGACCATGTCCGACAGGGTTGACAGCAGTCCCTCCAGAGCAACCCATTCGTCAGCCAAATTCTTTTGGTCGACGACAAAGCACTTCGGCGCAAACTGACGGGGGGACTGTCCTGATACATATGCGGTTGCGCGACCAAATATCGACAAGCCCGTAAGTAGCCCGGCACTTGGGTCGAAATTCACCGTGATAGCCGCATGGAGCTGCGGCGCAGGCGCCAGACTTGCGAGCACCGCAGAATTATCTACTGTGGTCGTCGAGGAGATGAGTGCATTCGCACGTGCGGGAATGCGGCTGCGCTCCTTCTTGAGGTGACTGTGTTGCTGAAAAGCAGGATGCGCAGAAGGGGCAGCCGCCGCTCCCGCAGTGTCCTGAATAGAGTTGATCTGGAGCGTTTTTCTCGCGCCCCGAGTCATGCCTGCAATTTGGCTCAAGTGCCCAGTGAGCTTCGCTGCTGGATAGCAGTAATGGTTTGGCTGCGCCGCAATTCTCACCTTATCTTTCGAATTCGCCCATTTTTCATGCCCCAGCCAGTCGCACGCACTGCAGCGGCCATCCACGTGCCACTCAAGGTTTGCCCAACCGTTGGGCGCGCTGTCACCAACGGTTATGACCCGGAGTAAATCCTCCCGGAAGAAATGCAACACAGTCGGTAGATAAAAACGCAGATTGGCATCTTCGCTGTCGGCAATTAGCGCATCCAGATACTGACTCGGCGTCGCCGCAGAAGCACCAGTCATCACCCCATCGAGCGCAGACTGTCCCTGCTTGAAACGTGTCCACAAATAGCTTCGAGTCGTGACGAAGTAACTATCCTGCAGTCCTTGATCGGCGATCCAGTTGGCAAGGAAAAGTGCATAAAGTGCCACTTCCGCTGAATAGCTTGGGTTTGCTTCGCTGGTATGTTTTACGTCAATGATGCTCAACGCACAGCGTGTCTCTGACGCCGGATTGATCGGTTTCCTAGATCCGTTTGGGCATACCTCTTCATCATCGGCGCTTGCTTGGCGTACAACGATGATGTCAGGTATGAGCCCTGCAATTGGCGGAACTTGGGCAACCTGTGCCGGTTGCAGACCGATGTTTGCCATTACGCTGTTCTGAAAGGATGACGGCTCGAACTTGGCTTGCAGGATGATCGAGGGTAGTGCCGTTACCTTTCCGAGCAGTGAGGCCAGAGGAGCTTTGACGGGCTTGTTCGTACCAGCCCTGTCGGGTTGATAGATGACCAGCGCGCCGAACGCCTGGATCAGTTGATCATTACGTTCATCCTCAAAATCTCGACCCGCAGTTTGCAGCACGCCAATTCCGGGGCGCGCCTGAAGCGGAACGGGCATTCCATGTGCATCAAGCTCGGAATCTTCATGCAGGGACAAATAGAGCTCACGGTCGCACTTCGTACGAAGGAACATTGAGAGCGTGCTCTTTGAGATTCTTTTTTTGGTCATTGGGTTTTCCCTGCACCTACGATTACCAAATCACCGGCAACTGATCGTACTTACAGCAGCATCCGGAAGTTGCGTTTGTCCGCGTCCGTAGACTTCATGATCCGGTACTCCATCCCGCTGGCCACCGCGATCTGTTGGGCGAAGTCCTTCTTGGACTGCACCACGGCGTCCTCGATCTGGTTGTCGGCCTTCACTTCGACGATCACGTACTTCAGGCTGCCGTCCGGCTCTTCGCGCTGGAAGATGAAGTCGGGGTAGTAGCTGCGCACCGTCCGCGAATCCGGGTCGATGTACTGGACGAAGAAGTCGGACTGCCCGTGGGTCAGCATCCCAGTGCAGTAGATTTTCTTCACGCGCTGCTCGCGCAGCAGATCCCAGAACAGCCAGTTTTCCGAGCCGGAGTCGAAACAATAAGTGTCGAGGTGGAAGCTCTTGGCACGTTCGTCGTCCTTGATCTGCGGGTCGCCCATGCGAACGATCTTGTCCTTCGCCGCCGACACCTCGTAGTAGCCGTTCGGGGGCAGCTTGATGAGATCGACCTCGTGCTCCTCGGTTTGCTGCGACTCGTCGAGGTCGTAGAGCTGGCGGAACAGGCGCGGGATGATCTCGTCGTAAAGCAGCTCGTTGAACTCATTGGTCATGGCGACCAGCTCGTCGGTGCCTTCCTTTGTGGCGTCGAGCAGTTCCTCGATCTCCAGCGGGGTGCGATTGAGGTAGCGCGACACCTCGGCCACCAGCGTCAGCGGCGAGAAGGTGCGTTTTTCGCGGCGGTCGGTCAGGTCAAAGGTGCGGCTGCCCGAGGCGCGGGCCGCGTCAGCGGCGGTTAGGCCGTCCTGCTGCGTTTCGATCAGCCGGTACTTCTCGACCAGCGGCCCCCAGGTTTCCTTGTGGGTGCGGTCGAGGCCCAAGGCCTGGCCGGGCACCAGCTGCTTCTCGCGCATCTGGTACTGCTTGCGTACCCGAACCAGTTTGATCTTGACCGGCGGCTCGACCACGCGCACTTCCACGCGCTCCTTGTCCTTAGCTACTTTTTGCAATTCGTCGGCGCTGATGCGGAAGTTCTGCTGCAACTCGTCGTTCAGCGTCTTGAGATTGTCGTCTGATAGGAAGACGTGGCCGGTGTGTTGGGCCTCGCCGATGGCGCGCAGGCAGCGCATAGTGGCTTGCAGCACAAACACCTTCGACTTCGGCTCGCGGAACAGGCCCACGCCGAACAGCGAGCGGCAGTTCCAGCCCTCGCGCCCCTTGTTGACAAGCAGGATGAACTGCTTTTCCGATCCTTCGGTGTCGAGGCGGTTGAACTCGCGGATGTCGTCGTTGGTCGTGATCTTGCTGTCGCCCACATTCACCAGGATGCGTGAGGTAGGGATGCGGTGCTTGAGCAGCGCCCGCTCTACGGCAGGCTTCAGCTCTTCGGTCAGCTCTTCCACTGTGGCCGCGAAAAACGCCAGCTTGGGCAGCATGCCTTCCGGGCGCAGCTCGCCGGATTCCTTCAAGAATGCTTCGATGGCGATGTCCACAAACTCGTCGGTGCGGGTGTTGGCGTAGCCGTGCAGCGTCACCTTCTTGAGGAAGCCCTTGTCGATGGCTTCTTTCAGCCCATAGGCGTACACCACCTCCGGCAACACCTCGCGCCCCACGTAGGGCGTGCCGGTGTAGTTGTAGCAGGCCACCACGCGCGTGCCCGCCGCGTTCAGGCTGGCGGCGAGGATGTCGATGGTGGTGCGCAGGCTGGTGTCGGTTTCCTTCGCCCCCACGCCCATGTCTTTGGCCAGCGCCTTGCCGAAAGCGTGGTGGGCCTCGTCCACGTAGATGCCCAACTGCTCCAGACGGCGCAGCTTCTCGAAGCGCTGGTTGGTGGTCAGTTCGCCTTCTTCTTCCGGTTGGTCGAAGTTGTAGAGGTCGGCGGCGTCGGCGTAGACGCCCGTGGCCGAGAGCGTTTCGCCGGTCGCGCCGAATAGCTTGTCAACGGAGGTTTTCTCCTTGTGCTGGCGCTTGAGGATGATCTTCTGCGTGTTGGAGACGATGATGTTGAAGCGCGAGCGATCCAGCGTGTCCAGCGAGGTGCCCGCCTCTTCCAGATAGTGAAAGCGCAGGTGCGTGGTCAGGAAGTTGACGTATTCCGGTGGCACCACGCGGGTCAGGTCGAAGGCTTCGATCTCCTTCAGCGATTGCAGCACCGTCTTGTCCGGCGCGAACACCAGTGCGTTGTGGCAATAGCGCGCGTCCTTCTCGAATTTGTTGCCCAGCAGGAACTCGTAGAAGATGCAGGTCGCCATCAGGATGGTTTTGCCCGTACCCATCGTCAGCGCGAAGATGTAGTTCGGATAGGCGCGCGAATTCTTGCGCATGGCCGCGAACACGGCCTTGTACTGATCCTGCGTGATCTTGTCGAACAGGCCGACCTGGCCCGCGCTGCCCGACACCACGCCGCCCTCGGCACGGCCCGCGAAGCGGCCTTGCTTCTCGAACCACTGCTGGAAGATTTCCTCAACCTTGGCGTTGCCGAGGAACTCCTTCAGGAAGACGTAGGTTTCCAGTGCCTCGAACTGCGGCTGGCGCAGGAAGGCCTTGGGGTTGCGATCCGGGTTGTTGAAGTCGAGGAACTTGCGCGTCAGCTCCTTGTAGTGCTGGCGGATAGCGCCCCGGTTGGCCTGATAGAACTGCCAGAGAAACTGGAAGAAGGCGAAGTCAAGCGACGCGCCGACCGCCTTGGCTGCGCGCTTAGTCGCCATTGGCCACGCTCCCTTCCCACGACTCCGACAGCAGGTCGGTGATCTTCACGCGGATGGTGCCCGCATCGTCGGGCACCTTGTACGCGCCCTTGACCATCTCGTTCTTGCCGGGGATGTCCACTACTGCCGGTTGCAGCACCGCACCGTCGTAGTTCCAGTCGATCAGTACCGACTCGGCCAGCTCCTTCCAGTCCTCGACCGCTTCTTTCTGCAGCGAGAGCTTTTGCAGCAGGTTCATCGGGTAGAACTTCTCGATGACCAGTTCGCCCTTCTTGATGGACACCTTCGCCTGCGAATCGCGCTTGAATTCCAGATCAGCCTTGTCGCGCAGGATGTCCACCACTTCCACGTCGATTTTGAAGGGCTTGGCGGCGAGTTCCAGTTCCGCCCGCAACGTAGGCTCGTGCCCCATGCAGACGAGAGTGATCCTCTCGACCGGTCGGTTCGGGCTTTCGTTCTGCCTGCGCTCCCAGGCCTTGTAGTCGAATCCCGCGATCAGCTCGTTCAGATCGGCGCGCGTGGCAATGCGATTGACGGGCATGATCTTGACCATGCGCCCGTCCTTCTCGCCGTCGAATACGGTGCTGAATTCGAGTTTTTGCACCTCCAGCGCCTCGATCAGCAGCTCTTTGGCCTGAACGGGATTTCGGAAAATGTCATAGTGATTGACGTTGTAAAGCTCAAAGCCTGTGAACTGACGATCCCCGGCGTCGAGAGGACGCTGACGCAATTTTTCGGCCAAGCCAAGTAGTCGCTTTGTCGTTGTTTGGATCGCGCCCAGATTGATGTCGGCACCAATAAAGCGACGCCCGAGTTTCATGGCGACAGCTTGGGTCGTTCCAGATCCCATAAAACAATCCAAAACCAATCCACCTGCATTCGTTCCTACTGAAATTATCCGTTCGAGAAGCGCCTGGGGCTTTTGTGTCGGGTAGTCAAGCCGCTCTGAAGCAGTCGGGGAAAGAATCGGGATTTCAGTCCAAATCGTCGAAGCAGCAACACCTGGTCGCTCGTCGAGGTAGTACTTGATGTAGGGTTGTCCAGTGCTGCTGAAGTACAGTTTCCCTTGCGAGAGCATCTCCTCCATCTTCTCTTTCGAGTAGGCCCAGAACCGACCAGGAGGCGGTCGGACGCCCTGAAATTCATATTGAGTATCTCCGCCAGGTTTGGCCGCCGTCGGTGTGACGAGTCGATACTTGCGACCATCCGCATCAACTTTGTTGTATTGCTGGGCTATCTGTTCATCGGAGAAAGGAACCCACTGGGTATTCCAAATGTGCTCGCCTGATTTTGAGTACAAAAGAATGTTGTCGTGAACGATGTCAAATCGACGCGCCCCTTGTTTTGCATCGCCGTGGGCCGTCGTGCGCTTCCAAATGTTTTCGTTGATGAATCGCTCAGGACCGAATACCTCGTCCAAGAGGCAGCGCATGTGATGATTTACGTGCCAATCACAATGCACAAAAATCAGCCCTTCCTTTGACAGCAATTCACGCAGAAGAACCAGTCTCTCGTACATGAATTGGAGATATTCGTCATTGTTCCAAATGTCCGAATACTGCTTCTCTTCGAATGAGTTATTGCTACTGTCGGCGCGTTTGCCCTGGAGGTCAATTTTCTTCTTGTAGTCCGCTTTAGAGTCAAACGGCGGGTCGATGTAGATGAGATTGACCTTGCCCCTGAACTCCTTCAACAGATGGCTCATCACCTGGAGGTTGTCGCCCCAAAAAATCTTGTTGCGCCAGCCGTCCACCTCTTCGCCGTGCACTTCCTTCAACTGCGCCGGGTAATACTGCGTCGAGGTGAACGGGCGCTTGCCGCGCCAGTTGAGCATCGGATAGCCCTTGATCGGCTCGAACTCGTACTTCTCAACGTTGGTGGTGCCGCCATCGGGCGTGGCCAGTTGCAGGCTGTCCTGCGCGGGGGTGTTCTTGCTCATCAGTTGCTCTTCCTGAATTTCCAGTTCTTGTTGTCGCAGTAGGCACGCATGTCACAGCTCAGGCATAGCTTGGCCGGGCGTGTCGCTATGCCGTAATCCTGCCGCTCGATGCGGGCCACGATGTCGTCGAAGCGCGCGATGGTCTTGCCGATGGCGCGGTCGTCCTTGCTGAAGGAAACGTAAGGGTTCCCGCCGTCTTCGCCGGTGTAGTAGAGGTGCATCCGGCTGACCTTCTGGCCGGTGCGTTCCTCGACCAGATGGGCGTACACCTCCAACTGGCTCTGGTACTGGCGCAGCCGCTCCCGGTCTTTCTCCATGTCGGGCTTTTTCTCCGACTTGAAGTCGATGATCTCAACCGTATCCTGTTCGCCGCGAATCAGGTCAACGCTGCCCTTGAGGATGTACTGATCCTTGACCAGCGAAATCTCGACCTCGGCTTCCTTGATGCGATCCCAGTTGCCGTTCTCGCGCTCGTAGTAGCGCAGCACGTGCAACAACGCCGCCTGTTGCGAGCTGGGCGCAAGGTACACGCGCTCCTTCTTCGACAGTAGGGCGTAGTTGGCCGCGAACCAGCTCTTGATGCCGTCGAAGGTGATGGTGCCTTCCTCGCCGCGCAGCACAGTCTTGTGGATGTCCTCGATGGTTTGATGCACCAAGGTACCGAACAGCATCGGGCTTTCGCGGATGGCGGCGAACTCCAGCTCCTTGAAGAAGCGGTACTGCTCGGCGCAGTTCTCGAACACGGTGATGTCCGAGGTGAACGAGTATTCGCGCTTAATGTTGATCTGTTTGACCGCCTCAAAGGTCAGCGCCGACAGATCGACATCGCGCCAGCTCGGCACCTCGTAGAACAGGCGCTCGAAATACTTCGACGGCGATTTGCCCCGGCCCTGTTTCTCCTGCGCGGCCAGCACCAGCAGGTTTTGCGCGCGCGAGAAGGCCGTGTAGAACAGCCGCCAGAAGTCGAAGTTCTTGATGTGGTCGAGTGGCTCAAAGCGCTCCTTCGAGAGGTAGCCGCCATCCTCCAGCAACACATCCAGTTCGCCGTACTGCTTGCGAGGCACTGCCTCTAGCGAGCCGCACACCACCACCGGAAACTCCAGCCCTTTGGACTGGTGGATGGTGAGGAACGAAACGCAGCCCTTGGGCGCGTACTCGGATTCGTCCTCGTACTCGCCGATGCCGCCGTCTTGCAGAAAGCGCAGGAACTGGTTGAACAGATCACGGATATTTTTCTCCAGCCACTGCGGATTCAACACGCTGACGAAATGCAGGTACTCGAACTTGGTGAGCAGCTTGGAGAAGGTGCCGAGGTTGCGCGCCGCGCGCCCTTTGTCCACGCCCTGCGCGGCTTCTTCGGTGAGGAAGCGCGAGAACAGCGAAAACTGGAGCAGTTGGTAAAACAGGCCGGAGAAGGCGTAGTCGGTGTTCTGCGTGAGCACGGCGTGGCGCTTGGCCAGCGGGCGCGCCCAATCCAGCAGGGGCTTGTTTTCCGGCTTGCGCAGCTCTTCGGTGAAGGGCTTGAAGCAGAGATGGTCGTAGTAGTCCCAGATGTCCAGATGTACGCCCTCAGCCCACGCGCGCACCTTCGGGAACTGCGGGAAGAGGAAGATCAGCGCGCCGATCATCAGGCGGATTTCCTCGCGCTCAAAGAACATATTCGAGCGGGGCGAGAACACGGGCACACCCTGCGTTTCGAGGAAGCGCGCCAGCGCCACCACCTTGTCGTTCTTTACCGAGCGGAACAAGAAGGCCACCTGATTCCAGTCCGTCAGCTTGCCGGACGCCTTCAGGCCGTTGAGGAAGGCCAGTACCTCGGCATGCCAGTTGGTGGTTTCGCCCTTGTCGTCGCTGGCGGCCAGCCGCACGGCGGTGGGCATGTCGGGGAAGTCGTCCTCACGTGGGACGATCTGCTTGGCGAAGCGGAAGACGCGCGTGCCGTCGTCCCATCGCTGTTCCTTCATCCACTCGTTGTAGAAGCGGATGATGTCCGGGTGCGAACGGTAGTTGACGGTCAGCTTGACCTGCTTGCACTGCCCTTCGTCGAACAGCGCGGGGAACTCCAGAATGTTGCGGATGGTCGCGCCGCGAAAGCGGTACAAGCCTTGGTCGTCGTCGCCCACCACGCAGAGATTCTTCTTCTCGCCCGCCAGCAGCAGGAGGATGCGTTCCTGAATGGTGTTGGTGTCCTGGTACTCGTCCACCATCAGGTAGGACAATTTCTCGCGCACCTGCGCCAGCACTTCGGGGCGCTTTTCCAGCAATTGCAGCGCCTCGTACTGAATGCCGGAGAAGTCGAGCGAGTTGTTCTCGTGCAGCAGCTCCTGGTATTTAGCGAAGCACGCGGCCAGTGCGCGTATTTCCGGCTCCGGGGCGGCAGCCAGCGTGGCGGCATCGAGCGCTTCTTCGCTGACCTTGTTGAGCCACTTGAGGAGATTCTCCGACTGCGCCCAGCGGCCCGACTGGTCGTCTCCCATGACGAGTTGGGCGTCGGGCAGTTCGCGGAACTCCTTGATGCGCTGGTAGAGAAAGTATTGCTGGTCGAACTGGTCGAACAGCGTGAAGCTGCGCTTCAGCCGCGTGAACTCGCGGAAATCCTCTAGAAGCCGCAAGCAGATGGAGTGGAAGGTGCCGAGGTACATCTCGTTCAGGTTGAACTTGATGCCCAGATCGGTTAGCCGGTTGGAGATGCGCGTGGTCAGCTCGCGCGCGGCTTTGTCCGTGAATGTGACTACAAATAGCGACTCCGGAGCGACGCCTTTCTGCGTGATGAGATAGACGATGCGCTCGACCAACGTGAAGGTTTTACCGGAACCGGGGCCTGCGATGATGAGCACCGGGCCATCGGTGGCGAGGATGGCTTCGAGCTGCTGGGGGTTGGCCTTGGATTGAAGGGCGGTGGCGCCGCTGGTCATTCCGCTCCCTCGTCATCATCCGCCATCGCCTTGCCGATGCGACTGGCGATCCACTGATCCAGGTCGCCGCGACGGAAGCGCCATGTGCCGCCGAGCTTGAAGGCCGGGAGCTTGCCGCTCGCCGCAAGGCGATAGACCGTGCGCTTGCCTGCCTTCAGGTAGGCGGCAACCTCGTCAATCGTGAGGATCTCGTCCGGCTGGTCACTCATCGGCTTTCCCATGTCATCTGCGCTGTGCTTGGTTGCTGCTACATTTTTTCATAATATTCCAAGATTGTGCAGACTTGAGCAAACATGGCATCCAAATCGGTGCCTGACCAAGAGGGGGTGTCGATGGCATCGAATTACGAGGCAATCTGCGAGGAGAACCGGCGGCGCTATGGCACCGACATCGGTCGGATCGGCCCGATGCTGCTCGCCGACCGCTACGACGACCGGACGCACTTCATCTTCGAACTGCTTCAGAACGCGGAAGACGCGCTCAGTCGGCGCGGTGACACGACCGGGCCGCGCAAGGTCACGTTCGCGCTGGCCCCGACCCGGCTGTTACTCTCCCACTTCGGCAGGCCGTTCGATGAGGCCGACGTGCGCGGCGTATGCGGCATCGCCGAAAGCACGAAGGACAAGTTTTCGATTGGCCGGTTCGGCATCGGCTTCAAGTCGGTCTACACGTTCACCGACCGCCCGGAGATTCACTCGGGCGACGAGGATTTCGCCATCGAAGACTACGTGCAGCCGAAACGGGCTGACCACACAGAACGTCGGTCAGGCGAAACGCAGATCGTCCTGCCCCTGAAATCGGACGACGCCGCCGCACAGCAGGAGATTACCGCGGGCTTCCGGCACTTGGGCCCAGGCGCGCTGCTTTTCTTACGGAACATCGAAGAGATCAACTGGAGTGTCGAAGGGGGGGCGTCGGGGTTCTACCTGCGCAACAACCCCGAGGAGCTCGGCGACAATGTCCACCACATCACCGTGATCGGCCAAGAAACCGGCAAGGCCGAGGTCGATCAGAACTGGCTAGTGTTCCACCGCGACGTGTTCTCGGCTACGCAGGAGAAAGTCGGTCGCGTGGAGGTTGCCTTCTCGCTGGTCGCGGTCAAGGATGCACCCGGCCGCTGGTCGGTGCAGCCCGTGGCGGCATCGCCGCTGGTGGTGTTCTTCCCGACGGTGGTGCCGACCCATCTCGGCTTTCTCGTGCAGGGGCCGTATCGCACGACGCCCAGCCGCGACAACATCCCGCGCGGCGAACCATGGAACCAACATCTGATCAAGGAGACGTCCGGCCTGCTGGTGGATGCGATGCGTTGGATGCGTGACAAGGGGATGTTGAACACGTCCGCCTTGCGCTGCTTGCCGCTCGACCGCGACAAGTTTCCCGAAGGGGCAATGTTTGCTCCCATCTTCGAGGCCGTTCGGCAGGCGCTCTTGGCCGAGCCGCTGCTGCCGCGCTTCGATGGAGGCTTTGTCGCAGCCTCGCAAGCCAAGCTGGCGCGCACGCAGGAACTGCGGGAACTGTTTAGCCCTGAGCAGATCGAGAGGCTGTTTGGGTCCAAGGCGTCGGCATGGCTGACGGGCGACATTACGCCGGACAGAGAGCCAGAGATTCGCACCTACCTGATGCAGGAGCTTGGCGTCACCGAGGTGACGCCTGCGACGCTGGTTCCCCGTTTGACCAGGGCGTTTCTCGAAGCCCAATCCGACGAGTGGATACTTTGGCTGTACGAATTCCTGAGTGGTCAAGAGGCCGCCTTGCGCCGCCGTCTCGACACGATTCCACTGATTCGCCTCGACGATGGAACCCACGTCGTCGCGCGTGAAAACGGAACGGCCAAGGCCTTTTTGCCCAGTGCCATCAAGACCGGCTTTCCGACGATACGCCCAGCAGTATGCGCTTCGGATGATGCGCGCAGCTTTCTCATCGCACTCGGCATCGCCGAACCTGATCAAGTCGATGATGTAGTGTTGAACCTGCTGCCGAAGTACCAGAAAGACGAAATCGATGTGGAAGAAGAAAACTACGCTGCCGACATCGAGCGCATCCGCGCGGCCTTCAGTACCGATTCGAAGACGCAGAGGGAAAAGCTCCTCACGGCACTGCGGGACACTTCCTTCGTGATGGTGGTCGATACCGGCGACAACAAAGGTTATGTTGCCAAGCCCGGCGGCATCTACATTGCGACGGATCGCCTGAAGCAGCTCTTCGCAGGTGTCCCAGACGTCCTCATCGTCGATGACAAGTATGACTGTCTGCGCGGCGAGAACATGCGCGAGATGCTGGAGGCGTGTGGCGCTTTGAGATATCCGCGCCCCGTAGAAGCGCCGAGCGCACTAACGAGGGATGAACGCCTGGCGCTACGGCGGCAGACCGGCCACGAGGAAACGTCCGGCATCAACGATCGTATCGTTGACTGGGTGCTTCAAGGTTTTGACGCCTTGGTCGAACTGTTGCCGAAGCTCACACACGAACAACGCGCCGAGCGTGCGCGCTTGATTTGGGAGAGCCTGGGCGATCTAGAAGAACGTCGTGGACGTGGCATTTTCGAAGGCTCTTACAGTTGGTCGCACTACGGTGAGCGCAGGACACCGCCGTTCCCAGCGGCCTTCGTGCGCCGCCTAAATTCGGCGGCTTGGGTGCCCAACGCAGCCGGGGAACTTACGCCCCCAAACCTTGTGGTGTTTGATTCCCTCGGCTGGAAGAACAATCCTTTCCTGCTGTCCAAGATCGCCTTTAAGCCGCCAATCATCGACCAGCTTGCGAAAGAAGCTGGCATTGATCCAGCCGCTCTCGATCTGCTTCGGAGGCTCGGTATCACCAGCGTGGCTGACCTGACTTCTCGCCTGGGTATTACTGACCAGGAAGATGAGGTTCCGGCCATCGAGGTCTCAACCAAATCGGATACGGACACAACGGATCCTTCCGGCGAAGACATTTACGACGACGCAAAAGACTTGTACGGCGATGACATGCCGGATATCCAACCAGGAAAGCCTGACCCGGAGGACAGCGATGGCACGTCAGGCAGCCCAGATCACGGTGGTAATGGTGGGGCTGGCACCGGGGCGCGACGCGGCGATAGGCAGGGCAACGGCGGTGCACACCGTAGCACTGGCGGCCATGCTGGTGTTGGCGACAAGGGCGAAAGAACCGGCTCCAGCGCGCAAGACATACGGTCACCAGGTTCGGCGGGGGGTAAGCCGTTTATATCCTATCTCGGCGCACACCCCGACGATGAGGAGCCCGATCCTGATGGCCTTGATCAGGCGATGCGGATGAAGACCGAGGATCAGGCCATAACTCTAATCATTTCGCTGGAACCTGGACTGCAACGTACTCCCGGCGGCAATCCCGGTTTCGACCTCTTTGAAGCGGATGCTACTGGCCAACCAGTGCGATGGGTGGAGGTCAAGTCGATGACGGGCAATCTGGAAAATCGTCCGGTAGGATTATCACGCACGCAATTCGATTTCGCCCGGTCGAAGGGCGACGCGTTCTGGCTTTATGTAGTCGAGCACGCGACCGACCCGGCGAAGGCACGGGTGCTTCGGATTCAGAACCCAATTGCGAAAGCACAGACGTTCACGTTTGATCACGGCTGGCGGGCATTGGCTGAGATAGCAGACAGTCCATACGCCCGGTAGATGTCTAACACTAATGGGCATAGAGCTAATCGCGCCTACTGGGAAGTCGAGCCACGAAATCCGGTGGCTCCGGTGTTCCGATTCTTTATAGGCCGGAAAGGCACTCCCTAACACCATCACGCTATTGCCTTGTTGAAAGGACGGTGTGATGACCGGCTCTCCGTCTAGTAGCCCCCGCTACATGCCAGCTTTGCTACTGGTGTTGTGCCTTTGCTCGACGTCTTGCGTATCCGCGAGCGAAGCAAACGCACAACAACGTGCCGCGTTGGCAGCGATGCTGCGCCAGATCGACCTGATCAACCACCTGGTCGAACACTCGGCAAGTGTCTCTACCGGACACCGTTCCCGCTACCACTTCGACCATGCCCGCCTGCGCGAGGACCTCCAGCGCGTGCGGGCGGGCATCCAGGACTACCTGACGCCGCCGCGCGCCCAGCCGCGCGATCCGGTCGAGCTCTCCGGTGACTACCGCCAGTCCAGCCCGCCCTCCGACGAGGAGGCACCCCAATGAACGCCGCCCAGGTCAGCGCCTTCCAGGCCAATGGCGGCTTCGCCCCCGCCGCCGTGGCCACGGTGATGCTCGGCCTGGTGTTCGCCGTCCTGCTCCTGTGGGGCGTGTGGGCGATGCGTACCGCCTACACCGGGTGGGCCGAGCAGCGCCTGTCCCAGCGTCAGTTCCTGGGTGTCGTCGTGCGATTCGTCGCGATGTACCTGGTGCTGACCTATTTCCTCCTGTCCTGACCACCACGAAAGGCCCGACCGCCATGAAGACCCATCCGATTCCCCATCGCGTTGCCACCACCATCCTCGCGCCACTGATGCTGCTGGGCCTGCCGCTGGCGGCCCGGGCGCAGGGCCTGCCGACCATCGAGGATCCGTCGCGCGGCCAGGGCAGCGGCATCATGCAGACGCTGCAGAACTACGGCTACGACATCGTGCTGCTGGTCGCGCTGCTGGTGGTCGCCTCGATGTTCGTCGGCGTGTGCTACCACGCCTATACGCGCTACTCGGAAATCCATACCGGCCGCGCCACCTGGGGCCAGTTCGGCCTGACGGTCGCCGTGGGTGCGATCCTGCTGGTGGTCGGCATCTGGCTGCTGACCAAGGCCACCGGCGTGCTCTGAGCGGCGATGGCTGCCTTGAACGATATCGCGCGTGACGGGCTGGTCACCTTCCTGCCGCACAGGCTGAACCGCCAGCCCGTGGTGGTGAGGGGCCTGACCGCCGACGAACTCTGGATCTGCGCCGGCCTGTCCGCGGTGGCGGGGTTCGTCGCCGGCGTGCCGCTGGCCTGGGCCACGCACAGCGTCGCCATGGTGCCGACCCTGGTCGTGACCGGCGTGGCGGCCGGCGTGTTCGGTGGTGGCGGCTTCCTGCGCCGGCAGAAGCGCGGCCGCCCGGACACCTGGCTGTACCGGCAACTGCAGTGGAGCTTGGCGCTGCGCCATCCGCTGGCAGCGCCCTGGCTCGGTGGGCACCGTCTCATCACGCGTTCGGGATACTGGACCACCCGGCGCTCACGCGGAGCAGCCGCCCCATGAGCCGTTTCAGGAACGAAGTCCATCACCTGCAGGCCCATGTGCGCACGCTGCGCCTGGGCGCCGGTGCGTTGTTCGTGGTGGCGCTGCTGCTCGGTTTCGGCTGGTGGAGTGCGCCGAGGCAACTGACGATCCACGTGCCCCCCGATCTGCGCTCGGGCAGCACCCGCGCCTGGTGGGATGTGCCGCCCGAGAATGTCTATGCCTTCGCCTTCTACGTCTGGCAGCAGGTCCAGCGCTGGCCGACGGATGGCGAACAGGATTACCCGCGCAATCTCCACGCGCTGTCGGCGTATTTCACACCGGCCTGCCAGGCCTTCCTGCGCCAGGACTACGAGCACCGGCGCAGCAGCGGCGAACTGCGACAGCGGGTGCGCGGCATCTACGAGATTCCGGGGCGCGGCTTCGGCGACGACCCCACGATGCGGGTGAAGACGGTTTCCAGCCGCGACTGGATCGTCACGCTGGACGTCAGCGCGGACGAGTACTACGGCGCCGAGCAGGTCAAGCGGGCCCTGGTGCGCTATCCGCTGAA
>Ga0182749_1001388_pt1 | contig 19182 bp, 14 predicted proteins | sample eDN3rd37CKraftMG_FD_128875 | JGI IMG/M metagenome (GOLD analysis project Ga0182749, IMG submission 128875) | Enriched Miracle-Growth compost microbial communities from Emeryville, California, USA - eDNA 3rd pass 37_C Kraft MG (version 2) (version 2) ...
CGCATTGTAGGCAGCCACCGCGAGGTGAACCACGCCGAACCTGTCGAGCATCTGCCGCAGATACCGCGCCGCGCCGAAGATGTTGGCCATAGGATCGAAGCGATTGAAGACCCCGAGTTCTTTTGCCGTGGCTGGCATCAGCTGTCCAAGACCTGCGGCACCCGCCGGGCTGACGGCGAAGGGGTTATATCGAGATTCTGTCCATACGAGCGCATCGAGCAGGCCCGCGGGCAATGAGTACTTCGCTTCCGCAGCATAGATGTGGGGAAGGTAGCTTGCTCGCCTGAAGTCGGAGGGGCCAGGTTTGGCCTTGGGTTCGTATCTGTATGGCAGGTTCACCCGGCCATTTTGTGGTACAATGAGACCCGATGCCGGGCCGGCCTGACGGGATGACCACAGCCCGTGCTCGACCAGCTGGAAGCCGTTCGATGTTTCAGCAATTCGGATGCCTTCGGAGTGACTCGCGGGGGCTTCGATTGTGGCTGGCGCGGACAAATCCTGGGCTCTGGCGGAGGTAGCAGAGGTGATCGCGAAGCCTGCGACCAAGATAGCTTTCATTGTCATTTCTCGATCCTTCTATAGCCGAATCGAGTGAGAACATATATAGAACAGGTGGCGTAGGAAATTGGTTTGGCGCGAGTGCAGAGTGGAGGCTGCACGGGGAGGGCACCTCAACCGGAGAAGGTCGATGCCCCCGTTAGACAAACCTCATCAACTCGAACGCCGCGCCCGCGCGATCGTCGAAAGCCTTCAGGGTACATGGAGTCGGGGCAAAGGCATGTGCTGCTGCCCGGCGCATGATGACCGAACTCCCTCATTGAGCGTGACACTGGGAAGAAAGGCGATACTGTTTCATTGCTTCGCGGGATGCTCGAACGAGGAGGTCATAGCAGCACTGGACCGCCAGGGTGTTCGCAGCCGTGACCTGTTCGATGGCTCTAGTGCCGTGGTCGCTGATCGACAGGAAAATAGGGCCTTCGATTCCAACGCGCGGCGTTTGTGGCAATCGGCGACGGCGATCTCCGACAGCCCTGCCGAAGGATACCTCGCGCAGCGCGGGATCCTGCGTGCCTCTGATCAGCTCCGTTACCTCGAGCGCACGCCGCTCGGACCACGTGGCGCGGTCCAGTTCCTCCCTGCAATGTTGGCGAACGTCACGACTGACATCGGCACAATAGCGGTGCACAGGACGTTTATCGATACTGCGAGCGGCAAGTTGGCGGGTTTCGAGCGTCCCAAGCGTGCGCTGGGAAGCCTCAGCTGTGGTGCTGTCAGACTTGCCCCGCCAGCCGCGGGCCGGTTGGGCCTTGCCGAAGGTATCGAAAGCGCCCTGTCAGCCATGCAGCTGTTTGGGATTCCTTGCTGGGCAACGCTCGGGAACGAGCGGTTCGGCCTCGTCGCGATTCCCGAGAGTGTGCGCGAGCTCCACTTGTTCATCGACAATGATCCGGGAGGCGAGCTCGCGGATCAGCGCGCACGAAAGGCCTATTCTGCATCAGGCCGTGTGATCCACTCGCGAGCACCAGCGTCGACCGGTCTCGACTGGAACGATGAACTCAAGGCAAGGCTCGCTCGGCAAACCTGATCAGCGAGCCAGAGGGGAGGGGGCCTTCGGCTGATTGAGGCCTGCGAGGCGCAGGACCTCGTCAGGAGGTTTCCCATGTCCAACACTTCCCTCGCCTTCGCATTCGATCCACCATCTCCGCCGCTTGTCGTGACGGCAGCCAAAGCAATGGCGTTGCAATTGGCAGCAGGCAGCGCGCTTTCGCGCGGCGAAATCAACCGCATCATGACGGACCACTTCGGCGGAACCGATGCACTCGGGGCATGGTCAGTCCGTGATGCTCACGCTGCGCTCGAGCTGGCGCAGGTTCAACATCTGCAAGCATCAGATCAAGTCCAGCCCACGAGCCCGATCGACGAGGCGGAACAGTTCTTCTGCGGTCTCGATGCCCGAGTTCCGACCCAAACCAATCGCAGCGACGAGCAGATCGAATGGCAGCAGTTTGCAACGCCGCCGCGGTTGGCCTGGCTTGCCGCACGGGCCTGCGGACTGATGCTCAACGAGCTCGTGCTCGAGCCCTCGGCCGGAACGGGGATGCTTGCGGTCTGGGCCACCAAAGCCGGAGCCCGCCTAGTCCTGAACGAAATTTCACCGCTGCGCCGCGACTGCCTGACTGCGGTATTCCCGGATGCCCGCGTGACTGGACATGATGCCGAGCTGATCGACGAATTGCTCGATCCGGCCATCAGCCCCAGCGTCGTGCTGATGAACCCGCCCTATTCTCACGGGATCGAGCGGGGCCACGATGGCCGCACTGGGGCGAGGCATCTGCGATCGGCCTGGAACCGTCTGGCGTCCGGGGGGCGGCTTGTCGCGATCATGCCTGAATGGTTCGACTGCGTGCGGTTTTTGGCCGGGGCGAAAGGGCCAGTTTCGCTGAGGCTCAATGCCGCCGTCGAACGCGCGTTCGTCAGGCAGGGCACCGGCATTACCACGCGGCTGTTGGTCTTCGACAAGGTGGAAGACTCCAATGAGCCTGTCGCCATCCGCACAAACGACTTTCGCCAGCTGGTCGATCTTGTCGATGCTTTGCCGGCTCGCGCCAGCCTTGAGGCTGCGCGCGAGAAATCCAGCGTTCCGGCTCGTTCGCCGTTCCTTTTGGTCGCCGCACCGCGCAGGCAGCTGCCGATACCAACCAGGATCACGCCTCCAGCCTCCGCCATCGGGTCGCTCACCTACCAGTCGCTCGAAACCCCTGCGCGGCTTGCCCCTCAGGTTGGCCACTATCTGCCCTATCGCCCGAGCAGGATCGTGATCCATGGCGCGGCCGAGCATCCGACGCCGCTCGTCGAATCTGTTGCCATGGGGTCGATCGCCGCACCGATGCCCGAAGCGGTGCCGCAGCTGCCTGACGGGCTTATCGCCAAAGGACTGCTTTCGGCCGCCCAGGCAGAGACCTTGATCTATGCTGCAAGTGCCCATGGGCGCGATTTGCCTGGCCGGTTCGAGCCCGAGGACAAGGGCTGTTCGCTCGAGGCCTCGGCGGAAGGTCAGATATACAGACAGGGCTACTTCCTTGGGGACGGCACCGGCGCTGGTAAAGGACGCCAGGTCGCGAGCGTCATTCTCGATCGCTGGGTGCGCGGCGAGCGCCGCCATATCTGGATTTCGAAGAACGAGGCGCTGCTCGAAGACGCGCGCCGCGACTGGGCGGCCCTTGGCGGTTTGCCGATCGACATCCAGCCGCTGGCGTCCTGGAAGCTGGGTACCCCCATCGCAATGCGGGACGGCATTCTCTTCGTGACCTACTCGACCCTGCGGTCAGGTCGAACCGATGCGACCCGCCTCGCCCAGATCTTCGCCTGGGCGGGTGACGATTTCGACGGCGTGATCGTGTTCGACGAAGCGCACGCCATGGCCAACGCTGCCGGCGGTGAAGGATCGCGGGGCAAGGTCAAGGGATCGGAGCAAGGCATTGCGGGGGTACGTCTGCAGAACCTCCTGCCCCGGGCGCGCGTGCTCTATGCCTCTGCAACCGGTGCGTCCGACGTCAACAATCTGGCCTATGCGACGCGCCTCGGGCTCTGGGGTCCGGAGACCGCCTTCGCCAATCGCGAGGCCTTCGTTGCCGACATTCGCGATGGCGGCATCGCCGCAATGGAGCTGGTCGCGCGGGACCTCAAATCGCTCGGCCTCTACACCGCGCGTGCGCTCTCCTTTGCAGGCGTCGAATATGAAATCCTCGAGCATTGCCTGACCGAGGATCAGATCGCAGTCTATGACGCTTATGCTGAGGCCTGGGCGATCATCCACGCCAACCTGCGCGACGCGCTGGAAGCCACGCGGATCGTCGACAGCGAGACCGGGGGCACGCTCAACTCCGGTGCCAAGTCCGCAGCGCTGTCGATCTTCGAGGGAACCAAGCAGCGCTTCTTCGCGCAGCTGCTTCTGTCGATGAAGCTCCCCAGCTTGCTGCCCGCGATCGATACGGCGATCGCCGATGGGCATGCCGTTGTCGTGCAACTCGTCTCGACGGCAGAGGCCATGCTCGACCGGCGACTTGCCGACCTGTCTGACGAGGAACGCGAAGCTCTCGAGATCGACCTCTCCCCGCGGGAATACGTGATCGACTATCTCGCCAAGAGCTTTCCTGTCCGCCTGATGGCGGTGTTCACCGACGAAAACGGCAATCCTCGCTCCGAGCCGATGAGCAACGAGCATGGTGCACCTGTACTCTGCCGCTCCGCGCTCGCCGCGCGCGAGCGGATGATCGAGCAGCTCTGCGCCTTGCCGCCGATCGCTACCGCGCTTGATGCCATCATCGAACGCTTCGGCCTTGACCAGGTGGCGGAAGTCACCGGCCGCACGCGCCGGCTGATCGTCGGACGCGATGGTCGTCAGAAGCTGCAGTCCCGTTCGCCACGCGCCAATGTGGCCGAAACTCAGGCGTTCATGGACGGCGCCAAGCGTATCCTGGTGTTCTCCGATGCCGGTGGAACCGGGCGCAGCTACCATGCCGATCTGGCCGCGAAGAACCAGGCCCGCCGCGTCCACTTCCTGCTCGAGCCGGGCTGGCGGGCTGACGCCGCAATTCAGGGGCTCGGGCGGACCAATCGCACCAATCAGGCGTCGGCGCCGCTGTTCAGACCGGTGACCACCGATGTGCGCGGCGAGCGCCGCTTCATCTCAACGATCGCCCGGCGCCTCGACAGCCTCGGCGCTCTGACCCGCGGGCAGCGCCAAACCGGCGGGCAGAACCTGTTCGATCCGGCCGACAATCTCGAAAGCATCTACGCCAAGGAAGCACTCCATCGCTGGTTCGGCCTGTTGTTTACCAGCAAGCTCGAAGCGGTAAGCCTCGGGCGCTTTCAGGAACTGACGGGCCTGCGGATCGAAGCTCCCGACGGCTCAATGGTCGACGACCTGCCGTCGATCCAGCGGTGGCTCAATCGCATCCTGGCGCTTCCTATCGCCCTGCAGAACGCGATCTTTGACGAGTTCATGGGGCTGGTCGAAGCGCGCATCGATGCCGCGCGGCAGGCCGGTACACTCGATCTCGGCCTGGAGACGATCGCAGTCGAGGAGTTCACGATCCTGTCGGACATGTTGCTGCGCACCGATCCGGCATCGGGCGCGACCACCCATCTGCTGGAACTGGAAATCGCCAGAGCCTTGAAGCCGCTCACGCTGAAGCGGCTAGAAGAGCTTCACGGCCTAACCGGGCAACGGCAGCGGCCGGTTCGAAACGCCCGCTCTGGTCGGGTCGCCCTACTTGTGCCCACCCGCAGTATTCTTGCCGATGACGGTACGCGCGTGGCCCGCTTCGAATTGCTGCGTCCCCTCAAGCGCAGCCACATCACCGAAGATCAGCTGGCGGAGAGCAGCTGGGAGGATGTCTCCCTCGACGATTTTCAAAATTCCTGGGTGACCGAGGTCGAAGAAGCCCGTTCCAGCCACAAACGCGAGCGCCTCTATCTTGCGACGGGCCTCCTGCTTCCGGTCTGGGACAAGCTCCCTTCGGATTTCGTGAGGGTGAGCCGCATCTCGGCAGCAGACGGCCGTTCGCTCCTCGGCCGCGAGGTTCCCGCCCATTGTGTGCCCGAACTGTGCCGAGCGCTGGGTCTGGAACGCGAGCAAACTCTTTCCGCCGACGACATTGTCCAGACCGTCCTGGCAACGGGCAGGGCCATGGAGTTCGCGGGCCGCGAGCTGCTCATGGTCAAGCGCAGCCTGGTCAATGGCTCACAGCGACTTGAACTCACGGGATGGAGTGCTGCTCGGCTCGACTGGTACAAGGCCCAAGGCTGCTTTACCGAGATCATTCGCTATCAGACGCGGCTCTTCGTACCGATCGAGGGCGCGGCGCGCGTGATTGCTAGACTGGCATCATCGGCATAGTTCCTTGCCAAATGGCATTATTCACCGTATATGATGCCATATGGAGAACTGCCATGCTGGCTCTGCAACCCGTTGATACTGCTGTTACCGCCTTCCGGCCCGATCCGATTACCCAGGACGAGGCAGCTGCCATGCTCCGGGCAGTCATCAATCTGTTCGGCAAGTGGGAGTTGACCGACGAGCAGGCGGCAACTTTGCTCGACATGCCTGTTCGATCCTATCGGCGCTGGAAGGCGGAAGGCCCCGGGCGGGTTTCGCGCGATGGGCGTGCGCGCCTCTCCAACCTGATGGGCATCCACAAGGCGCTTCGGATCATCTTCTCGGAGGCAACTCGTGGCTATTTCTGGATCAGGTCGGCCAACGATGCCTTTGGCGGATCCAGTGCGCTCGAAGTCATGCTCGGGGGCGAGCTCACCGATATTATGCGGGTGCGTCGCTACCTAGACGCCGAGCGTGGTGGCTGGTGAACGGAACGGCGGATATCCCCGTTTCTAGAGTTGAGTGGAAGGGCGCTGTTCGGATCATCCGGAGTGCCTTTCCGCCGATTGATCTGTTCGAGGACATCGCCGATCCAGCCGACTGGCCGCTGCTGATTTCGGCAGAGCAGAAGACCAATCCTCGCATCATGGCGACGATTGGCAATCTCGACCTGGTGCCGGTCAACCGCCGCGTCGGTGGAAGCGGAGCCTCCTACCTCATGGCGCCCTTCACTCATGTCAGCACTGACCGGCCGAGCCGCTTTACCGATGGCAGCTACGGCGTTCTCTACGTCGGGGACCGGTTCGAGACCGCGCTGTTCGAGACGATCCACCACCATGCTCGCTTTATGGCACGGACAAAGGAAGCGCCTGGCTGGACCTCGCAATTCCGGGAGATCGTCATGTCGGTAGATGCAGACTTGCATGATCTCCGAGTTCCGGCGGCGGAGCCAGGTCCGGCGCTTGATCCCGACAGCTATGCCGCATCTCAAGCGCTCGCGATGCACCTTAAGGGAGCGGGATCGGACGGGATTGCCTACCCGAGCATCAGGCATCACGGAGGAGAATGCGTCGCGCTCTTCTACCCCGACTGCGCATCAGATCCCTTGCAGGGGCGTCATCTCGACTATCACTGGGATGGGGAGCGGGTTGATCTGGTCCGTGATGTCGGTTCAGGGTCTGTTTTCCGCGTCGTCGATTTGCCGCCCGATCCTGTCTGACCGCATGAGTTGGCCTTCCGGCCGAGTAACGTAGGATCTTCGAGCGCAGCTGGCCGCTAGAGCGTTCATGCCTGCGCCCCAGCCTTCACGAGTTCGTGAAGCGCTCTGTCTGGCGAAACCGGCCCCTTGTACAGCGGGCTACATGGTGTTTCCGCTAGCTTGGCGGAGATTGCCAAGAGGTCGTCATCATCGCCCTTTTCGTATGCATAGGCGGCCAACCAGAATTCGGCCTGCTTAACGAACTCATTGAGGATGCCGACGACGCTCCGGTTCGCAGTCTTCGCGTACCGGACCTGGTCCATCCACCAGACTTCCTGAGCAATGAATTCAGATGAGACGCCGTGCTCCTTCAGGACCAGCGCCAATTGTGCGGGGAATCTTCGAGCAAGCGTGGCCGCTGGGGCCAGCGGCATAAGCACGGGAAGAAGCGTGCGCTCAGAAACCAGCAAAGCTAATTGCGGCTTCCAGAATAGGGCGGTGGCGTACCAGTTGCCCAGCGCCGTGTCGCTTTGCCCAGGCACAGCGACTTCCGGTTTGATCCGATCGAGTAGCTTCTTGGTGCAATGGAGGTGGAACATCAGAGCGGACGATAGTTTTCGGCGCTCAGTGAGTCCATCGACGCTAGTGGCCTTGCCATGGGGATGGCAATCTCCGCGACCGTAGCGGTTGCTTAGCCACATTTTTTGGGTCGTGTGAAACCTTCCCGTCTTTCATTCGAACCTCCGCCCCCGTGCGTTCGCAGCGGACCGAGTAGGCAAGCGAGCTTATGGCATGGGTCAAGATCTCATCCGCCACTCCTGATCACAAGAGCGCAGTTGGCTCATAGTGCCTTTCGCTCGTCAGATATTCGTGAAGCTGGGTGGGCGGCATCGCGTTCCAGCGGTGGCCAAGCGCGACGGCGAAGGCTGCGGGGCCGGCCAGATAGAGCCGTATTTGTCGTGCACCGAGCCGCGCGACCGCCGCATCTACCGTCTGCTTGACTAGCGAAGCACTCGCCTGCGCCGCTCTCCCCGAGGCTATCGCCTCTGGTAAATGAAGGCCTAGCACCGAGTCCGCCGCAATTCCCGCTGAGGCCTCAAGGTCGGCAGACGGGTCGCGCAGTACCCCGACCGTGACGATGAGAGCGTCGCCTTCCAATCGAGAGGGCTGATGGATACGCCACGGTGGAGCAGGCTCGCCAGTCGTAGGGCGATCGTCAGTCGACCAGCTGCCAGCGCGTGTCTGGATTTCGAGCTCGAAACCATGAGCGGACCGTAACGACCAGCCGACCGCTAACGCTGTGCTGAGCCGGTAGGAACCACTCAACGCGACTCTCGACATAGTATGTGCGCTCAGCCATCGCGCCGTGCGGTCAAGCGGACCAAGCAGCTGCTCGGCCCAGATGTCCGGGGGCGGGAAGCCGGCATCGCCGCCCGAGAACTGGCTCGCGTCCAATTCCAGCGCGGTCTCATCGGCTTCGTTGCGATCGGATCGGATGTGGAGCGCACAAGTTTGCCCGAGTGGAAGCGGCTTGCCCAACGTCTGCTCCATCGCTCTTCTTAGGTCTGAACGGCCGAGCGGGGTGCCAAGTGAACGGCGTGCGAGGGAGGATAGCACCTCGAACGCATCGGCAACTTTGCGGGACGGTGCTTCCAGTGCCGGGAAGGCCTGGTCGAGCGCGGCGCCGAAGGTGGCGAGCGCAGTGGCGGCGTCGGGCAGGCTGCGCTCACTCACTTCGACCGCGGACGCTACGAATTCACCGAGTTCCAGGCCATAAGTTTCGACAAGACTATCGCGTAGTGCCGCATCGCTCGCCGCCATGATGTCCGCGAAAGGCGCATAGAAGGGCCGTGCCCGGCGTACGCGAAGCGGGTCCCGAGCGAGCCAAGCGAGTGTTGGCGGCAACCGCGGCGTGACCAACGCGTGGATGCGCGTCGCGTTGGGAAACCGCTCTTCGAAGCCGTGGAAGGTCTTGAGTACGTCGCGGACCTCGCCTGGCGAAAGCGCGCCGGCCTTAGCCTGATAGCGTTCGAGCAGACGATGGCGGGGAGACTGGGGTGCGAAGAAGCGGGCTTCCAGATCTTCAAGTCCTTCGAAGATTATTTCCTCGAAGGCCGGGTTGGCGAGCCATGCGGGTAACCGCGCGAGGCCGTCCCAAAGCTGATAGTCGAAACCGCCTTGGGCAATCACGCCCCCCATGCCGCGGGCATCGGTCAGGGCCGGCGCGGGAGGTTTATCAGACAACATCCATCTCCAGTTTGGCCTCGAACTCATTGCCCTGCGGATCAAACACCCAGCTGGCCGCCGAAAGTGTGCCGCCGTCAAGCCGAACGATCATTAGCACCGCGAAGCTGCCGGCGAAGCGGGCATCACCCACCAGCGCCCGCATCGTCGCGAGGTCTGTGCCGCTTGGATACACCGCGAAGCTCGGATGGCTGTGCCATTCGCCAATGTAATTGTAGCGTGTGTAGTGATGCTTGGTGCGATCGAAAAAGTGCATCGCATCGCGTGCGGCCTGCAGCAGATCGACCATAAAGCGCGCGAAGCTCCCGCGACGCGCCTGGATGGTGAGCTCGGTCACGTCGAAGTCGGACGGCGCAAGCTGCTCACCGAACAGCTGTCCGCCGATCTCGCGCTTGCCGGCCTTCTCCAGCGCCGCGACGAGCCTGGCGGTCTGATCAACCGGCAGCCTTAGCCGCATCGAGCCATTCCTTGAATAAATCGAGTGCGAAGGCCCGGGCCTCGGCATCCTCTCCGCTGGTGCCCGGACACCGTTCGCCGACGCTCAGCCGGATCGTGTGACCATGGCCGTCGAACAGCCAGTGCCTGCTGTAACCGAGAAGGAGCCAAGCGGAGTCCGACGGAGCGGGCGCTCCGTCGATTATGTCTAGGATGACGCGCGCCGCATGCCCGGCGGTCATGGTGACTGCGGCATCGTCCGCAACGATCGGCGCACCGTCGCCGGCGAGCATCTCGTAGCGCCGGGGACCGGGCTCTGGCGGGGCCACGCCTTGCTCATCACACCAGGCAAGAAAGGTCGCCCGCCCATCGACGAACGGCGGATCTCGATCGGGCAGCGCCGTCGCCACAAGCGCGCCAAGCCCGCCCTCGAAGACCTCGACCGACACGAACGGGCGCTCGTTCGCGTCGGCAAGAGCACCGAGGAAGAGTGCAGTTGCCGGATCGCCGGTGGCGTCGACGATGACACTGCAGTCGGCAACGGCCTCGACCTGCCAAGCGTGTGATTTGGCCGAACGCTGCCAGTTGAGATTGTTGTCGACCACGCGGATGTCGGCGCCGGGCGCGATGGCAAGAAGGCGGCGCTTGAGGCCATTGACTTTGCGGAACCCTACGTCGCGCCACTCGAGCGCGTGCCGCTCGAGATTGTCGGGGAGGAGTACGTCGCCGTCGATTAGCGTCAGGAGGCCGATGCCGGATCGGACCAGAGATTCGGCGAGCTTGGAACCGATGGAACCCGCGCCAACGATCGCGACGCGCTTGCACTCAGCCGCTGTCGATCTCGCGGACCGCGCACCGCTCTCGTCCGGAAGCACAAGAACCCGGCGACGGTGTGTGGCGCCATCCGCCATCAGGTGGAACCCGGCAATGTCCGCCTCGCCCGTGAAGAGAATGATGGCAGCGCTCGTTTCGAGGGCCAAGTTGGCCATGTCCGACTGCAGGTCGGCAGCTGCCACCAACGCGGCCCGATCTGGCACGCCTGCAGGCGCAGACCGGGTAGAGACAAATACCGGAATATCAAAGCGCCAGTTGTGGATGTCTGCGCTTGGCGGCCGGCGAAGCAAGAGCCGGTCCTCGGCGTCATGGACGAGAATCGGCCAGACTTCGTCAGCCGCCATCCAGCGCAGTCCCACCAAGTCCAAGGCGATTCGCGCTTCGATCCGCCCGGCGCACCGTTGGCCGATCAGGACGGGATTGAGGCCCCAGTCATAGGCCTGGACCTGTCCAATCCGATGATCCGAAGGCGCGCGTTCGCCGCCTTCGCCCAGCGGGTCCTCGGTCACGAGCAAATTGTGTGCGCTACGTAGCACATCGGCCCCGGTCGCTTCTGCCGTCCAATTGTCCGGTCGCAGCTCAAGGCAGAGCACGCCCTTGCCATATTGATGAGTGGACCAGCGCGCCTCATCCTGCGGCTCGACCCAGGGTGGGACCTGCGGAAACTGGTCAGGATAGATCAGCCGGACCGGATAGCGCCGGCCGTGGGCCGAGATGATGGCTTCGGCAGCGAACCGCGCGTCGTCGAACTTCCATCGGGTGAACTCCAGCCAGTCCTCGTCGCGCGCCAGCGCTTCGACCACCGCGCGCTCGGCAGCGAGCCGGGCAGAGTCGGTGAGCCACCAGAACCTCAAGCGAAGCCGCGCGGCTTGGTAGGAGGCGCAGCCATCGCATTGGGGAAGGTGTATCCGGCGGCCACCGGTACCGCTGCGGCGAACCCGCCATAGGTCGAGGCCTTGGCCGGCGTCGCAGTGGCCTTGAAGCGATCGCCGAACACCCGGCGCCATTGCCGTGTTGCTTCCTCGATATCGTCGGCGTCCTGCGCCCGGCGGGCGATGCCAGCATAGACGCGAACCTTCTCGATGAATTCAGTCCACTGGGCGACCGACACCTTTCCCAAGATGTCGTTCGAGCCATCCGCGGGGTCGGCGATGAATGGCTTTTGGCCGATCGAGGCATGATAGCCATAGGCGTCGTAGATATTCTCAAGCAGTTGAGCGAATGCCTCGCCGTAATGCGTCTCGCCGGTGGGCGCGTGCAGCCCGACAAGCACTTCGAGGACGAAACCCTTGGGGCGCCGACCGGTTAGCGGGTTGATTCGACGCCACCATTTGAACAGCTTCACCAGCGGCTTGAACCGGCCACCGAACCGCGTGTTCTGCGCCGAACTCCAGCTGGTGTGGACCGGGGGATTGGTAAACTTCCAAGTGCCCGTGTCGCGGTCGGGGATCATGTAGCCGTTCCATGTCGATGCGACCGGAACGATGTCCATCTCCGCCTGCCAGGTCTCGACCCGCACAGAGCGTTTATTGATTCGCTCGACCTCATAGCCGTCGCCGCCGTCTTCGAGGGCCTTACAGACCTCCTTCAGCACCGTGTCGGGATGGTCGTCGGTCGAAAAGTTCGTCACGATGATGATGTCGACATCGGGCCGCTCCTGACCATTCGACGTCGAGCGCGGGCGGATGGCAGAGTCGCGGGCATAGCTTCCTGAAAGGAAGCTGGTCACATATCGGTCCTTGAACTTCGCCTGCGTGCGCAGATGGTCGCGGATGCCGGTATGTCCGCCGGACGCCCGCGTTTTGGTTGTCGTGCTCGGCTCTATATCCTGCAGCAGTTCGATGAATCGTGTATTCGGAACGGGCATGGATCCCCCCAAGGTGTTCCCTATTCGTTTCAATATGGGAGTGCTCCTTCGGTCGCGCAAGATGCACGGTTCAAACTTGGTGGAAAGCTGTGGTGCACAATGGGGTAGAAGTTGCGGCTCAAGATTCTGATTTGCGGCATCGCCCGACGGAGCAGTCGCGCATCGTCGAAATTAGGTCAGCTGAACGATTGGCGCGAAAAACATAAAATGCTCCACAGTCCGCAATCATGATCATTCGTCATTGCCCGCTGCCATCGGCAGGTTTGCTGCGAACGTATTAAGAGTGGAGTGGGCTTTGCCCTGATCGAGCCAGTTGGGCGTCGAAGGTCGATGCACAAGGCTCTCAGTCAGGAGTGTGTCCCATGATCAAGTCGATCCCGCTGAACAAACTCGTCCAGTCTCCCCGCAATGTCCGTCGTCACAGCGATCCGGCGGCAGATGCCGAACTCAAAGCCAGCATTGCAGCGCATGGATTGCTGCAGAACCTGATCGTCCGCCCCGCTGCCAAGGGCAAATTCGAGGTCGAAGCTGGGGAGCGTCGTCGCCGCGCGATGCTTGCGCTCGCAGACGAAAAGATCTTCGCCCGCGATCATGAAGTCATGTGCTTGGTCGTCGACGACAGCGCCGAAGCCGCCGTCGAGACCAGCCTCGCCGAGAATTTCCACCGCCTCGCCATGAACCCAGCCGATGAAGCCCAAGCTTTTGCCGCGCTTGTCGCATGCGGCGCGACCGTCGAAGACGTTGCGCGCCGTTTCGGCCTGACGGTCCGCTTCGTCGAGGGCCGTCTGCGCCTCGCGACGCTTGCGCCCGTCGTGTTCGAGGCACTGGCGTCCGGGGAAATCACCCTCGACATTGCCAAGGCCTTTGGTGCGACTTCCGACCAGGAAATCCAGGCTTGCGTTTTTGAGCAGGTCTCCTCGGCCTACTACGCGCCCAATCCCGACAGCGTTAGGCGCATGGTCCTCTCCGGGACTGTCCGAGGCAGCGATCCGCGAGCACGGCTTATCGGCCGCGATGCCTACGTCGCTGCCGGCGGCCGGATCGAGCGCGAACTGTTCGATGACGACGACAGCGAATCCTGGGTCGATGTTGCGCTGCTCGAAGCCCTTGCCGCGGCAAAGATGGAAGAGCAGGCCAAAGCCCTCGCCGCCGAGCAGGGTCTTGCCTGGGTCAAGCCGACGCTCGATCCCTATGCCAGCCACGATCTGGTCGAAGGGCTAGTCCGGCTTCCGGCCGAACCGGCGCCATTGACCGACGCAGAATTGGCGAGGCTCGACGAACTCGATGCCTCCTATGACGAGCACGCGGCGATCCTTGAAGACGAGGACAGTGCCGAGGATGCCGTGGCTGCAGCCGAAACGGCTATCGAGGCCATCGAACGCGAATGCCAGGAAATCCGTGCCCGACCGCCGGTTATCGCGCCGGAGCTCAAGGCCGAGGCGGGAATGGTGCTGGTGCTCTCCCGCGATGGCACGCCGGTTCTCCAGCCGGTGTTCTACGGCGAGCGTCAGGCTGAACCCGCCGAAGCCGACGACGGGATCGAAGTCGTTGCAGGCGAAGAAGGTTCGGACAGGCGCCGGACCACCTTGTCGAAACGTCTGATCGACGAACTCGCGATGCAGCGCCGCGATGTTCTCGCACTTCACGTTGCATCTGATCCCGGGCTGGCGCTCGACATCATGGTCTTCACCCTCGCCGATGCCGATACCCACGACTGGCGGGCACGCCCTTCGACCACGCTGCGCGCGCCTGTTCCAGCAGGCCCGATCATCGGCTTCGAAGCCAAGGATGCGTCGGCGAGCAGCGCGCTTGCTGAGTTCAGATCCGGCCTCGACGAAAGCTGGCGTGCGGGCACCGATGCGACTGCCCGCTTTGACCTGTTTCGCGCGCTGCCTGATGACTGCCGCGCTGCCTGGCTGGGCTATGTCGTAGCCCGGTCGCTCGAGGCAAGCCTCAACATGACGGGCGAGCGTCAGCTGCCGTTCCAGGATCACCTTGGCAGCCTGATCGGCATCGACATGGCGCAGTGGTGGCGGCCGACCGCGGCCAACTACTTCGACCGCGTGTCGAAGCAGGTGATCCTCAATGCGCTGACAGATGTCGGCGGTCTCGAGCTCTCCTCGCGCTTCGCCTCGGTCAAGAAGGGTGACCTCGCGATGAGCGCCGAGCGCGTCTTTGCGGGCACCTACATCACCGAGGTCGAGGTTCGCGAAAAGGCCCTAGCCTGGGTGCCCGAGGTCATGCGCTTCGCTTGCCCTGCGGCGGATGCTGGCGAAGCAGAGATCGACCCCGCTGGAGCGGAGCAGGGCGGTGACGACGAAGATGAGTCCCCCCGCGAGCTGGCCGCCTGACCTCCTCCTGACAGGCACAGCCACTCGCACCTCGTGAAGCGGTCCTTCGGCTTATGCCGGAGGGCCGCTTCCTTCTTGGAAAGAGAGCGGAGGGGGCGCGGGAACCTGTGGCACTGACCGGCGAACCTGTCGCCAGCTGTCCGGATGCCTCAATCAGGAGAACTATCATGGCCTATCGCAAGGGGCAGGGCGGCGGCCTGTCGCCCGCCACACGTATCACCCAGGAAATCATCGCCCGTCTGGAAGCGGGCACGAAGCCGTGGATCAAGCCGTGGCGCGGTGTCCCGGTCTCCCGGCCCTTACGGGCCTGTGGGATCCCGTACCGCGGCATGAACGTGTTCTGGCTCTGGATGGTCGCCGATATGTGCGGCTACGCATCGCCGTTCTGGATGACCTACAACCAGGCAAAATCGCTCGGAGCCCAGGTCCGCAAGGGCGAGAAGTCGACCATCGCGATCTTCTACAAGAGCTACACCAAGGAGGTCGAAGCCCCCGATACCGGCGAAAAGACCGATGAAGCCCGCAGGGTGCTGAAGGCCTATCCAGTCTTCAACGCCGATCAGGTCGACGGTCTGCCCGAGCGCTTCCGTCCGGCTGCAACGCTTGAGCTCGTCGAGCCTGAAGGACGCGAGGCCGAGCTCGACGCCTTCTTCGCCGCCATACCTGTCAATCTGCGCCACCAGGGCTGCGAGGCTTATTACGAACCGACTGCGGATCGTGTCACGATGCCGCCGACGAGCCTGTTTTCCGGCTTCGACCACTATTATGCCACGCTCGCCCACGAGCTGTCGCATAATGCCGCGATCCGGATTATGCCGCATGGCCTCCGCTGGAGGGCGGATAGCCCGGCATCGGCCATGCAGCTGTTCGGCATAATCAGAGCCCTTCCAGGAACGCGAGGAGGTTATCGTCGGGCCGGAACCGACCCGGTGGCGTGGCTGGAGCGGCGACGCGGGCGAGCGCCTTCTCCTTCATCCGCATGTCGGCGTGGATGTAGATCTGGGTGGTCTCGACGTTCTCGTGACCAAGCCAGAGGGCGATCACCGCAGGATCGACGCCGTGATGCAGCAGGTCCATCGCGTTGCTGTGGCGCAGCGTATGTGGCGTGACCCGCTTCGCGCCGATGCTGGGGCATGTCCGCGCAGCCGTCAGGCAGTGTTTGCGGACCAGATGCTCCAACGCATCGCGGCTCAGTCGTTCGCCCCGGATCGACGGGAACAGCGGCCTGCCTTCATCCTTGTCGGTGCCGATCCACGTCGCCAACAGCTTGGCGGTATCGCGGCGAAGGGGTGTGGCTCGCTCCTTTCGGCCCTTGCCCAAGCAGCGGATGTGCGCACCGGTGCCGAACACCACATCGCCCCGATTGAGGCCGACCAGTTCGGATGCCCGCAGGCCGGTCTGCACCGCGAGCAGGAGCAGCGCGTGGTCGCGCCGTCCCGCCCATGTCGAGCGATCCGGCGCTGCCAGCAACGCGGCCATCTCGTCAGCATCGAGGAACGTCACCGTGCGCTTCACGTAGCGCTTGTTGGGCATCGCGAGCACGCGCTGGCAGTGCAGCAGCCAGGTCGGGTCGGTCATCGCGACGAAGCGGAAGAACGACCGGATGGCGGCGAGCCGGGTATTGCGGCTGCGCGCGCTGTTGCCCCGTGCCGTCTCGGTGTGACTGAGGAAGTCGGCAACCAGATCGGCGTCGATGTCCTCTACGGTCAGCTTGACCGGCGGCTTGCCGTGCTGCGTGCTCGCATATCGGAGCAACAGCCGGAACGTGTCGCGGTAGCCCGCGACCGTGTGGCGGCTCGCTTCCAACTGGGTGCACAGCCGGTCGGTGAAGAAGCGCTGGATCAGCGCAGGCAAGGCCACGGCGTTCATTGTGCCGCCTCCCCGCCGGTCGTGGTGGCGCGGGCCATCGCCAGATCGAGCAGTTCCGGGACCGCCTCCAGATACCAGTATGTTCCGGAGGGGTTGCTATGACCCAGATAGGTCGTGAGCCGGATCATCTCGCGCGCCGGGTCCTTCCCGCTCCGGTACCAGTCGATCATCGTGTGCACGGCGAAGGTGTGACGCAGATCGTGGATGCGTGGTCCCCGGCCATGCCGGTGGTATTGTTGCTCGGATCGCAAGCCGATCTGCTGGCATGCGCGTGCGAAGTTGTACCGGGCCGCGCAGTCGGTGAGCCGGGTCGCCTTGTCGGTTACGAACAGCGGCAACGCCCGATGACCGATCAACCGGTCGCGTTCGGCGCGATAGTCGAGCAGTCGCTCGACGGTGCTGGGATCGAGCGGCAGCAGCCGTTCCTTGCCGTTCTTGCCCTGTCGGACGCGCAGCACACCATGGTCGGCGTCAAGGTCGTTACTGTCGAGCGCGAGCGCCTCGCTGATGCGCAAGCCCGTGACCGCGATGAGTGTAAACAACGTCGAGCAGGTCAGTCCGCGCAACCCGCAGATCGACGGCAGCGCCCTTGCGGCCGCGATAATCGAAGCGACCTCGGCCTCGCTGTAGATATGCGGACGCGAGCGCATGACCGTGTCGGGCAACAGCCCCCGTGGCGGAGGTTCATGCGCCGGATCGAAGCTGCTGAGCCACTGCGCGAAGAGGCGCACGGCGGTAAGCCGCGCCGCTCGCGTCATGCCGTTGGCCTCGCCGAGCGTAGCGTGCCAGTGCAGGAACAGTGCCGTATCGATATGCGTCGCGCGTTCGCGGTCGGCGAACCGCGTGAAGCGGCGAAGGATGCGCTCGCTGGTGCTCAGGTCGTAGCCGAGGCGGCGCCGCACAGCCAGATAGCGGTCGAGCTGGGAGGAGAGGCTCATTGCGCGCCTCCCGCCACGGGCCAGGGCATTGCCACTGACCGCAGTCCGTCGATGTCGAGACGAGCATATATCTTGGTCGATGTGCGTGAGCGGTGCCGCAGTACATCGCCCACCTCGTCGAGCGATGCGCCCGAGTTCACCAACTGGGTGGCAAGGCTATGACGCAACAGGTGCGATCCCACATAGGGCGTTACCGGCTTCTGGCCGGTCGCCTTCAACGCATCCTTGAGGATGGTATTGACGATCTGGCTGTCCCTGAACGGACGGTGCGGGGCGCGATGGGTGACGAACAGCGTGCGGCAGGACGCTGGTCCGCGTTCCTCGCGCAGATAGCGGCTGAGCGCCTCGCCAACCTCCGCGCTAATCGGCACACGATCGTGCAGCTTCCCCTTGCCACGCACCAAGAGTTCGCCTGCGCGCCAGTCGATGTCGTCCAACTGGATCGCGATGACCTCGGCAGCGCGCAAGCCGAGCCGGGCCATGATCAGCAGCATCGCATAGTCCCGAGCGCCGTGCCGGGGATTGTCGCGCACGCAGGCCAGCACCGCCTCGACGCCCTCGGGTACCAGATGGCGCGGCAGCCGTGCGCCCCAGCGCTTGGCCGCCTTGGGCACGCTCAGCGCCAGATTGGTCGCCGTCGCGCCGCTGCCGAACAGATATTGCAGGAAGGTACGAACATGCGTCGCTACCGTTTTATCGCGGCGCGCGCCTGCCAGCACATGCTCGATGAAGCTGATCACATCGGCAGGCCGCAACCGCCCCGGATTAACAGTCGCATCACCAAAACGATGATCGAGGAACCGATCGGCGAACCGCAGCGTGTGATAGATCGTCCGCGGGCTCAGGCCGCGATGCTTGACCAGATAGGTCTCGAAGTCCGCCAGCAGGGTCGCGCGCGCCTGCTGCGCTTCGGTCAACGGCACCGGCTGCGTCACGCCGATATCGAGCAGATGCTGCGCGAACCGGCGGGCCAGTCTATGCGGCCATACCGTGCCCGTCGTCTTGCGCGGCACCTTGCGTCCCAGCCGCTCGGCAACGTCGAGCGTCAGCGCCGATGGATTGATGCCCTCGGCATCCATCGCGCGCGCCACCTTACGCAGGATCGATTGGTAGGTCTTGACCGTGCCGGCGGTGTAATTCTCAGCCGCAAAGCTCTCCGCGAACGAGACCAGATATGGCTCGATGGAAGTCTGCAAATATTGAGTCATGATCGTCGTGCTCCATGTTGTTGGAGCGACGAGGATTATGCCGAATGGGGTTGGCGTGATCATACCGCCGACCGCGCCCTAACGAGCACATGCGGCATAATCCGGATCGCGGCATTATGCGAGTTATGCCGATATCGGCATAAGTCGCACTGGACCGGCCATGCCAGCCGCCTGGGGCGTGATCTCAAGAACCGCTTCGGCACGGCGGCCTATGCCGCCGAAGAACTGGTAGCGTTATCTGGACAGTCTGCGCCGCCCGCAACATTGCAGTAAGGTCGGCGATGGACGCCCACGGTAGGCAGTTATCAGGCTGGCCGTAGCGCTGACCCAAGAGCTGGCGGAGGCCAGCCTGATAAC
>Ga0182749_1001390_pt1 | contig 19163 bp, 25 predicted proteins | sample eDN3rd37CKraftMG_FD_128875 | JGI IMG/M metagenome (GOLD analysis project Ga0182749, IMG submission 128875) | Enriched Miracle-Growth compost microbial communities from Emeryville, California, USA - eDNA 3rd pass 37_C Kraft MG (version 2) (version 2) ...
CCGCATCCCCGTCTGCAGCCCCAAATTGCTGGAACAGAGGCCGCTGTCGCATCCGGGCGATCTCGCGCGTCACACGCTGCTGCACGCGGCGACCCTGCCGGATGTCTGGCCGCAATGGCTTGTCGCGGCGCGGGTCCCGGATCTGAAGCCGGCGGGCTCGATCACCCTCGAGCACTTCTATCTGACGCTGCAGGCGGCGCTGGACGGCGTCGGGGTCGCCATGGGGCCCACCGCGCTGATCGCGGACGACGTCAGGGCCGGGCGCCTCGCCATGCCCTTCGCAGCGCCGACGCTGCCGGCGCGAAGCTATTTCGCCTATGTGCCCGAACGCTGCGTCGACGATCCCGCCGTCCGCGCCTTCTGCCGATGGCTCCGCCGCATCGCGCAGACCTAGGACGGCGAAGAGGCCCGACGGTTCAAACACCCGCCCAGCCCGCGCTCGCTGGACGCGACCATCCCGTCAGCGAAGCTTCGGGAGTCAGAAGAGTCACGGGGGAAAAACTGGTGCTGCGAGAGAGGATTGAATTCACATTCTGAAAACGTGTTTGTGTGATTTCAATGGGTTATGGAGGTGTTTGGGCGGGTTTTGTAACTTTGTAAGTCGGAGGTTTTGTAAACGAACGTCTGCTCGTAAGCGCGCGGGACGCGCATCAACGAATAGCGATTAAGATTTTGAAAGCCGTAACGAGAGACGGAACAAATAATACTATAGATCCAAAGACGTATAATACACCGATCGCACATCTAATTGAAGGAGAGCTATAATTTTGTATCATATAGTCTATCGTAAATATGTCTTTATGGAGATCACCCCAACGTGCATCGAACTCGGCATTGACTTGTCTGTGAACGGCTCGCTGATTAGCAACAATATCCGTCACGCCATCGATATTTACATAACCTGAGCCTGTAAATAGCTCGTTATGCAAGTCCCCGTTATCTTCATACGGTGAGAAATCCGATTTAGATATTAATCCATATACAAGAAGATCAAACCGCTGACGAACCTTCAAAGGAAAGACCGATATCATCTTAGTGGAAAATGCAGAAATATCTGGTTGTTGATTGAGCTTCCATACATACTCAAATATCCTGATAACAGAGGACTTAATAAGTATATCTGAAAGGATGCGCTCCTGTTCGATGACGTAGAAATTTACGTTCTCGTAAGGGGCAATGTCTTCTGGGCAAAAAATCTGGAACAGTAATGATGAGCATCCTACAAATATAAGACCAAAATACAAGAAATACAGGTGATAAAAACTTAAATGATGAGCCGAAGTATTTCCTGAAGGATCATCCGCAATATAATTCAGGGCGATCGCTAGATAACCGGCTAATGTCGAATTAAATAATATTAAATAACCAAAGAATGGCGCGATGATTGTTAGCTTGACGAGCCTTGATCTGCCGAGGCGGCCAAGGTTAGACCACTTAAACGCCTCCGACGCCATTAAAATTGTAGCGGACAGGCGGTTTGATCCGTTCACGCTGGTCGTTTCCAAAGCCGTTTGTTTCGTCGCGCTGGTCGGGCTGAGGTAAGCGCGTCGGCTAGTATGACGACCTTTATCGCGATGAACAGGGAGACACCCGCCAATAGGGCGGGCGTCTGCCTTTTTGCGTGACGCCTCGCGCTCAGGCGGCCGACTGTCCGGGGTCGACGGCGACTTCGTTCGCCCGCCGATACAGCCGGCGCAGACGATCACGAACGGAACGCCGGGCGCGGTTGCGCTGTCTCAGTTCATCGCCGGCCATGAAGGCGAGCGGCGAGAGACGAAGGCATGCGCTGCCTGCCGGTAGAGGACGGCGGCGCGGGTCGCGAGAACTGCCCTACGCTCGCCGGCGTCGAGGCGCATGAGGTAGGGGGCCGAGGGAAGTGGGGTCACGCGGGCTCCTCCCGCCAGAACCCGAACTCGGCGGCGAGCCTGTCCAAGCGGCCACGGCGCTCACGGAGAGAGCGCTTGAACTTCGCCATCGTCATGCCGTGCGTGAAGTGCGCGTGACCGCTCTTCAGATTGGCCGGTGAGAACGTAGCTTCCTCATCGTCGAGCTGGCGACGGTGCCAGTCGAGCACCGCCCCCTGATCAACAGGGGACAGGCTCGCGAAGGCGGCGGCGGTCGGAAGGCGGCTCATGCCGCCGCCCTCTTGCCCGCGCCGGTTTCCAGCCACTCGCGATACTGCGCGCAGTAGAATTTTTCGCGCAGAGACAGCTCGTCGCCTGACGGAATGACGTCGGCGAGATGACAACGTCCCGCTGCGATCTCCGGAAGCGAGGTGTGACCGCGAGGTCCCTTCCGCCTTCCCATCATGCGCTTCACGTCGGCCCGCGTCAGGCCGGGCCACGGATCGATGGTCACTTCCGCGACCATCTGCTCCACGATCGTCGAGATGATCGCGGCGACCATGTCTTGAGCATCGCCATCCCGCAGGCCGTGGTTGCCGAGCGCCATGGCGCTCACAACACGCTCACGGGTGAGCGGGATGAAGGCCTCCCCAAACTCGCGCGCGTCAGCCTCGCACTCTGCATTGTGCGCCCTGATCATCTCGTCAATCTCGGCGAGACTGATCAGGGGCTTTGGGCTATGGTTGACCGTATAGCGGACACCGTAAGTCGTTTCTTTCTCTTCGATCATTCACGTCTCTCTTCATGGCAATGGGATGTCGTTCGCGGGCGATGCGGTATTGCTCCGCCCGTGTCGTTCAGTTCTTGGTTTTGATTGATCCCGCCGTTCGGCAGGTTCGAAGTGACGATCTCAAACGAAACGAGGAAGCGCCACTGGGAAATGATGGAACTTTTGCTTACCGTAGGTTGTGCGACTAAGCGATCTCGCGTCCCACCTCCATAACGCTCTCCGGCCGATCGACGTAGCCCCGCCTCAGCTCGATCTCGCGATCCCGCGCTTCGTCTTCGATCAGCGGCACCGCCATCCGCAGCGGGAAGATGCCGTGCTCTGCGAGCATGATCTTGATCTGGTCACGATCGACGAAGCCCTGAACCGGGTCCGGCTCAAGGTCCATGATCGCCTCGACGAGCGCGTCGTAGCGGTCGTCAGCTTTGAATTCCTTATTCACTGTATTTCCCCGATGCGCGAGCGATATCGCCTTATGTGACCACGTCCGAACTGATCGTCAATACGATTGATGTCGACATACTTCGTCGTAAATCAATCAAGTTTGATTGATGATTATTGAGCCAATACCTAGACCATGAGCCGTTCAACGTCGCTTGTGTTCGTTATAGCGACGGCTCGGAAGCCTCGTTCAGCCTCGGCTGCGGCAGGCTGTCGCATCAGTGCGAGGTCCGGCGGAGAACACACACGGCCATGCCGCACGCCGCAAACCGACCATGGCTCAGAACGGACTCAGGCGGCCCGTGGCGGCCGTCCTGCTTCGCGGGCGGCATGGGTAGCCGGGAGGCGGGAAACGGGCGTCCACGGCCGTCCCTGAGTCACGGCGGCCTATGCGCCGGCCGCGGCGTCCCTCCCTCACGCCCGGAGGCTTCACGGCGCCGGGTTTAGGCAGGAACCGTGAACGACGCCGGGTGTGCATGAAAGGGAGCAGCCCTGCACGGTGCCGGGACAGGGAATGAGACTCCCTCTTCTTCCCGGCCCCGAGATAACCAGACGCGGGCGCGGCGCAGCCGCGCCGCCGAGCCGCAGGCGAGGCTCTTCCTTCCTTGCGAGCGCCGCAGGCGCGAGCCGGAGGCGTGCCGGGTGACGACGTCGAGGTTGGAACAGAGTTGTCCCAAGTTAATGAGTTTAGTTAGTCTTCTACCCTTCTACTTATAACGTTTTTCGCCGCGGCTGTTCCAACCTCTATATAGTTGAGAAATAACGATTAAATTTTTTGTCGCCGTCAGAGGTTGGAACACGAATGTCCAAATAGCACGCTCTTTGGTAGCTTGGAACAAGCCTGTCCACATCCCGGCTCCGAGCTTGGAACCAACTTGTCCATCCACCTCCAAGGCTGGAACAGGAGCATCCTCACATCGAGCCAGATTGATGAAAATAATCCTTGCAGATGTTCATAATAGCCACTACGGTTGCTGCGCCTGAACGAAAGGATTTCACATGGCCAAATACACGTCTGCAAATGTCTCCCCCGAGGTCGGCGAACGCGCCCGCCGCCTTGCCCGTCACCGCGGCCTTCCGCTCGCGGTCTATCTCGCCGAGCTGATTGACGCCGATCACAAGGCGACCTTCGGCGAAGAGCCCGATCCCGGCGTCTTCATTGATGTCGACGCTGCCGGCGTGCCGACGCGGTTCGTGTTGCTCGACGGTTCCGGGATCGAAGTCCCGGCCGCGCTCGCCGCCGACTTCGCTGATAATGTGGAGCGGATCGCCACCAAGGGCGGCGCGCTCGCCGATCTGTCCGAGGGAGGCGACTTCCTCACGATCGAGCGCCACGGCCCCGCCGTCGTGATCACGTCCGGCGACAAGCGTTGGAGCGTTGGCGTTCACCGCGCCCGGCAGATCGCGCGCGAAATCTCGGATAAGGCTGCGATGCACCTGCCGAAGAAGGTCGCCTGATCAGTGAGCGCGCCCGCCAAAGTCCCGAGCCTTCTTGAGATTGCCCAGGCGAGGCAGGCAGAGTGGGCGCGCGCGCAGGGTGAAGAGGTCCGCGCGCTTGTCGACCTACGGGAGGAGCAGAAGAACGAACGGAACCGGAAGCGTTGGGCCGAAGCAAAAAGGGAGGAGCGAGCAAAAAAGCGCGCCGAGCGCGAGGCGGCAAACCCACCGCCGCCGCCGCCCTATGCGGCGCTGGGGGGTCGCCAGCAGATCGCGAGGAAGCGCGTCGCGACGGAAGCACGGGCTCGTCAGAAGGCCCTCGAAGCGGCGAAGGAAAAGCACGGCGGCTCTCAGCGGCTCATTCAGTTGGACGAGCCGGCCAACATTGTCGCCGTTTGGGTGCAGCAGCAGTTCCTTCGGATCGATACCTTCTGCGAACCGACCTATCAGCAGATCGGCGACGCGATGCAGTTCCTCGCCGGCAAATCTAAATCCGAGCGCCGCCGAACGGCGTGGCGCATTTTGCAACGCGTCACTGAACTCGAAGCATCCGGCGTCTGGAAGCCGTTCGATCTGCTCGCGAGCGGAAACGCACCCTAGCCCCAGATGGGGGTGATGTTATCTATGTCCGGGAGCCGACCCTCGTGCGTGGCGCGAAGCATCAAGTCATGCGCGATTACAAATGACGCATGGACGTCTTCGATCGCTGGGGATTGGCCTGCGTGAGCAGATGCACCGCGCGATTCGTAGAGCCTCACGGTCTCATTGTAGAGACGGTCGCCATCGTTCTTCGAGCGGCCGATATAACGTCGAACACCGTCCGCGAGGCGCTTCGTCACGTCCCGGCGACCGGGCCTCAGCATCGTTTCAACTGCGGTCCAAATCGCGACCATCATCGCCGTAGTGGTCGGCAGCCACCAGATACCGTCAAGCATCACGAAAGCGCGATAGGCGTTATCATCCTTCAGGATCACGCCAGTCGGATCGAGAAACTGCCTAAGCAACTCCGCATAATCTTCATCAATCTCCACGCCTCCGAAGTGCCAGTGCGGGGTGCGCTCGAAGCCGTATATCGGGTTCTCGGTCTGGTGAGCTTGGCCGCTCGCAAGCGACACAGGGGCAATCGATGCGACGAAAACCGGCTGGGCCGTGAGCAGCCTGATTAGCGCAGCCACCATTCTAACCGTCTCAAGCCTCGAGAAAGGCAGAGGCTTCGCCCCAGATTCCAGGACGATTTCGGCGAGAAAGTCTTCCGATTCTCCCCGTCCGCGCACAGCCGCCCACGGTGCGGGGTGCGGGGCGCAATTTGATGACGGCGGCGCAAAGGCCGCCATCGGCGCGCTGAAGATGTGAGCGAAGGTCGTCTGAAGAAACAGCCCTTCCTTGAGCATGATCGGCGAGGCGCGAAGCTTTACGCGCCCTAGGGCGCCGAACAGCGCCTCGTGGTCGCAATCCAACATGCGGGGAGGCTTCAGCACGCGGGTGCCGTCAAGCATCCCGCTTAGTTCGTTCAGCTCCTCGACCGTTATCGGTTGGGCGGCGTCGCTCATCGCCGCATATCAGCGCCGCCCGGCCCTCCCGTCCAGCATGTTTCCCGGCCGGCGCTGACGCATCAGCTCGTCGCAAACCACGCCACGCATCGTCGCTTCAAGCTGCTTAGACATCCGCTTCGCCAAGTCATTGTTCTGCTCGGGCGTGCCGCCGGTCGCGTTCACGGTCACCGGGGCGTTGATGGTGATCGCCTGCGCGCTGCCCCCGCCGACGTTCTCCGGGCTGCGGACAGTCGCCGGAACGAAGCTCGGGATGCCTACGCGCCCGCCGTCCGCATATCCCTTGGCGCTGCGGTGCATCGCTTCGAGATTGTCGACGCCGATGCGACGGGTCGCCTCCTTCGAGAACACGAACTCGTCGGCATGCACGATGCCGGCCGGCTGATACTTCGAGCCCGGCCCGGTCCAACCGCCCTCGCTGAAGCCGAACAGGGAGCCAAGCACGCTGAAGAAGCCGAAGCCGCCGCCCCCTCCTCCGCCAGTCGGCGCGGCGAAGGCGTTCGCGAAGAGCTGCTTCACCGCCATTTCGATGAGCTGATCGGCGATCCGCCCGAGCGCGTTTGAGAACGCTTCTGCGGCCGTCGCGCCGCTGCGAAGGTCCTGAAGGATGCCGGTCGTCGCCTGCGCCCCCATGTCGGCGATCGACTCCCGCGCCTTCTTCGCCTGCTCGGCGCTGCGATCAACCTGCGCCTGCGCGGCGCGGAGCTTCTGAAGATCCAGCACCCGAGCGCGGATTTCCTGCCCCTCCTTGGAGCTGAGGTCGACGCCGGCACGCTGAAGCGCCTGCAACAGCTCCTGTTCGTTCTTGGTCTTTCCGATCTCGGCGGCCTCAAGCCCCAGCGCGTCGATCACCTTCTTGACCGCGTCCGCCTGCCGCTCGGCGGACTTCTCCGCGTCGGTGCGGTCGCCCGCGGCGAGGCGCGTGCTGTTCGCGCGCCGATCAGCGTAGGCGAGCACGTCGGCGATCGTGCGCCCACCGCCGATGATCGTCGGATTGGCGTTCGCGGCGTCGTCGCCGAGCACGGCCCGCGCCGAGGCCCGAGGATCAGCCTTCAGCGCCTTCACGGCCCCGCCCGCGCCGAGGAAGTGCGCGAGGTGAAGATTCGCTTCCGTGACCGCGAGGCCGGCGTTACGGAGCGCCGTCGCGTTCTCCGCGGCGTAGGTCTCGATCATCTTCTTCGAGACGTCGGCGTCCTTGCGCAGCTCAAGGATGGCGCTCTCCCCCATCGTGCGCGCCTCCGCCGGATACACCTCGCGGAACAGCCGGAGCCACGTCTCCTTCACGAACTGCCCGACGCCGGTCGCCGAGCTGTTCGGGTTCTTCGCGTCCGCCTTGCCGCCGCTCTCCGCAGCGATAACGCGCCGCACGAACTGCGAAACGGCGTCGCCGCCCGCGAACGGGCTCGGCTGCGCAGCGCTCGGAACGGGAAGCCCCTGCGGCGGAAGCTTGATGTCGCCGAGCTGACCGGCGGCGGCGTTCGCCGCAAGCTTCAGCCTCGACAGCGCGTCGAGCGCGGGCGTGAAGAACTTGTCGGCGGCCGCGCGCTTCTGATCCTCCGGCGTGAGCCGCTTTGCGCCGTAATATTCGCCTTCGAGGTCGTTCGAGAACCAGTCGTTCAGCTTGGCGAAGAATGAGCTGTTCCCGAGGTTGTTCAGGCCCTTTTCGAGCTTGGACAGGAAGACGTCGAGGTTCGTAATCCAGTCCTCAAGGACAGAGGCGACTTCCACGACCGCGCCTTTGAAGCGGCCGCTCACGATGTCGGCGAGCTTGTTGAACTTCTTGTCCAGCTCGACGGCCTTCGCCACGACGTCGTCGCTGATCACGACGCCGGTCGCGCGGGCTTCCTCGCGGAGCTTCGTGACGCCGGCCGCGCCCTGCTCGACGAAGCGCACGAACTGCTCGCCGCCCGTGCCGCCAAAAATCTCGTCAGCGACGCGGATGCGCGCGGCCTCGTCAAGCTGCTGAAGCCGGCCGATGATCTCGACGAACAGCGCCGCCGGGTCCTTCAGCTTCCGCTTCAGCTCATCGGCCCCATAGCCAAGGCGCTGGAACGCCTCCGCGCCCGAGCCCTTGCCCGTCAGCACGAATTCGTCGGCGCGAAGGTTCATCTCCTTCAGGCCGTCCGTCAGCGCGTCAATCGAGACGCCGGACTGACGCGCGGCGAAGGACAGCTCTTGGAACGCGCCGGTGCCGACGCCCGCGCGCTCGGCTTCCCGCTTCAGCTCCGCGACGGCCGTGATCGACTCCTTCGCCGCGGTCGTGACGGTCGCAAGGCCCGCCGCGAGCGCGCCCGTGGCGAAACCCGTCGCGAAGTCGAAGCCTTTCGCGCCGATCGACGCGAGCGCCTTGTTCGCGTTCTCCGCCGCGGCGCGCGTCTCGCCTTCGATCCGCTTGCGGGCGTTGCTGGAGTGACCTTCGATGTCACGGAAGTTCCGCCTCGCGGCGTCGTTCGCCTTCCGAAGCTGCTTTTCGAGGCTGTCAACGCGCGCCTCGACGAGCACAAGAAGGTCGGGTTCAGTCGCCATTTCGCAGGATCACCAAATCTGAAGCCCGGTCGGCCGGGCGCTTGTGTCGGAATAGATTGAGCCGTGATCCTCGCCGTAGGCGGCGCGGTCGACGGCGAGCATGGTCGCGAACGCGCCGTCGATGCGCTCGCGCGAAAGGCTCTTCACCATCGTGCGGAGGCCGGTCGATCCGGTCTTGATGGCGACGTTGTCGAAGTTCCAGCGAAGCACGGCATGCCCGCCGTGCCGGAAGCGCTTGCCTACGATCGCGCCTTCGAGGGTCCGAAGGGCGTTCGTCTGCGACTTCGGGTCGAGGGCGGCGCGGATGACGGGAAGGCCCTCATCTTCGAGGTCGCGAATGATGTCGCGCGCCCACGCCGGATCGAAGGCGATCTCTTTGACGTCGAAGCGCTCACACAGGTCGCGGACACAGCCGGCGACCACGCGATTGTCGATCTCCGCGCCGGGGATCGCCGTCAGCAGCCCTTCCTTCGCCCAACGGTCATAAGGAACCTTGTCGCGCTCGGAACGCGCGGCGATGGCCTCGCCGGGAACGAAGAAGTGCGGGATCACGACGAAGCCGCCCGCCCCGTCGCGGAGGGCTGCGACAACGGCCGTGAGGTCAGTCGTCTTCGACAGGTCGACGCCGATCCAGCACGGCCGGCCGCGCAGGGCTTCGACATCGATCGCCGCCGCGCCCTCGTCGTAAACCGCCATGTCGACGAAGGGGTCGGTCTGCGCGTCGAGCCAGACCGAGAACTTGTATTGAAGCAGCCTCGCCAGCTCGGACGCGCTACGCTCGGCACGTAGGGCGTGGCGCTGATAGCCGGCAAGCGACGGATATGGCGGCGTGCAGCTCGCGCCGGGATTGACGCGACGCCATGCGTCTTCCGAGCGCCAGTCGACGTCGCGCGGGCTCTCGAAAAGGATCGGGAGAATGCCGGGATCGTCGACTTCGCCGCCCGCCACCTTCCGCGCGCTTTCGACGACGTCCCAAGCGGTGTTCGTCTGTCCGCGGCCGGCCGTGGTCGCGACGATGAAAAGCGCGTCGTCGATCTTGTCGGAACCGCCAGTCAGCGCCTCCCAAAGGTCGCCGTTCGGCCAGACGTGAAGCTCGTCGGCCAGCACGAAGTTCGGCGTGCGGCCGTGAATGCCCGCGCCGTCGCTCGGGATGATCTCAAGCGTGCAGCCGTCCTTCGGATAGACGATCTTCTTTGCGCCGTTGTGCGCCTCATAAATCTTCAGCTCGCGCTCGATACGGGGGTCGGCGCGGATCACGTTCAGCGCCTCGCGGAACGCGATGTTCGCCTGCTCGCGGTTGACGGCCGCTAGGATCGCTTCGCCGCCGGGGACGCGCTCGGGGCCGATCGTGTGGTTCAACGCGAGCTGCGCGGAGAACGTGGTTTTCCTGTTGCCGCGCGGGATCACGAGCACGGGCATATAAACCTGTCGGTTCCCGGCCGCGTCCGTCGGTCCGTAAATCCGCTCGATCATCCGGCGCTGCCACGGATCAAGGCGCAGCGCCTTGCCGGGATGCTTCGACTTCAGATGCTTCAGCCGATCGAACCACGCGAGCACGCGCGCCGCCCGCCCGGTCGGGTCCGGGATCGGCGAGCCGTCGAAGATCCATTCGGGGAACGTGCTCTTCATCACATTCCCATCGGCGAACCGTCGTCGCCGGCGCTGTTCGCGCTCGCGGCGGCACGACCGCGCGAGGTCGGCGTAACGGCCAACTCATTCGCCAGAAGCCGGGCGCGGGTCGAGGCGTCGGACTGGATCGACACGGCGGGATGCTTCCGCGGCCCCTTCTCTGTCGGCACGATGTAGCCTTCGGCCGCGATCACGCGCGCCATCTCGCGCACGGTGCCGTGCGCGACGACGTAGTTTTCGAGCGTGCCGAGATTGTCTTCGGTAAGCGTCCGCCGATGCACCATGATGGCACAGACGCGACGCCATTCCGCTTTGGCGTCCTTTGACAGCCAGGACGGGGCGGACGGGGCGACCGTGATCAGGTGCGACGCCTCGGGGATCGTGGCCGGCTTACGGCCCCGGCTCACGCGAGCCCCCGCACGGTGCAGCGGATTTCCTGTCCGCCGCGGCGTCCAAGCTCGCGGATTTCGGCGATGTCGAGCACGCGGCCGGCATGGCGCACCCGATCGGCGACGGTCAGGCCGGCGACGAAGCGCATGCGGAAGGTGAGGCTCGCCGACGCCGCGACGCCCGAGGCTTCGGACGACTCGCCGGCGATCTGCTCGACGAGCTGCGCCCGCATCTCGCGCAGCGTGGTCCACGTCTCGGCGACTTCGCCGAGGTCGTTCGTCTCGCGGCCGGCGAAGCGTTCGATCGTCAGCCGCTCGCGAAGCGCGCCCGCCTTCATGACTGCGTCACCACGTCGAAGCCGATCACGGCGCGGACGGTGTTCTTCGCCTCGTCGCGGGTAACGTGCTGGCCGGCGACCTTGGCGCGGGCGTAGCGCACGCCGGGAACGCACCAGACGCCAGCGGGGAGCGCAGCGCGGATCGCGGCAGCGATGGTCTTCGCCTCGCCAGTGCCGGGCGTGGCGCTCCAAACGACGACGTCGAAGGCAACGTCGTCATGAAACGACAGGTCGAGGTCGGCCGGGACGCTGGCGCTCTCGCCGAGCCGGATCGCGGGGAAGCGCTCGGGCTTGCCCTGATCATCGGCGATGTTGTCGGCGGCGACGAGCGCGAGCACGGTCGGCGACGCCTTGAGGGCGGCGACGACATGCTTCTGAAGGGCGATCTCGGCGCTCATGCCTGCGGCCCCGGAAGGTCGCGGACGGCCTTGCGGCCGTCGCGCACGAGGCGGGCGCGGTTACGCTTCCGGAGGATGCGCTCGGCAGGCCGAAGAAAGCGGCGGGGGCGCTGGTGGCGGGTGCCAAGTTCCTGCGCCTTCGCATAGTCGTAGGTCGGCGACTTGCCATCCTCGACGGCCTTCGTCGTCGCGTCGCCGCCGGCCACGATCGCGCGAGACAGCTCATGCGGCCCCTGCTCAACATGGATTGTGCCAGCAAGGGTGCCGTCTTCGTCGGGCGCGAGCTTCCGCGCCGCCGCCGCGACGTCCGCCGCGGCCTTGTCGAGGGACTTCTGAAGCGCCTTCTTCACGGCCTCCGGGACGGCTAAAAGGCGCTTCTCAAGCCTTGCGAGCTGGTCTTCGACACTCGCCATGTCAGAAATTCCACGCGCGATAGGGGCGCAGAAGGTCGCGAACGATCGCCCGGAGAGGCGTCGCAGCGCCGCTTTTGAAGGTCGGCTCGCCGCCCTCGAAAAGATGTTCGGCGACGTGGCGGACGGCTTCGAGCACGGGGGCAGGCGAAGAGGCGCTAAGGGCTTCGCCGATGTAGGACGAAACCCAACCTTCCGCCGCGTCGATCTTGCGCGACAGCAGCGCGTCGTCGGCGTCATCTTCGATGCCGAGCGAGGTCTTCAGGTCTTCAAGCGAAACGATCACAGTCCAAAAAACCCTATTTAGGCGCAATCTTGCGCGTGACGGGGGCGCCGGTCTCCTTGGCGGCGGCTGAAAGTTGCTTGCCACCCCCGCCCCCGTTGCTGCGACGGTCGCCGCCGGTGACGATCGGCTTCGACGGCGCTTCCGCGATCGACATGCCGCGCCGGAGCCGGTCGCGGAGCGTGTGATAGGAGATGCCACTGCGGAGCGCCCAATCGGTGAGGCTCAGCGTGCGGCCGTCGAGCGTAAGGGGCGCGCGATAGGCACGCTTCGTCGGCGGCCTAATGGCGGCAGGTGCGCCGACCTCGGGCAACCGATAGCCCTTTGGCGCGTCCATCGGCGTCTCGATGGCTGCGGCCGTGTTCCAGCCCCGCGACATGCGATGTTCGATCAGTTCGGGCGTGATGCCGTAATCGAGCGCCCATTCCTCGACGGGCTGGGTGATGCCGTCATGGGTGAGGATCACGACGGGCTCCTTTCTTCGGATTGGATGGGGCCGTTGTGGCAAGGCGCGCAGACGGCTTCCCAATTCGAGCGACGCCAGAACAGCTTCTGAGCCATCGCCAGCTCCGGAGCCGTGCGAGCGGCGCTCATGCGGTGCGGGGTCTTGTGGTTGACGACGGTCGACGGTGCGCCGCAGCGGACGCAAACAGGATGCGCGGCGAGGTAAGCGGCGCTCTCGGCGCGCCACTTGCTGCCATAGCCTCGCGCGTTGGCGTTCGGCCGGGCGCGGTCGTGCTGCGTCTTCCGGGCGCGCTGACAGGCGCAGACAACGCCGGCAGCGACAACGCGGCCGCAGGTGCAGATGCGGGGCGGACGAGACGGCATCAGAACGCCTCACGGGAGATGGTGTGCGACCGTGCATCCTTGACCGCTATGTGCCGCTCATAAGCGTCGGGGGCGCGGAGGATGCTTTCCGTTGCTCGATTGGTCGCGGAACCGTCGTGAGACGCCCCCGAAATGAGGTCAGCCGTCATCCGCGCAGCGCCTTCAGCTTGGCGGCGCGGTCGGCGTCGGCCTTGAAGTTCGGTTCGGACGGTGCGTCGCTGTCTTTCTCCTTCGTGCCGAAGGCGGCGACGAGGATCTGATCAATCAGCTCGACGCGCCCGTGATGGGCGGCGAGGATTTCGTGCGGCGACGAGGCCCATGTATCGGCCGGCGTCCATCCGAGATGTCCGGCCCCGAGCTGGAACAGGTGCGCGAACTGCTCGGCGAGCGTCACGGGCTTGCCGCCCCGCTTGGCCTTGCCCCTCGGCTGCGGGCCGAAGTCGATAAGCTGTGCGAGATGGTCCGCGAGCTGCGGAGCGAGACGGATTGCGTCGGCGGCGGTGACAGCCGGAACGGGCTCGGCGTGCTCGGCGAGGATCGCCGTCGTGGCGGTGATGCTGCCCTGAGAGAGCAGCCGGAACAGCTTGTCGAAGCCGTGCTCGCGCTCAAAGCGCATCGCGGCGCGCAGGGTCGGCCGAAGGCGGATGGTGCCGCCTCCGATCTCAACCGTGATGTCGCGCGCCGCGAGCATGATCAGCTCGCCGCCATCTTCAGCTTGCGGAACGCCAGCGGCTGAACCACCCCCGCGCCGACGCGGCGGAAGGCGTGGAAGATCGTCTGGCGCGTGCTGGCGAGCTTGTAGGGATTGACGAAGATCGACAGATCGACCCGGTCGTAAATCCGATACGCCGTCTTGAAGTCGCCGAAGGCGATCGGGAAGGCGTTCGCCGCGATGTCGGGCATGTGCTCGGCTTCGACGACGGGACGGCCGAGGATCGTTTCGGGCGCGCCCGCCTGATAGGCCGGCTGCCAGATGTAGTTCTGCTGCCCGTCCTTCAGCTTACGGATCGCCGCGAGCGTCGAGCCGTTCATGACGAAGGTGCCGCGGTTCCGGTAGGCGGCCGGCAGCGCATACATCATAGTAATCAGCGCGTCGGCCGAAAGATTCGTGGCGTGGCCGTTCAGGCTCTCGCCGACGCCCGCCGCGGTCATGATGCCCTCGGGGTCGAGGTTGCCCGAACCGCTGACGAACGCGACCGATTCCTTCGAGCCGAAGTCCTCGGACAGCGCGAGCCGCACTTCGCCGTCAATGTCGGCGCGCGCGTCCTCGAGAAGCTGATTGTTGATGACGACTTCCGTCGTCAGCTCCTTCACCGCGATCTCGCCTTCCGCGAAGGCCGGCTCGGACTGCCCCATGGCTGCGGCTTCGCCCTTCCAGAGCGCATTCGTGATCGCCGTGCGCTTCGGATAGGTGACGGTATGGGCGCGGGTGGTGCGCACGTCCGCGAGCGAGCGGATCGGCGAAAACGGCACGAGGTCGCGCACGAAGTCGAGGGTGAACTCTTCGGGCGCGAGGTAGCCGCCGGCCGTATCGACGCTGACGGACAGCGCCTTCATCTCGACAGGGTCCATGTCGCGCTTGCCGACGCGCAGATAATTGCCGAACGCCTTGCGCTCGACGGACTTCGTCTCGACGGGATCGGTGATGATCGCCGGCCGGTTCAGACGAGCTTCGAGCTTGTCGAGGCGCGAGACGAGCGCGGACGCGTCCGACTTCGTCTCGACGTCCTTGAAGCGGGCGTCGATCGTGCTGCGCAGTTCGTCGAGCGCCGCATTGACGATGCCGGCCGCGTCGTCGGCATCGGCGTCCTTCAGCTCAAGAGCGCCGAGGGCGCGGTCGTGGAAGGTCATTTTCGGGTAGTTCCTTTCAGGTGCGGAGCGCCGAAGCGGCGCGGGAGATGGCTTCGGCGATCGCAAGAGCGGACGAAGCGGATTTCGCGCCGGTGATCCGTGCGCGAGGATGGGCCGGGTTTTTGACGACTGAGATTTCGACAAGGTCGAGCGCGCTGATCACGCGGCCCTTGCCGGGACGCGGCGTGAAAGCCTTCGTGCGGTAGCCGATCGACAGTCCGCCGATCAGTCCGGATGTGATCAGCGAGCGCGCTGCGCGGGCGCGGCGGTGTTCTTTGACGTGAAGCTGGCCGGCGACGAGCAGCCCTTCGGGCGTCTCTTTGACTTCGGTCCACGTCCCGATGAGGTCTTCGGGGTCGTGCCCAAGCAGGATCGGCATATCGGCGGCGATGTTGAACGCGCCGGGCGTAATGAGGTCGCCGAGCTGGTCCGGCCCCTCATTGAACGGCCAAGCGATGCCCGACAGGGTGCCGGCTTCGTCGACCGACAGCGCAGCCTTGATCTCAAGCCTGTCCATCGGTGGCCTCCGGTGCGGTGGGTCCGGCGTAGAGTGCGGCGAGCAGGTCCGCGGCGATGCGGAAGCTCGCGACGAGCGGATTGGCGCTCATGAAGCCGGCGACGATGCTCGCGGCGTCCTCCGCGGGCGCGCCTGCGCCGATAAGACCAAGGCGCAGCGTCTCGACGACGTCACGGTGCGCGAAGTGACCGGACGGAAGGCGCTGAATGAGCGAGCCGATGCCGACGCCGGTCGCCTTCTCAAGCTCGGCGATGGCGTGCGGCGTGAGCACAAAAGAGCGCTCGACGTCGAGGGTGGCGCGGTAGGGAATCACGCGGCTTCGGCCTCCGGTGCCGTGCTGGCGGCCGGAGCCGTGGTGATGTTGGGGTTGTCGAGGCGGTCGCCGCCGTCGAGCGCGGGAAGGTTCAGGCCGGCGCGAACTTCGTTCGCCGTCATCGCGCCCATCGCGCGATACTGCCCATAGGCGGTGGCGCGGGTTGCGAAGTCGGCGCGCAGAAGGTCGTCGGTCACGAAGTCGACGACGTGCGTGCGGCGCTCGTCTTCGCTGAGCAGAAGGCGACGGTAGGCGTCGGTCCAGACGCGGAGCCAAGGCAAAAGGCTGAGCTGAAGGAACAGCGAGCCCATCTGCTCGGCGTTGCCCCACGTCGCCCGGCCAAGGTTGAAGATCATGGACGGCGGGACGCGGAAGGCCCGCGCGATCTCGTCGAGCTGGTGCGTCCTCAGCTCCATAAACTGCGCGTCGACCGACGAGAACGCGAGCGGCGTGAAGTCGCCGCCCTCTTCGATGATCGCGGTGCCGCCGGCAGCATCGCCGCGGGTCGCAGCCTGCCACGACTCCTTCATGCGCTGGCTGGCTTCGGCCCCAAGGTCTTCGGGAAACTTCAGGATGCCACTGGGGCGACCGCCGTTCGCGAACAGCCGCGAGGCATGCTTTTCCATGATCAGCGAAAGATAGATGGCCTCGCGCGCCATGTGGATCGGCGCGACGCCTTTGACGCCGTCGAGGCTGAAGGCGGGGATATGAAGAACTTCGTCGCGCGCGAGCGTGCGGTGATCCGAGCCGGAAGACAGGCGGTAGCGGACTTCGCCGGTGAGCGGGCTCGTCTCGACAGTGACGGCGCGCGGGTCGAGGCGATTGAACTCGACGACGCGACCGTTGACCCGGTTGGCATAGGCGTAGCCGTTCCCGTGCAGGAGAGCGTCGGTCGTGAGCTGCGTCCGCAGCGCCGAGGCTGACACGTCCGGCGAGGCGTCGTCGTGGATGATCGAGTAGGCCGGATGCTCCGCGTCGACTTCCTTCCCGCCCTTTTCGTCGCGGGCGTAGAGCTTGCAAGGAAGATTGCCGACCGTGTCAGCGATCAGAGAGACAGCGCAGGCGACGGCGGTGCATTGCATCGCCGTCTCCGGAGTGATCGCAGGCCCGGCGATGGTGCTCGCGGCGAGGAAGCTGTCGAGGCCCCAAAGATTGATGACAGACGGAGCGCTTTTGCGCTCAACGCCATCGCTCTTCGCCTTCCTCTTCCCACGCTTAGACACGCAGCCTTGATCCCCAAAACTTCACTGGGGATTAAGTTTGACTGACGCCGACTCGCGTGTCTAGGAAAAAATAGCTATTTAGGAAAATTTCCTATTCCGGCTGATAGCGTGGAAATTTGGCGATGGCCGCGGCCCGGGCTTTCAGGTCGACGTCGCCATAGTTCTCGCCGGCAGTCCGCGCGGCATGGCCCTGCATGGCGTCGATCACGCGACCGTTCACGTCGAGACCGAACGACACGCTCTTGAAGCGATGACGCCAGCCATGGTTCGGCTGCACTTCCATCGGGAGCGACGGAACGACTTCCCTGATCCACGTCGCCATGCGCTGCGCGGCGTATTTCGAGGCGTGGCGCGTTCCCCGGCGAGCAGTCTTGCCGTTAAAGAACAGCGGCCCCGGCTCCGCGCGTTTTACGAAGTCGAGGAAGCCCATCTCGATAAGCTGCGCGTGAAGCGGCACGTCCCGGAACTGCCGGTTCTTCGTCGATCCGGCGTCCGGCGTGATCCGCATGAACGCGACGCCGTCTTCAGTCATGATGTCCTGCGTCCGGAGCTGCGTCATCTCCGAGATGCGCGCGCCGGAAAATGCGCAGAGCCAAGGCGTCCAACGTTTCGCCGCCGTAACGTGCTCGCTCTCGCGGGTCGCGGGATTGTCGGAATGCGCCGGCTGGTAGTCGCGCGCAGCCTTCAGGATCGCGTGGGCTTCGTCGAGGGTGAAGCCCTGCGGTCTGTCGAGGGTCTTCTTCGTGACGCGGATTTTGATGCCGGCGGCGGGGTTGGTCGTGCCCTCGGGCAGCTTCCGGTTGTCGATCGCCCATTGCAACACGGCCCTAAGCGCCGCGATGTTCGTGTCGCGAACGGTTTTTGGCGACAGCTCTTCGAGCAGCTCGTCTTTCCAGTCGATTACGTCCTGCTTGCTGATCAGCCGGGCGTCGTCATGCCCGAGGAAGCGGACGAAGTTCTTGAAGCCCGGTGTCCAGCGCTTCCCGGCTTCGGCCCCGCCGCCCGACTTCGCCAGCTCTTTGAGGTAGCCGGCGAGCAGCCCGAGAACCGAGACAGCGTCGCCCTTCGGCCTCGCCTCGGCGGCAGGCTCGGGCGCGGTCAGCACGGGAAGGGCGGGCTCGGGATCGGGCTCGCCCTGCTCGCGGGCATATTGAAGCCGGAACACCTCAAGCTCGACGGCCGCGAGCTTCGCCGCAGCCGACCGCCATTCCGGCGAGCCCGAAACAGGCGGCTTCGCTGTGCGAGCGGCGAAGGCGTCGAGAATGCCGCCGATGGTGTGGATGATCTCGTCATCCTTGGCGAGGCCGGCGACGATCCGCTTGAGGCTCGCGGTCTCGCCCTCGTCGGGGCTGAAGCTGGCATAGATCGGTGAGGCGTCTCGCGCGTCGCGGTCGGACATCGCGCGAAGCGCAAAGAAGCTCCGGGCGTATTCGTCGAGCGACATCGGCCGCTCGCGCATCACTGGCTTGGCCGGCCCGTGATCGGCGGCGTGCTGCGCCTTCGCCCGATCGATCACGTCGAGGAACCGCGCGACGACGGCCGGGTGATTGCGCTCGGCTTGCTTTAGGCTGTCGCCGTGAGCGTGCCGCAGCTCGCGCTTGCCATCAAGATAGGGGCGCAGTGGCGCGGGGATCGCGATCCGGGTGTAGTGCCGGCCGTCCAGCGTCTGGAAGTTCTTTAGCCCCGTCCTGCGCGCCATCGCCCGACCCGTTTGTAACCCGCTTTGTAAACGAGTCTGGTCGGCTTCTGTTAGAGGATCAAGGGGTTCAGGAGCTTCTTGGGAAAGAACTGGTGCTGCGAGAGAGGATTGAACTCTCGACCTCTCCCTTACCAAGGGAGTGCTCTACCACTGAGCTACCGCAGCGCCGGGGGCCGTTCGTGTGGCCCGGCGCGATGCGGGGCCTGAAGGCGCGCGGAAACTGCCACAAGCCCCCCGGCCGCGCAAGCGCTGCGGCGCCGAAGGATCGCGGCGTCGGGCGGAGGCGCGCGAAAGCCGGAGAGCGGCAGTGAAATCGGGCGCTTGTGGAGTCCGCCAGCCGCCGCTAATTTGCGAACGAACGTTCGCTCTCGCAAATGTGGCTTCGCCTTGAACCAGCTCTCTCCCCGTCAGGACGCGCGCGCCAGCCGGCAGGCCGAACAGCGCCAGCGGATTCTCGACGCTGCGATCGTCTGTTTCGCGCGCGGCGGGTTCCACGCCACCGGCATGCAGGCGGTTTGCGCGGAAGCAGGCATGAGCCCCGGCGGGCTCTATCGCTACTTCCGTTCCAAGGAGGCGATCATCGAGGCGATCGTCGAACGCGATCGCGCCGTGATTCCGGCGATGCTGGGGCAGCTCCTGGAGGCGGACGACGTCGTCGAGGCGATCATCGAGGCGGCGCGCCAGTTTCTGGTCGGCAACC
>Ga0182749_1001391_pt1 | contig 19149 bp, 19 predicted proteins | sample eDN3rd37CKraftMG_FD_128875 | JGI IMG/M metagenome (GOLD analysis project Ga0182749, IMG submission 128875) | Enriched Miracle-Growth compost microbial communities from Emeryville, California, USA - eDNA 3rd pass 37_C Kraft MG (version 2) (version 2) ...
CGCCGCCCGCGGCGAGGCCTACCTGCAGCTGCACGAGGAGCTCCGAGCGCGGCTCGCCGGCTCGCCGTCGACGGAGGCGGAACGCCCGTCGGGGACGTCGGGAGCGGCGGGAGCGTGAGCGCCCGAGCCGATCCGCACCGGCTCGACACCGTTCTTCCCGCACGCGGCCTGGCCGCCTCCCGCACCCAGGCGGCGCGGCTCATCACAGCCGGCCGGGTGCTCGTCGACGGCCGGGTCGTGCGCAAGCCGGCGGCGCCCGTCGCCCCCGACGCCACCGTCGAGGTGACGCAGCCGGAACGCTACGTCTCCCGCGCCGCCTACAAGCTCCTGGCCGCATTGGACGGGTTCGGCGTCGACCCCGGCGGCAGGCTCGCCCTGGACTGCGGCGCCTCCACCGGGGGTTTCACGCAGGTGCTGTTGGAACGCGCCGCCGCGCGCGTGATCGCTCTGGACGTCGGGCACGGGCAGTTCAGCCCCGTTCTGGCGGTCGACCCGCGCATCGTGCTCCTGGAGGGCGTCAACGCCCGTGAGCTGGACGCGCAGCGCCTCGCGTCGCTGACCGCTAGCCCCGAGCGGCCCTCCCTCGTCGTGGCCGACGTGTCCTTCATATCGCTGACGCTCGTGCTGCCCGCGCTGCGTCGGACGGCCCTCCCGGAGGCGGACTTCGTCGTGCTCGTCAAGCCGCAGTTCGAGGTGGGCCGTGCCGCGGTGCGCGGAGGGCTCGTGTCCTCCCGCAAGGAACAGCTGCGCGCCATCGACGGCGTCGCGGCCGCGGCCGCAGCCCTGGGCCTCGGCGTCGCCGGCGTCCTGTCCTCCCCTGTGCTCGGGGAGGCCGGGAACAGGGAGTTCCTCTGCCACCTGCGGAGGGGACCGGGGGTCGATCGGCGAGAATGGGAAGTCCTGGCCCTCGAGGGCCAGGATCCGACCCCGACGGGAGCCGAACCGTGAGCCGATCCGATCGGAACATCCTGCTCGTGCCGCACACCGGCCGGGAGGACGCGCTCGCGGCCGCCGTCCGCGTGGCCGAGCGCCTTCGGGCGGCGGGCGCCCGCCCCGTTCTGCCCGTCATGGAGCGCGACGAGGCCCAGGCCCGCGGGGTCGATCTCGGCCCGATCGGCGTCCTCGGCTTCGGCGCGCTGGAGGGCAGCGTCGCGCTCGGCGATGTCGAGATCGCGATCGCGCTGGGCGGCGACGGCACCATACTGCGCACCGCGGAGGTGGTGCGCGAGGCCGGGCTCCCGATCGTCGGCGTGAACCTCGGCCACGTCGGCTTTCTCGCCGAGGCGGAGCGCGACCAGCTGGACACCGTGGTCACCCGCGTGCTCGCCGGCGACTGGGAGGTCGAGGAGCGCCTCGCACTGGACGTGCGGGTGACCGCGGGCGAGTCCGCGGGCTACCGCACCTGGGCGCTGAACGAGGCGACCCTGGAGCGCGCCTCCCGGGAGCGCATGCTCGACGTCGCGGTGGAGGTCGACCAGCGCCCCGTGTCGTCCTTCGGCTGCGACGGCGTGATCTTCTCGACGCCCACGGGCTCCACCGCCTACGCCTTCTCCGCGGGCGGCCCGGTGATGTGGCCGGGCGTGGAGGCCATCCTTCTCGTGCCGCTGTCCGCCCACGCCCTGTTCGCCCGCCCCCTGGTGGTCGGCCCGAACGCCGTGCTCGCCGTGGAGATCACCGAGCACAACACCGGCCCCGGGGTGCTCTGGTGCGACGGCCGGCGCAGCTGCCCGCTGCCGGTGGGCTCGCGGGTGGAGATCACCCGCTCGGATCGGCCGGTGCGGCTCGCGCGGCTGCACGGCGGCTCGTTCACGGACCGGCTCGTGCGCAAGTTCCGTCTCCCCGTCACCGGCTGGCGCGGTCCCGTGGAGTAGGCCGTGATCGACGAGCTGACGATCCGCGACCTCGGGGTCATCGCCCGCGCCCGCATCGAGTTCTCGCCGGGCTTCACGGCCGTCACCGGCGAGACCGGCGCCGGGAAGACGATGATCGTGCAGGCCCTCGGCCTGCTGCTCGGCTCCCGGGCCGACAGCCAGGCGGTGCGGGCCGGCTCGGAGCAGACCCGGGTGGAGGGCCGCTGGCGGCTCGACCGCGAGGGCGGCGTCGCCCGCACGGTGCAGGAGGCCGGCGGCGAGATCGAGGACGACGAGCTCCTGCTGGCGAGGGTGGTCACGAGCCAGGGTCGCAGCCGCGCCTTCGCCGGCGGCGCGCAGGTGCCCTCCGGGCTGCTTGCGCAGCTGGGCCCGGAGCTCGTCGCCGTGCACGGGCAGTCCGATCAGCTGCGCCTGGCTTCTCCGCAGGCGCAGCGCGAAGCGCTGGACCGATTCGGCGGATCCGCGCTCGCCGCCGCGCTGGCCGACTACGGCGAGGCCTACGAGCGCTACACCCAGGCGTGCCGGCGCCTGGACGAGCTCGTCGCCGGCCGTGAGGAGCGTGCGCAGGAGGCGCGCTGGCTCGCTGACGCCCTCGCCCAGCTCGGGCGGGTCGCGCCGCAGCCGGGCGAGCCGGAGGAGCTCGAGGCGATGCTCGCCCGGCTGGAGAACCTCAGCGAGCTGCGCGAGGCCGCCCGGGCCGCCCACGCCGTCCTGGAGGACGACGCCGGCGACGGCGCGGACGTGCGCGCCCTGCTGGACGCCGCCCGACGGGCGCTCGAGCGCGCGCCGGACCCGGCGCTGGTCGCGCTCGGCGGCCGGCTCGCCGAGCTGCGCTACGGCCTCGACGACGTCGCCGTCGAGCTCGCCGGATACCTCGCCGGCCTGGAGGCGGAGGGCGTCGGCGCGGTCGAGGCCGCACAGGAGCGCAGGGCCGAGCTCAGCGCCCTGCAGCGTCGCCTGGCCCTGGACTACCCGGCGATCCTCGAGCTGGCCGAGCAGGGCCCGGATCGGCTGGCCGAGCTGGAGGGCGACGACGAGCTGGTCGATGCGCTGCGCGACAGCGTGCAGAGCCTGCGCGAGACGCTGAACGCGGCCGCGGGCCGGCTCAGCGCCGCGCGACGGGAGGCCGCCGCGGCCCTGTCGGCGGCCGTGGGCGCGGAACTGCAGAGCCTCGCGATGCCCAGCGCCGCCGTCGAGATCCTCGTCGAGCCGCTGCCCGAGCCCGCCCGATCGGGCGCTGACCGGGTGGAGTTCCTGCTGCGGCCACACCCGGACGCGACCGCGCGCCCCCTGGGCAAGGGAGCATCGGGCGGCGAGCTGTCCCGGGTCATGCTCGCGCTCGAGGTGGTCCTCGCCGACACCCGGGCGGCGCCGACCTTCGTGTTCGACGAGGTGGACGCCGGCGTCGGGGGAGCGGCCGCCATCGAGATCGGCCGTCGCCTCGCCGCGCTCTCCCGGAGCGCCCAGGTGATCGTCGTCACGCACCTGGCGCAGGTCGCCGCCTTCGCCGACCGGCATATCGCCGTCGTGAAGGACTCCGAAGGCGCGGTCACACAGAGCGACGTGCGCGCACTGGAAGGGGAGCAGAGGGTGGCTGAGATGGCACGGCTGCTGTCCGGCCTGAGCGGCTCCGAGAGCGGACTGGCGCACGCCCGCGAGCTGCTCTCCATCGCAGCCGCGGGCTAGCGGCCGCCCTCGCGGTCCCGTCCGCGCGCCGCGCCGTCCGGGGCTGCGCGCCCCGCTACTCTCGCGATCATGGCGGAACGCAGATGGGGACGGCGGCAGGCTCCGGCCGCTCAGGGGCGGGTCACCCCGCCGGCCGGGCCGGTCGTGGTGCCCGGGGGGCCCGGCACGACGGCCGGCGCGAGCCCGGCGGGCCCCGCGGCGGCCTCCAACGGGGCGACGGAGGCGGGCGCGCCGAACCGGCCTCGCGAGGTCATCATCCGCTCGCCGTTCCGCTTCGGCTTCTTCGGCGCGGTCGGCGTGCTCCTCGCGCTGCTGCTGGGGCAGGCGGTCGGGCAGCTGTCCACGATCATCATCTACATCATCGCGGCGCTGTTCATCGCGCTGGGCCTGGATCCGGTGGTCCGCTTCCTCGAACGGCACCGCTTCCCCCGGGGCCTCGCCATCGCGACGGTCTTCGTCGCCTTCGCCCTCGTCGTCGCCGGCGTGCTCGCCCTGGTCGTGCCGATCGTGGTGGAGCAGCTCGCCTCGCTCGTGCAGACCCTGCCGCACTACCTGCAGGACATCACCCATCAGCAGTGGTTCGAGGACCTGAGCAACTCGGTGCCGTTCCTCGACCTGCACAATCTGCTGTCGACCATCCAGGGGTTCGCCTCCGACCCGCAGAACTGGGCGAACGTCGCCGGCGGCGTGCTGAAGGTGACCCTCGTCATCGGCAACGGCTTCGTGGCCGTGCTCGTCGTGTTCATCCTCACCCTGTACTTTCTCGCCAACCTCAACCGGATGAAGGAGGCCATGTACCGGCTCCTGCCGGCCAGCTCGCGCCCGGGCGCGGCGGAGATCACCGACCAGGTCACCGCCTCGGTGGGCGGCTACGTCGGCGGGATGGTCATCCTGGCGCTCATCAACGGGGTGCTCGGCTTCATCGTCATGACGATCGTGGGCGTGCCGTTCGCGCCGGTGCTCGCGCTTCTCATCTTCCTGCTCGCGCTGATCCCGCTGATCGGCTCGGTGCTCGGCACGATCCTCGTCACCGCGGCGGCGCTGTTCAACTCGCCGGTCGCCGCGATCATCATCCTCGTGTACTACCTCGTCTACATGCAGGTCGAGTCCTATGTGCTCACGCCGAGGATCATGAACCGCACCATCGCCGTCCCCGGCGCGCTCGTCGTCATCGGCGCGCTCGCGGGCGGCACGCTGCTGGGCCTGCTGGGCGCGCTCATCGCGATCCCGGTGACGGCGGCGATCCTCATCATCATCAACAAGGTCGTCGTGCCCCGGCAGGACCGCCGATGAGCGCCCCGCGGCCGTTAGGATAGAAGCCCGTGGCGAACTCATCGGGCGGGGCGGATCCGCAGACGACTGTCAAGCACATCTTCGTCACCGGCGGTGTGGTGTCCTCGTTGGGCAAGGGGCTGACCGCCGCGAGCCTCGGCAACCTGCTCACCGCGCGCGGGCTGCGCGTCGTGATGCAGAAGCTCGACCCGTACCTGAACGTCGACCCGGGGACGATGAACCCGTTCCAGCACGGCGAGGTCTTCGTCACCGACGACGGCGCGGAGACCGACCTGGACATCGGCCACTACGAGCGCTTCCTGGACATCGAGCTCGACCAGGCCGCCAACGTCACGACCGGCCAGGTGTACTCCACCGTGATCGCGAAGGAGCGCCGCGGCGAGTACCTCGGCGACACCGTCCAGGTCATCCCGCACATCACCGACGAGATCAAGCGGCGCATGCGCGCCCAGGCGAGCGCTGAGCCGCGGCCCGACGTGATCATCACCGAGATCGGCGGCACCGTCGGCGACATCGAGTCGCAGCCCTTCCTCGAGTCCGCGCGGCAGCTGCGGCACGAGCTGGGGCGCAGCAACGTGTTCTTCGTGCACGTCTCGCTGGTGCCGTTCATGGGCGCCTCGGGCGAGCAGAAGACCAAGCCGACCCAGCACTCGGTCGCGGCGCTGCGCTCCATCGGCATTCAGCCGGACGCGATCGTCCTGCGCAGCGACCGCCCCGTCACCGACGCGAACAAGCGGAAGATCGCGCTGATGTGCGACGTGGACGCCGACGCTGTGGTGAACGCCGTCGACGTGCCCAGCATCTACGACATCCCCACGATGCTGCACGAGCAGGGCCTGGACGAGTACATCGTCGATCATTTCCGGCTGGACGCCGGCCCGGTGCAGTGGGGCGGCTGGGGCGAGCTGCTGGAGGTCGTGCACAACCCGCGGCAACAGGTGACGATCGGCCTGGTGGGAAAGTACATCGACCTTCCCGACGCGTACCTCTCGGTCACCGAGGCGCTGCGCGCGGGCGGCTTCGCGCACCGCACGAACGTGGAGCTGCGCTGGATCCGCTCCGACGACTGCGAGACGCCCGAGGGCGCCGCCCGCGAGCTGGCGGAGCTGGACGGCATCTGCGTGCCTGGCGGCTTCGGCATCCGCGGCATCGAAGGCAAGCTCGGGGCGCTGCGCTTCGCCCGGGAGAACGGCATCCCCGTGCTCGGGCTGTGCCTCGGGCTGCAGTGCATGGTCATCGAGTACGCGCGCAACGTCGCGGGCCTGGAGGGCGCCTCCTCCAGCGAGTTCGACCCTGACACCCCCTTCCCGGTGATCGCGACGATGGCCGAGCAGGTCGAGATCATCGCCTCCGGGGACCTGGGCGGCACCATGCGCCTGGGGCTGTACCCGGCGGAGCTGGGCGAGGGGACGATCGTCGCGGAGCTGTACGAGGCACGGAACGTGAGCGAGAGGCATCGTCACCGTTACGAGGTCAACAACGGCTTCCGCGAGCGGATCGCCGAGGCCGGGCTGGTGTTCTCCGGCACGAGCCCGGACGGTCATCTCGTCGAGTTCGTGGAGCTTCCGCGGGAGACGCACCCCTTCTACGTGGGCACCCAGGCGCACCCCGAGCTGCGCTCCCGCCCCAACCGGGCGCACCCCTTGTTCCGCGGGCTGGTGGGGGCGGCACTGGATCGGCAGCGCGCGTCGCGCCTGTTCGAGGTGCAGCAGATCGAGGCGGAAGCCGGCGCGTGAGCGAGCTGCGCGACGAACGGGAGGACGGGCACGCCGTCCTGCGCTCCGAGCGCGTGTTCGCGGGGCGGGTGTGGGACGTCGTCTCCGAGGAGGTGGACCTCGACGGCAGCCCCGTGGTGCGGGACTTCATCCGCCACACCGGGGCCGTCGCGGTGCTCGCCCTGGACGACGACGAGCGGGTGCTCCTCATCCGTCAGTACCGTCACCCGATCCGCCGGCGGGACTGGGAGATCCCCGCGGGACTGCTCGACCGGGACGGCGAGTCGCCCATCGACGCGGCGCGCCGCGAGCTCGCCGAGGAGGCCGATCTCCTCGCCGAGCGCTGGGATCACCTCATCGACTTCTACTCCTCGCCCGGCGGCAGCTCAGAGGCGGTGCGCATCTATCTGGCCCGCGGGATCTCGGCCGCCGAGGAGGAGTTCGCGCGCGTGGACGAGGAGGCGCGCATCGAGCGCCGCTGGGTGCCGCTGGACGAGCTCGTGCAGGCGGCCCTGCACCGCGGGATCGGCAACCCCAGCCTGCTCATCGGCTCCTTCGCAGCACATGCCGCGCGGGACGCCGGCTGGGCGACGCTGGGCCCCGTCGACGCTCCCTGGCCGGCACCCCGCGAGGAGCGCTGAGGGCGCATGCCGGGCGGAAGGGGCTCCGCCGGGACGCAGGGGGCGCAGGCCGGCAGATACGCGGCCGGCGGAACGCGGGCGCAGCCGGGGACGAGCGCCGCGGCTCGGACGAGCGCCCCGGCGCTGGCGGCTCGGATCGACCGCTTCCTGCGGCACATCGCCGTCGAGCGGGGGCTCGCCGGCAACACTGTCGCCGCATACCGCCGGGACCTGGAGCGCTACGCGACCTGGCTGAGCGCGCGGGGCATCACGGGTCTGGAACAGGTCGGGCCGGCGGATGTCTCCGGCTACCTCGCGGAGCTGTCCGGCTCGACGGCCCTCGCAGCCTCCAGCGTCGCCCGGATGCTCTCGGCCGTCCGCGCCCTGCATCGCTTCGCACACGAGGAGGACGGGCTTCCCGCCGACCCCGCGGCCACTCTGCGCCCGCCCAAGCTGGCCCGGCGCCTGCCCAAGGCGATCACCGTCGAGCAGATGGAGCGGCTGCTCGCGGCTCCCGGGACGGACGGGCCGCAGGGCCTGCGGGACACCGCGCTGCTGGAGCTGCTCTACGCCACCGGCGCGCGGATCTCCGAGCTCGTCGCCCTCGACGTGGACGACCTCGCCGAAGGGGCGGAGCTCGTCCGGGTGCGGGGCAAGGGCGCGAAGCAGCGCCTGGTCCCCGTCGGCTCGGCAGCCCGCCGTGCGGTGTCCGACTATCTCGTGCGCGGCAGGCCCGCCCTGGCCGCGGCGGGCCGCGGGTCCGCGGCGCTGCTGCTCGGCGCCCGCGGCGCCCGGCTGAGCCGGCAGCACGCGTGGCTCATCATCCAGGCCGCCGCCGAGCGTGCCGGGCTCGGCGCGCATGTCTCCCCGCACACCTTCCGGCACTCCTTCGCCACGCATCTGCTGGCCGGCGGCGCCGATGTGCGGGCGGTGCAGGAGCTGCTGGGGCACGCCTCGGTGGCGACGACCCAGATCTACACCTTGGTGACCGTGGACACGCTGCGGGACGTATACGTCTCCGCGCATCCGCGGGCGCGCTGAGCCCCGCCCGCACCCCGAGGGACGCCTCTCCGGCGCGCGAGAGACGCTTCGCGGCTCGGGGCGGGCGCGGGGATAGACTCGCTGGCATGCACGATTTCCCGGTCCCCGCGCCGCTGGAAGGCCACGGCCCGGCCCGGATCATCGCGCTGTGCAACCAGAAGGGCGGCGTCGGCAAGACGACGACGACGATCAACCTGGCAGCCTCCCTCGCGCGCTACGGCAGGCGTGTGCTCGCGGTGGACTTCGACCCTCAGGGGGCCCTCTCGGCCGGCCTGGGAGTGCGCAACCAGGACGCCGCGACCATCTACGAGCTCATGCTGGGCACGGTGAAGGACCCGCGCGACGCGGTGCAGCACACCGGCGTGCCCGGGCTGGACGTCATCCCCGCGAACATCGACCTCTCCGCCGCGGAGGTCCAGCTCGTGACCGAGGTCGCCCGAGAGCAGATCCTCGCCGGCGTGCTGCGCAAGCTGGCGCCCGATTACGACGTCATCCTCGTCGACTGCCAGCCCTCGCTCGGCCTGCTCACGGTCAATGCGCTCACCGCCAGTCACGGCGTGCTCATCCCGCTGGCCTGCGAGTTCTTCGCGCTTCGGGGGGTCGCGCTGCTCATCGAGACGATCGAGAAGATCCGCGACCGGCTCAACCCCGCCATCGCTCTGGACGGCATCGTCGCGACGATGTACGACGCGCGCACGCTGCACTCCAAGGAGGTGCTCGAGCGGGTGCGGGAGGCCTTCGGCGACACGGTGCTGCAGACCGTGATCGGACGGACGGTGAAGTTCCCCGACGCCTCCGTCGCCGCCACGCCCATCCTCCAGTTCGCCCCCGGCCATGCCGCCTCCGAGGCCTATCTCAGCCTCGCGCGCGAGCTCGTCGCCCGAGGCGCGGTGGCGTGAGCACGGCCGGCGCGGAGGCCGAGGGCTTCCGGCTGAGCGTGGAGGGCTTCGAGGGCCCCTTCGACCTGCTGCTCAAGCTCATCACCGGGCGTGAGCTGGACGTCACGGAGCTGTCCCTCAGCGCCGTCACGGACGAGTTCATCGCCTATCTGAAGACCCTCGAAGGAGCCGGACGGCTCGACGAGGCCTCGGAGTTCCTCGTGGTCGCGGCCACCCTGCTCGACCTCAAGGCGGCTCGGCTGCTGCCGCAGGGCGAGCTCGTCGACGCGGAGGGCATCGCCGTGCTGGAGGCGCGCGACCTGCTGTTCGCCCGGCTGCTGCAGTACCGCGCGTTCAAGCAGGCGGCGGCGTGGTTCGGCGAGCGGCTGGAGGCGGAATCCGGACGGCATCCCCGTTCCGTGCCGCTTGAGGAGAGGTTCCGCGCGCGCGTTCCCGAGCTGGTCTGGACGCTGAGCCTGCAGGAGTTCGCCGCGCTCGCCGCCGTGGCCCTCACCCCGAAGCAGCCGCCCGTGCTGGGCACCGCGCATCTGCATGCCCCCCAGGTGAGCATCCGGGAGCAGGCGGCGCACGTCGTCGCACGGCTGCGCGCCGTCGGCGCCACCACGTTCCGGGAGCTCGTGGCGCAGGCGGAGGGGAGGCCGGTCGTGGTCGCCCGCTTCCTGGCCGTGCTGGAGCTCTACCGGCACGGGGTGGTCGCCTTCGACCAGCTGGAGCCGCTCGGCGACCTCACGGTCCGCTGGCTCGGCCGGGACTGGTCCGAGGACGCGCTCGCTACGCTGGGAGTCGACTATGAGGGATGACGCGAGCGAGGAGCCGGCGGCGGACATCGCTGGCCGACAGGGGCCTGCGCCCGAGCCTGCGCCTGCGCCGCTGCCCGAGCGGCTGGAGGCGATCCTTCTCGTCGTGGACGAGCCGCAGTCCCTGCTCTCCCTGGCCAGTGCGCTGGGCGAGCCGGTGGAAGCCGTGCGCGGCGCCGTCGAGGCGCTCGTCGCCGACTACGACGGACAGGCGGGAGGACCCCGGCGCGGCTTCGAGCTGCGCGAGGTCGGCGGCGGCTGGCGCCTCTACGTGCGCGCCGAGCACGACGCGCTGGTGACGGAGTTCGTCTCCGCGCAGGGCGTCTCCCGCCTCTCGCCGGCCGCGCTGGAGACGCTCGCGGTGGTCGCGTACAGGCAGCCGATCAGCCGCGGGGCGATCGCGTCGATCCGCGCCGTGAACGTCGACTCGGTCGTGCGGACGCTCGTGTCCCGCGGTCTCATCGAGGAGGCCGCGACCGACGCGGAGACCGGCGCGATCCTCTACGGGACCACGCCGGCGCTGCTGTCCCAGCTGGGGATCAACTCCCTGGACGAGCTGCCGCCGATCGCCCCTCTGCTGGACGACGGGACCGCCGGCTTCGACGGGGAGCCCGGATGAGCGAGGAGGGCGTGCGGCTGCAGAAGGCGCTCGCCGCCGCGGGCGTCGCCTCGCGTCGCGCCTCCGAGGAGCTCATCGTCGCCGGGCGGGTGCGGGTCAACGGCGCGGTGGTCACCGAGCTGGGCACCCGGGTGGACCCGCTGCGCGACCGGATCGAGGTGGACGGGACGGCCGTGCAGTCCGACGTCTCGATGCGCTACTTCATGCTCAACAAGCCGGTCGGCATCGTCAGCTCGCTGCACGACGAGCGGGGCAGGCCCGACCTGTCCATCTACACCCGGGAGGTTCCGGAGCGGCTGTTCTCCGTCGGTCGGCTCGACCAGGACACCTCCGGGCTGCTCATCCTCACCAACGACGGCGAGACCGCGCACATGCTCTCGCACCCTTCCTTCGGCGTGCAGAAGAGCTACGTGGCGCGCGTGGCGGGCTCGGTGGGCCAGCGCACGATCGCCCGGCTGATCGCCGGCGTGGAGCTGGAGGACGGCCCGATCGCCGCGGACTCCGCGCGGCTGCTGGACAGCGGCGCGCCCGCGGGCGCCGGCGCAGCCGGCGGGCGGGTCTCCTCCCTGGTCGAGCTGACCCTTCACTCGGGCCGCAACCGCATCGTGCGGCGCATGCTGGACGCGGTCGGGCACCCGGTGATCGAGCTGGTGCGCCGGCGCTTCGGCCCGCTCACGCTCGGCACGCTGCCGTCGGGGCGCATGCGGGAGTTGACTAAGGTGGAGGTCGGCCGGCTGCTCACACTGTCCCGCTCGGCACCGCGCGCGGGAGACCAGCCGGGCACGGGCCGAGCCTCCGAGGGCGGGCCCGCACGGAAGGAACCCCCTCGTGACCGCTCCACGACTGGCCGATAGCTCGGTACGCGTCGTCGGCGTCGGCCTGCTCGGCACCAGCATCGGCCTCTGCCTGCGCGACAAGGGCGTGCCGGTGATGCTCGCGGACGCCTCGCCGACGAACCTCGAGCTCGCCGTCGCCTACGGCGCCGGTCGCCCCGCGCAGCCAGGGGACGCTCCCGATCTCGTCGTGGTCTGCGTCCCGCCGGACGTCACCGCCGAGGTGGTCGCCCGGGAGCTCGCCGACCACCCGGGCGCTGTCGTGACCGACGTGGCCAGCGTGAAGTCCGCGGTGCTCGCCGGTGTGCGCGAGCGGGGCGCGGATCTCTCCCGCTATGTCGGCTCGCATCCGATGGCGGGCCGGGAGCGCGGCGGCCCTCTCGCCGGCCGCGCCGACCTGTTCCTCGGGCGCCCCTGGGTGCTCGCCGCCTCGCAGGCGGCGTCGAGCCGTGCGACGCATCTGGTCGGCGACCTCGCGCTCGAGCTGGGCGCGAACCTCGTCACGCTCGATCCGGAGGAGCACGACGCCGCGGTCGCGCTCGTCTCGCACGCGCCCCAGCTGCTGTCGAGCCTCATGGCCGCACGGCTGCGCGACGCCGACGACGCGGCCCTGAGCCTGGCCGGTCAGGGGCTGCGCGACGTCACCCGCATCGCCGCGAGCGACCCGGCTCTGTGGCTGCAGATCCTCGGTGCGAACGCCCCGGCGGTGCGAGCCGTGCTCGCAGCCCTGCGCGAGGAGCTGGACGCGCTGCTCGGTGCCTTGGAGGAGCCCGCCTCGGCCCCCGCGCTGCGCACCGTCGCGGAGACCCTCGCCGCCGGCAATGAGGGCGTGGCGCGTCTGCCTGGCAAGCACGGCAGCCGCCGCCGCTACGCCAGCGTGACCGTCGCGGTGGCCGACCGGCCCGGAGAGCTCGCGCGGCTGTTCGCCGAGCTCGGCCAGCTCGACATCAACGTGGAGGATCTGCGCATCGAGCATTCGCCCGGTGCGAGCATCGGCTTCGCCGAGGTCGCGATCCTGCCCTCCGCAGTGGAGCGCGCCGTGCGCGAGCTCTCCGCCCTCGGCTGGAAGGTGGCCCAGCAATGACCGAAGCCCGCGTGAACGGGGCCCTGCCGCCCGACCCCGTCGTCATCGCCGTCGACGGCCCCTCCGGCAGCGGCAAGTCCAGCGTCAGCCGCGAGGTGTCCCGCCGGCTCGGCTACGGCTACCTGGACACGGGGGCCGCCTATCGCGTCCTCGCCTGGCTCTCGCTGCAGCGCGGCACGGACCGAGCCGACGCACCCGCCGTCATCGGCCTGCTCGCCGACGCGGCGTTCCGCCCGCCGACCGACCCGGACGCGCAGGCCATCGTCGTGGAAGGTCGCGACATCACCAGCGAGATCCGCACCGACGAGGTGAGCACGGCCGCCAGCGAGATCGCCAGGCTCACCCCGGTGCGGGAGGCGCTCAACGCGGGCTTCCGCGAGATCGCTGCCTCCATCGAGCGCCCGGGGATCGTCATCGAGGGCCGGGACATCACCACCGTCGTCGCGCCGGACGCGTCGGTGCGCATCCTCATGGTCGCCGACCCGGAGGTGCGCGCAGCCCGGCGTGCGCAGGAGCTCGGCGCGCCCCGCGAGGAGGTCGTCGCCGAGGCGATGCGCCGCCGCGACGCCTCGGACGCGCTCGTCGTGGACTTCGTCACGGCGGCGGACGGCGTGGTCACCGTAGACTCGTCCCACCTCGACTTCGAGCAGGCCGTGCGCACCGTGCTCGGTGTCATCCGGGAGCGGACGGCGGGCCGCCGATGACCGGGCGCAGACAGGCGGGGCAGCGATGAGCGGGGGCACGATGGACGAGGAGCCGGGCCAGTCCCCGGAGGAGCTCGCCCGTGCGCAGGCCCTGCGCGCCGGCCTGGAGGCCTACGAGCTGGAGGACGAGGACCTCGCCCTGCTGGAGGCCGAGCCCGGCCTGCAGGAGGCGCGCTACGCCGGCCCGCTTCCGGTCGTCGCGATCGTCGGCCGCCCCAACGTGGGCAAGTCCGCGCTCGTGAACCGCATCCTGGGCCGCCGCGAGGCCGTCGTGGAGGACGTGCCCGGTGTCACCCGCGATCGGGTGAGGTACCGGGCCGAATGGGGCGGGCGGGAGTTCACCCTGGTCGACACCGGCGGCTGGGAGCCGGACGCCCGCGGGCTGGACGCCTCCGTCGCCGCGCAGGCGGAGATCGCGGTCGAGCTGTCGGATCTCGTGCTTTTCGTCGTGGACGTCCGGGTGGGGGCGACCGCCACCGACGAGCACGTCGTGCGGATGCTGCGCCGCAGCGGCAAGCCGGTGTTCCTGCTGGCCAACAAGGCCGACGACCAGCGCGCAGACCCGGAGGTGGCCGCGCTGTGGTCGCTGGGTCTGGGCGAGCCGCGGCCGGTGTCGGCGCTGCACGGGCGCGGCGTGGCGGACATGCTCGACGCGGTCGTCGCCGCCCTTCCCCAGCGCTCCTCCGTGAACGGCCCGCGGGCCGAGGGGCCACGGCGGGTGGCGCTGCTCGGCCGCCCCAATGTGGGCAAGTCGAGCCTGCTGAACAAGGCGGCGGGGGAGAACCGCGTCGTCGTGGCCGATGTGGCGGGCACGACGCGCGACCCGGTGGACGAGGACGTCGAGATCGCCGGCAAGGTGTGGACCTTCGTCGACACCGCCGGCATCCGGCGCCGGGTGCACCTGCAGCAGGGGGCTGACTTCTACGCCTCCTTGCGCACCACCGCGGCTCTGGAGAAGGCCGAGGTGGCGGTCGTCCTCCTCGACGTCACCGAGCCGATCAGCGAGCAGGACGTGCGCATCATCGACCTCGTGCTCGAGTCCGGGCGCGCCCTGGTGCTCGCCTTCAACAAGTGGGACCTGCTGGACGAGGACCGGCGCCGCTACCTGGAGCGGGAGATCGAGCAGGATCTCGCCCACGTCTCCTGGGCGCCCCGGGTGAACATCTCCGCGCGCACCGGGCGGCATCTGGAACGGCTGGTGCCCGCCCTGGAGCTGGCCTTGGAGAACTGGGACCGGCGCATCCCCACCGGGAAGCTCAACGCCTTCCTCGCCGAGCTCGCCCAGGAGCATCCGCACCCGGTGCGCGGCGGCAAGCAGCCGCGCATCCTCTTCGGCACCCAGGCCTCGACCAGGCCGCCGACCTTCGCGCTGTTCACCACGGGCTTCCTCGACCCCCAGTACCGGCGTTTCATCCAGCGCCGTCTGCGGGAGCTGTACGGCTTCGAGGGCACTCCGATCGTGCTGTCCATGCGGATCCGCGAGCGCCGCAGCCGCTAGCCGGCCGGCAGGATCGCCGGACGCCGCACACCTCCTGGAGCCCCGGGATCCGGCCCCTCAACAAGGGTCCCCGAGCTGCGGCGCTCTGGGGTACGGTAGGGGGATGGCGCCAGGGAACGAGGGGGAGCACGAGGTGAATTCGCCCGGTCCGGATGACGCCGGCGGGCGCTCGGTCGACAGCCCGACCGGCTGGATGAACGTCCACCCGGAGACCACCGCGTCGTTCCCGGATGAGCTCGCGAAGGCGCTGCATCTGCTCGACGGCGACGTCACCTCCGAGGAGCAGGAGGCGATCGCGGCGCTGCCGAGCGGCTCCGCGCTGCTGGTGGTTCGCCGCGGCCCGGACATGGGCGCGCGCTTCCTCCTGGACACCGACGTCACTCTCGCGGGCCGTCACCCGGAGGCGGACGTCTTCCTGGACGATGTCACGGTCTCCCGGCGGCACGCGGAGTTCCGGCGCGCGGGCACCCGGTTCGAGGTGCGCGACCTGGACTCGCTGAACGGCACCTACGTGGACGGCGTGCGGATCGACGCGCCCGCGCCGCTGCGCGATCGCACCGAGGTGCAGGTCGGCAAGTTCAAGCTCACCTTCTACGCCTCGCGCCAGGATCTCGTCCCCGGAGGCACCTCGTCGTGAGCGCGCAGAGCGCGCGCGCCGAGAGCACGGGGGCTGCGGGCGCCGAGAACGCGCCGCTGCTGAGCATCGGCCAGGTCCTGTCCCGCCTGAACGCCGAGTTCCCCGAGCTGAGCTCGTCCAAGCTCCGCTTCTTCGACAACGAGGGGCTGGTGCGCCCCGCGCGCACGCAGTCGCGCTACCGGAAGTACGCGCCGTCGGACATCGACCGCATCCGGCTGATCCTCACGATGCAGCGCGACCATTACCTGCCGCTCAAGGTGATCAAGAAGCACCTGGCCGATCTGGACGCGGGACGCGCCGTGGAGCTGCCCGCACGGCGCCCGCCCTCGATCTTCGGCTCCGGCCGCGCCGTCACCCGCGCCGAGCTTCTGCGGCAGACCGGCGCGAGCCAGGGGCTGCTGGACGAGGCGATCGCCGCGGGCCTGGTCCCGGGCGGAGACGCCTTCCGCGAAGACGCCGCGACCGTGCTGACCGCCCTCGTGACGCTCGAGCGTGTCGGCATCGGGCCCCGGCATCTGCGCGGGCTGCGCGCCGCCGCCGAGCGTGAGGCGGATCTCGTGCGCACTGCGGTGGACCCGCTCCGCCGGCGCTCCGACTCCGCCGCGCGCTCGCGCGCGGACGACATGGCACGAGAGATCGTCGGCGCGCTGGAGGCGATCCGCGGACGCGTGCTGCAGTCCGAGCTGGCTCGCCGCATGGCGTGACGACGAGAGCTCGGAGCAGCGGCCGGCGCCGTCCTGCGACACGCCGCGAGAGGGGCGCCTAGGCGATTGCGGGCGTGGTCCACGATGAGTAGGTTGATGTGGAAGCCGGCGGGGGCAGTGCCCGTCGGGAAGAAGGGGGTGCGATGAGCGAGATGACCCCGGAGGCGATCAGCGGCTCCGATCTCGGGCTCATGCTTCCCGAGGGCATGGCCGAGGCCGGTGAGGAGCACGGCTTCCGCGGTGCCGACGCCGTGAAGGCGTCGGGCATCACCTACCGGCAGCTGGACTACTGGGCCCGGACGGGCCTGGTCGAGCCCTCGATCCGCGGCGCCGCGGGCTCGGGCAGCCAGCGTCTGTACAGCTTCCGCGACATCATCGTGCTCAAGCTCATCAACCGTCTCATCCAGACCGGCATCTCGCTGCAGCAGATCCGCGTGGCGGTCGACCAGCTGCGCGAGGCCGGCGTCGAGGACCTCGCCCAGATCACTCTGATGAGCGACGGCGCGAGCGTCTACATGTGCACCTCGGACGACGAGGTCATCGACCTCGTGCACCGGGGCCAGGGCGTCTTCGGGATCGCGGTCGGCAAGGTCCTCAGCGAGGTCGAGACCTCGATCGTGGACATCAGCGCCCAGGCCGTCGAGCCGGCCCACGACGAGCTCGCCATGCGGCGCGCGGCCCGCCGCGCCGCCGCGCGCTGACGGAGCCCGGGTAGAGCCCGGCCGGGCGTGCGTCGGCGCCCGCAATCGGGCACGTCCGGCGCGGACGGGCGCCGCCGCTCAAGTGCGGGGCTGCTAGCGCGGGGAGGAGCCGTCCTCGCCGTGCGCGTCGACCGGCGCCGTGGCGGCGGAGAGCTGAGCACGGGCGATGCCGTGTGAGGAGTGCTCGAGGCGGTCGGCCGCCTCGTCCATCTCGGCGGCTCGGAGCACCCGCAGCAGGATCGTGTCGAACAGCGCGGCCATCTCCTGCGCGTTCTCGCCAGGCCAGATGTGCACCGGCTTGGCCGCCCCCTGCGCCTGCTGCAGCGAGGTCCGCTCCGGCAGCTGCGGATCCAGCACGAGAGGCCCGAACATCTCGCGCATCTCCTGGATGCGGAACTGGTGCTCCAGCGACTGCATCCGTGTACGGTTCACGATGATCCCCAGCGGCTGCAGCCGCGGGCTGAGGCCCCGCCGGATCTCCTCGATCGCGCGCAGGGCCCGGTCGGCCGCGGCGACGGAGAACAGGCCGGGCTCGGTGACGATGAGCACCCGGTCGCTCGCGGCCCATGCTGTGCGGGTGAGGGCGTTCAGCGAAGGAGCGCAGTCGATGAGGACGAGATCGTAGTCCTGCTCGATGTGCGCGAGCGCCTCCTCGAGCTTCCACACGTCGCGCACCGTCGGGTGCGGGCCGTCGTAGTTGATCGCCGCGGGCGAGCCGATGAGCACGTCGACCGTGCGGTCGCTGCCGCGGGACCAGCCGCTGGAGGTGATCGCCTCGCGGACCGTCCTCTCCCGTGGGTTCTCCAGGACGTCGGCGATGCTCAGGTGGCCCTCGGCATCCACGTCCATGCCCGTGGACACGTCGGACTGCGGGTCGAGATCGACGACGAGGGTCCGCAGTCCGAGCGAGTACGCCGCGGAGGCGAGGCCGAGTGTGACCGTCGTCTTTCCGACGCCGCCCTTCAGCGAACTGATGCTGAGCACGTGCACGAGTACCAAGGTTACCGTCACTAGGCTGGGTGCAGGCACCGGGAGACGGTGTGTGCGGACAGGCAGGACGAGGAGCGACACGAGGTGAGCGAGCGGCCGATCCGCCTGTTCGGCGACCCGGTGCTCACGACCGTCTGCGCTCCCGTCGATCCCGGCGCCCCCGGGATCCGCGAGCTGGTCGCCGATCTTCTGGACACGGTCCGGCTGCCCGGGCGCGCCGGAGTGGCCGCGAATCAGATCGGCGTGGCGCTGCGGGCCTTCAGCTACAACGTCGACGGCCGGGTCGGCTACGTGCTCAACCCCGAGCTGATCGAGGTGTCGGGGGAGCCGGCGGAGGTGGACGAGGGCTGCCTGTCCGTGCCCGAGCTCTGGTACCCGGTGGTGCGTCACCCCTTCGCGCGGGTGCGCGGCGTGGACCTCGAGGGCGCCGTCGTGGAGCTGTCCGGAGAGGGCGTTCTCGCGCAGGCGCTGCAGCACGAGACCGACCACCTGGACGGCAAGCTGTATCTGCACCGGCTCACCCCCGAGCGCCGGCGCGAGGCCATGCGGCGCATCCGCACCTCCGGCTGGTTCTGAGCCCTCAGCGGCGGAGGACGAGGCCCGGGCCGTCAGGAGGCGTACATCGCTTCGACTTCGGGGGCGAAGTCGGTCATGATGACGTGTCGTTTGATGCTGAGCTTGGGGGTGAGGTGTCCGCTGTCCTGTGTCCATTCGATGGGCAGGATGCGGAACTTGCGGATGGACTCGGCGCGGGAGACGCTGGCGTTGGCGGCGTCGACGGCGCGTTGGACCTCGGCGATGACGGCGGGGTTCTCGGCGGCCTGGGCGAGGGTGAGCTGGGGGCTCTGGCCGTTGTTGGACAGCCAGGTGGGCAGCATCTCCGGGTCCAGGGTGATCAGGGCGGAGATGAAGGGCTTGCCGTCGCCGCAGACCACGACCTGTCCGACGACGGGGTTGGCGCGGATGCGGTCCTCCAGTGGTGCGGGGGCGACGTTCTTGCCGCCGGCGGTGATGATGATCTCCTTCTTGCGGCCGGTGATGGTGAGGTAGCCGTCCTCGTCCAGCGAGCCCAGGTCGCCGGTCTTGAAGAACCCGTCCTCCGTGAACGTCTCCCGGGTGCCCTCCGGATCGTTCCAGTACTCGCGGAAGACGTTCACCCCGCGCAGCTGGACCTCGCCGTCCTCGGCGACACGGATGCTCGTGCCCGGCAGGGCCGGGCCGACCGTGCCGATCTTCACCCTGCTCGGCCGGTTCACGGTGGCCGGGGCGGTGCTCTCGGTGAGCCCGTAGCCCTCCAGCACCACGAGGCCGAGGCTGTGGAAGAAGTGCGCGAGACGCTTGCCCAGCGGGGCCGAGCCGGAGACGGCGTAGCGGGCGCGGCCGCCGAGAGCGGCCTTGAGCCGGCGGTAGACGAGAGCGTCGTACAGCCGGAAGCGCAGCGCCAGGCCCAGCGGCAC
>Ga0182749_1001394_pt1 | contig 19117 bp, 21 predicted proteins | sample eDN3rd37CKraftMG_FD_128875 | JGI IMG/M metagenome (GOLD analysis project Ga0182749, IMG submission 128875) | Enriched Miracle-Growth compost microbial communities from Emeryville, California, USA - eDNA 3rd pass 37_C Kraft MG (version 2) (version 2) ...
GGAGGCAAGGATTTCGTCGCGGCTGAGAACTTTCAGTGGGCGCTTCGGCGGCAATGGAACGCCGAGCTGGATGGTTTGCTTGGAAGCGTCGGGAGCGACCTTTGTGACTTTGCGATGCGCTCGTCGGGCCGGTCGGTGCCTGTGACGGATCCCATGCTTCGCGTGCTTCGCCGCGACGTGGTGTGTCCGCGCGTCCGCGATATGCGAGGGCAGCGCCAGGAACGCCGACAAGCAGCCAAGGACGACGATTGCGCCGACAGGATTACGTATCATCACCCACCAGAGTAGCGTGCGCACTGCAATGCTTTAGGCGGATCGTCGGAATTGTTTTTGCTTTTCTTGCCGGTGCATTGCCGGCCGCCTAATATCAGTAAATTCTGACCGGAAAGTAGCGTTGCACGAGTTCATCAAACCGGCCGGACGCGCGGACCCGGTCGAGGCCTTTGTTCAATAAGAGCCTAATTTGAGGATCATTCTTTGGAACCGCAATGGCGATGCCGTCGCCGAAGAATTTAGGTTCAAGGAACGGTCCGCCACGCATCTCGCAGCACTGCCGTGAGAGTGTGCCATTCAACCAAAACGCCAGCGAAATCCCATCGTCGAAAAGGAAGTCGGTCTTGCCGGCGGCGAGCGCCTCGCGGGCGAGGTCGGGATTCTCATAAACGACCAACGCGCTGTCGCGAAAAAACGTTCGGAGATACGCTTCGTGCGCCGTTCCGCGTGCAACGGCGATGCGCTTGCCATCGAGGCCGCTCGGCGTCATGTCGACCTTTGGTGAATCCTTTCGTCCGGCGAATCGTCCCGGGGTATGGAAATAGCGATCGGTGAAATCGACTTCCTTGAGGGCGGCCGCGGTCACGCGATGACCAGCAATGACGGCGTCGGCCTCACCCTTCTTCAGTCCGGCGAAAAGCTCGTCCCAAGGGCGGGCTTTGATATCGCATGAGGTGTTGAGTTCGAGACAGATGGCGCGGGCGAGATCGACGTTGAAGCCAACGAGCACGCCATCCTCGTCATAGAAGTCGAATGGCGGAAAATCGCTGTCCGTGAGAAAGCGGATGACGACCCGCCGCGGCGCAGCATCGGTCTGGTGTGCGCCTGTCTGTGCTTCGGCGGAGCCCGCTTGAGAGCCTGGATCTTGCGCATAAGCAAAACTCCCGAGGCAGACGAGCCCGGCGGCCATCACTCCCGCGAAGAGATACAGCAGATGAGATCGGAGTTCCATTTGCGCTGCAATAGTTATGGGTCGCTGAAAATAGCGTGCGGCTGTTCTTAGTCCTGTTGCCGGATGGAGGCCAGTGCCTATACTCGATCCTCGGCCGGATTGATGATGCGGCTGGGGGCATCCATGGCGGCGAATCAATTGGAGACGCCAAGTTCGCTGCGCATGCCGCCGCGCGAGGGAGAGTCCCCACCCCACGCTTGGGAGCCGTTCTTTCATGAGATGGAAAAGCTCGACCGCGCGGTGAATGATCTGCGCCGCCGCGCTCCCGATTTTTCCGCTGCAACGCCAACCCCGATTTGGCAGCGAGTCTTTTTGCTCGCCCTGTCGGCGTCGTTCTCCGCGGGTTTGATTTTGCTCAATGGGCCTGGCCTGTTCCTGTGGACGTTCGCTCTTGCCTTGCCGTTTCTGACGATCGCGGCGGTTCGCGCGGTTGCGGTGTGGCGTGTCTTGGATCAGGCGCATGAAGATGGAGAAGCGTTCGGCTGCGATCGCCGCTTCGATGCCAGGCTTCCGAGTTTTTCGGTTCTTGTCCCGCTCTATCGGGAACGGGCCGTTGTCCGGGGGCTGGTGGAGGCGATGCTCCGGCTCGATTATCCAGCCGACCGGCTTGAATTTCTGTTCATAACGGAAGTCGATGATCACGCCACGCGGCAGGCGCTCGCGCGAGCCGGCCTTGCCGCGAACATGCGGATCGTGACGGTGCCGAGCGGTCAGCCGAGGACGAAGCCGCGTGCGTTGAACTATGCGCTGCAGGATGCGCGCGGTGTCCTGGTGGCGATCTATGATGCAGAGGATATTCCCGACGCGGATCAGCTTCGGCGCGCGGCGGAAGCATTCATCGAGGGAGGGCCGCGATTGGCGTGCGTCCAGGCACGTCTCGGGATCTATAACGCGGACCAGTCATTTTTGAGCCGGCAATTTGCGCTCGAATACTCCGCTCTGTTTCGCGGTCAGCTTCCGGTGCTCGAATTTCTCAACCTGCCGATCCCGCTTGGTGGGACATCGAACCACTTCAGGCGCGATCTGCTTCTCAAGTGCGGTGGTTGGGATCCTTACAACGTCACCGAGGACGCCGACCTTGGCATCCGCTTGGCGCGGTTGGGCTACGAGGTTTCGATCATACCATCGGAGACAACGGAGGAGGCGCCAGCCTATTGGCGGACGTGGCGGGGTCAGCGCACCCGTTGGATCAAAGGTTGGATTCAAACATACCTTGTCCATATGCGGCAGCCTTTGCGTCTTTGGCGCGATCTTGGAAGTTGGCGGTTCATCGGTTTTCAGGCGATCATCGGCGGCATGATCTTGTCCATTCTGGTGCATCCCTGGTTCTATGTTCTGGCCGTAGTGCACGGTCTCGGCGAGGGCCGGGTAATCCCAGCAGAAGCGCCACTGGAGTGGCTGTGCGGTATAAATCTTGCGTTGGGATATTGCGCAGCGTGGATGCTGACGATCGTCACCGCGATGCGCACGGGATCGCGACGTCAGCTTCTCTCAGCTCTCTGGCTGCCAATTTATTGGCTGGCGATCTCGTGGGCTGCATACCGGGCTCTGCACGAATTGATTTTCAGACCATTCCATTGGGAGAAAACGAAGCACGGGCAAGCCCCGCGGGACCATGCGGGAATCTTGAAATAAAACTGCGAGTCTTGCGAGACCGGTGCGGCCGAATGGAACTGCGTGTCGCGTTCCGCGGCGCAGCGGCCATCGCGGAACCATGATCGTCCACGGGCCGTTTCTGATCGGGAGGGTGTAAACTCGCGGGATCAGCCACATGGACCAGCACAAGCCCGCGAAAGACGACGATCAGCTGCCTGATGACAAAGACGAGGCCGAGCAGGAGACACAACCTCTCCGCATGGGCGCGTTCGTCAGGGAACATTGGATACTCGCCGGCGGCGCCGCCGTTGGGCTCGTTGTGGGGCTCATAGCAGGCACGATGTGGTGGCTCAACGCACGCCACTATGAATGGACGGATGACGCTTTCATCGATGCGCGGCAGTTCGCCATCAGCTCGAAAGTGCCGGGTTACGTCAGCGATGTGAAGGTCACAGATAACCAGAGAGTTTCGGCTGGCGATCTTCTCGTGCAAATCGACGACAGAGACTATCGCGCCGCTCTCAATCAGGCCGATGCGCAACTCGCCGAAGCTAAGGCAGCCGTCGTCAACGACGACGCGCAAATCGCGTCTCAACAGGCTCAGGTCGCGGCGGCCCAGGAACAGAAACGGGAATCGGAAGCGGCGCTGGTATTCGCGAAGCAGGAGAACGAGCGCGCGCAGAAGCTCGTGAAAACGGCCGTTGGAACCGTGCAGCGCGCGGAGCAAACGCAGTCTCAGCTCCTGCAAGCGCAGGCAACGGACTCTCGGGCGAAAGCCAGCGTCGAAGCAGCTAAAAGGCAGGTCACCGCCTTCGAGGCGCAGAAAGCCAGCGCGCTCGCGAGCGTCAAGGCCGCGGAAGCCAACTGCGCGCTGGCGGCGCTAAATCTTTCGTACACGTCGATCACGGCGGCGCAGTCCGGCCGCGTCGTGCAATTGTCGGCGGCGAAAGGAGAGTACGCGCAGGCCGGTGAAAATCTCATGATGTTCGTTCCGAGTCACATCTGGGTGACGGCGAACTTCAAGGAAACGCAAATCACGGACATGCGGCCAGGTCAGCCGGTCTCGATTGAAGTCGATGCCTATCCCGATCGCGAGCTCAAGGGCCATGTCGACAGCCTGCAATCCGGCTCCGGTACGGCTTTCAGTCTGCTGCCCGCGGAAAATGCGACGGGGAACTTCGTCAAGGTCGTTCAGCGTATCCCAGTGAAGATTGAGATCGACGATCCGCCGGCGGATCTTACACTCGGGCCAGGAATGTCCGTCGTTCCGGAAGTCAAAGTACGATGACGGCGCAGGCCAAGCGATCGGGATCACCCAAGATCAATCCCTGGATCGTCGCGTTTATCGTTTCGATCGCGACATTCATGGAAGTGCTGGATATCAGTATCGCGAACGTCGCGCTGCGCCACATAGCGGGAAGCATGGGGGCTTCTTACGATCAGGCGACGTGGATCCTGACCAGCTATCTCATCGCAAACGCTGTCATCTTGCCGGCCAGCGCGTGGCTCGCGCAGCTCCTCGGACGCAAGAAATTCTACATGGCTTGCGTTGCGTTGTTCACGATCAGCTCATTGCTCTGCGGGTTGTCGTGGAGTCTGGGGTCGCTGATCTTCTTCCGAGTGCTGCAAGGGCTTGGCGGCGGCGGACTTGCACCCAGCGAGCAGGCGATCCTTGCCGATGCCTTTCCGCCGGAGAAACGCGGCAGTGCGTTTGCGGTCTATGGGGTCGCCGTCGTCGTTGCGCCGACGATCGGGCCGACGCTCGGCGGGTTCATCACCGATTATTCGACATGGCATTGGATCTTCTTCATCAATATCCCGATGGGACTTCTCTCGCTGTTTCTCGTCGGGACGCTTATCAACGAGGGAAAGAACGGCGAGGCAAAGAAACGCTCGCCCAGAGCGCCCCTGAACTTCGATTTCATTGGCTTTGCACTTGTCGCGTTATGCCTCGGTGCGCTGGAGGTCGTGCTCGACGAAGGGCAACGCAGTGATTGGTTTCAATCGAACTTCATCATCTTTTTCGCCGCCATATCGGCGGTGGCATTGGTGTCTTTCATCCCATGGGAATTGACGCGGCGTCATCCTCTTGTCGATGTGCGCCTGCTCGGGACGCGCCACTTCGGCATGTGTTTTTTTATGATGCTCGTCACGGGCGGCACGCTCTTCAGCTCCATCCAACTCATGCCGCAACTCGTTCAAAACGAATTCGGTTATGATGCGACGCTCGCCGGATTATCGCTATCGCCGGGCGGCATCATAACGATGATGATGATGCCGATCGCGGGCTTCCTGACGGACAAGATCCAACCCCGATATCTCATTGCCTTGGGTCTGATTATCGTGGGCTCATCGATGTGGACCCTGACGGGTCTCAGTCCAGATCTTTCTTTGTGGTACGCTATCTGGACGCGCATGTTTACGTCAGCAGGCTTGCCGTTTCTGTTCATTCCGATCACCGCGGCGTCCTACGCCGGGCTCAAGGGCGAGCAGACAAATCAGGCGGCGGGGCTCATAAATATCGCGAGGAACCTCGGAGGAAGCATCGGGCTTGCGATGGTGCAGACGTCGCTGCAGCAGCGGCAACAGTTTCATCAAAGCCGGCTCGTCGAGCACGCGATACCCTCGAACATCCATTTCCAGGACGCTATCCGCGCGGCCACGCAAGTGTTCGAGAAAAATCATTATACGGCTGCGGAGGCGGCCCACCGCGCCTACGCGCTCGTGGAGCAGACCATTATCAAGCAAGCCACGCTGCTATCTTACATCGACACGTTCTGGATATTGGCAATGCTTTGTGCGTTTGCTCTGCCGCTGACGCTGGCGGTGCGCTCCATACCTCTCGGGAAGGGCGGGCAGCATCATTGAAGAGCGCGTGCGATCGAAATCAATCGCAGTTACGGTGCGCGTCCGAAGACCTTGCGCAATTCTTTCTTTGCAACATCGAGCGTATGGCGGCGGCTCGACGACAGGTTCTTGCCCGCACGATTGATGTAGAACGTCAGCATCGACATGGCCGACTGGAATGGCGTGCCTTTGCGCCGCCGGCTGTGTTCCGCCGAGCGCTTCAGCGACTTCGCAATATCGGATGCATTTCTCTTCTTGAAGACGTTCGATTCCAGATCCAGCGCGTCGCTCTCGCGCGTGACATTCGCCGACCAACGCTTGCCTCCGCTCTTGCCGCCTTTATGATCCTTTCGCGGCTTGGCTTCGGTTCGTTTTTTTCTCGTATTGGATGAGGGCAATTTACTATTTCCTAGCGATCGTTTTGCACTCGGATGAGCGGCTAACACTTGGAATACAGTCGTTGATTTGCTAAAGTTCCATAGCGGGACGCCTCCGTGGAACCTAGCGAGCTGAGCACAGTTCAATTGTGCAGAGCCGCCTAAGTGCCGGTGGAAAAAGATGAAGTTCGCGCTGCAAGCTCTGATCAACGGCTGCATCCAGCATGGATCGCTGACCCTTGAACTTCCCGATGGTGACCGCCTCACGGCGGGTGACGGTTCCGGTCCGCCGATCACGATCCGGCTCACGGACAAACGCGCAATTCGAGAACTCATCCTGAACCCGGAAATGGCATTCGGGGAACTTTATACCGACGGCCGGATGCTCGTTTCGGGAGGTTCGATCTACGACGTTCTCGATCTCATCGGGCACAATCTGAAAGACCTCGTGCCACCGCAGATGGGCCGTGTTCGTCACGCCTTGCGGGCGATCTTTGATCATTGGACGCGACGAAATTCCAAAAAGCTCGCGAAGCAAAACGTCCATCATCACTACGACATCGACGATCGCATTTATTCGCTCTTCCTCGATGCCGACCGCCAGTACTCGTGCGCGTACTTCGACTCCGAGAACCAGAATAAGAATCTCGAGGAAGCACAGCTTGCGAAGAAGCGCCATATCGCCGCAAAGCTGCTCGTCCCCTCGGGCGCATCGGTGCTCGACATCGGCAGCGGATGGGGGGGATTAGCTCTCTATCTCGCAGATTTGTTCGACGCGGACGTTACGGGCCTGACGCTGTCGACGGAGCAGCTCAAGGTGGCGGAGCGGCGCGCCAAAGATAAGAAGCTCGACTCGCGCGTGCATTTTCTCTTGAAAGATTATCGCGCCCTCGAAAAGACATTCGATCGCATTGTCTCGGTCGGGATGTTCGAGCATGTCGGCCTCAAGTGCTATGACACATTCTTCGACGTCGTTCAGAGAAGTCTCAAAGACGATGGCGTCGCGGTGATTCATTCAATCGGCAGATTGGATGGCAAAAGCCCGATGAATCCGTGGTTCGCGAAATACATATTCCCAGGGAGCTACGTGCCATCGCTCGCCGAGGTTCTTCCGTCCATCGAGAAGTCCAAGCTTATCGTCACGGATATTGAGATCCTGCGTCTCCACTACGCCGACACGCTGGCCGCGTGGCGGAGCCGTTTCCTTGCCCGGCGCGCTGATGCCGCGGCGGCGCTCGGCGAACGCTTCTGCCGGATGTGGGAATTCTATCTTGCCTCAGCGGAGGCCGGGTTCCGTTACGGCGGCTTGATGGTGTTTCAAGTTCAGCTCGCCAAGAAGCTCGATACGGTCCCGCGCACGAGAACGTATATCGAGCAGGAAGAAGCCCGGCTTCGTCAGTTGGAGCAGGCGGCGTCGGCGCATCCAATGGCGGCCGAATAACAGCGAAACGTGCTCTCTAATCGCACTTCGCCTGCAGGCACGCGTTTGCCGGACATTGAAAGAACCCGCCTAGGCATGTGATCCCGACGCAAGCGCGTGAGAGCCTTCGCGAGCGGCCGTCATGGATTATTTACTCGGTTCGCTCTGCGACGAAACCTAGCGCTCGCGCGTTCGAAGAGATTGAACAAGGAGTGCGATCATGGGCCGGATTTGGCAAAACCAGGGATTTCGAATCCATCTGATCATCTACGCGGTCGTTAATGTACTACTGATCATCGTCAATCTCGCGACGAGTCCGGACAAGCTTTGGTTCTATTGGCCGTTAATCGGATGGGGCATCGGCATTGCCGCCCATGGTTTCGGTGTTTATCGCCACGCCTCGCAAATGCGTGCACGAGGCGGTGCCATTCGCAGTGGGGATCGTTGATGCCATCGACGGCAAGCTTTGCGCCGTTGCCGCGGAAATTATTGCTGAGACCGCGGAGCCCTCACGTTGGGTTCACGTGGTCTTTGACGTGTCTTGCCAACCTTTGCGAGATCGTAAGCACGCGCTGTGATGTCGTTGAGCGATTTTTCCACGTCGAGCCGAGCATTTTCGAGTTCCGCTTCGGTCGCCTCGGTTGGGACGAAAATCGGATCACCCGCAACGACTGCGAGCGTCGAAAAAGGCAGGTTGATCGTCATCTTGCTCCAGGTGTCGAGCGTGATGTATCGGGACGTGGCAGCTGCGACGGGAATGATTGGTCTTCCGGAAAGGCGCGCCAGCGCGACGATACCATCGCCGGCAATGCGCGGTTTCGATGAGGGAACGTCGGCGGTCATTGCGACTATGGTCCCATTCTCGAGTGCATGTTGGGCAGCCCTGAATGCATAAGTTCCGCCGCGATTTTTTTTTCGCCGACCGGCGCCGGCTCCGCGAATGGCGGAAATGCCGAAGTGCCCTAAGACACGCGCCATGACCTCGGCATCGCCATGGCGGGCAACCATGGCAGAGACGTTGAACTCTCGGGTGTTGAGGTCGGAGAGCATCATGAACTGGCCGTGCCACATTGCCATGATGAATGGCACCTGCGCGCGCAGTTGATCAATCAGGTCGGGCGGTTCATGGATGGTCCGGGACGTCGCTCTCACCGTCCGGATGAGCGCGGCCAGGAAACCCGCCGTAGCGTTCGTGAGCAGTTGCCCTTTTTGGAAGTAGCGTTGCATTGTCGACGGGGAAAAGATCCAGCTAAGCCAAAGGCCGCGGATCATAATCGGCGGCCTGGTAGTAAACAACTGTCTTGCGCAAAGGCGCTGTCCGCGCCCCGCCCAAAGGCGGATTGCTATGCGGACTGTGTCAAAGCGTGAAGTCTAAAGTTGGGCTGACGCGCTTACCTTCCATTATCCGGACTTAAACTGGGCATTTTGCTCAATGGTGCTTTCGCCCGCTCGGTTTCGCATGCCTTCATCACACGTCGCTTCATTGCGCATTGCTTCGTGGAACAACGGTAAAGCCATGATGCGCTGACCTTCTTCGTCGGCCATCATCCACATCGTCTGCTTCTTCTCAAGTATGTATCGAGGAGCCGCTTCGGCATCGTACTCGACGATATGGCGGGTGTTTTCCACAAGATCGGCGAGTTTGATGAGTTTGGCTTCCCATGGCGCCCGGGAAAGCCGCCAAGCGGACATCAATTTTCGCACCTTCCCGTCGCCGCGATCGTCGTCGGTTAGCCAGTAGACGAGCTTCGCGACCTCTGTTCCGAAAAGATCGATGATTTCCCGAACGCTGGTGTCGGTTTTTTCCACAGTATCGTGGAGGTAGGCCGCCGCGAGAACCACGGGTTCGGTTATGTCGTGCCGCTCGAGTATGGCGACAACGGCGTCGAGGTGCGTGGTGTAGAGCGCCCCGTCGTATTTCCGCCTTTGCTGACCGTGCTTACGGGCGGAAAAGGTCTTTGCTTTTTGAACCAACATCGTCATTGGCTCTAGCTCTGGAAATCCGAATTGCGTTTCGTCTGCTCCGTCAGCACCTGCTTCGCGTCAGGGTCGCGAGCCTCCATTTATTGCGCAGGATATGTCGGCTGTGAGGCGATTTGCAGCGGCTGAACGGAGCAGATACTTCAGTTGAGCACGCCGCAGTCCGCTACGTAAGAAAAAAGGCAAGCAGTATCAGGATGGCGAGTATGTGCCCGGCAAAAAGCATCATCCCCTTCACAAATCCGCGATAGGTCCGCAGGTGCTCGATGAATTCGGCGTTGCTCATGTGTTCGCCGAACTGATCGCCTGCCCGCGGCGTTTGAGATGGCCGATCAAAGAAGCCTTGGTCGTGGACAGCTGGATACGCCATGATCTCTCCTTTGCTCCCCCCTCGTCAAAACAACCTCTGTGAGCAATGCTTGTTCCCGGGTTGCTGGCTGGAGAGCCGCGTCGGATCGATTCGGCTGAGCAAGGGGCCTTTCCGCTTGCAGGTGTTCAATCGTTGCGTAGCGCTCACGCGCACGACAGACGAAAATAGACCAAAGAATAGCTTCCACTCAGGCTGAGGTCATTTGACCTCATGTGGGACGCCCTGTTCACCTTGGCCCAATCGGCGTAAGACAACGAAATCGTAGGTGAGGAATCCTACAAAAAATTCATATCTGAGAGGCCACTAGCTAATGGGCATACTCGCCGCCGCTTCCGAATTGCTGGAACTCAGCACGAAGCTGCACAAGCTCATTCCGCCCCGCACGGGCGAAGTCGACCGGACGATGGAGCTTCGGGAAGAGCGGTTTCGACGCCTTCTCCGTTTCGCCCGAGAGAATTCGCCGTTTTACAAGGAGAGGCTGCGAGGTATCGACGTCGATACCTGCGCACTGGCGGATCTGCCGACGCTGAACAAGCCGCAGATGATGGCCAATCTCGACGATATCTTCACCGATCGCACGCTTCGTCGCTCCGACATCGAAGCCTTCATTGCCGATCACGCCAACATCGGTGTCTACTTCAAAGGCAAGTATGCGCTTTGCCATACGTCCGGCAGCCAAGGCCAGCCGGCGCTCGTCGTGCAGGACAAGCACGCCATCATCACGAGCTTCGCCGCACAATTTGCCCGCGGAAACAGAGTGCGTCGAAAATTTCTTCCGCACATCGGGCGGCTCGTCAATCCGGCGCGCATGGTGATCATTACCCAGCGGCCGGGCTTCTATCCGAGCAGCACGTTCTTCAACTATTTTCCGCGCGTCGCGCGGCCATATCTCAAGCTGCAGCGCATGTCGGTGTTCGATCCTATCGAAGAGATCGTCCAGCGGCTGAATGATTTTCAACCGACGTTCATCACCGGCTATACCAGCTCACTCGAATATCTGGCTCGCGAGCAGGAAGCCGGGCGGCTCAAGCTTCGCGAAGGCGGCAAGCTCGAGCAGATGAACAGCATGAGCGAGCCGCTTCCGCCAGCGGTGGCCGAGCGTATCGAGAACGCATTCGGTGTGCACGTTACCAACAGCTACAGCATGGCCGAATGCATGGCGTTGAGCTGCGGGTGTCCTGTTTGCCGCGGCAGTCACTTGAATAGTGATCTGGCGATCCTGGAGGTCGTCGATGCAAACAACAATCCGGTGCCGAACGGCACGCCGGGGAGCAAAGTGCTGCTCACCAATCTCTACAACTTCGTGCAACCGATCATTCGTTACGAGATTGACGACATGGTCACGATCAGTCCGCGGCCTTGCACGTGTGGCAACGTGCTGCCGTTGATCGAGTCTGTTGGCGGACGGGCCAAAGATCAGCTTTGGGTCGAGATCAACGGACGGAGCCGCGATCTGCCCATCTATGTGTTCCTGGCCGCACTCGATAACGAAACCGATCTCGCCGAACATCAAATTCTGCAGACCGGCGTCAATACGTTCGTGCTGCGCGCTGCGGCCCAATCCGGAAAGCAGCTTTCTCCCGAGCGCTTGCACAACTACATCAAGCAATCGCTCGCGAGCGAAGGTCTTGACGGTGTCATCAACCTTGAAATCGAGTTGGTGGACCGTATCTTGCCTGACAAAGCGGGGAAGGTCAGCCGTGCGAGAAATTTGATCGGTCCGCCGCCGTCGGATGAGCCTTCCGAGAACTCGAAAGCATCCTCCCGCGTTGTCGCTTGATTTAGGATAGCGGGAACGCGGCCGCGTCTCAGTGCGTTTCTTTCAAGCGCAATGAGATAGAGGATGCGTACGATGAGGATGTTCGCAGCCGCGTTGGCCGTGGCGATGCTCGGCATGGTTGTTTCCGTGCAGGCCGATACCAATGCCGGGCCGTCGACGCCCCAGGTTCCGACGTCACCCAGTACGCCGACGTCGCCAACTCCGGATGCAAATTCTGAGAACTCGGGCAGTACTGTGCCCAAATCGAAGGCTCCGGCGAACGTGACGCCAATCCCCCCGGGCGCCGCTTCGGGCGATAGCTCGGGGACGACGGGAATATCCGGTCCATATAATCCGACGCCCCCGGCTTCGAACTCCGGCTCCGCCGTTCAATAGGGGCGGAGCCGCTGTGGGTGTGAAACTCGGCTGAGGCTTTATTTATTTTCGGAAGCGACAGAATCGACCGCTTCGAGTGCGCGCGCCGAATAGACGAGGGCTGCGCCTGCGTTCATTGCGATCGCGACGCCGAGAGCTTCGGCAACTTCTTCTTTCGTCGCTCCGTTTTGAACAGCCTTCTGAGAGTGGACGGAGATGCATCCGTCGCAACGCGTCGTCACGGCAACGGCGAGCGAGATCAGCTGACGCGTCTTCTCGTCGAGATGGCCTGTCTTGGCTCCAGCGCCGCTCGCGGTCATGTAACCGGCGACGGAGTCAGGTGAGAGTTTGCCAAGCTCTCCGATGCGCCCCATCAGCGTATTACGATATGCGTTCCAGTCCATCATCGACATTGCAGAATCCTTTCAGCTTTTCAGAGCGCCATATGCTCACAGCGCCCAGGGCGCGGTTTTTTTACGGCGCCAACCTTCTAGTTGGTAGGCGCGAGAGTCAAATGATTATTTTGTTAGGCCGTCCACGGCTTGCTTGAATGCGGGCTTGATCACGGTCGGATCTTTCAGGGCCCAGGCGACGACGCTTGCTCCTTGAAGCGTGCTCAGGAGGAGCAGTGCAGATTTGTGAGCCGTAGAACTAAGCCGTATTTCGTGCTTCGCGACGCCTTCGCGCAAAATCTTCTCAAGCCAGCCGGTATGAATTTCGAAAAAAGCCTTTACGCGCTGTTGCATCGATGCCGGGAGATAGGCGACGTCCGCGGCCAGCGCGCCGCATAGCGGCATCAATCCGTCGCCAAGGCTTTGCGCGAATAAGGCGCCGTACGACAGGAGCTTCGTCTTGGTATCGACGCGCTTCTCCGCCATCGCCTCAAGTTCAATGACAAATCGTTCAAGGTAAGAATCGATGAGCGCCGTGCCGAGCATTTCCTTGGTTGGGAAGTGATGATGGATGCTGGCTTTTCGAATGCCGATGCGATCGGACAGGTCGGCGTAACTGAACGCAGCGTAACCCTTCGTTCTGACGAGAACCTCGGCCTCCGCTAAGAGAGCAGATCTTGTATCCATCTGTGGCACGCTGCTTACGTACCTACCAATTGGTAGGCCGTCAATAGCGAATGGATATAACGAGCCCGAGGTCTCCGGGGGAAGACGGGCCTGTCCAAGTGCCCGTTTGCCTGCGAGAGCTTCTTCGGTGATAGACGCCGAAACTGAGAAGGTCCGATTGGCGACGGATGGTCTGAGCCAGCGGACTATGCGTCGTCAGAGATCCGACGTAAGGCCGCGCAAGATGATTTGCGCTGTCGTCAGGTTCTTCGGCGGGCGCTTGCCTGACCGGAAACGCCGGTGAGCAAGTTGATGTCGTGTCCTGGCCGGCCTCTTCGTGATATGAATTGCGCGATGAGGTCTCACCAGAATGATGTGCGTTGAAGGGTGGGTGGGGGCAAGCGGGGGTTTGGGCGACTCTGCTTCGTCGAGATTATGAGCCAGTTCGGCAAGGGATATCCGCGGAGCCTTATCCGGCACTATGGAAGTGTACGAAACGGGTTGCCAGAATTTGGCTCGTTCTTGTGCCTCCAAGCCAATCATCACGCGAGATATGTGGACTGTTTCTTTTCTCTCCGTTGCGAGTAACGCGACGTGACGTGCAAAGCGATCGCCGATGCTCAAAACGGAGGCCGAGGCGGAGGCGATCAGCACGAAATAGAGGGCGAGGCCGCTGGCTCGGTCGAACATCCCGAAAACTCCTTACCCGCCGGTTGAGTTCTTCGATGCCCCCAGTCCTCTGTTAAATCGCTTGCGCCGATGTGCGACCGTCATCGATCTCCAGAGTAAACAAACTTGGCCGATGTCCGCGGCAACTTTCAGTAAATTATGGATTTTTTTGCGTCTGGCGTGTCCAAGGCAGGCGGCGCAATGCTCGTAGATCTGTGCGAAGTCGCGCTGCTGAACTCGTTATCCATGGCGGTTCGAGCGGAAGAAGAACGCTGGAGCGGGCGAAGGGAATCGAACCCTCGTATGCAGCTTGGGAAGCTGCCGTTCTACCATTGAACTACGCCCGCGAAACGCTTGGAGAAGCGGCTTTTGCCACGTTTTGAGTCTTCGCGCAAACGGGACTATGACCGCGTCCGGCCCTCGAAACGTCATTGAATTTTGTCAATTCGGCCAAGCGGCCGCAACGGGTTTTTCGGGATCTGTGCGTTCAGATTATCGCCAGACGGGCCGTTCGTGTTATACGTGCGCATAAGGGGAACTGTGCGCCTATTGGCTTAGCCACGGCGTTCGGAGGGAAAGTCCATGAAATTATCAGTAAGCGTCGCCGGGCTGGCGATGATCATGGCATCGGGCTTTATGTCGGTGCAGTTGGCGGCCGACGAAGCCAATCCACATCCAGCGGCTAAGAGCGCAGTACAAGCGAACTCCTTGTCGCCGGCCGCGTTGAGTAGCGACCCGCTCGTTCAGCGATCGCAAGCCGACGATCTTTCGGCCCGGGTGGATGAGGTCGAGGCAACGAGAGCCGCCCTGGATCAGAAGTCCAAGTCACCAATCAGCTTGAGCATAAGCGGTTGGGTCACTCAACAGGCGACATATACACGTCATTAACTGCTGCCGGGCTCGTGTGACGAACTCCGGCAGATGGTGACACTCTGATGGCGGGGTAGACTGCTATTTCCGGCTCGCCAAGAGATCGCGGATTTCCTTCAAGTATATCTCGGTCGGTGTCGGCGGCGGCGGAGCGGCTGCGGCCGCAGGCTTTTTCATGTGATTGATCGCCTTGACGAGCAGGAAAATCGCAAAGGCCGTAATGAGGAACTTGATCAGAGCGTTGAGAAATATGCCGTACTTGATTAGAACCGGGTTGGTCGGCGTCGGGATTGCGACGGCGAGATTGGAGAAATCGATACCCGCGAGCAGATAACCGATCGGCGGCATGATGATATTGTCGACAAGCGTTGAGACGATCGGGGCGAATGCGGCGCCCATGATCACGCCTATGGCGAGATCAACGACGTTGCCGCGCATCGCAAATTCCTTGAATTCATCTACTATTTTCATCTCGAGTCGTCCTTTCCGGCGTATTTCGGCTGATCCTGTTTCGTATAGGCACCGTAGTCGCTGGTGAGACAGCTGTTCGAGCGTATTGAGCTGCGACGCAAACTTCTCCATCTCTTTGCTCGAATCGCGCCTCAATTTTACGGAATCAAATTATTGCGGGCAACGGACCGCGCTGCGCGCGGCTGGATGGTCATTGGACAAAGGGCCAAGCCGCCGGGCATAGTGGCGAGGCAAATCCGTTGCTGGGGCCGATCGAGGGATCAGGGAATGATCGAACGCAAAGAGCGCAAGCCTTATTGGCGTCATACTAAATGGCAGGTGCTCGCCAGTCTCATCCCGTTCCTTGCCATTGTCATTGTTCTGCCGCTCTATGCGCAGCAGTTGAATGCCAATCGCTTTCTGGGCTTTCCACTCGGTTATTTCCTTGCCGCGCATGGTTTCTTCGCGATCGCCGTGGTGACGGTGGCGAGCTACGTCAATCGTCAAAATGCCATTGATCACTGGCACGGGGCGCACGAGGATACGTGAGGACGTAGGATGACGTTTGGTGCTCGCGCGAGGGTCGTCAATCCGCGCCTTGGTACGTATTTCAGCATTTTTGCAGCGCTTTTCACGGCGCTTTTCCTGCTCGTTCTGATCTTCGAGCAGCTGAATCTCAATGAATCGCTTTTGCGCCTGGCGTTCTTTGCCGGGCCCATTCTGATTTACGCGGGAATCGGCTTGTCCGTTGGATCCAACGATACGCTCAACTATTTCGCAGCGGGACGACGGGTTCCAGCTGCTTATACAGGTCTACTGCTGGCGGCCTCGGCTATGGGCGCTACGTTCCTCGTGGCCGGCACGGGGGTGTTTTTCTTTGCGGGATTCGACGCTCTCGTCCTGCTGATCGGTACGCTTACCGGCCTTGTCGTGATGGCGATAACGCTTGCGCCGTTCTATCGGAAATTTGGGGCGTTCACGGTGCCAAGCTATCTCGGCCGCCGTTTCGACAGCCGGCCTCTCAGGATCGTGTCGGCCGCCGTGGTCGCTGTTCCGATGCTGCTCGTTCTTTCCGCGGAGCTCCGCATGGGAGCTGAAATCGGCGGTCGTCTGGTCGCTATCAATCCCAGCTTTATCGTGTGCGTGCTTGCATTGAGCGTTGCGATCATTACCGGGCCGGGCGGCAAGCGCTCGTTCACGTGGGCGGGAGTTGCGCAGTCGATCGCGTTGTTCCTCGCACTGCTTGGTGTTGCAACGGTTGTGAGCGTCATCATCACCAACTTGCCTATTCCGCAACTTGCAAACGGGCCTATCGCACGCGGGTTGGTTCGCAACGAAGTGAACGAGGGGCTGCAGCTTATCAATGTCTGGCCGTTGGCGTTCGATCTGCCCGGCGACGGATTCGCGGCACTGACCAAACCCTACATGCAACCATTCGGCGACGTTGGAGTCCTCAGCTTCGGCTTGGCGATATTGAGCATCGCCGCGGGCATCAGTACGGCGCCTTGGTTGCTGCCGCGGGTAGCCGCGACGCCGAGCGTGTACGAAGCGCGTAAGGCGCTGGGATGGGCAACTGTGTTTTCCGGCCTCGTCTTGTTGACGGTATCATCCGTTGGGATCTTCATGCGCGATTTCGTGCTCGACGCGGTGATGAGCGAGCGTCTCGGCCCGCTGCCAAAATGGCTTTTTGAAGCGGCGGCGGCGCACCTCGTCAGCTTCGATCAGAATGCCGCGCGACTGGCCTTCAACGGGCTTCACTTCGATCGCGACGGTGTATTGTTCGCATTGCCCATCGCAACGGGCTTGCCGCAGGCCTTCGTCTACCTGCTTCTCGCCGGTGCTCTTGCTGGAGCGCTTGTTACCGCCGGCGCGACGACCGTGTCACTGTCTGCGGTTCTGGGAGAGGACGTTGTTCAGGGCATGTCGTGGGAGCCGGTTCGTCCGGACGTTCGTGTATGGATCAGCCGTGGGTTCGCCGGCGTCGTCGCGGTCTGCGGAGCGGCGTTGACGATCATCGCGCCGACGGACCCGCTGCGCCTTGTATTTTGGGCGCTATCTCTCACAGGGGCCAGCCTCTTTCCTGTCATGATCTTGTCCGTCTGGTGGAAGAGACTGACGGCGACAGGTGCCATTGCAGGCGTGATTTCGGGCTTCGTAACTGCTGCCGTCGCTATTCTCATGAGCGAAATCGGAGCGATCTCCACTCCGAGCCCAATTGCGGGCACTCTCGCACTGCCGGTCTCGCTAGCATTGGCGATCGGGGTCAGCTTGCTGCGGCAGGAAATGACACGTCATACGCTCGAGATCGTTCGCGACATTCGGGTTCCGGGCGGCGAGATCATATATGACCGGGAGATGCAGCGCTTGCAGCTTCGCAAGCACGCGCGCACTTGACGGTCCTGCATATCCGCATGATGCTGCCAATGGTCTGGGCGCGGCGAAGCTCTCGCAAACTTGCGCGCGATGCGACCGAGGAGGCGCAATAAGCAAGTCGCGCCGGTGTGACTGCCGATTGCCCGTGCGAGAGCGCAAATCGAAAGCGGAAGTCAATGACCGTCAGAGACCGCCTAGATCTCTACCCCCCGATCGCTCCATACTGCGAGCATCGACTGCCGGTCAGCGGCGGCCATAGTCTTTATGTTGAGGAATGCGGAAATCCGAACGGCCAGCCGGTACTCATTGTGCACGGGGGCCCCGGTGGCGGCTGCAATCCAACGATGCGGCGGTTTCATAATCCGGATCTCTATCGGATCGTTCTTTTCGATCAGCGAGGGTGCGGGCGCTCCACGCCTTATGCGTCGCTTGAAAACAATACTACGCAGGATCTTATTGAGGACATCGAACGCATTCGTAGCGAACTCGACGTCGATCGTTGGCAGCTATTCGGCGGTTCTTGGGGTTCGACGCTTTCCCTTGCCTATGCCGAGGCGCATCCCGAGCGCGTCACCGCGCTGATCCTGCGCGGCATCTTCCTGGTCACGAAGGCAGAACTCAACTGGTTCTATCAGGACGGGTGCAGTTGGATTTACCCGGAAGCTTTTGCGGAATTTCAGCGGATCATTCCTGTTGACGAACGCGGCGACATGATCGCCGCGTATTACCGGCGGCTGACGTCAGGTGATTGCGAAATACAGGTCGCGGCGGCGCGGGCCTGGAGCACTTGGGAAGGCACGACCCTGTCGTTGATTCAGGAGCCTGAACGTGTCTCGCGCTTTGGCGCCGGCACTTACGCGCTCGCGTTCGCCCGTATCGAAAGCCATTATTTCGTCAATCGCGGTTTCTTCGACCGGGATGGCGAGCTGCTGCTCAATGCCGAACGTCTCCGAGGCATTCCCGGCGTTATCGTTCATGGCCGCTACGATGTCGTGACGCCCGTCAGAAACGCCATTCGGCTGCACCAAGCGTGGCCGGATGCCGACCTTCGTATTGTCACGGATGCCGGTCACGCGATGACCGAGGCTGGCACCGTCCATGAACTTATACGGGCGACGCGCAATTATTCGGCGTATCGATCCTAATCGAGGTTAGAGCGTTCCCTTGGGCGGAGCTGGCGGCTGCGCTGGATTGTCCGGGGGCTGGGCACTTCCCGCCGGCGGCGATGGCTTATCGAGATCTTTCATGTGATCGCGGATCTTTTTGTAAACGCGTTGCAAATGATCGAGCGCCTGGTCGACTTGTTCGTCGGTGGGCAGATCCACCTTGCCGCCTGACGCGCCTTCCGGGGGCGGTGACTTTGCCGTTTCAAGCGCCTCTTCGAGCTCCTTGACGCGATCCTTGAGTTTTCTGTTTTCCTGCTCGAGCCGGGACAGTTCGTCGGGCGCCGCGCGGGTCGTCTGATCCTGAACAGGCGTGCATGCCCAGGTGTTGCCGGTATGGGAACACATGGCGACGGCGCCGGTCTTTTTATCGAGCCGTAAAAAACCGCCATCGGCCTGTGACATCGTAAATCGGTCGTTTGAGTTCTGGACCGTTTCCGCGATGGCGCTGCCCGTCAAAATGAGCGTGATGATCAGTGCTGCTCCGTATCGGAGTCTTGGGTTCATTCGGGGTTCTCCTCGCGGCTCTCGCAGAGATGATGCAACCAAGCGATAGCGCACGAGTGTGGCAGATCTAGATGACCC
>Ga0182749_1001396_pt1 | contig 19111 bp, 16 predicted proteins | sample eDN3rd37CKraftMG_FD_128875 | JGI IMG/M metagenome (GOLD analysis project Ga0182749, IMG submission 128875) | Enriched Miracle-Growth compost microbial communities from Emeryville, California, USA - eDNA 3rd pass 37_C Kraft MG (version 2) (version 2) ...
AGGAGCGAGCGGACCTCGTCGCGCGGCATGAAGCGCAGCGGCCGGCCGAAATCGCGCTCCATCCGGTCGCGATAGGCCTGCAGGGCCGCGGCGCCGTCGTATCGGATGGCGGCGATGATGCCGTGCACCGGCGCCGCCTCGGCGACAGCGAGGTCGCGGATGTTGTCGGCGACGATCCGCACGCCCTCCATCGACAGCCGATACAGCGACGCCGCGGTGTCGCGGCCGGCGAGCCTTTCGATGGCGTCGAGGCCGGTGGCGTAGCCGGGAGAGACGAAGCCGCCGTTTCGGCCGGACGCGCCCCAGGCCACACGGCGCCCTTCCAGCAGCACCACCTGCCGGCCGCGCCGCGCCAGCTCCAGCGCCGCGGTGATGCCGGCGAGGCCGCCGCCGACGACGCAGGCATCGGTCCGCAGAGTGCCCGCCAGTCGTGGGAACGGTTCGTCGCTCGCCAGCGTGCGGCTGTAATAGGTGTCGATATAGGCGGCCGGCATGAAGTCTCCGGGGGACGGCTGTCACAGGGCGCGGCCGCCGGGCGGCCACGCCGGCAACGGGTGACCGGACGTCACTTGGCGGTCGAGACCGTCATCTGGCTGTAGTCGCGGCCGTACCACTTCTCGGAGAATTTCGAGATGGTGCCGTCCGCGCGCATCGCGCCGATGATCTCCTTGAGCTTGGCGTCCCATTCGGCGTCGCCCTTGTCGGCGACCACCACCAGCGGCTCGAAGAAGGCGTAGTCGCCCTCCAGCACCTTGACCGGGTAGCCGTTCTTGATGGCGCCGAGCGCCGTCTGCTCCGGCGCGACGATGGCGTCGATGCGGACGCCGTCGCCGAGGCGCAGGTCGTCGAACGGCTCGATCGAGCCGGGATAGGTGCGGACCTCACCCGGCTGGACGTCATAGGTGAAGGGTGGGACGTCGGGCGCGTCGATCTGCAGCCGCCGGTTGATGTAGTCCTCCGAGGTGGTCGCGGTCTCGACCCCGATGACCTTGCCGTTCAGGTCCGACCGCTTGGCCGCCTTCGAATCCTTGTGCACCACGAAGACATAGGGGCTGTAGTAGTAGACCGCCGGGAAATCCAGCACCTGGGCCCGCGCCTTGGTCGGCGTAATCGAGCCCACCGCCACGTCCCACCGCCCCTGCCAGTGGCCGCCGGTCATCACCTGCCATTCCGGCGTGTCGAACTGGACCTCGGCGCCGAGGCGCTTGCCGATCTCCTTCGCCATGTCGATGTCGAAGCCGTCGAGCTCGTTGGCGTCGTTGAGGAACCCCTGCGGCGGCCAGTTCGCGTTGGTGGCGACGTGCAGCACCTTGGTCGACATCACCCGGTCCAGCGTCTGGCCCGCATGGGCCGATCCGGCGAAGGCCAGGGTCGCGACAATGGCGGCGGCCGATAGACTCTTCCCGAACATGTTCCCCCCTTTATGTTGGTTCTATGGTCGCCGAGCATAGACGCAGTGTCTGACGACTGACAAGACGAGCGCCGCGATCGGTGCCGCCGTGGCGGGCAGGCTACTTCCGCGCGAAGCTGAAGGAGAAGGCGCTGCCGCGGTGGTAGTCGTGCGCATAGAGGACCGGGCGGCCGGATGCCGAATAGCAGATCTCCGAGATCAGGAAAGCCGGCCCGAAATCCTGGAGACCGTGCGACTCGGCCACAGCCTGCGGCAGAAAGCCGGCGGAGGCGGTGGCGGCGGAGGCGCGCGGCCGGTGCCCGCAGCGGTCGAGGAGCTCGCACAGCGACCCGTCCCAGTCGAGCGCCGAGAGATCGGCCGGCAGGATCGGCCGCGGCACCAGGTCGACCGAGTAGATGATCGCCGTGCCGCCCTGCAGCCGCAACCGCTCCAGTCTGACAACCGGCGCGCCCTTGGGGATGCCGAGGGCCGTGGCGGTTTCCTGGTCCGCCGCGGTTTCCGACAGGTCCAAGACCTTGTTCTCCGGCGTGTAGCCGAAATGCCGGACCATGTCGGTCACGCTCTCGAAGCAGGTGATCGGGCGCTTCACCCGGACGGCCGCGGCGGCGGAGACGAAGCGCCCTCTGCCGTGGACGACCGTGATCGTCCCCTCCTGCTCCAGCAGCTTCAAGGCTTCGCGCAGCGCCGGCCGGGAGATCCGGAAGCGCTCGGTCAGCTCAGCCTCGGTCGGCAGCCGGTCGCCGGGCATCAGGCGCCCACGGTCGATCAGGGCGGTGATCTCGTCCCGGAGACGGACGCTCAGCGCCCGCTCGTCCCGAAGCGCGGTGGCCATGGACGCCTTCCTCGACCGGATGCAGCACGGCGGCCGACCAGCGGCCGTCAGACAACATCCGGGGCGCCGCCTTCGACGTCAAGCCACAGCCGAGAGGCCGTCAGACGGGTTTGTCTGACAACCCGCTGCCGTCAGGTTCCTTTGAAATACGCGACCCGCCCCAGCCGCGTCTGGACATAGATATGCTCGCGGTGGGTGCCGGGCGCGTAGGCGCGGTCGCCCTCCGCCACCGGCACGGCGACGTTGCGCTCGCTCGGATGCTGGGCGACGAAGGCCTCGTCGATATCGCAGCCCAGCCCCGGCGCCTCCGGCACGGCGATCGAGCCCCCCTCCTGCACCGGATGCGGCACCACGGTCCGGGCGCGGCCCGGCCAGTCGTCGTCCAGCCGCTCCAGGATCAGCGCGTTCGGGATCGCCGCCAGCAGATGCAGCGCCGCGTATTCGGCGACCGGGCCGAGCGAGCCGGAATGCGGCGCCATCATGATGTGGTGCGCCTCCGCCATCGCGGCGATCTTCTTCATCTGGGTCAGGCCGCCCGCCCGGCCGGTGTCCGGCTGGATGACGTCGACCAGCTCGCGCTCGATCAGCTCGCGCTCGCCGAAGATCGTCGCCATGCGCTCGCCCGCCGCCAGCGGCACATGGGCGGCGTCGCGGATGCGCTTGTAGCCGTCGATGTTGTCGGGGGCGATCGGGTCCTCCATCCACAGCAGGTCGTAAGGCTCCAGCGCCCGCGCCAGCCGGGCGGCGTCGGCCGGGGTCAGCCAGGGCGGACCGTGCAGGTCGATGGCGATGTCGACCTCGTCGCCCACCGCCTCGCGCAGCGTCGCGACCTTGCGCACCGGGTCGGCGACGCCGCCGCATTTGATCGTCCGGATGCCGCGGTTCTTCACCGCCACCGCCATCTCGGCGGTGTTGGCGTGGGTGTAGATCGGGATCCGCTCGCGCACCCTGCCGCCGAGCAGGTTCCACACCGGCACGCCCAGCGCCTTGCCCTTGATGTCCCACAGCGCGACGTCGATGCCGGTCATCGCCCCGGCGCCGACCGTGCCGAGCATGCCGTGCCCCATCGTCGCGACCTGCATCTTCTGCCACAGCCGCTCTATATGCGTCGGGTCCTCGCCGATCAGCAGGGGCTTCAGGTCCTGCACCGCGGTCTCGATCACCCGCGGCCAGCCGGAGCATTCGCCGATGCCGACGATACCGGCATCCGTATAGACCTTCACGAACAGCCAGTTGCGAAAGCCGCCCAGCTTGCTTTTCGCCATCGCCGCGTCGTCGGAGCGGCCATCCGCCGCCCAGTGCGACGGGTCGGGCCGGCCGGCCTGCATCAGGAAGGTGCGGATGCCGGTGATCTTCATCGGGCCAGGCTCCGCTCTTCGCTGTACCGGATGCGGTTGTGGATGCTGCGGCGGCGCGGATCGGGGCGGGGCACCGCGGAGATCAGCGCCTTGGTGTAGTCATGAGCCGGCGCCTCGCACACCGCCTCGGCCTCGCCGATCTCGACCAGCCGGCCGCGATACATCACGCCGACGCGGTCGCACATGTAGCGGATCACGCCGATGTCGTGGCTGATGAAGATGTAGGCGAGATCCAGCTCGTCCTGCAGCTTCAGCAGCAGGTCCAGCACCTGGAAGCGCAGCGAGACGTCGAGCGCCGAGGTCGCCTCGTCGGCGACGATGACCCGGGGGTTCAGCGCGATGGCCCGGGCGATGCCGATGCGCTGGCGCTGGCCGCCCGAGAAGGCGTGCGGGTAGCGTTCGCGCCAGGCGGGGTCGAGGCCGACCTGCCGCATCAGCCCGGCGACGCGCTCGTCGAGCTCCTTGCCCCTGGCGATGCCGTTGACCAGCAGCGGCTCGCCGATCACCTGGGCCACGGTCATGCGCGGGTTGAGGGATGACACCGGGTCCTGGAAGATCATCCGGATCTCGCGCCGGCAGGCGGCGAGCGTCGGCTTGTCCGCCTTGGCCAGGTCGACCACCGAATTGTCGGCGCGGCGGTAGCGGATGGCGCCGCCGGTCGGGTCGTAGACCCGCAGCAGGCAGCGTCCCATCGTGGTCTTGCCGGAGCCGGATTCGCCGACGATGCCCAGCGTCTCCCCTGCCCGCACCTGCAGCGACACGCCGTCGACGGCCGCGAAGGCGGCGCTGCCGGTGCCGAACTGCATCTTCAGCCCCTCGACCTCGACCACCGGCGGACGGTCGGCCGGCAGCGGCGGCCGCTTCAGCCGGATCTCGGCCTTGTCCTCGAGCTTGAGGACCGAGCCGATCAGCATCCTGGTGTAGGGCTCCTGCGGCGCGTGGAAGATGCGGTCGACCGGCCCCTGCTCCACCACCTTGCCGTGATACATGACCAGCACGTCGTCAGCGATCTCCGCCACCACGCCCATGTCGTGGGTGATGAAGAGGACGGCCATGCCGTATTCGGCCTGCAGCCGCTTGATCAGGTCCAGGATCTCGGCCTGGGTGGTGACATCCAGCGCCGTCGTCGGCTCGTCGGCGATCAGCAGCTGCGGGTTGCAGGCCAGCGCCATGGCGATCATGGCGCGCTGGCGCATGCCGCCGGAGAATTCGAAGGTGTAACGGTCGATCGCCCGCTCCGGCCGGGGGATCTCGACCTGCTTCAGCAGCTCGATCGTCCGCACCCGGGCCGCGGCCTTGCTCATTCCCAGATGCAGCCGCAGCACCTCGATGATCTGGTCGCCGACGGTGTGGATCGGCGACAGCGACGACATCGGCTCCTGGAAGATCATCGCGATCTCGCGGCCGCGCACCCGGCGGATCGCCCGGCTGCGCGGATGCAGCCTGGCGAGATCGACGCTGCTGCCGTCGGCCCGGTTCAGCACCATCTCGCCGGAGACGATGCGGCCGGGCGCGTCGACGATCTGCAGGATCGAACGGGCGGTGACGCTCTTGCCCGAGCCGCTTTCCCCGACGACGCAGAGGGTCTTGCCGCGCTCGACCGCGAAGGACACGCCGTCGACCGCCTTCACCAGCCCGGCGCGGGTCGGGAAATGGGTGACCAGGTCGCGCACGGCCAGGACGGGCTTGGGGCGGCCGGGGAACGGCACGGGGGCGGACGGAGGGTTCGACATCGGGGCCTCCGCCGTCACTTGTTGTAGGGATCGGCCGCGTCGCGCAGGCCGTCGCCGAGCAGGTTGAGCGCCATCACCGCCAGGACGACGAAGGCGCCCGGCGCGAACAGCCAGGGCGCGGTCGCGATCGAGCGGATGTTCTGCGCCTCGCGCAGCAGCACGCCCCAGGAGATGGTCGGCGGCTGCAGCCCGAGGCCGAGGAAGGACAGCGCCGTCTCGGCCAGGATCATGGCCGGGATCGCCAGCGTCACCGAAGCTATGATGTGGCTGAGGAAGCTCGGCATCATGTGGCGGAAGATGATCCGCCCCTCGCCGCAGCCGTCGAGCCGGGCGGCGGTGACGAACTCCTCGGTCCTCAGCGACAGGAAGCGGCCGCGGACGACGCGGGCCAGCTGAGCCCAGCCGGTCAGCGACAGGATCACCGTGATCATGAAGTACTGGGTGATCGCCGGCCAGTCCTGCGGCAGGGCCGCGGCCATGGCCAGCCAGATCGGGATCGTCGGCAGGGCCAGGACGAATTCGATCACCCGCTGGATCACGAAGTCCGGCTTGCCGCCGTAATAGCCGGAGATGCCGCCGAGGATCAGGCCGATGGCGAGCGACAGGAACACGCCGACCAGGCCGACCGACAGCGAGATCTGGGCGCCCTGCATGATCCGGCTCCAGACGCAGCGGCCGAGGCGGTCGGTGCCGAACAGGAACAGCGGCTGCTTCGGGTCGGCCGAGGCGACGAGGTGGATGTTCGTGTTGAACAGTCCCAGCACGGAATACTCATAGCCGCGGCCGAACAGCGAGACCGCGACCTTGCGGGCCGGGTCCTCCTTGTAGACCGCGGCCAGCGTCTCCGGGTCGCGGGTCAGCTTGTGCGGGTGGAAGTACAGGCCAACCTGCAGGCCGCCATCCTCGGCCGGGTCGAACAGGTGGATCCCCTGCGGCGGGTGGAAGGCGGCGCGGGCGTTCTGCTGGCTGGGGTCGTTGACGGCGAAGAAGCCGGGCACCGCCGCGATGACGTAAAGGATGATCACCACCACCAGCGAGGCCATGGCCAGACGGTGACGGCGGAAGGCCCACCAGATCAGCTGCCACTGCGAGGCGACGGCGAGCTGGCCGGCGGGCGCGACGGTCGCGAGGTCGGTCATGAGCCCCCCTATTCGAGGCGGATGCGCGGGTCGACCAGCGCCAGCAGGATGTCGCTGATCAGGGACCCGATCAGCGTCAAGGCGCAGATCAGCAGCACGAAGGCGCCGGCGAGGTACATGTCCTGCGCCATCAGCGACTGCAGCAAGAGCGGCGCAGCCGTCGGCAGGTTCAGCACGATCGCCACCACGATCGAGCCGGAGACCAGGTTCGGCAGCAGCCAGGCGATGGTCGAGATGAACGGGTTCAGCGCCACCCGCACCGGGTATTTCAGCAGCAGCCGGAACTCCGACAGGCCCTTGGCGCGCGCGGTGGTGACATAGGGCTTGTGGATCTCGTCCAGCATGTTCGCCCGCATCACCCGGATCAGGCTGGCGGTGCCGGAGACGGCCAGGATCAGCACCGGGATCCACAGATGCTGCAGCAGGTTCCAGGTCTTGGCGAGGCTCCAGGGCGCCTTCTCGAACTCCGGCGAGAACAGGCCGCTGACATCCTGCCCGAACTCGATGGCGGCGACATACATCAGCACCAGCGCCAGCAGGAACGACGGGATGGCCAGCCCGGCGAAGGTGATGGTGGTGACGATATAGTCGCCGATCGAGTACTTCCGCACCGCGGAGTAGACCCCGATCGGCAGCGCGATCGCCCAGGTCGCGATCAGGGTCGCGAGGGTCAGCACCAGGGTCAGCGCCATCCGCTCCCAGATCAGGTCGCTGACCGGCTGCTGCCATTCGAAGGACAGACCGAAATCGCCGCGGGTGATGATGCCGCCGATCCACTTCGCATACTGCACCAGCATCGGGTCGTTCAGGCCGAAGCGCTCGCGCAGCGCCGCCGCGGCGTTCTGGTCGACGATCTCGTTGGAGCTGGCGAGCGTCGCGACATAGCTGGTCACGAAATCGCCGGGCGGCAGCTGGATCAGGACGAAGGCCAGGAAGCTGACCGCGAAGAGCGCGGGCACCATCCACAGCAGGCGCTTGGCGATGAAGCGGAGCATCCGGGGCTCTCCTCGATGCGGACGCTGAGCGGCGGGAGGAAGACCGGCGGCGCCGGCGTCAGGTCGTGAAGAAGAACTGCTGCGGCATGGCCGGGCCGGGGTTCGGCCAGGTCCACGAATCCGGCTCCTTCTCCGGCGCGTTGATCAGGTTGGTCTTGACCACGCCGAAGGAGTTGACGGCGAGGCAGATGCCGACCGTCTCGAACGCCTCGGCGGTCAGGTCGAACAGCTGCTTCATGATCGCGGCGCGCTTGTCGAGATCGGCGGTGCTGCGCGCCTCGTCGAACAGCTTCATGCGCTGCTTCTGACTCTCCGGCGGCTCCTCGCCCGACTTGCCGTTCGAGACGTACCACTGGGTCCAGGGAATGGCGTAGCGCGACCCCTGCGGGTGCTGGGCGAAGAAGTCGCGCGGGTCGAACATCGGGTCCAGCCCGCCCGGGCCTGGCCACACCTGCGCGTCATGGTCGTTGCTGTCGCCGCGGGTGTAGTAGAGCGCGCGCTCGATGGTGTTGACCTTGATGTCGATGCCGATCGCCGCCCAGTGCCGCTTCACCAGCTCCAGCACGTCGACCAGGTCGGCATAGAGGGTCGGGATCACGTCGACGGCGAAGAAGATCTTGCTGCCGTCGGGGTGCTGGCGGAAGCCGTCGGCGCCCTTCTTGTCGTAGCCGGCCTGGTCCAGCATCGCGCCGGCCTTGTCGGCGTCGAGCTCGGTGAACTGCCGTGCCAGCGTCTCATGATACCAGGGATGGCTCGGCCGCGGCCCGGCTTGGTAGGGCTCCGACTGGCCGAAATAGACCAGCTCGATGATCTCCTGCCGGTCGATGCCGAGGGACAGCGCCTGGCGGACCTCCTTCTTGCCGAAGAAGGCCTTCAGCTTCGGGTCCTTGTGGCAGATGTTCAGGTAGATCTGGCACTGCTGCGCCGCCGACGGCTCCAGCTCGATCAGCCGGTAGCCGCCCTTCTCCTTGTTCTGCGACAGGGTCGGCTTGTTCTGCAGCAGGTTGATGTGCCGCTCCTGGATGTCGAGCTTGCCCGAGATGGCGTCGAGCAGCAGCGATTCGACGTCCTGCGAGATGCCGAAATACAGCTCGTCGATATAGGGCAGCTGGTTGCCCTCGGTATCGACCTGCCAGAAATACGGGTTGCGCTTCATCACCACCCGGGTGGCGCCGCCGACATAGGGCTCGACCACCACCCAGGGGTCGAGCGTCGGCTTCTCCGGATTGGCCCAGCGCTGCGGGATCTCGATGTCGCCGTTCTTGGCCCGGAACAGGTCGGTCCAGTTCTGCAGGTTCGCCTGCTTCACCAGGTCGCCGACCTTGTCGTTGTACTTGGGATGGAACTGGCTGGCGTAGTGCTTGGCGAACAGCGTCGGGTGCTGCCCCAGCGGGGTCGCCAGCGTCTCGAGATAGGTGGCGTAGGGCGCCGCGAAGGAGAATTTCACCGTGACATCGTCGACCTTGGTCACGACCACCGGTTTGCCGGCGATGGTCAGCTGCGACGGGACCGAGCCGTAGAGCTCGGAGTTCTTGGCGCAATCCTCGATCGAGAAGACGACGTCGTCGGCGGTGAAGGGATGGCCGTCCGACCACTTCATGCCGCGGCGCAGGTGGAACACGAACTCGGTGCCGTCGGGGTTGACGTCCCAGCTCTCCGCCACATTGGGCAGGGCCTTGGTGAAGCCGAGGTCCCAGCGCACCAGCCCCTGGTTGCCGACCACGCGCAGGATGCCGTTGTGGTCGGACGAGCCGCGCAGGCCGCGATGCAGCGTGCCGCCATAGGTGCCGACCTTGGTCAGCGGCTGCACCACCAGCGGGTTGGCCGGCAGGCGGTCGGCCAACGGCGGCAGCTTGCCGTCCTTGACCAGCTGCGCGAGGGCGGGCGCCTCGCCCTTGGCCGTCTGGGCGTGGGCGACGCGGATCGCGAGCGGCATGGCCGCCACCCCGGCAAGCCCCTTCAGGACCGTGCGGCGGGCGAACATCTGCGGTGAGGCGCTGAGCTTGTCGTCCATTTTGGACCCTCCCCTGTCTGCGGCTTCGGGCCCGGCTCCGTGAAGCTCGTGCCGACCGGCTGCCTTGCGTTCAGCTCATATTACAAATATTGACAAATCACAACCGGAATGGCCTTGTTCCCGACGTTTTCCGTCGCCCCGCTCTGCTGCAGCGCAAACAATGGGAAGGTCGGCGCGTTCCTGCTGGCCACGGGTGAACTCAGATGCCGGCCAGGTGAGTCACGGTCTTGATCAATCTTGACAAGTTCCCGGCGCTGGGAACACGGGCATGACCGGCACCGACGGCGATGCCGCGATCGGCCTCGGGCCGCGCGACGCCGGGTCGCCGGCCCGGCTGAGCGAGGTCGTCTATGACGGCATCGTGTCGCTGATCGCGCATGGCGACTTTGCCGTGAACAGCCGGCTGCCGTCGGAAACCGAGCTGTCGGCGCGGTTCGGCGCCTCGCGGCCGGTGGTGCGCGAAGCGCTGGGACGGCTGCGGGAGGACGGGCTGATCGTCTCGCGCCAGGGCTCCGGCTCCTACGTCCGGCGGCAGCCGGACCTCGCGGTGCTGCACTTCGCCCAAGTCCGCTCGCTGGCCGATGTCCAGCGCTGCTTCGAGTTCCGCGCCGGGCTCGAATCCGTCGCCGCAGCGCTCGCCGCCGAGCGCTGGCAGGCGGAGGACCTCGCGGAGATCGAAGCGGCGCTCGAAGCCCTGGAAGCCTGTCTCGGCAGCGGCGAGCTGGGGGCCGACGAGGACCGGCGCTTCCACGAGGCGGTCGCGAAGGCGACACGCAACCCATACCACGTCGCCGTCCAGTGCTCGCTGGCCCCGCACATCGCCGTCGGCATGAACATCACCCGCCATCTCAGCCGGATGCGCACGCCGGAGCGGATCCGGGCGGTGCAGGACGAGCATGTCGCGATCGTCGAGGCGATCCGCCGGCGCGATGCCGGCGCCGCGGCCGAAGCCATGCGCCGGCATGTCCTGAATGCCCGGCAGCGGATGTTCGAAGGAGTCTGAACCATGACCCCATCTGCCCCGCCCGGCAGCAGCAGCCCCGCCGGCTCCGACAGCGCTGCGCCCGAGTCCTCCGCCAAGTCGATCGTGCTCACCGGCGGTTCGGGCAATGTCGGGCGCGTCCTGCGCAAGGCGCTGGCCGGCCGGATCGCGGCGGTGCACATCCTGGATCTCGCCGATCCCGGCGCGCTGGCCGGGCATGAGAGCTGGGCGCCGGTCGACATCTGCGATCTCGACGCGCTCACCGCGGCGGTCGAGGGCGCCGACGCCATCGTCCATTTCGCCGGCTATCCGAACGAGCGCGCGGCCGAGGACATCCTGCGGGTCAATGTGCTGGGCACGCACAATGTCTACGAGGCGGCGCGGCGCACCGGCATCGGCCGGGTGGTGCTGGCGTCGAGCAACCACGTCACTGGCTTCTACCCACGCGATGCGCGCGTCGGGGTCGAGGACCAGATGCGGCCGGATGGGCTGTACGGGCTCAGCAAATGCTGGGGCGAGCTCGAGGCCGGCGTGTATTTCGAGAAGGCCGGCATCCGCACCCTGGCGATCCGCATCGGCAATGCCGGCGAACGGCCGCTCGATCCCCGCGGCCTGGCGGTCTGGATCAGCCCGCGCGACCTGGCCCAGCTGGTCCTGATCGGCCTGGAGCATCCCGATATCGATTGCACCGCGGTCTACGGCGCCTCGGCCAACGACGCCGCCTGGTGGGACAACTCGGTCGCGACCGCGCTGGGGTACCGGCCGCAGGACCGCACGATCGACTTCGCCGCGCCGGAGGCGTTCCAGCCGAAGGCGTCGCCCCTGCCGCAGGTGACCGATCACTTCCAGGGCGGCGTCTTCTGTGCGCTGAATCACGACGGCGTCGTCCGCCGCCGCCGGGTCTGGCGGACGAAGTCGTAATCCCCATCCCTCTGCCCCTCTCGCCGGAGACGGTCCATGTCCCTGAGCTTCACCACCATCGCCGACGTGGCCTGCGGGATCGGGGAAAGCCCGGTCTATGACGAGGCGACGAACCGGGTGTTCTTCGTCGATATCCCCGGACGACTCGTCTACGCCGTCGACCTGGCGACGAAGGAACTGCGGTCCTGGCGCTTCGAGAGCGAGGTCGGCTCACTCGGTCTCGCCGTCTCCGGGCGCCTCGTCGTCGCCCTGCGCGATCGAGTCGTCCTGTTCGACCCGCAATCCGAGGCGCGGCAGGAGCTATGCCGGATCGAGGCGGACCGGCCGGAGACCCGGCTCAATGACGGGCGGGTCGGGCCGGACGGCGCCTTCTGGGTCGGCACCATGGACGACCGGCCGCAGCGGCAGCCGATCGCGTCGCTGTACCGCGTCGACCCGTCGGGCCGGGTGGAGCGGAAGGTCGAAGGGCTCACGGTCTCCAATGGCCTCGCCTGGACCGCCGATGGCGAGACCATGTTCCACACCGATTCCCGCGGCCCGTGGATCGACCGCTGGCGCTTCGACCGCCGCACCGGGGCGATCTCGGACCGGACCCGGATCGCCGTGCTGGACGAGGCGACGGGCCGGCCGGACGGCGGCAGCTGCGATGCCGAGGGCTTCTACTGGAGCGCCGGCGTTTCCGCCGGGCGGCTCAACCGCTTCTCCGCCGACGGCCGGCTGGTCGAGTCCTTCGCCGTCCCCGTGCCGTCGCCGACCATGCCCTGCTTCGGCGGCCCGGACTACCGCACGCTGTACCTGACCAGCCTGCGCGGCGCCCACCCGCCGGAGGTGCTCGACCGCGCGGCGCGCTCCGGCAGCCTGCTGGCGGCCGAAGCGCCAGTCGCCGGCTTCCCGGCCTGGCGGTTCCGCGACGCCTGACGACAGCCGGCGCGGCGCTCAGGCCGCTGCGGCGGCGGCCGTGTGCCGGGCCAGCAGGTCGCGCAGCTGCGCCATCTCCTCCGGCTTCAGGTCGGTCAGGGGCGGCCGCACCGGGCCGGCCTGGCGGCCGATCGCGGCCAGGCCGGCCTTGATGATCGACACGGCATAGCCCTTGCCGCGGTTCCGGATCGCCAGCAGCGGATAGTAGAAGTCGCGCAGCAACGCGTCGGTCGTCGCCGTGTCGCCGCCGCGCAGGGCGCGGTAGAAGCGCTGCGCCAGCTGCGGCACGAAGTTGAACACGGCCGAGGAATAGGTGGTGACGCCGGCGGCGAAATAGGGCGCCGCGAAGACCTCGTGCGTCGGCATGCCGCCGATATAGGCCAGGCGGTCGCCTATCCGGCGCGTGATCTCCAGCACCAGGTCGACCTGGCCGTGGCCGTCCTTGAACCCGACAAGGTTCGGGCAGGCATCGCACAGCCGCGCGATGGTGTCGGCCGACAGCACCGAGTTGTCGCGGTTGTAGACGATGACGCCGATGCCGACCGCGTCGCACACTGCCTTCACATGGGCATAGAGCCCTGCCTGCTCCGCCGTCATCAGATAGGGCGGCAGCAGCAGGATGCCGTCGGCCCCCGCGGCCTCTGCGCCGCGCGCGATCTCGACCGCGATGCGGGTGCCGTAGCCGCAGCCGGAGACGATCGGCGTCGCCCCGGCGGCGGATTTGGCGGCGCGCACCACCTCCGGCACCTCGGCGGGGGTCAGCGAGAAGAACTCGCCGGTGCCGCCGGCGGCGAACAGCACCGCGGCGTTGAAGCCGCCGAGCCAGCCGACATGCGCCTCATAGGCGGCGCGGTCGAACTCCAGCCCGGCATCGAAATGGGTCACGGGGAAGGACAGGAGCCCGGCGGACAGGGCTCCCTTCAGCTGCTGCGGATCCATCAGGGCCTCGAAGGGTCGGGTCAGCGGGTCACGGACCCGGGGTAGAGCTGGCCGACCAGCTCGAGCTGGGCGGCGATGTAGCCGTAGCAGAAGGCGAAGGCGACGCCTTCCGGGTCGCGGCCGCTGATCGTCGGCACGTGGTCCGGCATGATCATGTATGGGTAGCCGAGCTCGGCGTAGAGCTTGATCGACCGCCACATGTCCATGTCGCCCTCGTCCGGGAACGTCTCCATGAAGGAGAGCTTGCGGCCGCGGATGTTGCGGAAATGGACGTTGAAGATCTTGCCGCGGCTGCCGAACCAGCGGATCACGTCGTCGATCTCGTTGCGCGGGTCGTCCAGCATCTCGCCGACCGTGCCCTGGCAGAAATTGAGGCCGTGATAGGGGCTCTCGCGCATCTGCACGAACTTCTTCAGCCCCTCGACCGTGCCCAGCACCCGGGTGACGCCGCGATAGCCGGGCGGGGTGTAGGGGTCGTGCGGGTGGCAAGCCAGGCGGATCTTGGCGGCCTCGGCGACCGGGACGACACGCTCGAGGAAATAGTCGATGCGCTCCCAGTTCTCATCCTCGGACAGGGTGCCGATCTTGGTCGGCGGCGCGTCGTGGTCGGCCTTGTCCCAGCGGAAGGAGGCGTTCATCGACCCGCCGCGCCCCGGCTCGTCCGGCGTGCGCGGGATGCCGATGATGTTCAGGTTGTACTTGGCGGCCGGGATCCCGGCCCGGGCCAGGTTCTCGATCAGCCGGCAGATCGAGTCGATCTGGCGGTCGCGGTCCGGCCCGGCGGCCAGGATGTCGGGGCTGTCCGATTCCTCGATCGGGCGCGAGCCGAGCGGCAGCTGCACCATGTCGAGCACGAGGCCGAAGCTCTCCAGCTTCTCGCGGTGCCGCAGCAGCACGTCCAGCGTCCAGTCGTGCGGATTGCCGGGCGGGTTGTCGTTGAGATGCCGCACGCCGAGCTGGGCCAGGACCCTGTAGTCGTCGTCGTCCCGAACCCCGTTTTGCGTCCCGAGATACATGCAGCTCCTCCCGCGGCCCGATTCATCGGCCGAATTGATAAGACATCATACAACTGAAGACAAGGCGGTCCGTCTCGCCCCGGTCAGGACGCGCCGTCGGCCGGCAGCCCGCCCAGGGAGCGATAGCGGCGGCGGCTCTCGGTCAGGTGATGGCGCATGGCCAGCCGGGCGCCTTCGGGATCCTGGCGCTCGATCGCCTCGATGATCCGCTCGTGCTCGGCGATCACCTTGCGCAGATAGCCGGTCGTCGCCTCGGCGGATTCGCCCAGCCGGCTGCGCGGGATGGTGCGCTGCCCGAGATACCTCAGCACGTCGCTGTAGAAGCGGTTGTTGGTGGCGGCGGCGATCGCGAGATGCAGGTCGAAATCGGCATCGACGGCGCTGCCGCCGCTGTCGACCACGGCGCTCATCCGCTCATGCGCCTGCAGGATCTCCGCCTCCTGCCGGGACGATCGGCGCAGCGCCGCCAGGCCTGCCGCCTCGATCTCCACCCCCATGCGGAACTCCAGCAGCTCCAGCACCTCGGACAGCCGGGTGAAGTCGCCGGACAGCAGGCCCGATGCCGGCTCGGCAGCCGGGGTGACGAACACGCCGACGCCCTGTCGCGGCTCGACCAGCCCCCGCGCCCGCAGCTCGGCGATCGCCTCGCGCACCACGGTGCGGCTGACGTTGAATTCGTCGATCAGGCGCTGTTCGGTCGGCAGCTTGGTGCCGACCGGCAGCACGCCGTTGGCGATCCGGTTGCGCAGCGCTTCGGCGACCGCGACGGCCAGCTTCTCGCGGCGGCGCGGCGCCATGGCCTCGACTGCAATTCGGTTCGGCACCGCCCCTCCGAGATCCCCGGCCGTACCTCGCCGGCCCTCACGCCAGTCACACATTTGACTCTTGCGAAGTCAAGATGGCCAATGATAAGTCGTCATACAACAGACATCATATTAAATCGAGGGAGGACCCGCGCCGTGGGAAGATGGGGGAAGGGGCTGCTGGCCCTGGCTGTGGCGCTGGCGCCGGCAGCGGGGGTCGCCGCCAAGACGCCGGCCGACCAGCTCGTGATCGGGGCGTCGCTGGCGCAGGTGCTGTCGCTGGATCCGGGCCAGGCGACCGAGTCGGGGTCCTGGCTCGTCACCTCGAACATCTACGACCGGCTGGTCTCGACCGACCCGAACGACCCGACCAAGCTGGTGCCGGAGCTGGCCGAGCGCTGGGAGATCGACGGCCGCTCGATCGTCTTCCATCTGCGCGACGCCAAATTCGCCTCCGGCAACCCGGTCACGGCGGAGGACGCCGCCTGGTCGCTGCGCCGGATGATGAAGCTGAACCAGGCCGCGGCCTCGCTGTGGAAGCCCTTCGGCTTCGACGAGAAGAACATCGACAGCCTGCTGGAGGTGGTCGACCCGAAGACCTTCCGGCTGAAGCTGCCGGAGGGGACGATCGCGGAGTTCGTGCTGTACGCCCTGTCCGGCAACAACGGCGCCGTGATCGACGAGACCGAGGCGATGAAGCACGAGGCCAGCGGCGATTTCGGCAACACCTGGCTGCGCGCCAACTCGGCCGGGTCGGGGCCGTTCGTGCTGCGCCGCTGGGCGCCGAACGAGCTGATCCTCTTGGAGCGCAACGACGAATTCTGGGGCGGCAAGCCGCCGATGAAGCGGGTGCTGGTGCGGCACATCGCCGAAAGCCAAGTGCAGCGGCTGCTGCTGGAGCGCGGCGACATCGACGTCGCCACCGCCCTTGCCGCTTCTGACATTACCGCGTTCGACGGCAAGCCTGGCTTCGCCGTCCAGCGCGTCCCGACCGGCGGCTTCTACGTGCTGGCGATGAACACCAAGAACCAGTACCTGGCGAACCCCGACGTCCGCCGCGCCATCGCCTGGGGCATCGACTATGCCGGCATGGCGAAGACCATCATGGGACCCTATGGCCGCGTCCGCCAGGTGCCGGTGCCGGAGAACTATCCGACCGCCCTCCCCGACCCGGGCTACAAGCTCGACGTCGCCAAGGCCAAGGAGTACCTGGCCAAGGCCGGGTATCCGGACGGCTTCCCGCTGGTCCTGAAGACGATCGCCGAGACCCCGCGCGTCGACCTGGCCACCGCGATCCAGGCTTCGCTGGCCCAGATCGGGATCAAGGTCTCGATCGAGCAGGGAAACGGGAGCCAGATCATCGCCGCCCACCGTGCCCGGGACTTCGACCTGCTGATGCCGCTGACCGGCGGCGGCAACATGGCGGACCCGCTCGGTTCGCTGCAGAATTTCACCTACAACCCGGACAACAGCCCGACCGGCAATTCCGGCTACTTCACCTGGCGGTCCTCCTGGGACATCCCGGAGCTGACCAAGCTGACCACCGAGGCCCGCGGCGAGCCCGACCGGACCAAGCGCGAGGCGCTCTACACCGAGATCCAGAAGCAGTTCCTGGCCAGCGCCCCCGCCATCCTGCCGATGTTCGAGCGGTTCTCGCCGGTCGTGGTCTCGGACAAGGTCGAGGGCTTCGTCGGCCAGGGCTTCCGCGGCGTCCGCCTCGACACCGTCAGGAAGGAGGCCGACTGAGCCGATGCGCGCCCGCCGCCGGAGCTGACCGGACATGACCCGCGACCTGCCGCTCAAGCTGCTGCGCCGCCTCTTGGGCCTGCTGCTCAGCCTGTTCGTGCTGCTGTGCCTGACCTTCGTGATCGGCCGGCTGATGCCGACCGATCCGGTGGGCGCCATCGTCGGCGAGCTGGCGGACCCGGCGGCCTATGCGGCGATGCGGGCCAAGATGGGGCTGGACCTGCCGATCCCGCAGCAGTTCTGGGTCTATGTGACCAACCTGCTGCATGGCGACCTGGGCACCGCGGTCCTGACCGGCAATTCGGTGGCGTCGGACCTGGCCGCGGCCTTCCCGGCGACGCTGGAGCTGGCGACGCTGGCGATCATCCTCAGCGTCGCCGTCGGCGTGCCGCTCGGCCTGCTCGCGGCGCTGTACCGCGACACGCTGCTCGACCAGATCGCCCGGGTGCTGTCGCTGCTCGGGCATTCCCTGCCGGTGTTCTGGTTCGGCATGGTCGGGCTGATCGTGTTCTACGCCGGGCTGCAATGGATCGGCGGCCCCGGCCGCATCGACGTGTTCTACGAGGGCATCGTCGAGCCGCGGACGGGCTCGATCCTGATCGACAGCCTCTTGGCCGGCGAGAACGAGATCTTCTGGAACGCGCTCGGCCACCTGATCCTGCCGGCCTGCATCCTGGCCTATGCCTCGATGGCCTATATCGTCCGCATGACCCGCAGCTTCACGCTGGAGCAGCTGGGCCAGGACTACATCATCGCCGCCCGGGCCAAGGGCCTGCGCCTGCCGGCCGTGGTGCTGGGCCATATCCTGCCGAACATCGCGGTGCAGCTGGTCACCATCCTCGCCATCTCCTACGGCCACATGCTGGAGGGGGCGGTGCTGGTCGAGATCGTGTTCTCCTGGCCCGGGGTCGGCCAGTACATGACCAACGCGCTGATGATCGGCGACATGAACGCCATCCTGGCCTGCACGCTCCTGATCGGCCTGATCTTCATGATTCTCAACGCCCTCGCCGACGCCGCCTATCTGGCGCTCGACCCCCGCACGCGGGATGCCCGCTGATGTCGATGGAAGCGCAACAGCCGATCGCCCCCGCCGCCACGGAACCGGCCGGCGGCAGCTCCTGGTGGCTGGCCTCGCTGCGCCGCCTGCGGCGCGAGCCGCTCGGGATGGCCGGGCTCTGCTTCATCGGCCTGCTCGTCCTGGTCGCGGCGCTGGCTCCCTGGATCGCGCCCTACGACCCGGCGGTCCAGAACCTCGGCAACGCGCTGCAGCGGCCGGACTGGATCCATCTCGCCGGCACCGACGAGGTCGGCCGCGACATCTTCAGCCGGCTGGTCTGGGGCACGCGGATCACGCTGCAGATCGTGGTCACGGTCACGCTGATCATCGGCCCGGTGGGCCTGCTGATCGGCGTCGTCGCCGGCTATTGCGGCGGCCGCGTCGACGCGGTGCTGATGCGGGCCACAGACATCGTCCTGTCCTTCCCGTCGCTGGTGCTGGCCCTGGCCTTCGCGGCGGCCCTCGGCGCCGGGCTCGGCACCGCGATCGTCGCGATCTCGCTGACCTCCTGGCCGTCGATCGCGCGGCTGGCCCGGGCCGAGACCCTGGTGGTGCGCCAGGCCGAATACATCGCCGCCGCCCGCCTCTACGGCGCCTCGCATCTCCGCCTGATCGGCCTCTATGTCATGCCGATGTGCATCCCGTCGGTGATCGTCCGCCTGACCCTGTCGATGGCCGGGGTGATCCTGACCGCGGCCGGCCTCGGCTTCCTCGGCCTCGGCGCCCAGCCGCCGGCGCCGGAATGGGGGGCGATGATCTCCAGCGGCCGCAAGGTCATGCTCGACGCCTGGTGGGTCTCGGTGATGCCCGGCCTGGCGATCCTGGCGACCAGCCTGGCCTTCAACCTGCTCGGCGACGCGCTGCGCGACGTCCTGGATCCCCGCCATGCCCGCTGAAGCCGCGATGCTGCAGATCGAGAAGCTGTCGGTCGAGTTCGGCGACGCGGCCCGCCCGGTCCGCGCCGTCCACGAGGTCAGCTTCGCCCTGGGCCGCGAGCGGCTGGGCATCGTCGGCGAATCCGGCTCCGGCAAGTCGACCTGCGGCCGCGCCATCATGCGGCTGCAGCCGCGGGGCGCGCGGGTGCGGGCCGACGCCCTGCGTTTCATGGGCCGCGATCTGCTGGCCCTGCGCGAAGGCGAGATGACGCGGATCCGCGGCGGCGACATGGCGCTGATCCTGCAGGACCCGCGCTATTCCCTGAACCCGGTGAAGCCGATCGGGGCGCAGATCGCGGAATCGGCGCG
>Ga0182749_1001398_pt1 | contig 19099 bp, 18 predicted proteins | sample eDN3rd37CKraftMG_FD_128875 | JGI IMG/M metagenome (GOLD analysis project Ga0182749, IMG submission 128875) | Enriched Miracle-Growth compost microbial communities from Emeryville, California, USA - eDNA 3rd pass 37_C Kraft MG (version 2) (version 2) ...
CCGACCTTCTCGGCGATCTCGATCTGCTTCTTGGCGATCAGCGGCCGCGCGATCGAGGTGCCGAGCAGGTACTGGCCCTCGTAGAGGGTGTTGGCGCGGAACATCGGGAACACGTAGTCGCGGACGAACTCCTCGCGCAGGTCCTCGATGAAGATGTTCTCCGGCTTGATGCCGAGCAGCAGGGCCTTCTGCCGGGCCGGCTCCAGCTCCTCGCCCTGGCCGAGATCGGCGGTGAAGGTGACCACCTCGCAGCCGTAGGTGGTCTGGAGCCATTTGAGGATGATCGAGGTGTCGAGCCCGCCCGAATAGGCGAGCACCACCTTCTTGACGTCGGTCTTCTTGGTCATGTCCGGCAGTACGCCCTTCGCGCCCCGAAAAAGTGGCCGGACTATAGAAGGAACACCCCGGGGCGCAAGCGCGCCGGCCCCCGCGGAATAAGGTGGCGGGAGGAGGGTTTGCGCCTTCGGAGGTCGCCCAAACGTGATACGGAACGCAACCGGAACCGGTCGCGTTGGGTCGGCGGGGGCGGTAGTTTGCCGGCGGACCGGGACGGCCGGTCACAAGGCGAGGACGCCAGGAGAAAGCCATGAGGACGGTTTGGAGCGTCATTGGCGCGGCCGGCGTCGCCGGCGGCATCGCAGCCCTGACCCTGGCCGCCGACGCGACCCGCAGCGAGGCGATGATCACCTATCCCTGGTGCGCGCACTACGGCGGCCGCATGAGCAGCGGCATCAATTGCGGCTTCTCCACCTACGAGCAGTGCATGGCGGCGATCAGCGGGAACGGCGGATATTGCGCCGAGAACGCCTGGTATGCCCCGCCGGCTCCGCCGGCCCGCCACAGGAAGAGCCGCCCGTCGCAGGGCTAGGATCGATCCCTGCTCACCACCAGGTCGTCGCGGTGGATCATCTCGGTGCGGCCCTCGAAGCCGAGGATCGAGAGGATGTCGGCGGAGGAGCGACCCTTGGCCTTCTCGGCGTCGTCGGCGTCGTAGGCGACGAGCCCGCGGCCGACCTCCTCGCCGTCCGGCCCGCGCACCACCACCGCGTCGCCGCGCGCGAAGCGGCCGTCGATGCGGGTGACGCCGGCCGGCAACAGGCTGCGCCCGGCGCGCAGCGCCGCCACCGCGCCGGCGTCGATGGTCAGCGTGCCGCGCGGCTCCAGCGTTCCGGAGATCCATTTCTTGCGCGAGCGCACCGGGTTCTCGGCGGTGAGGAACCAGGTGCAGCGCGCGCCGTCGGCGACCGCGCGCAGCGGGTGCTCGATCTTGCCCGAAGCGATGACCATGTGGGTGCCGGCGGTGGTGGCGATCCGGCCGGCCTCGATTTTGGTCTGCATGCCGCCGCGCGACAGGTCCGAGCCGGCGGCGCCTGCCATGGCCTCGATCTCCGGCGTGATGCGCTCCACCAGCGGGATCAGCGCGGCGTCGGCATTGGCGCCCGGCGGCGCGTCGTAGAGGCCGTCCACGTCGGAGAGCAGCACCAGGAGGTCGGCGCTGACCATGGTGGCGACGCGCGCCGCCAGCCGGTCGTTGTCGCCGTAGCGGATCTCGTTGGTGGCGACGGTGTCGTTCTCGTTGATGACCGGCACCGCGCGCCATTCCAGGAGCTTGGTCAGCGTCGAGCGGGCGTTGAGATAGCGCCGCCGTTCCTCGGTGTCGCCGAGCGTGACGAGGATCTGACCGGCGCCGATGCCGTGGCGGCCGAGCGCCTCCGCCCACAGCCGCGCCAGCGCAATCTGGCCCACCGCCGCGGCGGCCTGGCTCTCCTCGAGAGCGAGCGGCCCGCGCGCCAGCTTGAGCACCGAGCGGCCGAGCGCGATCGCTCCCGACGACACGATCAGCACGTCGCGGCCCTCGCCATGCAGCGCCGCGATGTCGGCGACCAGCGAGGCGAGCCAGGCTTCGCGGGCGCGGCCGGCGTCGGCGTCGACGAGCAGCGACGAGCCGACCTTCACCACGATGCGCCGGAACTCGGCGAGGGAGGGAACGGGGCGGGGCATGACAGCGCTCGGCAAGAGTGTCGAACGTCCCTCTCCCACAGGGAGCGGGCCGCCGCAACCCGTCAGAGCTCCGGCTGCCAGGCGGCGTCAGGCTCGGCCGGCGGCGCGGCCCGATCGATCGCCTTCAGCGCGGCGCGCAGCACCTCGGCGATGCCCGCGCGGCCGGCGGCGGAGATGACGAGCGGCGTCGTCCCGGCGGCGCGCTTCAAGCGCGCGACCTGCGTCTTCAGGTCCTCCGGCGTGAGCGCGTCGGCCTTGTTGAGCACCACGATCTCGGGCTTGTCGATCAACCCGTGGCCGTAGGCCGCAAGCTCGCCGCGCACGGTCTCGTAGGCCTCGCCGGCATGGCCGCCGGCACCGTCCACCAGATGGATGAGCACGCGGCAGCGCTCGACATGGCCGAGAAAGCGGTCGCCGAGGCCGACGCCCTCGTGGGCGCCCTCGATGAGGCCGGGAATGTCGGCGAGTACGAACTCGCGGGTGTCGAGCCGCACCACGCCGAGCTGCGGGTGCAGCGTCGTGAACGGATAGTCGGCGATCTTGGGCCGCGCCGCGCTCACCGCGGCGAGGAACGTCGATTTGCCGGCGTTCGGCAACCCGACGAGCCCGGCGTCGGCGATCAGCTTGAGCCGCAGCCACAGCGTCCGTTCCTCGCCGGGCTGGCCGGGGTTGGCGTGGCGCGGGGCGCGGTTGGTGGACGATTTGAAATGGGCGTTGCCGAAGCCGCCGTTGCCGCCCCTGGCGAGCACGACGCGCTGGCCGACATGGGTGAGGTCCGCGATGAGCGTCTCGTTGTCCTCGGCGAAAATCTGGGTGCCGACCGGCACCTTGAGCACCACGTCCGCGCCCGCGCCGCCGGCGCGGTCGCGGCCCATGCCGTGGCCGCCGGTCTTGGCCTTGAAGTGCTGCTGGTAGCGGTAGTCGATCAGCGTGTTGAGGCCGTCGACGCATTCCGCGATCACGTCGCCGCCGCGGCCGCCGTCGCCGCCGTCGGGACCGCCGAACTCGATGAACTTCTCGCGCCGGAACGCCACCGCGCCGGCGCCGCCGTCGCCGGACCGCACGTAGATTTTGGCCTGGTCGAGAAATTTCATGTCGGCTTCCGGTCCAACGCAGCGCGGCGATGCTGTGCAGCCGGCCGAACCCCTGTCCCAAATTCGGACATCTTCGACGGACGGAGGTCCACGCCGCAGGCCACCGCTATCAAAATACTCCCGACGCGCAAGCGGGATGTCGCATGGCGCGAGCAAACTCCGAATGTGATTTGCCCTGTCATATTTCGCAATTATCATTTATCGTTAAGAAAAGATTAAATCATACGAAACAGGGCCGCGGCGGCTGGCGGCAATAGAGGCAACAGTCATGGCGTATGTATCGCTTCATCCGGCAGTGCCGGTGCGCCGCGGCCCACAGGTGGGTGCGTCGTCCCCTCTCAAGCATCTGTTAACCGCAAAAGCGATTACCGCCGACGACATCGATTCATTCTGCGAACTCGCGGAAGCGTTCGAGTTCGGCCACGCCAGCAACGCCGGCTCGATGGGACGGACGGTCGCCCTGCTGTTCTTCCAACCGAGCACGCGGACGCGCATGGGCTTCGAGGCCGCGACGATCGCGCTCGGCTCGAATTGCATCGGCATGGAAGACATGTCGGCATCGCGCTCCAACGCGCGCAGCGGCGAAACGCTCGAAGACTGTGCGGCCGTCATCTCCAGGCTGGCCGACACGATCGTCGTCCGCCACCACGAAGTCGGCGCGGCGCAGCGCATGGCTGCGAAGTCGTGCTGCCCGGTTATCAATGCCGGCGACGGCTGGAACGAGCATCCGACACAGGCGCTGACGGACCTCTTCGCGCTGCGCCGCGGGCTCGGCGCCATCCGCGGCAGGAGCATCGCCTTCGTCGGCGATCCGCGCGGCCGCACCGTGCGCTCGCTGGTGTCGCTGCTGCGGCTCGAAGCGCCGCGCGAGATCGTATTCTGCCCGCCGCCTCATTATCCGGTGCCGGGGGACATCGTGGAAACGGCCGCGCTCAGCCAGATCCGGCTCCGCACCATTCGGGACGTCAGCGACGCGCTCGCCGCGTGCGACGCCATCATGATGGCGCCCTACGACATGTCCGACATCGGCGAGCCAGCGGCGTCCGGCTACATATCGCCGCGCAGCACGCCGGACAGCCATGTCGTCACGCCGGAGAAAATCGCGCGGACCGCCTCGGCGGCTCTGATCTACCATCCGCTGCCCAGGCTCGACGAGATCGATCCGGGCTGCGACGAGCTCCCGAACGCGTTTTATTTCGAGCAGGTGCGGCTGTCGAAGTTCATGCGCATGGCCGTTCTGGACCGGCTGCTGGCGGACGCGGCTTAGGTCAGGACGCGGCGCGCCGGCTCTGCTCCAGGGTGCGGCCGCCCTGCGCCTGGATCAGCGCCGGCCGGATCGGCTCCCGGATCACCTGCCTCAGGAGGTCCTCCGGCAACGGCTTGCTGAACAAGTATCCCTGGATGGCATTGATGCCGTAGCTGCGCATCTGCGCGAGCTGCGCCTCCGTCTCGATGCCCTCGGCCACCAGCTCGATGCGCAGGTCGCGGGCGATATGGGCGATGCCCGTGATGATGGCGTTGGAGCGCGCCGAGCAATCGACGTTCTGCGAGAACTTGCGGTCGATCTTGACCCTGGAGAACGGAAAATCGTTCAGATAGCTGAGCGAGGCGAATCCGGTCCCGAAATCGTCGAGCGAAATGCCGATGTCGTTGGTGCGCAACTCGTCCAGCACGGCGATCGTCTCCGCCGTGTTCTCGATCAGCACCGACTCGGTGACCTCGAGATCAAGCCGGCTGGGCGCGAGGCCGGATCGCGCAAGAGCGTTCTTGACGGTATCGACGATGGCCCGGCCGGACCGGAACTGGACGGCCGAAAGATTGACCGAAACCTTGATATCCGGGCTCCAGTTGGTCGCTTCCGCGCAGGCGGTTTCGAGCACCCACGCCCCGATAGGATTGATGAGGCCGGTAGCCTCCGCGATCGGCACGAATATGGAAGGACTGATGACGCCGCGCTCGGGGTGATGCCAGCGCAGCAACGCCTCGCAGCAGATCGCGCGGCCGGACCGCGGGTCGACGATCGGCTGGTAGACGAGGCGCAGCTCGCCGTTGGTCAGCGCGCTCCGCAGGTCGTTTTCGAGCACGATGCGGTCCTCGTAGGCCCGCGCCAGCGAAGCGCGATAGCGCACGACGCGGCCGCGGCCGTCGCGCTTGGCCTCGTACAAGGCCAAATCGGCGTTGCGCAGGAGAAGATCGAGCGTATTGCCGTCCGCCGGCGCCATCGCGTAGCCGATGCTGGCGCCGCAACTGTGGTTCGTCGCGCTGGCGACGAAGGGCTGCGAGAACTCGCGGAGAATGTCCTGCGCCATCGTCTCCACATCCGCCGGCCGCATGCCGGATCCGATGACGAAGAACTCGTCGCCCCCGACCCGGGCGAGCTCGCAACCGGGACGCACGGCTCTTTTCAGGCGGCCGGCCACGTCCTGCAGGATCGCATCGCCGGCCGGATGGCCGAACGTGTCGTTGACATCCTTGAAGCGGTCGAGATCGATCGCGATCAGGGCCAGCGATCCGCCGCCTGCGATATTATGCAGACGGTCGTCGAGCAGTTGCAGAAAGGCCGACCGGTTCCACAGCCCGGTCAGGGCGTCGCGCTGCGCAATGATCGTGATCCTGCTGTAAGCGTCGTGACGCGCGACGATGGTGTCGAACACCGACCGGCAGATCGATATCGTGCTGACGTAGAGGACGCCGATGAAAAGCGCGAGGACGATGTGCACGACGTCGCCGGTCCACACCAGCGCGCCCATGAACGGAAGGCAGGTCAGGGTGATCTGGCCGACGGAAATGATCGGACGGCTGGCGTTGCGCGACGAGATGCCGGCGATGTAGCCGAGCACGCAGCCGCTGACCAGGATTTCGAGCCGGCCGCCGGGATGGACCATCACGGTGTAGGCGCCGGTGATGCCGACCAGCCCGGCGAAAGCGCAGGCCCCGACCAGCGCGCCCATTTCCCACCGCTGCGTCGAGGCGACGTCCTCGGGATCGTGACTGCTGCGGTTGTAGAGCAGCAGCGCCGCCAGGCGCCCGACGCCGATCAGGCCGAAGGCGATGAGCGCCGCCACATAGGCCGGATCGTCGCTGAACCATGCGCAGATGCCGACGATGAGCGCGGCCGTGAGCACGGCGCCGACGATCGACTTCGGCGTGGCGTAAAGCGCCTGGACCAGTTCGTAATAAAACCGGCTGTCGGGAATCGAACGACCAAGCCACTCGGCAAAGGAACGTAAGGCCTGGCTGCGGCTCATCGGGGATTCCGTGCTGGCCCCGCATCCATGCGGGGCGAATACGTACCGCCCCCATAATCTGCACCAATCGGTTAAAGAACGGTCTGCCCAATGCGCGAAAGACCGCGGCAAATGGATGGTAACTTATTCATCGTGCGGACGAAAAAGGCGCTTCGACCGGCGACCCGGGGAGCAGCGGTTCGCGTGCAAGGGCGCCGGCGGTATTTTTTGCGGTGGGTCGTCCTCACTCGCCCGCCAGCCGCGGCGCCTTCCGGATCGCCATGAGGGTGGCGAAGCTGATGGCGGCGGCGCCCATCAGGTAGAAGCTCGGCGCCAGCTTGCTCCCGGTGGCGTCGATCAACCAGGCGTTGATGAACGGCGCAAAGCCGCCGAAAACCGCAACGCCGAGCGAATAGCTGACCGACAGCCCGGTCGTGCGCACGCGGACCGGAAACAGCTCCGACATCAGCGCCGGGATCGGCCCCATATAGCCTGCGATCAGGATGCCGATGCAGCATTGCACGATCAGCAGCGTCTGCAGCGTCGGCGCGGCCGCGAGCCAGAGGAACAGCGGATAGACGGCGACGAAGAGCGCGGCTGCCGACACCGCGGCGATCGGGATGCGGCCATGCCGATCGGAAAACGACCCGACCAGGGGCACCAGCGCGAACTGAAGCGTTCCGGTCGCCATGCCGGCCAGGAAGCTGTTCGATGTCGAAAGACCGAGCTGGCGGATCGCATAAGTCGGCAGAAACAGCACGGTGTAGGTGGTGACGGTCGTCAGCACGATCAGGCCGAGGCCCAGCAGCAGCCGCAGCTTGCCGTGCTCCAGCGTCTCGCGCACCGGCGCCTCGCTGGTACGGGTGGCATGAAACTCGTCGGTCTCGTGGAGCCGGGTGCGGATGTAATAGGCCACCGGGCCGATCAGCAGGCCGAAGATGAACGGAATCCGCCATCCCCACGCATCGATCTGGTCCCGGGTCAGCATGGTTGCGAGGGCGGCGCCGAATCCGGCGGCCAGCACCGTGGTGAGGCCCTGGCTTGCGAATTGCCAGCTTGAGAAGAATCCGCGCCGCGCCGGGTTCTGCTCGGCCAGGAACGCCGTGGCGCTCCCGAACTCGCCGCCGGCGGAAAACCCCTGGACCAGGCGCGCCGTCACCACCAGGATCGGCGCCGCGAGGCCGACAGACTCATAGGTCGGCGCGGCGGCAAGGACAGCGGTTGCCGCCATCATGGCTGTGGTGACGAGCGTCAGCGCCGCCTTGCGGCCGTGGCGGTCGGCATAGTGGCCAAGGACCAAGGCGCCCAGCGGCCGCATGAAAAACGTGACGCCGAATGTCGCGAAAGCGATCAGCAGCGATGTCGTCTCGCTGCCGGCGGGGAAGAACAGCTTCCCCATTGTCACCGCGAAAAAGCCGAAGGCTGCGAAGTCGAACCACTCCAGCGCGTTGCCGATGGATGCTGCGACGACGGCGTGCCAGCGCCTTGCACGGATGGTCGGTGGCTGCACTCCGGTTGCCATGGCGGCCACCTCGATCTTTCTGGGGTGGGGATTTCGGAAAATCCTCTTCGATCCCTCTTATGATACCTGTCTCGCCCTCGTTCTGCCGCAGGATAGGTTCTCGTCTCGTAAACAAAGTTGAGGAAAAGCCGTCGCGCCGAAGGCGCCGATGCCGGAACATCGCGTCCCAAGGAATGTTGTGACCGACGGGGCACGTTCCGGAGCAGAGTCGTGCGCATCCCCTCGCGGCACCTCTGGCAGAGGCTCGGCATGGTGGCCGTCGTGGCGGCCGCGACGTGGCCTGCCTATCCACAACCGGCGGCCGATAATCCGGTTTCCTCCCGCTGGCCGCAGGAGGACAGCCCGGCCGCGCCGAGCACGTCTGGCGCCGCCCCGGCGGCCCCGGGCGCGGCGACGCCGCTCGGAACCCCGGCGGCGGGGAGCGCCGAAGTGCCGCTGAGCGCCAGCCCGGTCGAAACCGCGAAACCGCCGGCCGCCAAGCCGCAGCGGCACCGCGCCAAGACCCGGGACGCTAACACGCAGGCCGCAGCCCGGCGTCATGCCCGGCGCACCGCGATCAAGACGAAGAAACATCCACTGGTCCTGGCGCCGCCCCGGCATGGCGCGCGCCCGCCGGCGCGGACCTCGACCTCGGCCGCGCCGGCTCCGGCCGCCGGCAACACGGCGACCTACCCGGATTGATCGCTAGGCGACCTGCCGCGCGCCCCAGCTCTTCAGCGATGCCCAGATCGAGCGTTCGAGCCGGAAGCGGTCGCACGGCGCCGAGGAGTTGATCGCGCGCATACGGTAGAGCGCGACGCCGGTCCACTGGAACCCGCATTTCTCCAGCACGCGGCGCGACGCCGGGTTGCTGACGCGGCTGCCGGCCTGCAGCGCCGTGCAGGGATGCGCCTCGAAGGCGTGGTCGATCATCGCGCGCACGGCCTCGGTGGCGTAGCCGCGACCCCAGAACGGCACGCCCAGCCAGTAGCCGATCTCCGGCTCGAAGCCGCCGCGCAGGTCGAAACCGCAGGCGCCGATCACGTCGCCGCCGCGCTCGATGAGGAAGGTCCGCTCGCCCGGCCGGGTGTTGGCGGCGAGGATCCAGTCCTCCGCGTCCTGCAGCCTGTAGGGATGCGGAAGGCGCTGGGTGTTTTCCGCGATGCGGCGGTCGCCGGCGAGCGCCGCCACGGCTTTAACGTCCTCGCGGCGGGGTGCGCGCAGCACCAGCCGCTCGGTCGCGAGGACGGGGATACACGCCTCCCGGAAGGACTCGGGTGTCTGTTCGACGCGCGCCATGGTCGGGCTCCTGTTGCGAAAGCAGGTGCTTTCAAAGGCGAAGGGGGAGCCGGCATCCCGTCTCCCCCTTGCTAGGAACCCGTCTGGTGAGGGTCCGCCGGTTGGACAGGGCGCCGGCGGACTCTCATGTGATCCACCGGACTATTCGGCCGCAGCCTCCATCGGAACGATCGATACGAAGGTGCGGCCCTTCGATTTCGTAGCGTAGGCAACACGGCCGTCGACGAGCGCGAACAGGGTGTGGTCGCGCCCCATGCCGACATTTTCGCCGGGGTGCCATTGCGTTCCGCGTTGACGCACGATGATGCCGCCGGCGAGCACGCGCTCGCCGCCGAACAGCTTGACCCCGAGGCGCTGGCCCTTGGAATCGCGCCCGTTGCGCGAGGAGCCGCCTGCTTTCTTGTGGGCCATCTCGAAACTCCGTGTGCCTCGATCTCTAGTTCACGACTGTGACGGAATCATCACCGATTCCGTCGTCTCCCGAAATGTGATTACGCCGATTCCGCAGAGGCTTCCGCCGCGGGCTTCGCCTTCGGCGCGCGCCCGCTTTTGACGGCGGACGGCTTCTGACCCGCGGTCAGGATCTCGGTGATGCGGATCAGCGTGTATTCGTCGCGATAACCCCTTTTGCGGCGGGAGTTTTTCCGGCGGCGCTTCTTGAAGGTGACGACCTTGGGGCCGCGCGCATGCTCAATCACCTCGGCGGCCACGGCGGCGCCCTCGACCGGGTTGCCGAGCAGCGGCTGGTCGCCGCCCACCATCAAAACGTCTTTTAATTCAACGATTTGGCCCGGCTCGCCGGCGAGGCGGGCGACCTTGAGGGTCTCCTCGGGGGCGACGCGGTACTGCTTGCCGCCGGTTCTGATGACTGCGAACATCGCTCCTGCCTCGCGCCGTCGTCCACGCCGCATCGCGGCGCGACATTAAGCCAATGATCGGGTTTGCGTTTTCCGGCTCGCGCGGGATCCGCGCACGGCCATAACACAGCGCGCGGGCAAACGGGGCCCGCGCCGCCCCGTGCTTATGGCGGCCCCGCCGCGCCCTGTCAAGGAAAGCCGCCGATTCCGCCGGATTCGGAAAAGTCCGGGCCTTTCGCCGGCCGAGTCGGATGCGTCCGTGGGCCTCGCCGGCCGATTCCAGTCCTGCGACTGATTGACCCGCTCCGGAGGCCTCGCAATACTGCCTGCGAGCAAAAATGTCGCAGGGGAATCCCGCGCATGGGCAGGATCGACCCGCACCGCCTGGAGGCGGCGAACCGCCGTCTCGGCGACGCCGTCATCGACCCGGCGCGCTGGCCCCAGGTCATGCAGGACGTCTGCGACGCGGTCGGCGCCACCGGCGCGGGGATGCTCCAGAGCGACGTGCGCACCCCGGACGTGCCGATCACGGCCGGCGCGAAAGACATGTTCGCGCATTATTTCCGCGACGGCATGCACCTGCGCGATGTGCGGGCTGAGCGCGGCGTGCCGCTGCTGCTGCGCGGGCAGTCCGTCATCATCGATCAGGACTTCATGACGCCGGAGGACATGAAGGCCGCGCCTCTCTACGATCGTCTGCGGTCCGACGGCTTTCAGTGGTTCGCCGCCATCGGCTTCCGTGCGGGTGCGGCGCTGTGGGGCCTCACGATCCAGAGCACGATCAAGGAAGGCCCGTTCGGGGACGACGACAAGATCGCGCTCGCGCCGCTGTCGCAGACGCTGACCGAAGCCGCGACGCTCGCCACGGCGGTCGGCCGCGTGGCGCTGTCGGCGGCCACAGGCGCGCTTGAGACGATCGGCCTGCCGGCAATCGCCATCGGCCATTCCGGGCGTGTGCTCGAAACCAATGCCGCAGCCGATGCGATGTTCGACGGCGACATCTGCCTTCGGCGCTGGCGGCTCTTTTTCAGCGACAAGCGCGCAGCGGCCGCGCTCGATCTGGCCTTGAGCCGGCTTGCCGTCACCTCGGACCTCGCCGGCCTCGCCTGCGAGCCGATCGTCGTGCGCCGCGAGCCGCGACGGCCCGTCGTCCTCAAGCTCCTGCCGGTGCCGCCGGCGGCCAAAATCCCGTTTCTCGGCGCGCGGGCGATCCTCACGCTCACGGCGCTCGACCGGGACCGCGCGCCGCAAATCGATCTGCTGCGCCAGGCGTTCGGCCTCACGCCTGCGGAAGCCCGGCTCGCGCAAGTGATCGCAGGCGGCACGAGCCCCGAGGCGGCGGCGGCGCAGCTCGGCGTGTCGGTCGAGACGGCGCGCAACCAGTTGAAGTCAGTGTTCGCCAAGACCGGCACGCACCGGCAGGCGGAGCTGGTGGCTTTGCTGCTCAAGCTGAGCTGAGCGGGGAGACTTCGCCCTCGCGGCGCGCAGCGCGTCGCCTACTCGAACCCCGGCGGCGGGACGAAGCCCTGGTAGGCGCGCTCCAGCCATTGCGCGAAGCGGATGCAGGCGAGGTCGCCGTAGGCCGGGCCGACGACCTGCGCGCCGATCGGCAGGCCGGTCTTCGAGAAGCCGATGGGGATCGCGGTCGACGGCAGGTAGGACGCGCCGGTCAGGCCGGCCCAGAACAGCATGGTGAACCACGGCAGCGTCTTGCCGTTGATGACGATCGTGCGCTGGTAGGTCGGCACGTCATGGACGTGCGGATGGGCCGGCGTCGTCACCATGGGACAGACCAGGACGTCGTAGCTCCTGAAGAAATCCCGCCACGCCAGGCGCATGCGATGGCGTTCCTCGTTAAGCAGGAGCCAGTCGCGGTGGCGCAGCGCCACCGCGCGCATCATCCGCGCCGCGTGGCTGTCGTCGGCGGGGTCGAGCGCGTCGGCCGCCTTGACCGCCTCGGCGAACTCCTCGTCGGTCTGGCGGTGCGAGGTCGCGGCGCGCAGCAGCGTGTTGAAGAGGAACTGCGCGCGCGCCATGTCGATGGCGGGCTTCGCGTCCATCGTCACCTTGACCTTCTCCCGTCGCAGGACGTCCGCGAGCCGCGCGATCGCCGCCTGCACCTCCTCGTCCACCTCGGAGACGGCGTCGCTCAGCAGCACGCCGACGCGGAACTCCTTCAGCGCGCGCTGGCGCGGCTTCGGCAGGGCGAGCGTCCAGCCGGCGGCGTCGAGATCGTCGGGCCCGGCCATGGCGAGCAGCATGGCGTCGAGGTCGAAGGCGCTGCGCGCCATGGGGCCGACCACGTTGATGTCGTCGGGCGTCAGCCGGCCGGTGACGGCGTGGCCGCGCGGCGGGCAGATGCCGTAGGTCGGCTTGTGGCCGTAGGTGCCGCAATAGTTGGACGGGTTGCGGATCGAGGAGGCGATGTCGCTGCCGATCTCGAGCGCGGTGAGGCCGGCGGCGAGCGCGGCCGCGGCGCCGCCGGAGGAGCCGCCGGGCGTGCGCGACAGGTCCCACGGATTGCGGGTGACGCCGTAGACGGCGTTGAAGCTCTGGCCGTCGGCGAGCCACGCCGGCACGTTGGTCTTGCCGAACGGGATCGCGCCGGCGCCGCGCAGCCGCACCACCGCGACCGCGTCTTCGGCGGGCCTGTTGTCCTTGAACTGCGGCAGGCCCCAGGTGGTGGGCAGGCCGGCGACGTCGAAGGCCTCCTTCGCCGTCATCGGCACGCCGTGGAACGGGCCCCAGACCTCGCCCTTGGCCAGCGCGCGGTCGGCGGCGCGAGCGCGCTTCCTCGCCGCGGCGATGAGTTCGTCCGCGCCCGGCGCGGCGACGATGGCGTTGACCGCGGGGTTATATTTTTCGACGCGCGCCAGGTAGAGGTCGAGCAGCTCGGCGCTGCCGATCTTCTTGCGCCGGATCAGGCCGGCCAGTGTCTTCGCGGGCAGGAAAGCCGGGGATGTCATGCGTGCTCCATGGCGCGGGTTCTTCGATAAGGCGGAGAGTGTTCCGGTGGGGGACGACGGACCGCGTCCGTCGCCGATGGCGGCGGACCGGCGGGCGGAGCGCCGCGGCCGCCGCGGACCGCCTAATGCCCGAGCCCGACGCGCTTCACCACGGGCTCCCATTTGGCGATGTCGTCGTTGACGAGGGCGGCGAACCGGTCCGGGCTCATGGGATTGGCGGTGACGCCGTCGGTGGCGAGCTTGGCGATCACCTCCGGCTGCTTCATGGTCTCGGCCACCGCCTTGTTGAGGCGCTCCACCATGTCGCGCGGCAGGCCCGCGGGGCCGGACAGGCCGAACCAGGAATCGGCGACCAGGTCGTAGCCGAGGTCGCGCAGCGTCGGCACGTCGGGATAGTCGGGCAGCCGCGCCGGCGACGACACCGCGATCGGCTTCACGGTCTTGGCGCGGATCTGCGCGACCGCCGAGCTCCAGGTCATGGTGCCGAGCATGACGTTGCCGGCGATGAGATCGACCATGGCCTGCGACGAGCCGCGGTGCGGGATGTGCTCGAGCCTGATGCCGGCGGCGGTGGCGAAGCTCTCCATCAGCAGGTGCCCGAGCGTGCCGACGCCGGGCGAGACGAAGTTCACCGGCCCTTTCTTGGCGGCGGTGACCACGTCGGCGAGGCTCGTCATGTCGGACTTGGCGCTGAGCAGGAACGTGTTGGGCTGGCCGCCGACATAGGCGATGTGGGTAAAGTCCTTGTGCGGGTCGAAACCGGGATCGGGACTGACGAACGGCTCGATGGCGTTATAGGCGGCGCTGGAGATCACCAGCGTGTAGCCGTCCGGCTCGGCGTGGGCGCAGTCGGCGACGCCGATCAGCCCGCCGCCGCCGGCGCGGTTATCGACCACGAAGGTGGTGTTCAGCATCGGCGCGGCGAACTGCGCCAGGATGCGCGCGAAGGTGTCGGCGGCGCCGCCCGGCGTCGAGGGCGCGATGATGCGGATCGGCCGCGACGGCCACGCGTCGGCGGCGAACGTCGGCGCGGTGAGAGCGGCAAGGGACAGCAGCGTGAGGAGGATGCGGCGCAACATGGAGATCGCCTCGGTCGAGCGCAAACGGAAGGGGCGGCATGGTGTCACCAGCCGCCCCGCGATGCAATCGAGCGTGGTGGATCGACGGGCCCGCTATTTCCCTTTCCGCGCCGGCTTCGGGGAATCGTCCGCCGGCGGATCGACCGGATCGACGGCCGGCGGGTCGCTCGCGGGAAACGTCTCCTCGAGCGCCTCGTCCAGCAGCGCGTCCTCGTGGGCCTTCGCCTTGCGCGTGTAGGCCTTCTTCCGTCCGGCCGCGCCCTTCGGCTTCGCCATGCCGCCGCTCCGTCGATGATGGGGCTGCGCCGCCACCGGCGCCGGCCTCACTCCGCCGCGCTGTCGGCTCCGCGGGTGGCCTCGTAGAGGAACCACACCCGGCGCTCGGTCTCGTCGATCCAGTTCTCCAGCAGGCTCGCGGTGGCGACGTCCTCGTGCTCGTCGCACAGCGAATGGACCGCGCGCATGGACTCGACGAGCTGCAGGTTGTCGTCGCGCAGCTCCGCCAGCATGTCGGGGGGCGAGACGTATTCGGCGTCGTTGTCGAGGATGCGCTGCTCGCGGGCGATCTGGCCGATGGAGCGCAGCGTGGTGCCGCCGATCTTGCGGGCGCGCTCGGCGATGTCGTCGGTCATGGCGAAGATCTGGTCGCCGTGCTCGTCGAGCAGCAGGTGATAGTCGCGGAAATGCGGGCCCGACATATGCCAGTGGAAGTTCTTGGTCTTGATGTAGAGCGCGAACACGTCCGCGAGCAGCGTCGTCAGCGCGGCCGAGATGTCGCGGACGGCGTTGGCGCCGAGCTTCGACGGCGTGGCGAGGGGAGCTTTGCGGCGTTCCTTGGCGGTGCTCATGGGGCCTCTCACATGGACGATATGAAACAAATGCGATGCGCCGGCCGCAACGCGGCGGGCGTTTCATCCTAGCCCAGTTTAGCGCCGTCCGCCCGGACAAAGTCTTGTCCGAGATCAACGGAACGGCCCTGCCCGGTCCCCCGGGGACCGGACCTACGCCGTCTTGGCGATGGCCTCGATCTTGTCGATGCCGCCGACGGCCGGGGCCAGGATCGGCCACACGGCCCGGGCGCCCGCCTCCCAGGCGGGGCGGTCCTCGATGGCGACGGTCTTGCCGCCGGCGGCCGCCGCGGTCTTCATGGACGCGACCTCGTCCTCGACGATCAGTTGGTCGAAATAGAGCGCGCCTTCCGCCGCCGCGGCCGACAGCACGGCCTTCTCGTCGTCCTTGAGCGCGTTCCAGAACGGCACGGAGAAATAGACGACGCCCACCGCCCAGATGTGGCCGGTCTCGATCAGGTAGGGCACCACCTCGTAGAGCTTGAACCCGGCATAGGCCGACTTGGTGAGGTCCATCATGTCCACCACGCCGGTCTGCAGCGCGTTGTAGGTCTCGGTGATCGGGATCGGCGTCGGGTTGGCGCCGAACGCCTTCCACAGCGCGGTGTGCAGCGGGCTCTGGATGACGCGGATGCGCTTGCCCGCGAGCTGCGACGGCCTGGTCAACGCCTCCTTGGCGAGCAGGTGGCGCGCGCCGTAGTTGATGTAGCCCTGGACGATGAAATTCTGCGCCGCGAACTTTTTGCGCAGCTCGTTGCCGATGGGGCCGTCCACGACGCGGCGCACGTGGCCGCCGTCGCGGAATACGAACGGCGCGTCGAACACCTGCGATTCCGGCACCCAGCCCGACAGCGCCGAGACCGTGCACAGGCTCGCCTGCACCGAACCGAGGCGGATGCCTTCCGCGACCTCCTTCTCGCCGCCGAGCGCGGCGTTCTGCACGATGCGGAACTCGAACCGGCCGGGCAGCCTGGCCTCGACCAGGTCCTTCACCTTCAGCCAGATTTTCGTCTCCGGCTTGTCGGCGCCGAACAGCGACGCGACGGTGACGGTGGTCGCAGCGCGGGCGCGGCCGACGAACGGCATGGCGACCCCGGCGGCGAGAACGCCGGTCGCGGCGCGGCGGGTGAGCGGGCGGGTCATATCGATCTCCGTTTTCTAGATTTTCGAGGGGCCGGCCATGAGGGCCGAGGCGATGCAGAGCACGGCGAGCGCCGCCAGCAGCGATAAGAGCAGCGGCACGACCTCGCGGAACACCCGCGCCGGCCGCGCGCCGGAGACGCCGCTCGCCACGTAGACGAGGATGCCGAGCGGCGGCGTCAGGCCGTGGATCATCAGGTTGACGACGAGGATGACGCCGAACTGGATCGGGTCGATGCCGGCCATGGTGGCGGCGGGCAGCAGCAGCGGCGCCAGCAGCAGGATCGCCGCGCCGATGTCGAGCACCACGCCGGCGATCAGCAGCACCACGTTGGTGAGCAGCATCACCACGAACGGTCCGCCGCCGAACGCGGTGACGGTGGCGGTGACGAGGTCCGAGACGCGGTCGATGGCGAGCAGAAACGCGAACGGCGCGGCGGTGCCGATGAGCAGGCCGATGGCGGCGGCCTCGCCCGCGGTCTGCTTGAACGCGGCGGCGAGCGTGCGGCCGTTGATGCTGCGCAACGCGAGGCAGACGACGAGCGCATAGGCGACGGCGAGCGCGGACGCCTCGGTGGTGGTGACGACGCCGAAGCGGATGCCGACGACGACGACGATGCCGAGCCCGATGGCCGGCAGCGAGGAGACGAAGGCCCGCGCCCGCTCCGCGCCGGAGGCGCGGCCGCGCGTCGGGCGCTCGTTGCGCGAGGTGAGGTAGATGCCGGCGCCGAGCGCCACGGCGAGCACGCCGCCGGCGACGAAGCCGCCGACCAGCAGCGAGCCGACCGACAGGTTGGTCGCGGTGGCGAGGATGAGGAACGCGATCGACGGCGGGATGATGTTGTCGAGCATGGCGGTCGCCGCCACGATGGCGGCGGCGCGCGGCAGGGCGTAGCCGTTGTTGACCAGCGCCGGCACCATCACCTTGGCGCCGAACGCGGCGTTGGCGATGGAGGAGCCCGAGGCGCCCGAGAACATCACGCTGGAGACCAGCGTGGTCTGGGCGAGCCCGCCGCGCAGGTGGCCGACGAGCGTCGCGGCGAAGCGCACCAGCCGGTCGGCGAGGCCGCCCTCGGTGAGCAGGCCGCCGGCGAGCAGGAAGAACGGGATCGCCAGCAGCAGGAACTTGCTGACGCCGACCACGGTGTTCTGCACCAGCGCGGCCTGCGGCAGCAGCGCGCCGAACGGCGTCGCCAGCGACACGCCCATCAGCAGCGTGTGTGGCAGCGGCGCGCCGAGCAGGAGCCCGACGGCGGCCGCGGCGCCGGCGGCGAGGCTCGGCGCCGACAGCGCGGCGAAATGCAGGTGGTGCGCGCCGACATAGAGCGCGACCGCGATGGCGAGCACCAGCACGGCGCGCGGCAGCCCGTCCTCGACAAAGCTCCTGCCGAGCGCGACGATCGCCGTCAGCGCGCCGGCGCCGGCAAAGGCCGCGTAGCGCAGCCACTCCGGCAGCCCGAGCACGGTCGAGGTGCCGCCGATCATGCCGACCACGTCGGCGGCGCCGAAGGCGAGGATCAGCCCGGCGTCGACGGCGACCGCGTCGGCGACGACGCGGGCGGCGCGCTGCAGCGGGACCGGGAGGAACTGCACCACCACGTCGAGCCGCATGGACAGCGTGCCGCTCGAGGCGAGCGGCGCGCCGAGCGCGACCAGCAGGATGTTGAGCCAGATCGCGAGCTCCTCGGACCAGATCAGGCCGCGGCCGAACACGTAGCGTAGCGTCACCGCGGTCAGCACCAGCGCCACCAGGGCGGCGAGCACGACGGCGCCGAGCCACTGCAGGGTCGCGGCGAGACGATCGAGCGCCACGGCGGCCGCGCGGCGGCTGCCGCGGGCCGCGAGAGGGGGAGCGCCGGTGCCGATCACGGTCATGGTGCTTACTGCATCGGCGAGAACGAGGTCGGCCGCAGGATGCGGTTGCGCATGCGGATCACATAGGCCGAGGTCTTGCGGCGGAACGCCTGCCACTTCGGATCGGCCTCCATGGCGGCGCGGCGGCGCTCGCGGTCGCCCATGTCCTGATAACGCCAGATGTGGACCACCTCGTTGACGGTGCCGACGTCGGTCGTGAACCAGCCGACCAGGTCGCCGAGGTGGCTCACCTGCAGCGCCATGCCCTCGGCGACGTAAGTGTCCAGATAGTCCTTCACGTGTTCCGGCTTGATGAGATAGCTGCGCTCGTCGAGGATCATCGGTTCTCAGCCTGCGGCCTTGTTTGCGTTGAGGTCCCGGTCGAACAGCGTCGACCAGGTGAAGCTGCGCGCCCGCGACAGGTCGCGGTCAACCGGCAGCCTGGGCATCACATGCTCGGCGAAACGATAGGCTTCCTCAAGCAGCGGCATGCCCGACAGGATGAAGGTATCGACGCCGACGGCGCGGTAGGCCTCGAGCGTCCTCACCACCGTATCCGGCGAGCCGACGATGGCCGAACCGGGGCCGGGCCGCACCAGGCCGATGCCGGCCCACAGGTTCGGCGCCACCTCGAGGTCGCGCAGGTCTGCGGGTTTCACGCCGCCGTGCAGGTCTGTCATGCGCTGCTGGCCTACGGAATCGCTGCGCCCGACGAAGCGCCTGTTGGCCTCGATGGCGTCCGCGTCCATGCGGTCGTAGAGCCATTGCGCGGCCTCCCAGGCTTGCGCGTCGGTGTCGCGCACGATGACATAAAGCCTGACGCCGTAGCCGAGTTCGCGGCCGTAATGGCTGGCGCGCTCCTTCACCTGGCGGATTTTGCGCCCGATCTGCTCCGGCGTCTCGCCCCAGGAGAGATAGACGTCGGTGTGCTTGGCGGCGACGTCGATGGCCGGCGCGGAGGAGCCGCCGAACCACAGCGGCGGCGGCGCGATGCTCACCCCCGCGGGCAGCGCGAGCCTGGCGCCTTCGACCGAGAAATAGCGGCCGCTGTAGGTGACGCTCTCGCCGGCCATCAGCCGGTGCCAGAGCGAAAGGTACTCGTCGGCCATGGCGTAGCGCTCGTCGTGCGGCATCATCATGCCGTAGGCGCCGAGCATCTTGGCGTCGCCGGAGACCACGTTGATGAGCAGCCGGCCGCGCGAGAACTCCTGGAACGTCGCCGCCATCTTGGCG
>Ga0182749_1001404_pt1 | contig 19068 bp, 12 predicted proteins | sample eDN3rd37CKraftMG_FD_128875 | JGI IMG/M metagenome (GOLD analysis project Ga0182749, IMG submission 128875) | Enriched Miracle-Growth compost microbial communities from Emeryville, California, USA - eDNA 3rd pass 37_C Kraft MG (version 2) (version 2) ...
CGGGAACGGCGCCCCAGGGGCCTCGCCCTGCGAACGAGCAGTCGCCGGTGGCTGCCCCCGTCGGTCCCGAGACCGGCGCGACCCCGGCGCTGCCGGACGGCTCCGCGGCCTCGGCCGCCGGATGGCGCCAGGCATGGGGCCTGCCGGGAGCTCCGGCCGCGCCTGCACCCGGGCAGGCCCGGACCGCACAGGCCCCGTCGGACGGACAGACCACCTCCCCACGGGCCTCCGAGGCCCAGAAGGAAGGCCGTGACCAGGAAGGAGACGCCTCATGAACCGGCATCGCCCTGCCCGGTACGGCACCGCACTCGTCCTCGGCGGGACGCTCGTGCTCGGCGCGTGCGCCCCGGCGCTCCCGCAGCCCTCGGCGGCGCCCGTGCCGGCCAAGCCCGCCGCCGTCCTGACGGCCGGCCAGCTGGACCACGTCTCGGCGCGGATCGGCGCGACCCTCGACACCGCCGACGCCGCTCTCGACGCCGCCACGCTCCCCGAGGTGCTCTCCGGTCCGGCGCTGACGATCCGTGCCGCCCAGTACCGTTCGGCCGCGGCCACCACTCCTGAGGCGGCGCTCACCGTGCTGCCCTCGACGCTGCAGTCGCAGCTGGTGCCCACCACCCAGACCTGGCCACGCGTGGCGATGGCCGTGACCGTCCAGCCCGAGAACCTCGAGGCGCAACGGCTGGTCGTGCTGGAGCAGACGGCGGCGCGCTCCAACTACACGTTGTGGGGATGGGCACGTCTCTTCCCGGGCACCGCCGTGCCCGCCGTGGCGAGCGCGGACGTCGGGACCGAGCGGGTCACGGACTCGAGCGGGCTCGCGGCCCAGATCCCCGACGTCCTCGCGGCCTACGCCGACTACCTCACGACCGGCAAGTCCTCGGCGCACGCGAAGGAGTTCGCCAAGGACGACCTCGTGACGAGCGTCATGGCGCGGCGTGCGGCGATGACCAAGGCGCTCAAGGCGATCAAGGGCACCTACAGCTACACCTTCGCCGTCCCGGAGGGCGACACGGTGAGGGCGCTGCGCACCCTGGACGGCGGCGCCCTCGTGCTCGCCCGGCTCACCGCCCGCGAGAAGGCGAAGGGCCCCAAGGGCTCCAAGGTCGCCCCGGACGACGAGGTCAAGGGTCTGCTCGGCAAGAACCCCAAGGCCTCGAACGCGCTCGTCGTCGACCGCACCGTGCTCGTGGCGCTCGAGATCCCTCCGGCTGGCTCGAGCGCCAGGGCCACGGTGCTCGGCGCGGAGAACGCCAGGACGAGCGCGAAGATCCCCTGATCCCGTCTCACCGTCAGAGAGAAGGACCATGAGTCAGACCCCGGGAAACGACTTTCCCCTGCGCGGCGCCGTCGACCTCTCGGGCCTCGGTCGGCCCAGCGTGCCCGAGCCCGGCGCGCCCGGTGGCGCCCCCGCGGCGGGCGGCTACGTCGTCGACGTCACCGAGCAGACCTTCCAGGCGCTCGTCGAGTCCTCCACGCAGTACCCGGTGCTGGTGCTGCTGTGGATCCCGACCGACCAGGCGTGCGCCCAGCTCGGGGCGGACCTCGCGACGCTCGCCGCCGAGAACGACGGACGCTTCCAGCTCGCCCGCGTCGACGTCGAGCAGCACCCGGCGGTGGCGGGGGCCTTCCAGGCCCAGGGAGTGCCGACGGTCGTGGCGGTGCTCGCCGGGCAGCCCGTGCCGCTGTTCCAGGGCGGCGCCGATCTCGAGCAGATCCGCCCGGTCGTCGAGCAGGTGCTCGCGGCGGCGCAGCAGAACGGTGTCACGGGCCGGGCGCCGCGCGCCGAGGGCGCAGAGCTGGACGGGACCCCCGAGCCCGTCGCCCCGCCGTTGCCCCCGCACCACCAGGAGGCCTACGACGCCATCGAGGCCGGCGACCTGCACGCGGCCGCCGAGGCGTACCGGGCCGCGCTGCGCTCGGACCCTCGCGACGACCTCGCGAGCGCCGGGCTGGCCCAGGTCTCGCTGCTCGAGCGCACCCAGGACGTGGACCTCGCCGCGGTCCGGACGGCGGCCGCCGACAGGCCCGACGACGTCGACGCCCAGCTCGCGGTGGCGGACCTCGACATGGTCGGCGGCAAGGTCGAGGACGCGCTCGACCGGCTCATCGACCTCATCCCGACGACCGCCGGCGACGAGCGCGAGCGGGTCCGGCTGCGGCTGGTGGACTACCTTGCGGTGCTCGGCCCCCAGGACCCTCGCGTCGCCCCGGCCCGCCGCCGCATGACCAGCGCGCTGTACTGACCGACCGGCACCGAACCACCGACAGGACCGGGGCCACCACTCGGGACCTCGCTCCCCCGGCAATTGTGGGGTTTCTGCTGTCCTTTTCGCGAGCGGACAGCAGAAACCCCACAATCGGCTGAGGCTGGGGCTGGGGACGGAGTCAGGCTTCGGTGGCCGGGGCGAGGTAGAGGGCGCCGAGCGGCGGGACACGCAGCTGCGCGGAGCACGGCATGCCGTGCCAGGGCACCGGTTCCGCGACGATCTGCCCGGTGTTGACGACGCCCGAGCCTCCGAAGGCCAGGTCGTCCGAGCTGAACACCTCGCGCCACGGCCCCGGGTGCGGCAGCCCCACGCGGTACCCCTCGTGGGGCACGCCCGCGAAGTTGGCGACGACGGCGACGACGTCGTCCCGGGCCTCGGCCGATGTCGCCTCCGCGGCACCCGCCCCGGCTGCCGCGGACGCCTCGTGCGAGCCGAGGCGCAGGTAGGCGATCGTGTTGTGATCGGCGTCGCCGGCCTCGAGCCAGCGGAAGCCCGCCGGGTCGTGGTCGAGCCGCCACAGCGCCGGGTGCGCGCGGTACACGGAGTTGAGCGCACGCACCGCCGACTGCACGCCCCGGTGCCCGTCGTAGTCGAGCACGTACCAGTCCAGCGGGCGGGACTCGGACCACTCGGTGCCCTGGGCGATCTCGGTTCCCATGAACGTGAGCTGCTTGCCGGGGTGGGACCACTGGAAGGCGAAGAGCAGGCGCACACCGGCGAGCTGCTGCCACTCGTCGCCCGGCATCTTGCGCAGCAGCGAGCCCTTGCCGTGGACGACCTCGTCGTGGCTGATCGGCAGCACGAACTGCTCGGTGAAGGCATAGACGAGCGAGAACGTGAGCTCGTTGTGGTGGTACCGGCGGTTGATCGGCGACTCGGCGAGGTAGCGCAGGGTGTCGTTCATCCAGCCCATGTTCCACTTGAGCCCGAACCCCAGGCCGCCGGACGACGTCGGACGGGTCACCCCCGGCCACGCGGTCGACTCCTCGGCGATCATCACGATGCCGGGGTTGCGGCGGTAGGCGGTCGCGTTGGCCTCCTGCAGGAAGGCGATCGCCTCGAGGTTCTCCCGCCCGCCGTGCCGGTTGGGTCGCCACTCGCCGGCGTTGCGCGAGTAGTCGAGGTAGAGCATGGAGGCGACGGCGTCCACGCGAAGCCCGTCCACGTGGAACTCCTCGAACCAGTAGGTCGCGTTGGCCACGAGGAAGTTGCGCACCTCGTTGCGCCCGAAGTTGAAGATGTACGTGCCCCAGTCGGGGTGGTCGCCGAGCAGCGGGTCCGGGTGCTCGTACAGCGGCGTCCCGTCGAAGCGCGCGAGCGCGAAGTCGTCCTTGGGGAAGTGCGCGGGCACCCAGTCGAGGATGACGCCGATCCCCGCCTGATGGAGCGTGTCGACGAAGTGCCGGAAGTCGTCCGGCCGCCCGAAGCGCGAGGTCGGGGCGTAGTAACCGGTGACCTGGTAGCCCCAGGAGCCGCCGAAGGGGTGCTCGGCCACGGGCAGCAGCTCGACGTGGGTGTAGCCGAGGTCCAGCACGTAGTCGCGCACCTGCTCGGCCAGCTCACGGTAGGACAGCCCCGGGCGCCACGAGCCCAGGTGCATCTCGTAGACCGACATCGGGCCGTTGTGCGGGTCGCCCGCCGAGCGCTGCGCGAGCCAGTCCGCGTCGCCCCACTCGTGCGCGGCCTCGGCGACGACGGAGGCGGTGGCCGGTGGCACCTCCGTGGCGCGCGCCAGCGGGTCGGCCTTGTCCTTCCAGGCGCCGTCCGCCTGCAGAACCTGGTACTTGTACCGGGCACCCGTGCCGACGCCGGGGACGAACAGCTCCCAGACGCCGCACTCGCCCAGCGTGCGCATCGAGTGGCCGCGCCCGTCCCACCCGTTGAAGTCGCCGACGACGCGCACCGCCCGGGCGTTCGGGGCCCAGACGGCGAAGGCCGTGCCCGTGACCTCACCGAGCGTGCTGGGGAAGGTGCGCGGGTTCGCGCCGAGCACGGTCCACAGCCGTTCGTGGCGTCCCTCGCGGATCAGGTGCTCGTCCATCTCGCCGAGGGTCGGCAGGTGGCGGTAAGGGTCGTCGCCCGTGTGCAGGGACGTGCCGTAGCGGGTGCGCACCCGGTAGTCGGGGCTCGCGCCGTCGAGCACTCCCACCCACACGCCGTCGGCCTCGTGACGCAGCGGCGTCTCGCCGTCGACCGTGATCGCCGTGACCTCGTCGGCCAGGTGGCGCACCACCCGCACCGTGCTGTGCCGCCCGTCCTCGTGCGGGTGGACCCCGAGCACCGCGTGCGGCTCGTAGCTGACCCCGGCGGCGACCGCGGCCAGGCGGTCGGGCGCGACGGGGAGCGGGGGGACGGGCCCGTGGGCCGGTGCCGACGTCGTCGTCTTCACGGTGCTCATTGCCCCATCCTGCCAGGTTGTGACGCATGCCTCATGTGGCGCCGCACCCGCCGCAGGCCGTGTCCCTCGCTGTCCAGACCGGCGGCGGGTGGCGGGGTCGCTGATCGAGGGGGGCCGCCCGCGGCCGTATCGAGATCCGGTGAGCGCGGTGAGGAGCCTCGACACGCTCGCTGGCGCTCACCGCTCGACCGGTGGCCCTGGGCTGGTCTCGATACGGCCGTGGCGACCTGCTCGACCCGCGGAGTGGGGGCTCGCTACTCCACCGGCGACAGGGGGGTCAGAGGAAGGGGGCGAGGATCCTGTGCAGAGCGGCCAGGGGGATGTGGACCCAGGCGGGGCGGTGCTGCTCCTCGTAGACCACCTCGTAGGCGGCCTTGTCCAGCTCGAAGGCGTCGACGAGGATCTCGGCCGTGGTGCGGCCCTCGGCGAAGCCGCCTGACCCCGGTCCGCCCGAGGGTGCGTCGCCCCAGCCCGGCGCGTCGTCGTGGGGCTCTGGCGCGCCCTCGCGCGAGGCGCGGTCGAGCCCCTGCCGGGTGCCGCGCAGGTACCCGGTGAGGAGCCCGTCGCGCGCGGCGACCCCCCAGTCGGAGTCGGGCGAGTCGGCGATCGCCGCCGCGTAGTCCACCGATCGCAGCAGGCCGGCGAGGTCGCGTTCAGGCAGGTCGGGCCGGAACCGCTCCGAGGCGGCGCGCAGCGGCTCGCCCTCGAAGTCGAGGATCCACCACCCGTTCGGCGCGCGCAGCGTCTGCCCCAGGTGCAGGTCACCGTGGATGCGCTGGCGCACCTGCTCGTGGCTGCGCCCGGCCAGCTCGCGCCGCAGCCGGTCGAGATAGCTGTCCAGCGGCCCGAGCAGCGCCCGGACCTCGGAGCTGCGCTCCGCCGCATCCTCCACGCGCTCACCGATCTCGTCCGCGAGGGTCTCGAGCCTGGCGGGCTCGGTCGGGTAGGCCGCGCGCAGCCCGGTGTGCAGGTCCGCGACCACCTCGCCCAGCTCTTCGGCCGACCGCGAGAAGTCCGTGCCGTCCGAGGCGAGCGCGCAGGCGAGCGTGAACCCGTCGTCCGCGTCGGGCACGAGCTCGGAGACCACCGCGAGCGTGCTGCGCCATCCGCCCAGGTACGCGCCGTCGTCCACGAGCGTCTCGAGCGACGCCGGCACGCGGGGCGCACGAGCGAACCCCGCGGCACGCAGCGCGCGGGGGACCTCGACGTCGGGGTGGTCGCCCTCGGCGAGCGTGCGCAACAGCTTGACGATCAGGCCGCCCGCGACGTCGGGCAGGATGATCGAGGTGTTCGACTGCTCGCCGGACAGCACGCGGCCGCGCACGGGGCCGTCGTCCATGACGGCGACGTCGAACGGCACCGCGCCGTCCTCCCACCGGCACGCTTCCAGGACGGCGTGCCACAGCTCGGTGCGGAAGGCGCCGTCGTAGACGCGGACCGGTCCCGACGGCGTCTCGGCTGCCCCGATCAGACCGGGGTCGGGCGGTGGCGGTGGCAGGGGAGCGTCGGGTCGCAGCGCGACGACGTGGCCGCTGCGTGCGTCACCGGGCGGCACGTCGTCGTCGGACGCGTCGCCCGGGGCGTCACCCCGAGCCGCGTCACCCTGAGCCGCGTCACTGCCCGGCTCCTGCCCGTCCCGCACGACGACGAGCGGCACGTGCACCACCGTGCCTCCCGCCACCCGCAGCACCCACAGCTCGACGCCCGGCGCGAGCGCCAGCACCGCGGACGAGGCCCAGCGAGCCCGGCCTCCCTCGACCGCCGTCGGCGGATACCACCGTCGGGTCGCGAGCCAGGACGCGAGCAGGGCGGCGATGTCGCCCGGCACCTCGCGAGCCGTGGCCTGGGGCAGGTCGACAGCGGCCATGTCAGCCCTCGTCACGCTGGTCGGCGAGGACCTCGAGCCACAGGAAACCGCGCGAGCCCAGCGTGAACGTGATCGCGCCGTCCGGCTCGATCGTCGGGAACCGCGTCGAGCCGAAGACGTCCCGGGTGCGTCGGCCGCCGTGGTGCGGCACGTGCACGGTCGCGCTGCGGGGGGTGGTGGCGAGGTTCGCCACGCACAGCAGCGTCTCCTCGGGCGTCGTGCGCAGGAAGGCGAGCACCGACTCGTCGTCGGCCTCCAGCGGAACGAAACCGCCCCGGCCGAAGGCGGGGCGGGCCCGGCGCACCTTGAGCATGCCGTGTACCCAGTGCAGCAGGCTCGAGCTCTGCGCCCACTGCGCCTCGACGTTGATGCCCTGGTAGTGGTAGACGAGCGACTGGACCAGCGGCAGGTACAGCTTGCCGGGGTCTGCCGTGGAGAAGCCGCCGTTGCGGTCCGGGGTCCACTGCATGGGGGTGCGCACCGCGTCGCGGTCGGGCAGCCAGATGTTGTCGCCCATGCCGATCTCGTCGCCGTAGTACAGGAACGGGCTCCCCGGCAGCGACAGCAGCAGCGCGTGGGCCAGCTCGATGTCTGGCCGGGTGTTCTCGAGCAGAGGCGCGAGCCGGCGCCGGATGCCCACGTTCGCCCGCATCCGCGGGTCGGGCGCGTACCAGCGGTACATGGCGGCCCGCTCCTCGGTCGTGACCATCTCCAGGGTCAGCTCGTCGTGGTTGCGCAGGAACGTACCCCACTGCCCGCGGCCGTCGATGTCGGGGGTGTCCGCGATGATCGACGTGATCTGGGACGCCCGCTGGTCCTTGAGCGCGTGGAAGATCCGGGGCATGACCGGGAAGTGCAGGCACATGTGGCACTCGGGCGCCTGCTCGGTGCCGTAGTAGTCGACGACGTCCTCGGGCCACTGGTTGGCCTCGGCCAGCAGGATGCGCCCGGGGAACTCGGCGTCGACCATGGCCCGGACGCGGGCCAGGAAGGCGTGCGTCTCGGGCAGGTTCTCGCAGTTCGTGCCCTCCCGTGCGAACAGGTACGGGACCGCGTCGAGCCGGAAGCCGTCCACGCCGTGGCGCAGCCAGAACCGGGCGACGTCGAGCATCGCCTCCTGGACGGCGGGGTTGTCGAAGTTGAGATCCGGCTGGTGGGAGAAGAAGCGGTGCCAGAAGTACTGGCGCCGGACGGGGTCGAAGGTCCAGTTCGACGCCTCGGTGTCCACGAAGATGATCCGTGCGTCGGAGTACCGCGTGTCGTCGTCGGACCACATGTAGAAGTCCCCGTAGGGGCCCTCCGGGTTCGAGCGCGACGACTGGAACCACGGGTGCTGGTCGCTCGTGTGGTTCATCACCAGGTCGATGACGACGCGGATCCCGCGCGCGTGCGCCTGGGTGACGAGCTCGATGAAGTCCGACATCTGGCCGTACTGCGGCGCCACCGCCGTGTAGTCGGCGATGTCGTAGCCGCCGTCGCGCAGCGGGGACGGGTAGAACGGCGGCAGCCAGAGGCAGTCGATGCCGAGCCACTGCAGATAGTCCAGGCGGCTCGTCAGCCCGCGCAGGTCGCCGCTGCCCGCCCCGGTCGAGTCGGAGAAGGCGCGGATCATCACCTCGTAGAAGACGGCGGTCTTGTACCACTCCGGGTCGTCGGACAGCCCGACCATCCCCAGAGGCGTCGTGGCGTCCTTGGGCACCTCCGGCTGCTGGCGCGGCGGGAGCGCGTGGACGGGGATGGGGACGGTCATGAGCGCCTCACGTGGAGCACGTGCGCCACGCGGTCGTCGGGGTGCAGCTCGACGTAGGCGTCGGCCCCCCAGACCCAGGACTCACCGGTGAGCTCGTCGTAGACGACGAAGCCGTCGGCGCCGCCCAGCCCGAGCTGCTCCAGGTCGAGGTGGACCACGGCGGCGTGCGCGCCGTGCGGGTCGAGGTTGACGACGGTGATGACGGTGTCCGCCACCCCGGTGGGGGAGTGCCGCGCCGCCAGGTGGTGAGAGAAGGCGAGGATGTTGTCGTCCGTGGTCGGGTGCACCCGCAGGTTGCGCAGCTGGCGCAGCGCCGGGTGCGCGCGCCTGATCCCGTTGAGCCGGGTGATGAGATCGGCGACGCCGTAGTGGGCGGCCTGCGACCAGTCGCGCGGCCGGTACTCGTACTTCTCGTTGTCGATCTGCTCCTCGACGCCGGGGCGCGGGACGTTCTCGACGAGCTCGTAGCCGGTGTAGACCCCCCAGGTCGGGGACGACATGGCGGCCAGCACCGCCCGGACGTGGAAGGCCTTGACACCGCCCGACTGCAGGTACGGCGGGAGGATGTCGTGCGTCGTCGGCCAGAAGCTGGGACGCATGTACGCGGCGGCGGGGCCGGACACCTCGGTGAGGTACTCCTCGAGCTCCTCCTTCGTGTTGCGCCAGGTGAAGTAGGTGTACGACTGATGGAAGCCGATCTTGGCGAGCGCGTGCATCATCGCCGGGCGGGTGAAGGCCTCGGCGAGGAAGATGACCTCCGGGTCGCTCGCGTGGACGGTGCTCAGCAGCCGCTCCCAGAAGTCGAGGGGCTTGGTGTGCGGGTTGTCGACCCGGAACAGCGTGACGCCGTGGGCGATCCACAGTCGTACGATCCGGAGGATCTCGTTGTACAGGCCCTCCGGGTCCGTGTCGAAGCTCAGGGGATAGATGTCCTGGTACTTCTTGGGCGGGTTCTCGGCGTAGGCGATGCTGCCGTCCAGGCGGGTGACGAACCACTCCGGGTGCTCGGCCACCCACGGGTGGTCGGGCGAGCACTGGAGGGCCAGGTCGAGCGCCACCTCGAGACCCAGGCCGCGCGCCCGCGCGACGAAGGCGTCGAAGTCCGCGAAGGTCCCCAGGTCCGGGTGGATCGCGTCGTGCCCGCCGTCCGCCGACCCGATGGCGTAGGGCGATCCCGGGTCGCCCGGGCGGGCCTCGAGGGTGTTGTTGCGTCCCTTGCGGAAGGTGGTGCCGATCGGGTGGACCGGGGTCAGGTAGACGACGTCGAAGCCCATGCCCGCGATCGCGGGCAGCCGCTCGGCTGCGGTACGGAAGGTGCCCGACCGCCAGGTCGCCGTCGCGCGGTCGTAGGTCGCGCCCTCGGAGCGTGGGAAGATCTCGTACCAGGCGCCGGCCAGCGCCAGCGGACGGTCCACGACGAGCGGGTAGGTCGGTGACGAGCTGACCAGGTCCCGCAGCGGCGTGCGGGCGAGGGCGGCCGAGACCCTCTCGCTCGTGCCGGCGGCGAGGCGGACGAGCGGATCGAGCGAGTCGTCGGCGAGCACCTGCACGGCCTGCGCGAGCGCAGTGGCGTCGCCGGTGTCGAGGTCCTTGCGGGCGGCGGCCTCGGAGAGCAGCGCGTGCCCCTCGTCGAGCATCAGGGCGACGTCGATGCCGGCGGGGACCTTGACCTCGGCGTTGTGACGCCAGGTCGCGTACGGGTCCGACCAGCCCTCGACCCGAAGGCCCCACTCGCCGGTCGCGTCCGGCACGACCTCGCCGCGCCAGCGGTCGAGTCCCGGGGCGACGTCGGTCATCGTCACGCGCTGGCGGACGGAACCGTCCGGGGCGACCAGCACGGCGCTCGCGCGGAAGGCGTCGTGACCCTCGCGGAACACGGTCGCCTCGACGGGGACGACCTCGCCCACGACAGCCTTGGTCGGCCACCGTCCGGCCTCGATCACGGGGGCGACGTCGACCACCGGGATGCGGCCGATCGCGGGACCGCGGGCGCTCCCGACCCCGGCGGAACGGCGGGCTGCGGCGGGCTTCGCGGGGCGGGCCGGGGCGGCGGGCGTCTTCGAGGTAGGGCTCACCCCTCGAAACTACCGAGAACCTCCCGCTCAGACACGTCGAAGCGCCGACGGGTCGCGGTCGGATCTCGGGCCGTCACGCCGCCGGAGCGACTCGCGTAACCTTGAGGACCGTGGCTACTACCGACTTTCCCGTGGAGATCGCTTCGTTGCGCGGCACGCTCGCGACGATCAGCGCCGTGAGCGACACCGACGCGCTGGAGGCCCGGGTGGCCGACCTCTCGGAGCAGGCTGCGGCACCCGACCTGTGGGACGACCAGGCGGAGGCGCAGCGCGTCACCACCGCGCTGTCCCAGGCCCAGAACGAGCTCGAGCGGATCACCTCGATGACGCAGCGCATCGACGACCTCGAGACGCTCGTCGAGATGGCGCTGGAGGGCGACGAGCCCGACGAGGACACGCTCGCCGAGGCGGAGGAGGAGTTCACCGCCATCCGCGCCGACCTCGACGCGCTCGAGATCCGCACCCTCTTGGCCGGCGAGTACGACGCACGTGAGGCGGTCGTGACCATCCGCGCCGGCGCGGGCGGGGTGGACGCCGCGGACTTCGCCGAGATGCTGCTGCGCATGTACCTGCGCTGGGCGGACCGGCACGACTACCCGACCCAGGTGCTCGACACCTCCTACGCCGAGGAGGCTGGCCTGAAGTCGGCCACCTTCGAGGTCAAGGCGCCCTACGCCTTCGGGCACCTGTCGGTGGAGGCGGGCACCCACCGGCTCGTGCGTATCTCGCCCTTCGACAACCAGGGGCGCCGCCAGACGTCCTTCGCCGCGGTCGAGGTCGTGCCGCTCATCGAGCAGACCGACCACATCGAGATCCCTGAGAACGAGATCCGGGTCGACGTCTTCCGTTCCTCCGGCCCCGGCGGGCAGTCGGTCAACACGACCGACTCCGCCGTCCGCCTGACGCACATCCCGACCGGGATCGTCGTCTCCATGCAGAACGAGAAGTCGCAGATCCAGAACCGCGCGGCCGCCATGCGCGTGCTGCAGTCCCGGCTGCTGCTGGAGCGCCAGGCCGAGGAGAAGGCCAAGAAGAAGGAGCTCGCCGGCGACATCAAGGCGAGCTGGGGCGACCAGATGCGCTCCTACGTGCTGCAGCCGTACCAGATGGTCAAGGACCTGCGCACCGAGCACGAGGTCGGCAACGTCTCCGCGGTGCTCGACGGCGACATCGACGACTTCATCGAGGCCGGCATCCGCTGGCGCCGCTCCAAGGACCGCGAGCAGGCCTGACCCGGCCCTCTCCCCTGGTTGTCCGTCGGTCGACTACGGGGTGACGCAGAACTCGTTGCCCTCAGGGTCGGCCATCGTGATCCAGCGGTGCGGCCCCTGGGCGCCGTCGTGCAGGAAGCGCGCACCGCGCGACTCGAGCGCGCGACGTGCGTCGGCGAGGTCCGTCCCGCTCCGCACGTCCACGTGCACGCGGTTCTTGACACTCTTGGCTTCCGGGACCTTGACGAACAGCACCCGCGCGGTGCCCGCGCCGCCGCCCGGGGCCTCGATCGCCGCGCCCTCAGCCCACACCAGCACACCGCGGTGCGTCGTGGTGTCGCTCTCCTGGGCGAGCCCCTGCTCGAGCATCGAGCGGATGAAGGCCTCGTCCGACGGCTCCGCCTCCCAGCCGAGGGTCTCGGCCCACCAGTCGGCCTGGGCGTGGGGGTCGGCGCAGTCGACGACGATCTGCAGGGTCGCGGGGCGTGCTCCGGTGGTCATGGGAGCACCGTAGCCGTGACCCATGACACGTCAGCCTGTGAGACTCCTGCGGGCGGCGTGTCGGGAGGCAGCGGCACGGTGAGGCCCGCCTACTCTCGGGACCGTGGGGCAGTGCCCCACGGAGCGCCGGCCGGCGCTCGACCCGAGTGCCGAGGAGCTCTGCTCGCGTGATCCGTTTCGAGAACGTCACCAAGGTCTATGCGCCTGGCGCTCGGCCTGCGCTCGACGGCATCACGCTCGAGATCGAGCGTGAGGAGTTCGTGTTCCTCGTCGGCGCCTCGGGATCCGGCAAGTCCACCTTCCTGCGTCTCGTCCTGCGCGAGGAGCGCGCGACGTCGGGCGCGGTGTTCGTGGCGGGTCGGGAGCTCTCCTCGCTGTCGAGCTGGAAGGTGCCGGGGCTGCGACGGCAGATCGGCGCGGTCTTCCAGGACTTCCGCCTGCTGCCCAACAAGACCGTCTTCGAGAACGTCGCCTTCGCCCTGCAGGTGATCGGCCGTCCCCGTCACCAGATCATGAGCAACGTGCCCGAGATCCTCGACCTCGTCGGCCTGGCGGGCAAGGAGAAGCGACGGCCGCACGAGCTCTCCGGCGGTGAGCAGCAGCGCGTCGCGATCGCTCGTGCGATGGTCAACCGCCCGCCGATCCTGCTCGCGGACGAGCCCACCGGCAACCTCGACCCCACCACCTCGCTCGGGATCATGCGGTTGCTGGACCGCATCAACCGCACGGGCACCACGGTCGTCATGGCCACCCACGACGACGAGATCGTCGACCAGATGCGCAAGCGCGTGATCGAGCTCGCCACCGGCGAGCTCGTCCGTGACCAGTCGCGCGGCGTCTACGGCTCGTCCCGCTAGGAGATCTTTCGTGCGTCTTCAGTTCATCGCCTCCGAGATCTGGATCGGGCTGCGCCGCAACCTGTCCATGACGATCTCCGTCATCCTCGTGACCTTCGTGTCGCTCACCTTCGTCGGTGCGGCAGGCCTGCTCCAGACGCAGGTCACGAAGTTCAAGGGGGAGTGGTACGACAAGGTCGAGGTGTCCGTCTTCCTCTGCCCCGCCAACTCGACCAAGCCCGCGTGCGCCTCCGGCGAGGCCACGCAGGCCCAGATCGACGACGTCAAGGCCGTGCTCGGGTCGCCCGAGGTGGCTCCCGAGATCCAGTCGGTCACCTTCGAGTCGAAGGAAGCCGCCTGGAAGGACTTCTCCAAGCGCTTCGCGGACCAGTGGTGGATCAACGAGGTGACCAAGGACGACATGAACGCGTCGTTCCGCATCAAGCTCACCGACCCGCAGCAGTACCAGGTGATCGACGACGTGCTGACCGGCCGGGCGGGGGTCGAGGAGGTGAGCGACCAGCGCGAGATCCTCAAGCCGATCTTCCTCGTCCTCAACCGCGCGACCCTGGTGGCGGCGGGGCTCGCCGCCGTCATGCTGCTGGCCGCGGTGCTCCTCATCACGACCACCATCCGGCTGTCCGCGCTCAGCAGGCGCCGGGAGACGAGCATCATGCGGCTCGTGGGGGCCTCCAACTTCTTCATCCAGCTCCCCTTCATGCTCGAGGGGGCGATCGCGGCGCTCGTCGGCGGCGTCCTCGCGGTCGGAGGGCTGTGGCTGGGCGTCAAGTACCTCGTGGAGCAGTGGCTGAGCAGCTCGGTGCAGTGGGCGCCGGTGGTCACGACGCACGACGTGCTGGCCCTGGCGCCCCTGCTGGTGGCGATCGCCGTCCTGCTCGCGGCCGTCTCCTCGATCGTGACCCTGCGTCGATACACGAAGGTGTGATGACCATGAACCAGCGACGCGAGCCGGCACGCCGTCGCCGCGCCTCCCGCATCGCGGCGGTGCTCCTCGGGCTCTCCCTCGTCGGCGGGGTCGCCGTCGCGCACGCGGACGACCTCTCGGACCTCACCAAGCGCCTCGAGAACGCGCGGGACAAGGCGAAGGCGACCAGGTCCGACCTCGCGGACGTCGGGGAGGCGCTCGAGAACAGCGACGCCGAGCTCACCAAGGCCTACAAGAAGCTGAGCGAGACCCAGGCGCAGATCCCGGTCGCGCAGGCCGAGGTGGACCAGGCGCAGGCCGAGTACCAGGTCGCCCAGCGCGAGGCCTCCGCCGTCGCCGACCGGCTCACGACGGCCAAGAGCGAGGCGCAGACCCTCGAGAAGACGATGAGCGACAACGCCGAGAAGACCGACGAGGTCCGCGACGGCGTCGCAGAGATGGCGCGCCAGTACGCCCGAGGGGACTACGGCGTCACGAGCGTCCAGCTCATGGTGGGTGCGCAGTCCCTCGACGAGGTCGTCACCGAGTACAACCTCTCGCAGACGGCGCTGCGCACGGAGTCCGGGGCGCTCGTCGCGCTGCGTGAGGCGAACGCCATCGCCACGAACACCCAGGTGCGTCTCGCCGCAGCCCAGGCCTCGGTCGCCGACCTCAAGACGAAGGCGGACGGTCTCGTCACGACCACGGCCGCGGCGAAGACGAAGGCGGACAACGCGAAGGCCGCGCTCGTCGCGCTCGAGGCGGACCAGAAGGCCGCGGCTGCGAAGATCGAGGAGCGCAAGGCCGCCGAGGAGCAGAAGCAGGCCGAGCTGCAGCAGCAGAACAAGGACCTGCGCTCCGACATCCAGAAGCTCATCGGGCTGACGAAGAAGGAGCGCAAGCGCCTTGCCGCGGAGCAGGCTGCGAAGGAGAAGGCCGAGCGTGAGGCCGCGGCGAAGCGAGCGGCCGCCGGCGACCCGGGCGACGACTCGGACGACTCCGGGGGCGGCGCCCACGGCTCCAAGTACCTGTCCTATCCCGTGAAGTCGGTCGTGATCACGTCGCCCTACGGCTGGCGGCTGCACCCCGTGCTCCACTACTGGCGCCTGCACGCGGGGACGGACTTCCGCGCCTACTGCGGCACGCCGATCTACGCGGCCGCGCCCGGGAAGGTCGAGTGGGCCAAGCTGCGCTACGGCTTCGGCAACCAGGTGATGGTCAACCACGGCACCGTGGACGGCGTGAACCTCATGACGAGCTACAACCACATGTCCCGCTTCGCGGTGCACTCCGGTGAGCACGTCTCCCGGGGCCAGCTCGTCGGCTACTCGGGGGCGACCGGCACCGTGACCGCGTGCCACCTGCACTTCGAGGTGTACAAGAACGGTGTGACCGTCAACCCGATGTCGATGCTCTGAGGCGAGGCCCGAGCGGGACTTTCCGGGCACCGTGCGGCGTTGGGGAGTCGTCGCGCCGTGCGGAGCCCGGAAATCGTCTGGGTTCGGCGCCTGCCTGTGGCCTAGGCTGGGAGGTCGCGTCACCGTCGGAGCCGTCGATCGAGGAGGTGTCATGGCCAAGGGGCAGATGTACGTGCTGGACCAGGCGCCCAGGAAGAAGAAGGTCGAGCAGGGTCCGGTGCGCGCTCTCGTGGCGAGCAACAAGAAGGCCCGTCACGACTACATGATCGAGGACGTGCTCGAGGCCGGCATGGTCCTCTCGGGCACGGAGGTCAAGGCGCTGCGCGCCGGCCGTGCCTCGCTCGTCGACGGCTTCGTGAGCGTGGACCGCGGCGAGGCGTGGCTCGAGGGGGTTCACATCGCCGAGTACGCCCAGGGCACCTGGACCAACCATGCACCGCGCCGCAAGCGCAAGCTGCTCCTGCACAAGGAGGAGATCCACCGCCTGGAGCAGCGCACGCGCGAGAAGGGCTTCACCATCGTCCCGCTGTCGCTGTACTTCCTCGACGGCCGTGCGAAGGTCGAGATCGCGGTGGCGCGGGGCAAGCGCGAGTACGACAAGCGTCAGACGCTGCGCGAGCAGCAGGACAACCGTGAGGCCCTGCGCGCCATGCGGCAGCGCGAGATGCGCTGAGCCCAGCGCGAAACTCGCTGGGCGTGCGCCGTCCGCGCCGGTAGGATGACAGGGACAACTGAACATGGGGGTGATCGGTTTCGACGGTGGTCGTACCACCACGCGAAGCGGGTCGAGGATGCAGGCTTATCTCGTTAACGCTGCCTGCAAACCAATAGGTGCCGATTCCAAGCGCACCGACTTCGCCCTCGCCGCCTGAGCGAGCCCCGAAGTCCGTCAGCCTGAGGTAGCTTCCGCCTCAGATCCTGGCGTCATCTCGGAAGCCACTGCTCGTAGCTCACGTCGTCGGGGCTGCGGGGACTTCTAGACGACTGGGCCTGTCAGCGACGCGTCTGCGCGAGAGCTGGGGCCGAGAAAGTCCATCGCAGACTGCACCCGGAGAAGTCGTGGTTCTGCGTCACCGGACCGGGGTTCGATTCCCCGCACCTCCACCACCACGAAGGCCTCCAGGACCCTGACGGGTTCCGGAGGCCTTCGTCATGCCCAGCGCCCGCACTTTTCCGGGGATCCCGACACGAACCGTGTCGGGATCCCCGGAAAAGTCGGCCGGGCGCCGGGACGGGTGGGTCAGCGGCGCTTGACGGTCACCTTCTTCGAGGTCGTGGTCGTGGTCTGCGCCTTGTCCTTCGGCACGAACCGGGCCTTGACCTTGACCTTCGCGCCCTTGAGGAGCTTGGCCTTGATCGCGACCTTGCCGCCGGCCTTGTGGAGCTTCTTCACCGAGAAGGCCTTGGCGACCTTCGTGCCGGCGTAGACCTTCACCGTGCCGTGGGCCTTGACCCCGCTGTCCAGCTTCTTGGCCGCCTTGACGGTCACCATGAGCTTCTTGCCCTTGGTGAACCTCTTCGGCGCCTTCACCTTCAGCTTCTTGATCGCCGACCTCGTCACCCGCAGGGGCTGCGACGGCGCCGAGGTGATGGTGCGACCCGCGGTCGTGAGCGTCGCCACGATCCGGTGGCTGCCGACGGCCAGGGTGGACGGCAGGCGCACGCTGGCGCCGCCGTCGTGCAGGACCGCGGTCCCGACCGTCATCGGGCCGCTGCGGAGCACGAGGGTGCCCGCAGCTGCCCCGGCGACGCTCACCGTCGCCGTGGCGCGCCTCGCGCCCTTGGCGCCGAACACCTGCGACGACGAGGACAGGACCGGGGTGGACACGACGACCTGCGGCTCTCCTGGCTCCTCACCGGTCGGGGCGGCCTCGAGGCGTGCCATGGCCGTCATGAGGGCGGCTGCGGCGGCATCGACCTCGCCCTGGGTGGCTCCGGTGTCGTCCCTGACCGCGGTGGCGTTCGCGAGCGCCTCGGAGAAGACGGCCCAGGTCGACGGCGTGTAGACGTCGGCCTGCCCGCTCTTCGGCTCCGCGGCCGCGAGCACCTGGTCGAGCCAGGAGACGTCGACCGGAACCGCCTTCACGAGCCCCGCGAAGGCACCCAGGAGGGCGTCGAAGGCGTGGTCGACCGCCTCCTGCGAGGTCGGGGAACCCACCAGGGAATCCGCCGTGCTGAGCGCACCGTCGAGCATGGCCCAGGACTCCGCCGTGTAGTCACCCTCGTGGAGGCCCGCGGCGCGGACCTGCTCGACCAGACTCTGCAGGGCGTCGGTCTGCACCGTCTCGACGAGCGCGTCCAGCGCGTCCTGCAGCGGACCGGCCGCCGCAGCGACGTCGCCGGCCGAGAGCGCCACGCCGTCGTCCGCGGTGCGCAGCAGCTGCTGCGCCCGCTCGAGCGGAGCCTGCAGCGCCGCCCTGGAGTCGCTCGTGTACCGGTCGGAGACCTGTGCGGACAGCGCGGTGGCGACGGCGGCACGCAGGTCCGTGACGGCCCCCGTCCCGTCGGTGCCCGGCACCAGGCCGTCGATGGCGTCCTGCAGCGACTGCGTGGCCGCCGCCACGGCCTGCGCCGAGACGTCCGCGGGATCGGTGGCCATCAGCGCCTTGGCGGCCGTCAGCGCGCTCTCGTAGGCGCCCCAGCCCGAGGTGTAGTCGGCGGTGACGATCCCGTCGACGGAGCCCACGAGGTCCTGCAGCGGTGCGAGGTCGCCCCGGCGCGCCTGCGACAGAGCTGCGAGCGCGTCATCAAGGTCGGACGCGAGGGCGTCGACCTCCTCGGGCGTCGCCGCCTCGCAGGCCTCGGTGTCGTCGAGCAGGCCTGCGGCGGCGGCGAGGGCGTCGCGGAAGGTGCCCCACGCCTCACGCGTGTACCCGGCCTCCGTCAGCGTCCCGGAGTCGACGAGCCGCTGGGCGGTCGCGACCGTCGCGGCCAGGGCGTCGAGATCGGCTCCGCCGCGGGCGACGAGCCCGTCGAGCGCCGCCGACAGCGCGTCGGCCGCGCCGTCCACGTCGTCGGCCGTGGCGCTCGCGTCCATGAGGACTGCCGACGCCTCGTCGAGGGCGGTGCGCAGCGCGGACCACGTGCCCGACGTGTAGTCGGAGGCGGTCTTGGCCCCGGCCTGCTCGACGAGGTCGGCCAGCGCGGTGCGATCCACCTCGCTCGGGGCGATGTCGAGCGCGCTCAGGTTGAACGTGGTGAACCCGGACGACCCGTACTCGAGACGCAGCTGGTGCGTGCCCGCGTCGAGGTGGACGAGGCGGGGCGCCATCGTCTTCCACACCTGCCAGCCGCCCGTGCCCCCGGTCTGCACGAACTCGGTCGCCCGCTTCCCGTCGACGTCCACGGCGAAGGAGAGCGGGGAGTTGGCGTCGGGCGCCGCGTTCGCCGCGATCTGCGGGGTGATCGTGTAATACCCTGGCTCGTCGACGTCGACGTTGTACATCACGAAGGCGCCGTTCTTGGAGCCGCCCAGATCCACGGACGTGTAGCTGTCCCCGCTGCTCTCCTCGGTGGTGAACGTCGGGCTCAGCGAGAACCAGTCGGTCGCCGCGGTGATACGGCTCAGACCCGAGGCCGTCACGTGGGTGACCGGCGCCGAGCGCGGGTCGCTCATCGTGACGTGCACGTAGTCGTACGTCGCGACGATCGGGTCGGCGGTCGCGTTGATCGCGCTCTGGATCGCCTGCAGGGCCAGCTTGGGCGCGGTGAACGACTTCTGGACGTTGCCGACCGTCGTGAACTCCTCGCCGTCGCGGCTGACGGCGAAGCTGAAGGCGTCACCGGCCTTCGACACCTTCAGGTACATCGTCTGCGGGCC
>Ga0182749_1001406_pt1 | contig 19041 bp, 14 predicted proteins | sample eDN3rd37CKraftMG_FD_128875 | JGI IMG/M metagenome (GOLD analysis project Ga0182749, IMG submission 128875) | Enriched Miracle-Growth compost microbial communities from Emeryville, California, USA - eDNA 3rd pass 37_C Kraft MG (version 2) (version 2) ...
AGGCGCAGCAGGTATTCGAAGTCGCGCTTGATCTCCTGCTTGGTGCGTGCGGCACCCGCCGTGCGGATGATGAGGCCCATGCCCTCCGGCACTTCCAGCTCGGCGGCGATGGCCTTGAGGCGCTTTCTGTCCTGCGGGTTGGTGATCTTGCGCGAGATGCCGCCGCCACGGGCGGTGTTCGGCATCAGAACGGTGTAGCGGCCGGCGAGAGAGAGATATGTGGTGAGGGCAGCGCCCTTGTTGCCGCGCTCCTCCTTGACGACCTGAACGAGGATGACCTGCCGGCGCTTGATGACTTCCTGGATCTTGTAGCTGCGCGGGCGGCGGCGCGGGCGCGAAGGCAGCTCCTCGAGGGCATCCTCGCCGGTGGAGACCTGCTCGACGCGCTCGACCTCAGGATGCGCGCCGTTGGTCTCGGCCCCGACGGATTCTACGGTACCGGCTTCGACATCGCCCGTGGTGTCATTGTCAGCGCCGGCGCGGGCCGCGTCATCGCCGGTATCGGCGGAAGGGGCTTCAGCCGTGTTCTCGTTGGCGGCGAGGGAAGCGCCACCATCGTGCTCGGGCGCAGCGGAGAGCCGCTCGTCGGCGGGGAAGGCTTCGGCCATGGTGCGCGGGACGGCGGTCTCGTCGTCGCCGGCGGCATCCTCGCCGTCATCGCCGTCGCTGTCGGCATCGCCGTGGTCGTCGTCGTCATCATGCGGCTCGATGACATCGACGGTGTCGTCGTCATCGGATTCCGACGACGACTGACGGCGCCGCGCAAGCGCTTCGGCGTGGGCGTCGACCGCTGCTTCCTCGGCGGCTTCGGCGGCGGCTTCCTCGTCGAGGAGGGCCTGCCGGTCGGCCATGGGGATCTGATAGTAGTCCGGGTGGATCTCGTTGAAGGCCAGGAAGCCGTGGCGGTTGCCACCGTATTCGACGAAGGCAGCCTGCAGGGACGGCTCAACGCGCGTCACCTTGGCGAGATAAATGTTTCCGCGCAGAAGCTTACGGGCGGCGGATTCGAAATCGAACTCCTCTACCCGGCCGTTGCGGAGCACCACGACCCGGGTTTCCTCCGGATGCGTGGCATCGATAAGCATCTTGTTGTTGTTGGACATGTGACGTGTTCCTTGGCGCGCCGGCTGGCCCCTCTGCCGCTTGCGGACCCATTTCGCGCGCGAAGTGGATCAAGGACGGAGCGGCGCCAATCAGGGGCGCGCATCATTTTTCGGGTTTGCTTGAGAAAGGTGGGGGAAGGTTCGGCGCGCAGCTTCCCGCAGCCGGACGAAGCCGGATGTGCCCCGCAGCGCGGACGGTAGCGCGCTGGAGCCTGCAGATGGCTGGTGCCGAAGTTCAGCATTGCAAGATCTTTCAACGGTCGGACGCGGAAGCGAGCATTCACGCTGCCGCTGGTTGCCCCATGTCGGAGAGGGCGCCGGGCGGTACTCCGCCTGCTCCGCCCGCCTGCCTTTCCCGGGCGAAATCGCGGAGCGCACAGGCGATGATTGCCACTGTATCGAGCGGTTTACGTCACGCCGTTCGCAAGCTTGGCCCTTAGGCAAAGGCTCCGCCGTCGGAAAGACCCGGAGCGCAGGCATGCGGGCGCAGGGCGAACCACTCGATCGTCAGGCTGCAGCGACTTCTTCCCTAACAGGGAGCGGCGAACCGGCGCGAACCAATGGGACGGTTGCCCATCCTACTCGTTCTTGCGGCGCACAATTGTCCCAGCAAGAGCGCCACTGCATCAACGAAACAGAAAGTACGGGTTCGCCGGTATGCTTGCAAGCGTGTTATAAGGTGCCGCTGGGCAGCATCCCGGCCAACCATATGCAATTTGTAGCGAAATCGGGAAACGTTTGGTTAAAATGGGGTCGTAGACGCCCTTTTTGAAGGGTCGAGGGGGGAATGGGGAAGCATCTGCAACATGATGCGGGCCGGTGGCTGGCCGCCGGCGCTTTTCTGCTGTTGGCAATCGTCCCGGCTCACGTGGCAACGGCCACCGCGGCGTCAGCCCAGCAGTCGAGCGTGCATCGCAAGGGCGTCGAAGCGCGCCGCGCAGAGCTGGCGGGGGACAAGCGTCTCACGACCTTCCGCATGGGTCTGTCACGCGGGGTGCGCGCGGAAATCTTCACGCTGGCCGATCCCTATCGCGTGATCATCGACCTTCCCGATGTCGCCTTTCACCTGCCGGACGGGACGGGACAGAAAGCCCAGGGGCTCGCCAAGGCGTTCCGCTACGGCCTCATCGCCGAAGGCAAGGCGCGCGTCGTCATCGATACTTCCGGGCCGGTTCTCATCAAAAAGGCCAACATGACGGCCAAGGGCGGCGGGGATGCCGTGGAGCTCGCCATCGAGCTGGCGCCGACCTCGGCCGGCTCTTTCGGTGCGGGCACGGGGAGTGCGCGGGCCGATCCGCCGGTTGCCCAGGGCGCGCCGAAGCAGGTTCCTGCGGCCCCGCGAAAGGAGCGCTCCAAGCCGCTCATTCTCGTCGATGCGGGCCACGGGGGCATCGACCCGGGGGCCACGAGCGCCGGCAGTCTCAAGGAAAAGACCGTGGTCCTGGCGGTCGCCCAGGCGCTCAAGGCGCAATTGGCAGCGAGCGGGCGCTACGAGGTACGTATGACCCGGCAGGCCGATGTTTTCGTTTCGCTCGATCAGCGGCTCAAGATGTCGCGCGATCTCGATGCGGACCTTTTCATCTCACTGCATGCCGACGCCATCGCGCAGAAGGGGCTCGCCCAAACCGTGCGCGGGGCTACGGTCTACACTCTTTCCGAGCAGGCCTCGGACGAAGAGGCGCGGCGGATGGCCGAGAAGGAGAACAATTCCGATGCCGCCGCCGGCCTGAAGACGGCCAATTTCGAAGGCGAGGGAGAGGTGCGGAGCATCCTGATCGACCTTCTGAAGCGCGAGACATCCAATTTCTCGGCGGATTTCTCCAACATCCTCGTGAAACGGCTCGGCTCCAGCATTTCGCTCTCCGGCCGGCCGCAGCGGTCGGCCGCCTTCAAGGTGCTGCGTCAGGCGGACACGCCGTCGGTGCTCATCGAACTGGGCTATATGAGCCATCCCGAAGACGAGAAGCTGCTCAACTCCGCGGCCTGGCAACGGCGCATGGCGGCGGCGATCGGAACGGCGGTCGATGCCTATTTCTCTCGCCGCACGGCAAAGGCGCCTTGAAGTGCGCGGCGTTATCTAATCTGCGCGGAGCGACGACTTGATGCCACATTCCGTGCTAATGTGCCTGCTTCGCGGCGCCTCCATCAGCCGATGGCCTCGCGCGGAAAATGCCTGATCAACCGACATTTGCGGATTAACGGAACTAGAGGTTGATGCGCGAGCCGCCCCTATACCCGCACGAGCCGATTTTTCCCCCCGAGCCGCCGCCCCCGCCGCGCCGGCGGAAACGGCGCAAGAGCCTGCTTTTGAGCCTGCTCGGCTTCGGCTTTGCGGCCGGCGTCGTGGTGTTCATCTGCCTCTCGGCAGCCGCGGGCTATGTGCTCTGGAAGACCTCGCAGGATCTTCCCGATTATGAGAGCCTCGCCAAGTACGAGCCGCCCGTGATGACGCGCATCCATGCGCACAACGGCGCGCTCATTGCCGAATACGCCCGCGAGCGGCGGATCTTCGTTCCCATCAATACGATTCCGAAGCGTGTCATCGCCGCGTTCCTTTCGGCGGAGGACAAGCGCTTCTACGAGCATGGCGGCATCGACTTCCAGGGTATCGGGCGCGCGGTCTTCAAGATCGTCGAGGCGAAGATCAGCGGCAGCGACCGGCGCGCGGAGGGCGGCTCTACGATCACCCAGCAGGTCGCGAAGAACTTCCTGCTGAGCTCGGAGCGCTCGATCGACCGCAAGCTCAAGGAGGCGATCCTCGCCATCCGCATCGAGCGCGCCTATCCGAAGGACAAGATCCTCGAGCTCTACCTCAACGAAATCTATTTCGGCATCGGTGCCTACGGCATCGCCGCGGCCAGCCTCAGCTACTTCAACAAGGAGCTGCAGGACCTTTCGATCTCCGAGGTGGCCTATCTGGCCGCGCTGCCCAAGGGGCCGAACAACTACCACCCCTTCCGCCGGGAAAAGCAGGCGCTGGCCCGCCGCAACTGGATCATTGGCCAGATGCACGAGAACGGCTACATCACCGCGGAGGAAGAGGCGGAGGAAAAGGCCAAGCCGCTCGGCGTCAATCTGCGGCAGACGGGCGCGCACATCTTCGCTGCGGACTTCTTCGCCGAGGAAGTGCGGCGCACGCTGCTGGCGCAGTTCGGCGAAGAAAAGCTCTACAGTGGCGGCCTTTCGGTGCGCACGACCCTCGATCCGCGCCTGCAGCAGGCCGCGCGCCGCGCCCTCGTCGACGGGCTCGTCGCCTTCGACCGCACCCGGGGCTGGCGCGGGCCGGTTGAAAAGCTCGATATCGCCGGCGACTGGGGCAAGGCGCTCGATGCGGTGAAGAGCCCGCCGGACATTCAGCCCTGGCGCCTCGGCGTCGTCCTGAGCATCGAGAACAACAAGGCCGTCGTGGGGCTCAGGCCCGAGAAGCAGCAGGACGGCTCGCTCGTCGGCAAGCGCGAAGCCATCGAACTCACCTTCGAGGAGGTGAAGTGGGCGAAGGCGGCCAAGACGAAAGTGGCGCCGAAGACGATGACCGATGTCATCAAGCCCGGCGACGTCATTTACGTTGCGCCCAAGGATCCGGGCAAAGTCACCGGCGTGTGGTCGCTCATGCAGATCCCGGAGGTCGGCGGCGGCATCATCGCGCTCGATCCGAACACGGGGCGCGTGCTCGCCGACGTGGGCGGCTTCTCGTTCTCCATCAGCCAGTTCGACCGCGCCATCCAGGCGCGCCGGCAGCCGGGTTCGGTGTTCAAGCCGTTCGTCTACGCGGCTGCGCTCGACAACGGGTACAAGCCGACATCGATCATTCTCGATGCGCCCATCGAGATCGAGCAGGGGCCGGGCAAGGATATCTGGCGTCCTGAGAACTACGAGAAAGACCATTCGGCCGGTCCTTCGACGCTGCGCTTCGGCATCGAAAGCTCGCGCAACCAGATGACGGTGCGCCTGGCGCAGGATCTCGGCATGCCGCTCATCACCGATTACGCCAAGCGCTTCGGCGTCTACGACGATCTGCTTCCGGTGCTGTCTATGTCGCTCGGTGCGGGCGAGACGACGCTGCTGCGGCTCGCGACCGGATATTGCGCCATGGCGAACGGCGGGCACCAGGTGCGCGCGACGCTGATCGACCGTATCCAGGATCGCTGGGGCCGCACCGTCTGGCGGCACGATCAGCGCGTGTGCGAGGGCTGCAACGCCGAAGCCTGGAACGGGCAGGAAGAGCCCGAAATCTTCGATGATCGCGTGCAGATCATCGACCCCCACACGGCCTATCAGCTCACCTCCATTCTGGAAGGCGTCATCCAGCGCGGCACGGCGACCTCATTGAAGAAGCTCGAGCGTCCGCTCGCCGGCAAGACCGGTACGACGAACGAGGAAAAGGACGCCTGGTTCGTGGGCTATTCGCCCGATCTCGTCGTCGGCGTCTTCATGGGTTACGACACGCCAACGCCGATGGGTAAGGGCAACACGGGCGGCAAGCTCGCTGCGCCGGTGTTCGGCGACTTCATGAGGGAAGCGCTGGCCGATAAGCCTGCCGCGCCGTTCCGTATTCCTCCGGGGATCAAGCTTGCGCGTGTCAACCTGCGCACGGGCCTTCGCTCAGGCGCGGAAGATCCGCAGAGCATCATGGAAGCGTTCAAGCCGGGCGAAGAGCCGGACGATGCGTACTCCGTGATCGGCTTTACGGATCAGGGCGGCGGGCGCGGCGACACCGGCAGCACGCGCGATGACTATTACCGGCCCGAAGAGCGCCGCGCGCCGACGTTCGGATCCGGTCCGGGCGGTCTGTGGTGACGTGGCTGTTGTGACGGCAAGCTGAGGCAAGGGCCTAGCCGTGCGGCGCGTCCCCGCGTTTACAGGCGCGCACCTGCCCATTATATCACTCGCAAAACCCTGAAATCGCATAAGTCTGGGAGGCAGCGATGCGCGCCGAACCGCAAAAGCTCGTGGATTCCATCAAGGAGGCCCTCGGTCTCCTACGGAGGCATCTTTGACTGGGATACTGCCCAGCAACGTCTCGCCGAGCTGAACAAGAAGGCTGAGGATCCGAGCCTCTGGAACGATCCGAAGCTGGCGCAGAAGACAATGCGCCAGCGCCAGCAGCTGGAACGTTCGATCGGCATCTACCAAGAGCTGGAGCGCAGTCTCGAAGACGGCGTGACGCTCATCGAGCTCGGCGAAGCGGAGGACGATGACGCCTCGGTCGCCGAGGGCGAAGCCATGCTCAAAAAGCTTGCCGAGGAAGCGGAGCGGCGCAGCATCGAGGCGCTGCTCTCGGGCGAGGCCGACGGCAACGACACCTACATCGAGGTGCATGCCGGAGCTGGCGGCACGGAAAGCCAGGACTGGGCGTCGATGCTCGCGCGCATGTACATGCGCTGGGCGGAGCAGCGGGGCTACAAGGTGTCGACGCTCGAGGAGAGTCCGGGCGAAGAGGCGGGCATCAAGTCCGTCACGATGGAGATCAAGGGCGAGGGCGCGTACGGCTGGCTGAAGACGGAATCGGGCGTGCACCGGCTGGTGCGCATTTCACCTTACGATTCCAACGCGCGCCGGCACACGAGCTTCGCGTCCGTCTGGGTCTATCCCGTCATCGACGACGACATCGATATCCAGGTCAACGAGAGCGACTGCCGTATCGATACGTATCGCTCGTCCGGCGCGGGCGGCCAGCACGTCAACACAACGGATTCGGCGGTGCGCATCACGCACATCCCCACGGGCATCGCGGTCGCCAGCCAGCAGGAGCGCTCGCAGATCAAGAACCGCGCGATCGCGTGGTCGATGCTGAAGGCGCGCCTCTACGAGATGGAGCTGAAGAAGCGCGAGGAGAAGGCCAACGCCGAAGCCGCCAGCAAGACCGAAATCGGCTGGGGCCATCAGATCCGCTCCTACGTGCTGCAGCCCTATCAGCTCGTGAAGGACCTGCGCACGGGGACACAGAGCACCGATCCCGACGCGGTGCTCGACGGCGAGATCGATCCGTTCATCGAAAGCGCGCTGGCGCAGCGCATCAAGGGCGGCGGCCCGGTCGAGGTCGCCGACCTCGATTAAGGCCCGGGTTGCGGGACCTTACGCACGGACGGCGGCTCTATTCGGCCGCCGTCATGAAGCGCTCGACGGTGACGGCGAAGTGCCCGCACCAGTCTCGCGACTCAACGAGTGGCCATACCGCGGGGGTTGTGCCGCCCGCCTGGGCTGTCGGTGGATTGTACCGGCACAGGCCGATGTCCCGGTCTTTTTGACGGGCCGTCTTGCTTTGCGTGTCGAAAAACTGGCAATTGCCGCAGGCGCAGGTCGTCATGGATGCCTCCGTGCTCTCCGCAAGGTTTCGCGCACCGGGCAAGCATGCTGCGTTCTGCTCGCAGGGGAAATCGCCGTGCGACGTTAACTGCGGTTTAGGCTAATGCGGTGCGAATGAAATCATTAGAGATGAAAGGTGCAGCGCAGATGCCCGCGACGCCCGCCAAGCTCGAGCTGATCGAGACGCGGGGCTTTGCCGATTATGCGCTCGTCGACAGCGGCGGCGGACGCAAGCTCGAGCGGTTCGGTTCCGTCGTCGTCGACCGCCCCGAGCCGCAAGCGCTGTGGACGCCGCGCGCGCCCGAACGCGACTGGCGCAACGCCAATGCGGTGTTCGCGGGCGATGACGACGAAGACAAGGGCCGCTGGCGTATCGACAAGCCGGTTCCCGAGAGCTGGCCGGTGAAGGTCGGCGCGGCGACGATGCTCTGCCGGCTGGCGAGCTTCCGCCATATGGGGCTCTTTCCCGAGCAGATGCCGCACTGGGAGTGGATGCTGGCGCGCATTGCGGAGAAGAACGGCAGTGCAGAGCCGTCGCGGGTGCTCAACCTCTTTGCATACACGGGCGCAGCTTCGCTGATTGCCGCCGCCGCGGGGGCGCATGTCACCCATGTCGATGCTTCGAAGAAGGCGATCTCCTGGGCGAAGGAGAACCAGGCTGCATCGAAGCTCACATCGGCGCCGATCCGCTGGATTCTCGATGACGCTGCAAAGTTCGTGGCGCGCGAGGTGCGGCGCGGCAAGAGCTACGACATCATCCTCGTCGATCCGCCGAAGTTCGGCCGCGGTCCCGATGGTGAAGTGTGGGATCTATTCGCGAGCCTGCCGCCGCTGATGAAGGATTGCGCGGCGCTGCTGGCGCCGGGCGCTTCGCTGGTGCTCACGGTCTATGCCATTCGCGCCTCGGCGCTGGCGTTCGATCAACTCTGCCGCGAGGTGCTGGCGGAGCGCGGCGGCACGTTCCAGTCGGGGGAGCTTGCGATCCGCGAGGAACGCGGCGAACGGGCGGTGCCCGCTTCGCTCTTCACACGGTGGAGCGCGGCGTGATGCTGCAACCGAAGGCGATCACGAGCCTGCAGAACGAGCGCGTGAAGGCAATCCGTGCGCTCGAAATGCGCAAGGCGCGCAAGGAGACGGGGCTGTTCGTCGCCGAGGGGGCATCAATTCTGATCACCGCGCGCGACAATGGCTTCGTGCCCGAGACGCTGGTGTATCGCGCCGGCAGCGTGACATCCGGCATTGCGCAAGGGCTCGTCCAATGGGCGCTCGGTGCCGGTGTCGAATGTCTCGAAGTTTCCGAAGCGGTGCTCGGAAAATTGTCCTCGAAGGACAATCCGCAGAGCATGATCGGTGTGTTCGCGCAGCGCTGGTCAGGGCTGCCGAAGGCGGAGAAGGTGGAGGAGGGCGCCGTCTGGCTCGCGCTGGAGGAAGTGCGCGATCCGGGCAATCTCGGCACCATCGTTCGCACCGCCGACGCGGTGGGTGCGGCGGGGATCATCCTCATCGGCGCATGCTGCGATCCCTATTCGCACGAGTGCGTACGCGCCACCATGGGCTCGGTGTTCGCCGTGCCGCTGGTGCGCACGGAGCGCAAAGCATTTCTCGACTGGGTTGCGGGGTGGCGGGGCGATGTCGTCGGAACGCATCTTGTGGGCGCGGAGGATTTTCGCAAGGCGACCTATCGTGCGCCCGCGCTGCTTGCGATGGGCAGCGAAGGCCCCGGGCTCTCGCCGGAGCTTACGGCCGCCTGCACGCGGCTCGTCAAAATTCCCATGGCCGGCCAGCTCGACTCGCTCAATCTCGCGGTCGCCACGGCGCTCGTCCTTTATCAAATCCGCGGCCCCAACCTGAGCCTCTAGCCCATGCGCATCGAATATCACCGCACGCTCATCGCTGACCGGGTCCGCAACGAAGCGTTCGAGAAGGCGCTGGGCACGGTCATCAAGAGGGGCGAGACGAGCGTTGCCGACATCGGCGCCGGCACGGGGCTTCTGGCGCTGATGGCGGTGAAGTGCGGGGCGCGCGACGTGTTTCTCTACGAGACCGCTGAAGTGGCGGGTGTCGCGGCGAAAGTCCTCAAAGCCAACGGCGCGCGCAACTGCCACCTCATTCCGTGCCATTCGACGGAAATGGTCGATCCGCCGAGGGTGGATGTCATCGTTTCGGAGACGCTCGGCAACTATGCGCTCGAGGAGCACATCATCGAGACGCTGGCGGACGCGAAGAAGCGCTTCCTCAAGCCCGGCGGCACGATGATCCCGCGACGCATCGAGCAGTACGTTGCGCCGGTCGTCGGGGACCGCATTCATCGCGAATTCGCCGCCTGGGATGAAACCGGGTTCGAGATGTCGGTGGCGCGCGCCATGAGCCTCAACAACATCTACGTGCGCACGCTTGCATCCGAAGAGCTCCTGGAAGCGAAGCTGTGGGACACAGTCGAACTCGGATCGGACGCGCGCTCGGCGCGCAAGGGTGAGGCGAGCTGGAAGTTGCGGCGGGCGGTGAGCATCTACGGTTTTGCGGTCTGGTGGCGTGCGGAGCTCGTGCCGGGTGTGACGCTCTCGACGGCCCCGGACGCGCAGCGCACCCATTGGGAGCAGCTTTATTTTCCGCTGCTGTCGCCGATCGCGGCCAAGGCTGGAGAAACGGTCTCGGTCGCGCTGCGCTCGCGCACGTCGCAGGAAGGCGGCACGCACGTTGCCTGGACGGCGAAGCACCTCGACGGAAAGGGAAGCGAGGTGGCGCGCCAGGCGCTCAACCTCGACAAGGGATATCTGCCGTAGGCGGCCTCTTCCGACGGCCGATGGTGCGCTGCTATCAGACGCGCAACAGCAGATAGGTGCCGGCGAGAATGACACCCGCAATGCCGAGCGTCGTTATCCACGCGAGGGCGTGGCGCCGGCGCTCCAAGGTCTTTGCGCGCCGCGCTTTCTCCAGCCACGCGGCGCTGGGCGGCGGCGCGGCGGCATAGCCGAGATCGTCGATCACCTCTTCGATGGAGCGAAGCTCGGCCATGGGCAGCGGCGGCGGCGCTACGGCGGCCTCCGCGCGCGGTGCCGCCAGATCGATGGCCGATCTTACGACGGCGACGGTGGCGTCGCCGTGGGCGGCCTCCACGCGGGCGAGCCGGCTCATCAGCGGACGGTCGTGCATCGCGCGGGCGATATCATCGGCGAGGCGGTGATCCTCGTGCGCGTCGAAGTCGGATTTCAATTGGGGCCTTGCGGCCATGGGCGGTTCTCCCCCGAAGTGGAAAGCTTCCAACGCATTCCGCAACTGGGAACCGGACAGGGGACGCAAATCTGGCGCGTGGCCACGCGGAGGCCGCCCGCGCGGCGGGAACGGGAGCATATGCATGTTGCACCTCGAAAAACGATAAGGCACCGGCCCCCGCGACCGCGGACAATAGGCGCCCTGGCGGGCGACGTGTCCGAACACTAAAAAAGCCTAACGACATGGCCGCAGCGTGGCAACGGGATAGCTGCGCGCGGCAAATAATCTGGGGAGGGTGTGATGCTGGTGATGGTGATCGGATTGCTCGTTTTTTTCGCAATCCACCTCGTACCTTTGAACGTGAACCTTAAAAACGGGCTCGTGGCCCGCTTCGGAGCGCCGGGGTATCACATCATCTTCGGTGTGCTGTCCACCGTGGGTATCGTGCTGATTGCGCTCGGTTTTCATAAGCTCCAGCTGCATCCGGGGAAGAACCCGATCCTCTGGGAGCCGCCGATCTGGAGCCGCCATCTGGCGCTGGCACTGATGCTGTTCGCCATGATCGCCCTCGTCGCCCAGTTCTTCTCCTCGCATATCCATGCCGCGCTGAAGCAGCCGATGCTGGTCGCGATCAAGACGTGGGCGCTGGCGCACCTGCTCGCAAACGGCGATCTCGCCTCGCTGGTGCTATTCGGCAGCTTCCTGGCGTTCGCGGTCTATGACCGGATCGCGATCAAGCGCCGCGGCGATCCGGGCTCACTCAGCAAGGGCAGCGGACCGTGGGTGAACGATATGCTGGTCGTGCTGCTCGGCATCGCTCTCTACGCGCTGGTCGTACTGTACCTGCACGAACTCGTCATCGGGGTCTCGCCGCTGGCATGACCCACGTGCCGGCCTTCTGAAAACCAAAAGTGCCGGGAGGCATGGCCACCCGGCACTTTTATTTCGGAAGGGTTGCGATCGGCGCGTCAGTAATAGCGGTAGTAGGAGCTGTCGCGCTGGCTGCTGCGCCAGGGTTCGATCACGAACTCTGTGCGCGCGCTCGTCTCACGGCTGAGGCCGTAATCGGAGATGATGAAGGAGGAACCGGGCTTCATCAGCTCCGCAAGGCGCTCGGCGGTTTCCTCCGGGATCTGGATGCGCTCCAGCGCCGTCTCCGCGTCGGCATCATAGCTCGGGATCGGCACGTACTCCTCGTCCTGGTGGCGGCGCTTCTTGCGCGGACTGTAGGAGATGGCGTCCGCTCCCGGCTTCAGCGACACCGAGTTCCAGCGCAGGTTCTTGCCGCCGTCGGTGAAGTGCGTCGCGGTGAGCACGTGGGTGCCGAGGGGCTGGTCCGGATCGGCGATCGTGACGGGAACGTTCATCACTTCGACGAAGCCGAGCTTGGCAATGAGCCGGCCGGTCTTGGCGCTGACGAAGACAGAAACCGGATAGTCCTTGCGCGCTTCCAGCGTCTCGGCGGCCGTGAGCGCCTTCTGCGCGTCGGTAACGACCGTCTCGGCATGCTTGGCATCCTCGACGGCGACCTTGCGCGCGTTTTCGAGTGCGCCGGCATCGGCCACCGCCTGCTTGGTCTGCGCGATCTGGCTGTCGAGCGCGCGCTTGGCGGCTGCGGCGGCGTCGGCGGCGTCGAGCATCTTCGTTTCCTCGGCGACCTCCTCGGCGGAATGCTTTTCGAGCGCCGCCCCATCGATCTTGCTGACGTCGATCTTGGCGAGCTTCTCAGTGAATGACTTGAAGCGGCTGGCGGCGGCCTCGGCAGCTTTCGCCGTCTTACGGGCGACGCCGGCGAGGCGTTCCTCCTCGACGCGCGCCTTCTTAACGGCTTCCTTGGCGTCGAGGACGGCCTTCGTTGCGGCCTGTGCCTGCGCATCGGCGGCGCCCTTGGCGTTTTCAGCCTCGCTCACAGCGGCGGCGAGGCGGCTGCGCTCAGCGGCGCGGGCCGCAGCGGCCATGCTGCGCGTGGTGGCGTGCGGGGCCGTTCCGGCTGCCGCGGCGCGGCCGACGACGACGCCCGATCCATTGGCCGATGCGGCAGCCGTCATCGCGCTGGCGCCGGCGGAAGCCATGTTGTCGGGCGGCAGCGGGGCGATGAGTGCCGGGCTGTTGAATTCGGCCGGCGTCAGATCCTCGTTACTGACGATGACGCGGGCGCCGACCTCGGTGATATCGAAAAGGCTGCGGGCGAAGGAGTAGGGCAGACGGATGCAGCCATGCGAGGCGGGATAGCCCGGTATATCGCCGGCGTGCAGCGCGATGCCCGAATTGGTGAGGCGCTGCATGAAGGGCATGGGCGCGCTGTTGTAGAGATTGGAATGGTGCGTGCGGTTCTTCTCCAGAATGGAGAAAACGCCGGTGGGTGTCGGGTTCGATCGCGTGCCGCTCGAGATCGGCGACTTGGCGATCTGCTTGCCATCGTCATAGACCGTGACGGTCTGCTTGCTGAGCGAGACCACCAGCACGAGCGGTCCGCTCGGCTTGGGTAGCGCTTTCGCAGGCTTCTCGTCGGTCGGCTCGACATACTGCGGCTGGGGCCGGCGCGCACGCCGCGGCTTAGGCTTCCATGGGCCAGGATTGCCCCATGATCCCCAAGGGTAGAACTGGGCTTCGGCGCGCTCGGGCACGCCGGCCACCAGAAGGGCGCCGGCCAGGAAGGCCACGAGAGTTGGAAGGTGCAGGCCGCTCGACATGGCGCCAGCGCGTGGTGTCATCGTCTGCAAAGGAAGCCCCCGACCTTAAATGAGCCTGTCTCCCATTAGGATCAGGGAATATGATGATTTTAACACTAAATATTCGTTATCAAGGCGCTGATTTATAAGTTCTTTCAAATAACGCCTAGACAGTTGGGGCCCAAATGCAGCGCAAATGCCCCGCGAGCAGCCGCCGGCGACGACGCCGGCCCGCAGAAGGTGTATTCTCCGTAGATGTCCGTACACAGCACCTCAAAGCGCCTGATGGCTCCCGACATCACCGCCATGAAACGGCGGGGGGAGCCCATCGTGGCGCTCACCGCCTACCATGCGCATACGGCGGCCATTGCCGACCGGCATTGCGATTTCCTGCTCGTGGGCGATAGCCTCGGCATGGTGATGCACGGTTTCGAGACCACCGTGCCCGTGCCGCTGGAACTGATGATCATGCACGGCCGCGCCGTGGTGCGTGGCGCACGGCATGCGCTGGTCGTCGTCGACATGCCGTTCGGCTCGTACGAGGAGAGCCCGGCGGTCGCCTTCCGCAACTGCGCGCGCGTGATGAAGGAGACCGACTGCGGAGCGGTCAAGATCGAAGGCGGGCGGCGCATGGCCGAGACCATCCGCTACCTCGTCGACCGCGGCGTTCCCGTCATGTCCCACATCGGGCTCACGCCGCAATCGGTCAACGTCATCGGCGGGTTCAAGGCCCAGGGGCGCCACCGTGACGAATGGGCGGCCCTGGAAGAGGACGCCCGCGAGGTGGCCGACGCAGGTGCGTTTGCCATCGTGCTCGAGGCGATCGCCGAGCCGCTGGCCGCCCGCATCACCGCTTCGATACCGATCCCGACCATCGGCATCGGCGCATCGTCCGCCTGCGACGGGCAGATCCTGGTGATGGAGGACATGCTGGGCCTCAGTCCGCGCGTGCCGCGCTTCGTCAAGAAGTTCGGCAAGGTGGGGGAGGCCATCGAGGAGGCAATCCGCGATTACGCCTCGGATGTGCGCACCCGCGCCTTCCCGACACCGGAGCACACCTACGCCATGCAGGATGGTGCGCCCGCGAAAGTGCGGGAGACGGTGGAACGTGTCGGTGCAACTACCAGCAGGGCCACGAAAAAGTCGAAAAACCCCAGCAGCAAGGGTTGACGGGGTCGACGGAGCCGCCCCTGGATCGGCGCCGATGCCGATCATTCGCTTGCGCGGGGGATGCCGTCGGTTATGTATGCGGCGTCCAGAAGCCTATTTGATGAGGCCTCTGATGGGAAAGGCGCCAGGGATCAGGGGCTGAAAGAGCGAGCGATGTCACAGCAGGACGATGGTCTTCTCCGCGAAGTCGAAGAGGAACTGAGGCGCGAGCGTCTCGAAAAGATCTGGAAAGAGTACGGGACGTACGTCATCGCGGCTGCCGTGGCGGTCGTGCTCGCGGTGATGGGCTACAAGTACTGGGAGAGCCAGCGCATCGCATCGGCCTATGAATCCGGCTCGCGCTATGAGGGGGCCCTCGGCCTTCTCGCCGAGAAGAAGACGGGCAGCGCCGAGGCCGAATTCGAGAAGATCGCCAAGGACGGCACGGCCGGCTATCGCGCCCTGTCGCTGCTGCAACTGGCCGGCGCCCAGAGCAAAGAGGGCAAGAAGACCGAAGCCCTCGCCACCTATGATTCCCTCGCCAACGACAATAGCGCGGATGCGCTTCTGCGCAGTTTTGCACGGCTGCAGGCGGCCGGTCTGCGCCTCGGAGAGGCCGACTTTACCGAGATGGAGAATCGGCTCACTCCTCTGATGGGTGACGAGGATCCGTGGCGGTTCAGTGCGCGCGAGCTTCTCGGGCTCGCCGCCTTCAAGGCGGGGAAGCTGACGGATGCGCGGGCTGTACTGACGCCGCTGTTCGTCGAGCAGGAGGCTCCGCAGAGCATTACGGACCGGGCGCAGATCATCATGGCCGAGATCGCCGCCCGCGAACTCGCCGAGCGTTCGACGGAGGCGCCGTCCGGGGCAGCCGCCGGGTCTACCACCCCGGCACCGGCGGCCACGGCACCGGCCACCTCGGCACCGGCCGCCACGACTGCGCCATCGGGGGATGCAACAGCAGCGCCGGAGCCTTCGGCTAAAAAAGACTAAGTGGGGAAAAATGAGGGGCGGGACTTGGCGAGGCGGCTTGATCGGCGCGGGGGTCTGCTCTCTCGTGCTGCTACCGGGCTGCGCGGGCGATGGTCCTTCGCTTCCCAAGCTGGCAAATCTCAACCCGTTCGCCGAGAAGGCGGTGCCGCTGCCGGGGCGGCGCATTCCGGTCATGGCGCCGCAAGGCCCCGAGACGGGTGAGCTTGCCGAGGCGTTCGCGCCCATCACAATCCCCGCGCCGCGCGTCAACGACGACTGGGCGCAGCCGGGCGGCGAGGCGAACAACGCGCCGGGCAACCTCGCCTTCAACGGGGCAGCGAACGTCGCCTGGACGGCCGATGCCGGCGTCGGCTCCGGCAGCGTCGGACGGCTGACGGCGCGCCCCATCGTGTACGGCGGGCATGTCTTCACCCTCGATGCCGAAGGCAACGTGAGCGCGTTCTCGACGTCGGGCGGCTCTGCCATCTGGCGCACGTCCCTGAAGCCCAAACGGGAGAAGTCGGGCGGAAGCTGGTTCTCGCTCGGCCTCGGCGACAGCAACAGCGGCGGCGGCTTCGGCGGCGGCCTCGCGGTCGACGGCGGGCGCCTCTACGCCGCGAGCGGCTATGGAAACGTCGTGGCGCTCGACCCGGCCAACGGCAAAGCGATCTGGGAAAAGCAGCTCGAAGCGCCGATCCGCTCCTCGCCGACGGCGGTGGGCGACCGCGTCTATGTCATTGCGCTCGATGGCCGCTTCTTCTGCCTCGCGGGCGCCGACGGCGGCGAGCTATGGTCGGTCCGCGGCTTGCCGCAGCAGGCGAGCCTCATCAACAACGCGAGCCCGGCCGTTTCGGGCAGCGTCGTCGTCGTTCCCTATCCGTCGGGCGATCTGCTCGCGCTGAATGCCAACGATGGCTCTTCGATGTGGTCGGAAAACCTCGCCCGCACGCGCACGACATCGCAGGTCGCCTCGATGAGCGATGCGGCGCGTCCTGCCATCGATGGCGGCGCAGTCTTTGCGATCGGCCATGCGGGCCGCATGATCGCAACGCACGCCGAAAGCGGCGAGCGCATGTGGTCGGTCAACGTTCCCGGCACGCAGACGCCGTGGGTTGCGGGCGGCAGCGTGTTCGTCGTCGATACGCAAGGGCAGCTGATGGCGCTGTCGCGGGCGGATGGCAAGACGCAGTGGACCGTGAAGTTGCCGGGCAACGGCGCCTGGGCGGGGCCGACGCTTGCGGGCGGCACCCTATGGCTCACGTCATCGTCGGGCACGCTCGCCGGTGTCGAGGCCACCACGGGCCGCATCACGTCGCAGAAGGAGCTGGGGGAGGCGATCTATATCGCGCCGGTGGTCGCCCAGGGCCGCATGTACGTGCTGACCGACAAAGCCAAGCTGATGGCGCTGAACTAAAGCGGCCGCTTGCCGGCGGACGCTTTGCAAGTGCGGTGCGCCGCGCGGGCTGGCCGCCGCTGTGTGCGAGCATGCCTCACCCCTTCCGGTCCGCAGGACCGGGAGGTTCGATCGCCTGACGGGCGCGCCTTAACGGTTCCATCGGCGGGGCGGGCTATGCTCCAGCGGGCGAATGGGCGATAAGCGGCCCTCAATCGAACACCGCGGCCGACCTCAAATCCATGTCATCCATGCCCGTCATCGCCATCATCGGCCGTCCTAACGTCGGCAAATCCACCCTCTTCAACCGGTTGACCGGCAAGCGCACCGCGCTCGTCTCCGACATGCCGGGCCTCACGCGCGACCGCCGCGAGGAGGAAGCCGACCTCGGCGGCAACCCCGTCACCATCGTCGATACGGCGGGCCTGGAGCAGGCCAAGCGCGGCTCGATCGCCGAGCGTATGCGTCAGCAGAGCGAAGCGGCGCTCGCGGCCGCCGACCTCGTGCTGTTCGTCGTCGATGCGCGCGAGGGCATTACGCCGGACGACAAATCCTTCGCCAAGCTGGTGCGCGTTTCCGGCCGTCCGGTCATCCTCGTCGCCAACAAGAGCGAAGGGCGTGCGGGTGAGGAAGGGTTCTATGCTGCGTTCGAGCTCGGCTTCGGTGAGCCGGTCGCGATTTCGGCGGAGCACGGCGAGGGGATCGTCGACCTCATTCCCGAGATGCTGTCCGCGCTGGGACTGAAGTATCAGCACGGTGCCGACGACGCCGAGCGGCAAGCCGCAACCGCGCGACCGATCCGCGTTGCCATCGTCGGGCGTCCCAACGCCGGCAAGTCGACCCTCGTCAACGCCATTCTCGGCGAAGATCGCATGATCACCGGACCGGAGCCGGGCCTCACGCGGGATTCAGTGCCGAGCGACATCGAATGGTCGGGGCGCAAGGTGCGCCTGTTCGATACCGCGGGGCTGCGCCGCAAGGCCAAGATCACGGAGACGGCGGAGAAGCTTTCTGCCTCCGATGCCATCCGCGCCATCCGCTTTGCGGAAGTGGTGGTGCTGCTGATCGATGCGGAGCGTCCGTTCGAGCATCAGGATCTCACCATCGGTGATCTCGTCACCGAGGAGGGGCGTGCGCTCGTCGTCGCCGTCAACAAGTGGGATCTCGTCGAGGACAAGCAGAAGACGCTCAAGGAATTGCGCGAAACGCTGGGCGAGCGGCTGGCGCAGGTTCCGGGCGTTGCGCTCGTTACGCTTTCGGCGTTGAGCGGCCGGGGTGTGGAGCGGCTATCGGGCGCCGTGCTCGAAGCGTACGACACGTGGAACCGCCGCATCTCCACGCCCGATCTCAACCGCTGGCTTCAGGAAGCGCTGGCGCGTCACTCTCCGCCTGCGGTGAGCGGACGGCGTATCAAGATCCGCTACATCACGCAGCCTTCGACGCGTCCGCCGACGTTCATCGCGTTCTGCTCGCGCGCGGAAGACTTGCCGAAATCATACCTGCGCTATCTGACGAACAGCCTGCGCCAAGCATTCAAGCTGCCCGGCGTGCCGCTGCGTTTCAACTTGCGCAAGGGTGATAATCCCTATGCTAAGCACAAGAGCTAGTGCGCTTTTTTGCCAGCATGCGCGGCGTGATCGCTGGCCTTGGCTCCGGTGCTGCGTTACCTTGGATTCGCGCGGCTGCTGCGGGAGGCGAAACGCGCGGGGCTTAGGGGCCCGGGGGTAACTCAAATGAGAAAACTGGGATCAATGGACAGGTGCTCACACGGCCGGGCGCGCCCGGTGTTACGTGCAGCAAGCGCGGGGTTGGCTGCACTGATGATGTTCGCTTTCGGCTCGCCCGCCGATGCGTACTCGTCGCGTGTAAATTCAGCATGCGAGCGTGACTACTATCGCTTCTGCGCGAAGTACTCCATCGGCACACCGGAGCTGCGGAGCTGCATGATGGCTTCAGGCCATTCGCTCTCGCGCCGTTGCGTCGATGCGCTGATCGCTGCCGGCGAGGTGCCGAAGCGCTATCTCGCGAAGATGAAGCGCTGAGGCCAAAGCTGCGCTGATCATGTGGCGGGGAATTACAGCGGGCGGGAGCAGCGGCGAACCCGAAGATGCCGCCCGCACGGACGACAGCCGCACGTCTGGCGCCGTTCCGGACTTCGATAAGTAGGAAAGCAAGTTGCGCGGCGCAAGGGCTAATCGGTCTTGCGCCGCAGCATCGAAGTTGCCAAGCCATG
>Ga0182749_1001408_pt1 | contig 19017 bp, 13 predicted proteins | sample eDN3rd37CKraftMG_FD_128875 | JGI IMG/M metagenome (GOLD analysis project Ga0182749, IMG submission 128875) | Enriched Miracle-Growth compost microbial communities from Emeryville, California, USA - eDNA 3rd pass 37_C Kraft MG (version 2) (version 2) ...
CGTCATGCTGGCGATCGTCGTGGCGTGCGCCGTCGCGCTCGGCGTCATCCGGGTGATCGGCGCGGGCGGCAACTGGATCTCGATCGCCGCGCTGTTCGTGCTGCTGCTCGGGGCGACGGACCCCGACGGGTTCACCTCGTCGTACCTGCTGACGATGGCCTTCGGTGCGCTGGTCGGCCTCGTGACGAACATCGTGGTGCCGCCGCCGCTGTATCTGAGGCAGGCGTCGCGGCGGCTGACCGAGCTGCGCGACGTGACTGCCGACGCCCTGGACGATGTGGCCGGGTGCGTGGAGCGCGCCGACGGCGAGGAGCTCGACGCCGACCTGCGGCCCCTGCTCAGAGCCGTGACGGACGACGTGCAGGAGGCGGAGCGGAGTCGTCGCGGCAACCCCCTCGGGTGGCGCAAGCGCGATCAGGACCAGAACGTGCGGCGGCTCCGCGCGCTCGACGACACCGTCCGCAGCACCATCCATCTGGCCGGATGCGCGGGCGCGTTCGCGCGGCGGGATGCGGAGGAGCGCGGGCTGCTGGCTGCCGTCGTCGTCGCTGCCGCCCGCCTGGTGCGAACCCCCGTGGGTGCGCCGGAGGCGCCGCAACGAATTGAGCAGGCCGATCTCGCCCTCGCGACGTACATGCAGACGCCTGCGCCCGAAGAAGCCGCCGATGCGCTCGCGAAGGCGCACACCGTTGCGTACCTCGGGCGCATCGTCGATGCGTCGCGGCCGCTCATCTGAACGAACTGACGGGCTCAGGCCGGCGAGCCGCTTCGGGGCGTGTGGCGGCTCGCGGAGTCCCGTTCGACGAGCGTGGGGGACAGCACGATGGAGACCCCGGGGCGCTGCGGGTCGTCACGACGTGCCAGGAGCAGTTCGGCGGCGGCGCGACCGATCTCCCGCACCGGCTGCGTGACGACGGTCACCGCGGGTTCGACGACCTGCATCCACACGTCATCGTCCATACCGACGAGTCCGAAGTCGTCGGGCAGGCGGACGCCGCGGGATCGGAGTGCGCGAAATGCCCCGGCCGCCATCGGGCTGTTGATGGCGAACAGGGAGTCCGGCGGCTCATCACCGTCGAGCAGAGCGTGGACGGCGATCTCCGCCTGGTCGGCGCGGAGCGCTCCGGAGCGGACGTACGCGCGGGGCAGACGCACGCCGTGCGATTTCATTGCGGATCGGAATCCCCGCAGGCGCTCCGCCGACGTCGACACGTAGCTGGGTCCGGTCACGACGGCGGGCCGGGAGTATCCCTGTGACAGCAGATGCTCGGCCGCGAGCTGGCCGGCCAGGCGGTTGTCGACGAGGACACTGTCCCCTGCGTAGCGAGCGATCTTGCGGTCGACGAGCACCGTGGGCACCGCCGCGTCGATCAACGGCGCAAGGTCGCTTTTGGTCTCGGAGGCGACGGCGATGACGACTCCCGCCATTCGGTGACCCAATGCGGCCTGAATCACCTGGCGTTCGCGGACGAGGTCTTCGTTGGTATTGGAGAGCATGACCGACAACCCGTTGGCCGCGGCGACCTCCTCCATTCCGGCGACGAGCGTGGTGAAGAAGCTGTTCTGGGAGTCAGAGACGATTGCGGCGAACACATCCGAGACCTGGCGGCGGAGAGCGCGGCCGGAGTGATTGGGGACGAAGCCGGTCGCGCTGATCGAGCGCAGGACGCGTTCGGTGAGCTCGGGGGCGACCGTGGGGTTCTGATTGATCACTCGGGAGACAGTGGCTATCGACACGCCGGCCGACTCCGCGACGTCGTGGATGGTGACGGATCGCGGCGGTCCGTTGCTGCCCGTGGTGCCCATAGTGAGAAAAGGTTATCAGCGAAAACGGGGGCTACATCGGTCGCTTGGCGGGCGACTTGCCGCGATAACCCGCGAAATGGTAGCCTCTCGCGTAATCGTTTTCTCAATCCAAGAGACGCGACAGACGAGACAAAGGAGTCAAGACGACGTGAAGAAGTTCCGTGTAGGCACTGCTCTTGCAGTAATCGCGGCGAGCGCACTCGCCGTGACCGCGTGTGCACCGTCTGCTGGTCGGCCTGCGGAAGGCGGATCAGGCGAAGGCGTGAGCATCTGGTATCTGGCCGACAACGACATGGTCGCGGACGCGATCGAGCGGTTCAAGGCCGACAACCCCGACGTGAAGGTCGACGCCACCGAGATCAGCAACGACCAGTACAAGACGAAGATCCGCGTGGGCCTGGGCACCCCCAGCGGCCCCGACGTGTTCTTCACGTGGGCCGGTGCCGGGCTGGCGGAGTACGTCGCTTCCGACCTGGTCGCGCCCCTCGACGACCTCGTGGCCTCCGACGGCCTGACCGACGTCTTCGGTGAGGGCGTCCTCGCTCAGGGCCAGGTCGACGGCGCACAGTACGCGCTCCCGATCGCGGTCGAGGCCTCGCAGATCTGGTACAACACCGAGATTTTCGACGAGCTCGGCGTCTCTGCCCCCACCACCTGGGAAGAGTTCATCGAGCTCATCGGCTCCGTCAAGAGCGCGGGCATCACCCCGATCGCGATGGCCAACAAGACCCAGTGGCCGGGATCGCACTGGTGGTCGGAGCTCGTGACCCTTGCGTGCGGCCCGGAGTTCCTGGCGCAGGTGAGTGCCGGATCCCAGGATGTGTCCTTCGAAGACCCGTGTGTGGTCGACGCGCACGGCCGCATCCAGGAGATGGTCACCGCCGGTGCCTTCAACGACGGCTTCAACGGTCTGGACTACGACAGCGGCGAGTCCCGCCAGCTCTTCTGGGCGGAGAAGGCTGCGATGAACCACATGGGCAACTGGACGATCTCGTCGGCCAAGGAGGAGGCGCCCGAGATGCTCGACAAGCTCGCCTTCTTCAATGTGCCCGCATGGTCGGGCGCGGTGGGTACGTCCGACATGATGACCGGCGGCGTCTCGCCCATGTATGCGATCTCGAAGACCGCGAAGGACATGGATTCGGCGGTGGCCCTGATGCGATACCTGATCGACGAGGAGACGGCCGCGTTCTCGGCGAACTCGGGCCGAATTCCGGTGCGGGAAGGCACGGCCATCGAAGATCCGCTCGTTCAGCAGGTGGCGGACGCGATCAACTCGGCGTCCTACGTCTCGGCGTGGCCAGACCAGGCGCTGGTTCCCGAGCTGTCCACGGAGATGCTCACTCAGGTTCAGGCCCTGTTCGGCATGGAGACCACGCCGGAGGCCGCCTCCTCCGCTCTCCAGGCGGTCTATCAGAAGGTCAACCAGTAACGGTGTCATCACCTCGGTCAACCCCAGCGGTTCCGGCCCCTGTGGGGGGCGCGTCGCGCGCCTCCCACAGGAGGGGAGCCACAGGGCGCAGCAAGAAGCTCCTGGTGTGGGCGGCGTTCCTGGCGCCGGCGATGTGCGTCTACGGACTCTTCGTCCTGTACCCGGTGGTGCAGTCCTTCAGCTACAGCGCCTTCGATTGGGCGGGGCCGGGACGTGAGCCGGTTCCCGTCGGCTTCGGCAACTACGTGGAGATGTTCGCCGACCCGGTGTTCTTCAAGGCGCTGGGGAACACCTTCTTCGTCCTTTTCGCGAGCCTCGCGATCCAGCTCCCGGTGGGCTTGATGCTCGCGCTGATCATCACGGGGCCCATTCGCGGACGCCGTGCCTGGCGCGCGATGTACTTCGTGCCGATGCTGATGTCGACGGTCGCGATCGGCATCCTCTGGAGCTACATCTACAACCCTGACTTCGGGGCCGTCAATGCGGTGCTTCGGGCGGTCGGCCTGGAGTCGCTGGCCCAGGGGTGGCTCGGTCAGAGCTCGACGGCGCTCGGTGCCGTCATGGTCGCGATCATCTGGCAGTGGGCTCCGTTCTACATGATCATCTTCGCTGCCGCACTCTCCGGCCTGCCCCGCGACGTCTACGAGGCGGCGGCCCTCGACGGCGTGACGAAATGGCAGCAGTTCACGCGCATCACGCTTCCGCTCCTGCGTCCCACCGTGGTCACCACCGCGGTGCTCTCGCTCGTCGGCTCGATCAAGGCCTTCGACCTGATCTATGTGATGACGAAGGGCGGGCCGAACAATGCGACAGAGCTGCTGGCCACGTACATGTTCAAGCAGGGCTTCACGAACTACCGCTTCGGCTATGCGAGTGCGATCTCCATCGCGATGTTCGTCATCGCGCTGGCCCTCACGGTTCTGGTGCTGATCCGAAGCTGGCGAGCGACGAGAGGAAGGGTACGCTGATGCCCGCGGCATTCGATTCGGTACGCGCGGTCGGCAGCGACCGGGCGATGCTGTGGGGTATTCCGCGCTACGTCGTCGCGAGCCTGATCGCGGTGCTGGCACTGTTCCCCTTCGCCTTCATGGTGCTGGGCGCCTTCAAGGAGTCGGGCGAGTTCCTGAGCAACCCGTTCGGGGTGCCCGCCGCGCCGACGTGGGGCAACTTCGCCGGGCTGCTCACGCCGGAGTTCGGGCGCTACTTCCTGAACAGCATCATCATCACCGCGGTGTCGGTGTTCGTGAGCTGCCTGCTCGGGGCGCTCGCCGCATTCCCGCTGTCGCGCATCCGCACGCGCCTGAACCGACCGGTGATGCTGCTGTTCCTCATGGGCTTGATGATCCCGATCCACATCACGCTGCTTCCGATCTATGTGCTGACGCAGGATCTGGGCATCTTCGACTCGCTCGCGGCGGTGTTCGGCCCCTTCATCGCCTTCAGCCTTCCCGTGACGATCTACGTGCTCGCGGGGTTCTTCCAGCAGATCCCGGATTCGGTGATCGAGGCGGCGCGGATGGACGGCGCCGGCTACTGGCGGGTGTTCACGAAGATCATCGTGCCGCTGTCGATGCCGGCCCTGTCGACCGTGGCCATCATCAACTTCATCTTCGCCTGGAACGAGTTCATCTTCGCGCTCGTGCTGCTGTCGTCGCCGGAGAACTTCCCGATCCCGCTCGGACTCACCCAGTTCTCGGCGCAGTACCGCGTCGACATCCCCGGTGTGATGGCGGCTCTGACAGCCGCAACCCTTCCTTCGGTGCTCTTCTTCCTGGCGGCTCAGGAGAAGGTCGTCTCCGGCCTGGCGGCGGGGGCGGTGGCCGGTGAGTGACAAGAGAGAGATGGTCATGACTGAGTTGGGCACGCGACAGATCCACCTCGACTTCCACACGTCCGGCGTGATTCGCCCGATTGCGGAGCAGTTCGACCCGGAGGCGTTCGCCGACCGGATGGCGCAGGCTCACGTCACCTCGGTGAACGTGTTCGCGAAGTGCCACCACGGGTACTCGTATTACCCGACGGATGTCGGAACGATTCACCCGGGACTGTCGCGCGACCTGCTCGGTGAACAGATCGCTGCACTCCGGGCGCGAGGCATCAAAGCGCCCGTATATGTGACCGTGCTGTGGGACGACCTGGCCGGCGCAGACCATCCCGAATGGATCGCGGTCGACCGGGAGGGGAGGCTCCTTGCTCAGCCGCCGTTCTCGGGCGCGTCCGTCATGGAGAAGGGCATCGGCTGGAGCGTGATGGATCTCGCCTCCGGCTATGCGGGCTACGTCATCGACCAGGTCCGTGAACTCTGCGAGCGGTACCGCCCCGACGGGTTCTGGTTCGACATCGTCTCGGTGGTCCCCAGCTACTCGCCGCGGAGCCTCGCCCGGATGAAGGACCTCGGGATCGACCCGACGGATGTCCAGGCTGTCGAAACGCACTATCTCAAGATCCGCGACCGTTTCGTCGCCGACCTCAAGAGCACGGTCAACGAGATCAACCCGGGTGCCAGCTTCGTCGTCAACCACTCGGTGGACGCCTGGCTGGCTGGCACGATCGACGCGCAGACCCAGATCGATGTCGAGTCCCTGCCGACTTCGGGCGGCGCGTGGGGTTACACGCATTACCCCGTCTACGCGCGGTACGCCCGCACTTTCGGCAGACCGATCGTGGGAATGACGGGACGGTTCCACAGGTCATGGGCGGACTTCGGCGGGCTCAAGACGGGTGATCAGCTGCAGTACGAGATCGCGACCATCCTCGCCGCAGGAGGCGGCGTCTGCGTCGGCGACCAGCTCGACCCCGACGGTGAGCTCGATGAAGCCGTGTACCGGACGATCGGCGCGGGGTTCGCGCGAGTGGAGGCGCTGGAGCCGTGGGTGACGCAGGCAGTGCCTCGCGTCGAGGCTGCGGTCGTGGCGAGCTGGGTGGGGGACGCCCCCGATCCCGGACGGCACGTGCGTGCGCTGAGCCCCGGGGTCACCGGTGCGTGTCAGATGCTGGGCGAGCTTGCGGTGCAGCACGACGTCGTCGACGCGCACCGGATCGCGCCGGGGGCGTATCGCCTCATCGTCATCCCCGATGATGCGCGACTCACGCGCGCCGACGCGGAGGCGATCGACGCGGCCTTAGCTGCCGGCGCGGTCGTCCTGGGGGCCGCTGCCGCGCTGCACGGGTCGGATTCCGACGCCTGCATCGAAGGGCTGCCCGCGCGATGCGAGGGCCCGGTTGCCACCGTGCCGGCGTACGTGCGGGCCGGCGACCTCGCGAGCGAACCGGCCGGCGACCTCGACCCGGACTACGCGTACGTGGCCTACCGCGGGGCGGTCGTGCTGCACCCGGAAGACGGTGCGCAGACGCTGGGCACGGTCTTCGAGTCCCGTTTCGATCGCACGTGGGATCACTTCACCAGTCACGCGCACGCGCCCGTGTCGAAGAGCGCGACCGGAGCACTGGTGTGCCGGAACGCGTCCGTGACGTGGGTGGCGACGCCCGTCTTCTCTGACTATGCGCGAGACGACTACTGGGTCGCCGCCGATATCGTCGAGCGGCTGCTGGCGACGCTGCTGCCCGACCGCGTGATCTCGCACGACGGACCGCCGTGGCTGGAGGCGTCGGTGCTCCGGCAGCACGCGACCGAAGATCGACCCTCGCGCGACGTGGTCCACCTCGTCGCCTTCCAACCGCGACGGATCTCGACGCCGGTGCCGCGGGTCGACCGGGCGCACCCGCTGAGTGCCGTGAAGCTCCGCGTGACGGCGGATGCGCCGCCGTCCGCGGTCTATCTGGCGCCGGAGCGGACCCCCGTGCCGTTCACGTGGCACTCGGGCGCCGTCGTCGTGACACTCGACACCGTCGCGCCGAGCACCGTCATCGTCATCGAGAGCTCTGCGGAGCGAGCAGGAGAAGAAGTCTGATGGAGAACGAGAACCGCACGACCATCCCCGACACAATGCGCGCATCGGTGCTGACCGGTGTGCGGACGATCGCGGTGGAGACCCGCCCGGTTCCCCGGCCCCGACCCGACGAGGTGCTCGTGCGGGTGGCGTCGGTCGGTGTATGCGGATCAGACGCGCACTATTACGCACACGGACGGATCGGTGAGTTCGTCGTCGAAGCGCCCCTGGTCCTCGGGCACGAGGCGGCGGGCACCATCGTGGCCGTCGGGGAGTCGGTTCCCGCCTCGCGGGTCGGGTCGCGCGTGTCTATCGAGCCCCAGCACCCCAACCCCCACTCCCAGTGGTCTCGGGAAGGGCGCTACAACCTCGATCCCGATGTCGAGTTCTACGCGACGCCCCCGATCGACGGCGCCTTCTGCGAGTACGTCACGATTCGCTCGTCCTTTGCGTACGACATCCCGGATCAGATGAGCTTCGATGCGGCCGCGCTGTTCGAGCCGCTGTCGGTCGGGATCGCTGCGGCGCGTCAGGGCCGCCTGTCACCCGGAGAGACCGTGCTCATCGCGGGCGCAGGCCCCATCGGCCTCATGTGCGCGCAGGTGGCTCGCGCCTATGGCGCGACGACCGTCCTCGTGGTCGAACCGGACGCCGGTCGCCGCGCACGCGCGACGGAGTTCGGGGCGACGGACGTCTTCGCGCCGGACGCCGTCCCGGGCGAGATCGATGCCCACGTCTTCATCGACGCCTCCGGCGCGCCTGCGGCGATCCGGTCCGGCATCGAAGCGCTCCGTTCCGGAGGGCGTTGCGTCCTGGTCGGCATGGGGCCGGACGAGGGCGAGCTCCCGCTGTCGCGCATCCGCAACCGTGAGCTCGAGCTCATCGGCGTCTTCCGCTACGCGAACACGTGGCCAACGGCTCGGGAGCTCGCGGACGCCGGCCTCGTGGATCTCGACCGAATGGTCACGGGACGGTTCGGATTGGAGGCAGCGGCCGACGCCATCGAGGCGAGCCTGGATCCGGCATCGATCAAGATCGTGGTCACGCCGTGACCGACGCTGCCGGACCTGCGCCGAGCCGTCGCGCGTCACAGTTCTCCGGCCCCTGCACGCTCGGCGTCGACATCGGCACATCCAGCAGTAAAGGCGTGCTGGTCGACCGTCAAGGCGCCATCGTCGCGCGGACCGATCGCGCTCACGAGGTGAGCCGCCCGCGAAGCGGCTGGGTCGAGATGGACGCCCAGGTGTGGTGGGACGAGTTCGTCGAGATCACGCGCGAGCTTCTCGCGGGTGCGCCGGGGGCGACGGTGGAAGCGGTCGGCGTCAGCGGTATGGGGCCCTGCGTGCTTCTCGTCGATGACCTCGACGTGCCCGTGCGTCCGGCGATCCTGTACGGGGTCGACTCGCGAGCCGGCGCCCAGATCGATCGTATGAACGCGGAGCTGGGCGCTGATGAGATCAGCCGAGTCGGCGGATCGCAGCTGTCTTCGCAAGCGGCCGGAGCGAAGATCGCGTGGGTTGCTGACGAAGAACCCGAGGCCTGGGCGCGCGCTCGCCGCCTGTTCATGCCCGCGTCCTGGCTGGTCCGCCGACTCACCGGCGCTTACGTTCTCGACCATCAGTCCGCCAGCCAGACGAGCCCGCTCTACGACATCGAAGGGGAGTGCTGGCACGCAGCCTGGTGGGAGCGTTACGCCGCGACGATCGAGCCTCCGCCGCTGGCGTGGGCCAGCGACGTCGCGGGCCGCGTGTCGCCCGAGTCCGCGGCGGCCACCGGCCTCGCCGAAGGCACCCCGGTGATCGTGGGGACGATCGACGCGTGGTCCGAGGCGGTCAGCGTCGGCGCGTACCGCCCTGGCGATCTCATGCTGATGTACGGCACGACGATGTTCATGATCTCCACTGACACGGTCGGTGGAGTCGGACGCGCCTTGCGCACGCCGTCGATGTGGACCACTGCCGGTGCTTTCGCCGGCACGCGGAATCTCGCGGGCGGCATGGCCACGTCAGGCGCGCTCACCGGCTGGCTCAGGGGCCTCACGGGCGGGGACTTCCCCGAGCTGCTTGCCGACGCCGAGGTCGCCGGTCCGGGGGCGCGGGGCCTGCTCATGCTTCCGTACTTCGCGGGGGAGCGTACCCCCATCCAGGATCCGGACGCCCGCGGAGTGATCGCCGGGCTCACGCTCGAACACGGGCCGGGTGACCTCTACCGCGCCGCGCTCGAGGCCACCGCCTTCGGGGTTCGTCACAACGTCGAGACGATGCGGGGGGCCGGCGCGGACATCCGGCGCGTGGTCGCCGTGGGCGGAGGGACGCAGGGGCGGCTGTGGCTGCAGATCGTCTCGGACGTGACCGGTCTCGAGCAGGACGTGACCGAAGTGACGATCGGTGCGAGTTACGGGGCGGCGTTCCTCGCCGCCACCGCTCGCGCCCACGTCTCCGGCGGCCGCGCGCCCCACATCGATGAGTGGAACCCCGTCACCCGCAGGATCTCGCCTCACACGAGGAACGCCACCATCTATGACGAGATGTACGACCTGTACATCCAGCTCTACTCCTGCAGTCGCGAGGTCGTGCACGAGCTCGCGCGCATTCAGCGCGGCGACCAGCGCCGCACCCATCCCCATCCCTCACACGGAGAAACGCCATGACCTACCAGCTCCCCGTGCCGGCATCTCGCCCGGCGAGCGCACCGAAGACCGCCTATCTCGTCGCCTCGGGCGACCTGCGTGAGTCGGCGAATGTCGCCAGCTGGCAGGTCCAGGCCGCGATGGAGGCCGCCGTGGTCGCGGCCTTCGCCGATCTGGGGTGGACGGTGATCCGCGCTCACCACATCGACCCGGCGACGGGCCACGGCTTCATCTCAAGCCAGCGCATGGGGCTTGACGTCTTCAAGAACATCCCGCGCGATGCGCCCCTCGTCGTGGCCGAAGCGGTCTGGCAGTACTCGCATCACGTGCTCGCCGGCCTGCGTACGCATGAGGGGCCGATCCTCACCGTCGCCAACTTCGCGGGCGAATGGCCCGGGCTGGTCGGTCTGCTCGGGCTCAACGCGAGCATGACCAAGATGGGCAAGTCCTACTCCACCATCTGGTCGGCCGATTTCACCGATGACTGGTTCCGCGCCGGGCTCAAAGAGTGGACGGAGACGGGCGTCATCACACACGATGCGTCGCACGTGCGCCCTCTCCCGGAGCTCTCGGCGAGCCCGGAGAAGCAGCTCGGCGAGGCGCTCGCCGAGGAGCTGCTCGCCGACAAGGCCATCATCGGGGTGTTCGACGAGGGCTGCATGGGGATGTACAACGCGATCATCGACGATGAGCTGCTGAACAGCGTCGGCATCTACAAGGAGAGGCTGTCGCAGTCCGCGCTCTACGCGGAGATCCTCACCGTGAGCGACGCGGAGGCCGACGCCGTCTTCGACTGGCTCATCGAGCGCGGGATGACCTTCCGCTACGGCGAAGACCCGGCCACCGACCTCACGCGAGACCAGATCCAGTGGCAGCTGAAGATGTACATCGCAGCGCTTCGCATCTCGGATGACTTCGGGCTGGACGCCATGGGCATCCAGTACCAGCAGGGTCTGAAGGATCTGGTCCCGGCATCCGATCTCGCTGAGGGCATGCTGAACAGCACCGAGCGTCCGCCCGTCTTCTCGCGAGACGGAAAGCGCGAGCTGTTCCCCGGCCGGGCGTTCCCTCACTTCAATGAGGCCGACGAAGGCGCCGCCGTCGATGCGCTCGTGACCGATCGTGTCTGGCGCGCCATGGGACTCGTGCCCGACAACACGCTGCACGACGTGCGCTGGGGCGATGAGTACGGCGACGACTTCGTGTGGGTCTACGAGATCTCCGGGGCTGTTCCTGCGTCGCATCTGGGTGGCTGGAACAAGGCGGAGGGATGGCGCCAGGGGCACGTGTTCTTCCCCGCCGGCGGGGCGACGATCAACGGCGTCTCCAAACCGGGCGAGGTCGTGCTCTCGCGCGTCTTCATCGCCGACGGCGTGCTGCAGGTCGACATCTTCCGCGGCTCGGTCATCGAGCTTCCCGAAGAGGAGACCCAGCGGCGCAAGGAGCTTACCAACCCGGAGTGGCCGATTGCACACGTCGTGCTCCACGGCGTATCCCGGAATCAGTTCATGGCACGTCACAAGGCCAACCATGTCCAGTTCGTCTACGCCCCCGACGGGGAGACCGCGGACAAGGCGCTCATCGCCAAGGCGGCGATGCTCGCCGCCTTGGGCATTCGCGTGAACGTCATCGGCGACGTGACGGTCTGATCGCCGGGAGGCGGGCGAGGCATCGCGTGTCCCGACGATGCCGATGACGATGCCCGTCCGCCTCCGGGTCAGCGCCCCGAGCTTTCCCGCACGACGAGACGGTAGTCGATCGCGATGTCGGCGGGCGCGCGGGTGTCGTCGTCGAGGAGCGCCAGTACGGCGTCGACGGCGCTCGCCGCGATTCCCTGCTTGTCGGGTGCGATCGTCGTGAGAGAAGGGACGGAGTACTCGGCTTCCTGCACGTCGTCGATCGACGCGATCGCGACCTGCTCGGGAGTGCGCACCCCGAGGTCGGCAAGGGCGCGGATGGCGCCGAAGGCGAGAAGGTCGGTGAAGCAGACGAGGGCGTCGAACCGGATGCCGTCGTTCCACGCCTGGGTGACGCACTCCAGCCCCGCACGCCGGCCGAATCGGTCGGTGTAGAGCACGAGCTCCGGGTCGGAGGGGAGTCCTGCTTGGTCGAGCGCCTGGCGGTATCCGGCCAGACGCAGCCGGGAGCTGCGGTAGGCGTCGGAGTGGTATGCGCCCAGCGCGGCAACGCGGCGGTGACCGCGGTCGAGGAGGTGGCGCGTGATGTCGGCGGTCGCGGAGACGTTGTCGATCGCGACGCTCGTGTACTTCGAGCTTGAGATCTGCTCTCCGATCAGCACGGTCGGGACGCTCGGCGGCTGCTCGTACAGCTCCTCCTTCTTCATCGACATGGGGGAGAAGATGAGCCCGTCGACGATGTGCGAGCCGAGATCGCGCAGCACCCGCAGCTCGTTCTCGCGCACGCCGCCGGTCTGCGTCGCGATGACGGTGTACCCGCGCTCCTGCGCAGCGAGCTCGACGAGCTCGCTGAGCTCGGCGAAGTAGGGCTGCGACAGTTCGGGCACGGCGAAGCCCAGGATGCGGGTGCGCCCCTGCCGCAGGCGGCGAGCCGAGATGTTCGGGCGGTAGCCGAGCTCCTCGATCGCCGCCAGCACACGGGCGCGCGTCGACTCGCGCACGTGCACGAAGTCGTTGACGACGTTCGAGACGGTGCGCGGGGAGACGCCGGCCAGCTTGGCCACGTCGTTCAGACTCGCGCCCATGCGATCCCTTCCGTGGCTGTCGGCCACCATCCTCGCAGACCAGTTTGACAATAGGTATGCAACGTGGCAAAAATGACGAAGCACACATTTGCAACGTGGCAAACAAGGAGACACGATGGCGAGCCAGCGGACGCCCGACCTCACTATGCCCGACGTCGCCGCGTCCAACTCCGGAGCCGCCGTCGCCGCGGCCTCGTCCGATGCCCCGGCCCTCCGCGCGCGCAGCACCCGCTGGATCGGCGGGCGCACCGGCACCGGCCTGAAGTACGGCATCGCCTTCACCGCGCCGTTCCTCGCGCTCTACGTCGTCTTCGTCATCTACCCCGTGGTCCAGGCCGTGTGGATGAGCTTCCACGACTGGGACCTGCTCGGCGCGACGCGCGACTTCCTCGGCCTCGAGAACTACGAGCGGATGCTGTGGGGCCACGACATCACGTGGTCGATGACGCATCAGTGGCTGCCGCGCGTGCTGCTGCTCGCGCTGGCGATCATGCTGCTCGTCCGTCCGCTGGTGCGTCGCCGCCTCACATGGGGCGTCGGGGTCAGCGTCGCCGGTCTGCTGCTCATCGTCGTCGTGCTGGGCTTCCATCCCGCCGAAGGGGGCTTCTGGTACGACCCCGACTTCTGGACCGCCTTCAAGAACACGCTCGTGTTCACCGCGATCTCAACTCCGCTGATCGCCGGCCTCGGCCTCGTGATGGCGCTCGCGCTCCAGGGCAACCGTCGCGGAGCGCGGATCTACCAGATGGTGTTCTTCCTTCCATACATCCTCCCGGTGTCGGTCGTCACGCTCGTCTGGACCTACTTCCTCTCGCCGAATCAGGGTCTGCTGGCGGCTCTGCTGGAGCCTCTCGGCATCGATCCCATCCCGTGGCTGTCCGACCCGAAGACGGCCATGGCGGCGATCATCATCACGACCGTGTGGTGGACCGTCGGCTTCAACCTCGTGCTGTTCGCGGCGGGTCTGCAGGACGTCGATCCCTCGCTCTACGAGGCCGCCTCGCTCGACGGCGCCGGGCCCTGGCGCAAGTTCGTCATCATCACGCTCCCCGGCATCCGTCACGTCGTGCTGCTCGTGATGGTCATGCAGGTCATCGCGTCGTTCCAGGTGTTCGGTCAGGTCAACATCATGACCGGCGGCGGCCCCGGCACCGCGACCACCGTACTCATCCAGGAGATCTACCAGGCGGGCTTCCGCGACTTCGAGCTCGGCTACGGCTCCGCCATGTCGCTGTTCCTGTTCGCCGTGATGCTTGTGATCTCCGTCATCCAGATGCGCACCATCGGCAAGGAGGACAACAAGTGAGCGCGCAGACGATCGCCGCGACCGTGCCCTCCGCACCCATCCGCACCCCCCGCTCCGGCTTCGGCGGCCGGGCGCCGGTGACCGCCTGGTATCACGTTGCGATGGTGGCGGCCTCCCTCGTGTGGCTCATCCCCATGCTGTGGATGCTGTCGCTCTCGCTGAGCGATAACCAGGCGCTCACCAAGGAGACGCAGTCGCTGATCCCGCAGGGCTTCACCCTCGACAACCTCCTGGGCGTGTTCAGCGTCGGACTCACGAGCCGCTGGTTCTTCAACAGCGCGATCGTCAGCGTGCTGACGACGGTGCTCACGGTGCTGCTGTGCGCCATGGCCGGCTACGCGTTCGCGCGCTTCACCTTCCGGGGCAAGGCTGTCGTCTACGCCACGGTGCTGGCGGGGCTGATGATCCCCAAAGAGGCGATGTTCATCCCGCTGTTCACGATGGTCGCCGACGTGTCGATGCACAACACGTACGCGGCCCTGATCCTCCCGCGCATCGCGGCGCCGCTGGGCGTCTTCCTCATGACGCAGTTCTTCTCGCAAGTGCCGCACGAGGTCGAGGAGGCGGCCCGCATCGACGGCGCGGGCCCGTGGCGCACGTTCTTCTCGGTCATGCTCCCGCTTGCGCGGCCGTCGATGATCGCCCTCGGCATCTTCACGTTCGTGCAGACCTGGAACGACTACCTTTGGCCGCTGGTATCGGCGACCAAGTCGGAGATGTTCACCATCACGACCGGTCTCGCCTCGCTGCAGGGCAACTTCGCCCAGGCGACCGAGCTCGGCAGCCTCATGGCGCGCGGCCTCATCGGCTCGCTGCCGCTGCTGCTGGTCTTCATCTTCTTCCAGCGCCATCTCATCCGAGGCATCTCGATGACCTCCGGGAGCAAGTAGCCCCGAGTGCGCCTCGCCCACAGACCCGGCCATGACGGCCGACGGCCGCGTCCCGTGCGGCCATGGACAACAACGTCCACACCAGAGAGGAAACACATGCGATACACCAGGACCGTCACAGCGGCCGCGTCGCTGGCCGCAGCGGCGATGCTGCTCACGGCGTGCGGCACCGGCACCGGCTCGACCGGCAGCGGAGCCGAGGGCGACGTCGACCTCGCGGCGCAGATCGCGGCCGTCACCGCCGACGAGCTCAAGGGCACCGAGATCACCATGTCGCGGATGTTCGGCGACTGCGAGGAGACGACGCAGGGCGTCACCGACCCCGCCGCGGCGACCACCGAGTGCGAGGCCATCCAGATCCTCACCAACAAGTTCAACGCCGAGAACGAGTACGGCATCACGGTCGAGCGCCTCGGCGGCACCGACTGGAACTCGTACTACGACGCGTTCAACGCCTCGATCGCTGGTGGCGAGCCCGCCGACGTCGCCAACCTGCACGACTACTCGATGTCCGACTACGCCAAGCGCGGTCAGCTCGTCGCGTTCGACCCGAAGGCCCTCGGCATCGAGATCGAGGACGCCACGGAGCAGGCCCAGTCGTCGACCACGTGGGACGGCGAGACCTACGCCGTGCCCTTCGACGCGCACGCCCTCGTGATGCACGTCAACACCGACATCCTCGACAAGGCCGGCCTGATCGGCGAGGACGGCCGCCCAGTGCTGCCGACCAGCGTCGACCAGCTGCTCGAGATGGGCAAGGCCGTCAAGGAGAAGGCCGGCGTCGAGCTGTTCTCGTCGGGCTTCGCCAACGACGACATGGCATGGCGCTTCTTCTACTCGCTGGTCCGCCAGCAGAACAGCGACGTGATCGTCGACGGCGAGCCGAACATCGACACCGATGAGGCCCGCGCCGCGCTGGACGTCATCCAGCAGCTTCTCGACAACGGCTACATGCACACGAGCGCCGACTACGCGGGCTCGATCGACGAGTGGAAGAACGAGAAGTCGGCCATCCTCCTCAACGGCGTGTGGGCGATCAACGAGTACGCCGCCACGACCGACTTCGGCTACACCGTCACCGACCTGCCGACGCTGTTCGACAAGCAGGCCGCCTGGGCGTCCTCGCACATGTGGGTCGTTCCCAAGCAGAAGAGCGACGACCCGGTGAAGTACCGCGCCGCGCTCGAGTTCACGAAGTTCCTCTTCGACAACACGGGCAACTGGTCGAAGGCCACGGGTCACATCGCCCCGCGCGTCTCGATCATCAACTCGGGCGAGTACCTCGACGCTCCCGAGCGTGAGAACTACACCCAGACCGCTCTCGAGGGCATCAGCTTCGTGCCGCAGATCGAGAACTGGACCGCGGTGAAGTCGCTCATCCACGAGCAGCTCGACGAGGTGTGGTTCAGCGGCAAGGCGATCGACGCCGCGCTGACCGAGGCTCAGGCCCGCGTCACGCAGGAACTGAAGTAACACGATGACGCGAGGGGTGGGGGCGGATGCCTGCTCCCACCCCTCGGCGTTCCGGCACCCGCTCCCTCCCACCCGGAAGAAGGCCCCCATGTCGACCGCCACCCGCATCGCCGCCTCTCTCGACGGCACCTGGCAGCTGCACCTGCCCGACGGCACCGAGACGACCGTCGCGGTCCCCGGCGCCTGGACCACCCAGGTGGCGGGATACGGCGACTCGCACGACACGGTCCGCTACGCGCGCCGCTTCTCGGCCGAGGTCGCAGACGGCCGCCGACTCATCCTCGTCTTCGGCGGCGTGAACCACACGGCGGTCGTGAGCGTCAACGGCGTCGAGGTCGGCACGCACGCCGGCGCGTGGGAGCCCTTCGAGTTCGACGTGACGGAAGCCGTGACCTCCGGCGAGAACACGCTCGACGTCGTCGTGTCGTACCCGCCGCGCTACGGCGCCGAGGGCGAGCCCGGGTTCCTGGAGCACCCGGTGGGCAAGCAGTCCTGGTACGGCACGACCGCCGGCATCTGGCAGAAGGTGACGCTCGAGGACCGTCACCCCGCGCACCTCCGTGAGCTCTCGCTGCGATCGGATGCCGCCACCGGTGCGATCACGATCGCCGGCGTCGTCACCGGGGCGACGTTCGACGAGGCGGTCGCGCGCGTCAGCAAGGGCGGCGAGCTCGTGGCATCCGTCGTCCTCGACCGCGACGCCGACGCCGTGTCGGGCACCGTCGTCGTCGCCGAGCCGCAGCGGTGGGACCTCGACAGTCCGCACCTCTACAGCGTCGAGGTGTCGCTCACCGTCGCCGACGAGACGGTCGACGCCGTGACCCGCCAGACGGGCTTCCGCACCTTCACCGCCGAGGGTGGCCGCTTCTTCCTCAACGGTCGCGAGATCTACATGCGCGCTGTGCTCGACCAGGACTACCACCCGGGCGGCACCTCCGTCGTCGACGACTACGCCGCGTGGGAGGAGCTGCTTCTCCAGACCAAGCGCCTCGGATTCAACATGCTCCGGGTGCACATCAAGCGTCCCGATCCCCACTACTACGAGATGGCCGATCGGCTCGGCCTGCTCGTGTGGACCGAGCTCCCCAGCTGGATGACATGGACCATCGCGGGAGCGCAGGGCGGGCACGAGCTGCTGCGCCGCCTCATCGACCGCGACGCCCACCACCCCAGCATCGTGATCTGGACGGTCATCAACGAGTCGTGGGGCATGGACATGTCCGACCCCGACCAGCGTGACTGGCTGCGCGCGACCTTCGACGACATCGAGCGGCACGCGGCCGGCTCCCTCGTCGTCGACAACTCGGCCTGCGAGCCCAACTTCCACCTCCGCACGCACATCGACGACTACCACGTGTACCGCGGCATCCCCGAGAGCCGCCGCGTGTGGGACGCCAAGATCGCCGACTTCGCCTCCCGTCCCGAGTGGACCTTCTCGCCCCACGGCGACGCGGAGCGCACCGGTGACGAGCCGCTCGTGCTGAGCGAGTTCGGCAACTGGGGGCTTCCGCACGCGCTCGACCAGTACGACGCCGACGGCTCCGAGCCGTGGTGGTTCGCGCTCGGCGCCGACTGGGCGTTCGGCGCGGCCGAGGGCACGGGCCTCACGCACCGCTTCCGCAGCCTCGGCCTCGAGGACGTCTTCGGATCGTGGGAAGAGCTCGTTCGCCAGCTGCACCACTCCCAGCTGGTCGCCAACCGCTACCAGACCACGAGCATCCGCCTCCACGACGACATCAGCGGCTACGTGCTCACGCAGCTGTGCGACGTGCAGTGGGAGGCCAACGGCCTGTTCGACATGAACCGCGCCCCCAAGACCTACACCGGCGAGTGGGGTCTCGCCAACGGCGACCACGCCGTCGCCCTGCGCCCCGACGCCTACAGCGTCTTCGCCGGTGACGAGCTCACCGCGACGGTCACGTCGCTGCCGTCGCCGCAGGGGCTCCCCGCGGGCGGCGTGCTGCGCGTCCTCGTCGACGGCGAGATGGCGCACGAGGCTGCGCTCGCCACGACGCGAGAGGATCGCACCCTGCGCGTCACGCTCCCGGCCGCACCCGGTGAGTACGTCGTGCAGGCGGAAGTGCACGCCGGCGGCTCGCTCCTGGCCCGCGACGCCGCCGACGTCCTCGTCGTCGAGCGCGCCGCGTGGGACGGCGGTGCCGTGCGCGCCGGCGACATGCAGGTCACATCCTGGCTCGACGCCCTCGGCGTCCCCACCTCGGATGACGCCGACCTGCTCGTCGTGCGCACCTTCACCCGGGCGGCCCGCCAGCATGCCAGCTCGGGCGGTCGCGTCCTGCTCCTGGCGGAGGAGGACGGCGCCCTGGGCGACGCGTTCGACTACCTTCCGTCGGCGCGCCTCACCTCCCGCGCCGGAGACGGCGACTGGGTGCCGCGCACCGAGTGGCTCGACCGCCGCGGGGCATTCGCGCAGGTACCCGGACAGACCGTGCTCGGCATCGCCTTCGAAGACCTCCTCGGACCGCTCGTGATCAGCGGGATCCCCGGTCCGCTGCGCCCCGCGATCGTGCACTCGGCGGTCTTCTCCGGCTGGCTCCGCGGCGCGGCGACCAGCACCGCGACCGTGCGCTGGAGCCGCGGCGCCGTCACGGTCAGCACCCTGCGCGTGCGCGAAGCGCTCTCCGTGGCGCCCGTCGCGCGGGCGGTGTCGCTCGGTCTGCTGCGCGCCGCCCTCACGGCTTGATCGGGCGCATGCGACCGCGTCTCCTAAACAGATTCCTCTCCCATCGCAAGGCCATTGCCCGGGCGCCGGCGGCGCCGCGACACTCGTGCGATGTTCATCGGATATCACGCATCCCACGAGCAGTGCCCGCCGAGCGCTCTGCTCGAGGCGGTGGCGGCCGCTGAA
>Ga0182749_1001409_pt1 | contig 19012 bp, 5 predicted proteins | sample eDN3rd37CKraftMG_FD_128875 | JGI IMG/M metagenome (GOLD analysis project Ga0182749, IMG submission 128875) | Enriched Miracle-Growth compost microbial communities from Emeryville, California, USA - eDNA 3rd pass 37_C Kraft MG (version 2) (version 2) ...
CGCCGACCACCGGAGCCTTGCCCAGCACCGTCGCCCCGCTGCTGAAGGTGACGGTGCCGGACGTCGCGCCCGTCACCGTCGTGCTGGCGGTCGTGGCCTTCTTCGAGCCGAAGACGTGCTTGGCGGCCGACAGCACCGGCCTCGACAGCGTGACCGCCGTCTTGGCGGGCGTCGCCGACTTCGCGCCCACCACGACGGTGCGGGTGAAGGTCGTCGATGTGACACCGTCGTCGACCGTGACCGTCGCGGTGTAGGTGCCCGGCTTGGCGAAGGTGTGGGTGCCCAGCACCTTGCTTCCCGCGACCGTGGCGTCCGCGAGCGGCGTCCCGTCACCCCAGTTCACCGTGGCGGTGAAGGAGTTCACCTGGGTGTCGCCCCCAGTGAAGGACCCCAGCTCGACCGTGCCGGCCTCGCCTGCCACCATGCCGGAGGCCGGGGTGCTCGACCCGCTCGCCACGAGCGACGCCGTGGCGGTGCGGGCGCCGTCGCTCGCGACCGCGAACAGGTGCAGCTGAGCCTTGCTGGTGTCGGTCTTGTCCGACATCGTCAGCCACAGCGGGGCACCGTGCCCGGCGTCCAGGGTGACCGGGGCGGTCGACCAGATGCGGAAGGTCCCGCTGCTGCTCGAGCCCGACGCTCCCGAGTACCGGCCCGTGCTCGAGCCGACCTCCACGTTGCTGCTGAAGGTCACGGGGTTGTCGTCCCAGTTGTCGAAGGAGACGGTCACGTTCTGCTGGTGGCCGTCGCCGTACGTCAGCGTGATGGTCCGCGTCTGGTCGGACTCGTTGGCCATGCCGATGAAGGAGACCTTCGTGGCGTTCGTACCCACGTTGACACGCACCGGGGCGCTCGTGCTGATCAGGTTGTCGCTCTGGCCCGCGGGGATGTCCGGCAGGTCGAAGGACACGCCCTTGCCCGGGACCGTGATCGTCTGACCCTGCACGAAGCCCGTGCTCGCCAGGCTCTCCTTCTTGTAGGCGTAGCCGTTGCCGTCACAGTCAGCCGCGGTGCCCGACACCGTGATGCAGGCGTTGTTGAAGGAGTCGACCAAGCCGGCCTTGCGCACGACCGTGACCGGGACGGTCGCCGAGACCTTGCGGCCGCCCTCGGTGACGGACACCGTCACCGTGTACACACCCGCCTTCGCGAAGGTGTGGTTGCCCACGACCGCGAGGCTGCCGAGGGTCCCGCTCGTCACGACTGCCTGCGCGGGCTCGGTACCGTCACCGTAGTCGACCGTGGCCGTGTAGTCGCCCGCCGACGTCGACGAACCACCGATGACCGAGGCGAGCGTGCCCGAGAACGCGGTGCCCGCCTTGGCGGTGACGTCCTGCGCGGCACGCACGGTGAGCTCCGAGCCCGTCTGCGGCCCGGCGTAGAGCTCGATCTCCGCGATCGAGGGAGCGCCGCCCGTCGACGCGCTGATCGCGAGCCGGTAGTGCGTGTACGTCCCCGGGTCCGCGATCTCGAACGAGCGGGTCTGCTGCCGGTAGGCGAAGGCCTCGTCGCTGCGCGAGTCGAGCTCCGTCCACGTGCTGCCGTCGTCCGAGCCCTCGAGCTTCCACGCCTTCGGGTCCGACCCGGCGGCCGACGGCGTGGTCAGCGTGTACCGCGCGACCTTCGCCCCGCCCACCGAGGAGGTGACGTCGATGGTCGGCGTGGCCGAGGAGAACGTCACGGCAGTGGCCGACGTGTTGTCGACGAGCGCCGCGGTGGCGGTGCCGTCGCTCGCCGTCGTGGTGGACAGGCCCTTGCTCGTCAGGTCGGTGTCCGGCACGGGCGCGGGGTCCGAGGTGGACGACGTGCCCCAGGTGCTCGGGGTGTCGCTCATGGAGAAGTCGAGCGTGTGGGCACCACCGTGCGTGAGCGCGGTGACGTCCAGCTCGGGCTTGGTGATCTCCGTGCCGTCGAGCTTCAGGCCATCGACGTAGACCGTCTTGGACGTGTTGCCCGGCGCGTTGATCGTCAGCGAGCCGTCACCGTCGAGCGGAGTGATCTTCGCCTTCGTGAGCTCCGGGGAACCGACCGTGTACTGGCCCGACGCCAGGCCGAGCGGGTAGAAGCCGAGAGAGGAGAAGATGTTCCAGGCCGACATCTCGCCGTTGTCCTCGTCACCCAGATAGCCCTGACCGATCTCGGAGCCCACGGACAGGCGCTGCAGGATCTCGCGCACGACCTTCTGGGTCGTGGCGGGGTCGCCGTTCGCCGCCGAGATGTACGGGATGTGGTGCGAGACCTGGTTGCTCTGACCGAGCTGACCGATGCGCACCGCGCGGGCCTCGAGCATCTCGTGGATGCCGCCGGCGGCGGCGCCGAGCTCGGGGGTCGAGTAGAACTCGGCGAGCTTCTCGTTCAGGCCCTCGCTGCCGCCGTACAGGCTGGCCAGACCAGGCACGTCGAAGGGCACGTGATAGGCGAAGTTCCAGCCGTCCGTCTCGGTGTACGGGCCCCACCAGACGGTCGGGTCGTAGCTCGAGGCCGTCTGCGGGAACGTGCCGTCGGCCTGGCGGGTCGTGAAGAACCCGACCGTCGGGTTGAACATGTTGACGTAGTTCTTCGCACGGGACGCGAAGTACTTCGCGTCCTCCTTCAGGCCCTCGACGCGGCTCGACGGCGTGGCCGGGTCCGCGGCGAGCTTGGCGGCCATCTGGGAGATGCCGTAGTCGTTGATGTAGCCCTCGAGCGCCCAGGACACGCTCTCGCCCTGGCTGTCGGGGGTGTAGCCCAGGAAGATCGAGCTCGTCAGGGACTTGCGGCCGACGCTGTCGTTCGTGGAGACCACGGTGGCGTTCTTCACCGCGGCGTCGTAGGCGTCGAGCGCCGTCGCGTTGGTGAGGGTGCCGTCGACGTAGGCGTCTGCGAAGGCGATGTCCGAGCTGGTGCCCGTCATGATGTTTGAGTAGCCCGGCGAGGACCAGCGCGAGATCCAGCCGCCGTCGCGGTACTGCTGCACGAACCCGTCGACGAGCTCCTCGGCGACCTTCGGGTAGAGCAGGGAGTACATGGGCCAGGCGGTCCGGTAGGTGTCCCAGAACCCGGAGTTCACGTACATCTTGCCGCTCTTGACGATCCCGGGGATCGCCTCGGTCGCGGAAGCGCTGCCGCTCGTGGTGGCGACCGGGCTCGCGTACTCGTACACGGGCGCCTCAGCGGTGCCGGTGTTCTCGAAGGTCGAGTTCGGGTACATGTTCAGGCGGTACAGGTCGGAGTAGAGCGTGACCTTCTGGACGTCGGTCGCGTTCGACCCGGTGAGGTCGAGCACGCCGAGACGCTCGTCCCAGGCGCTCTGCGCGGCCTGCTGCACCTGGTCGAAGGTCTTGCCCGTGACCTCGAGGTCGAGGTTGTGGTGCGCCTGGTCGAGCGAGATGAAGGACGTCGCGATGCGCAGCTCGACGGTCTTGTCCGAGGTGGTATCGAAGGCCGCGTAGGAGCCGTCGTCACCCGTGATCGCCGCGGTGGCGGTCGGCGTGGCGTCGAACTGGCCGTAGACGAACATGCGGTTCGAGCCCGCGCCCGAGCCGCCCGTGGCGCCCTCGACCCAGCCGGTGACGACGCCTGCGCTGCTCACGCTGAGCGAGCCGTTCGGGGTGCTCGCGCGGTCGAGCGCGACGCTGCCGGTGTTCCCGGGGAACGTGAAGCGGAACACGCCCGCGTGGTCCGTCGGTGCGACCTCGGCCTTGATGCCGACCGTCGTCTCGACGGAGTAGTAGTCGGGCTGGGCGACCTCGTCCTCGTGCGTGAACTCGAGGGCGCGGGCCGCATTGTCACCGCTCGGCGTGGCCGAGGTGGACGGCAGGATCGCGAGGCGGTTGCTGTCCCCCATCCACGGGCTGGTCTCATGCGTGAAGCCGATGCCCTGCAGGGTCGGCTTGTTGTTGGCGTTGTTGCCGCGCGCGTACTCGTAGGGGAGGTTGGAGCCGGCGTTCGTCATCGGGGCGATGAAGTTGAAGCCGTTGGGCACGAGCGTCGCCGGCACGTTGGTGCCGCGGGAGAACTGCTGCGAGGAGAGCGTGCCGCGACGGATGTCGACGTAGTCCGTCAGGTCGTTCGCGTCGATCGGGGTCGCGTCCCGCAGGGCGATGTCGTCCACCCAGCCGGAGAACGGCGTGCCCTCCTTGCCGCCCGGGTTGTCGTAGGTGAGGCGCACGGCCTCGACCTTCTTGCCGGCCAGCGAGGACAGGTCCACGCGCACCGAGTTCCACTCGTCCGCGAACAGGGCCTTGGCCTGGCCCTGGCCCTTCGCCGTGAACGGGAAGTCGTACTGGTCGACGAGGTTCTTGCTCGAGACGGTGGTGCCGTCGTCCAGCAGAAGGTCGAGCGCAGTGTACGTCGACGGGTAGGTGTACTCGCCCGAGGCGTTGTCAGCACCGGCCCGGTCGTTGGTGAAGTCCGGGTAGATCTTGTAGGACAGCTCGGTCTCGTTGCCGATCGTCACGTCCAGGCCGTCGACGAGGGTGTTGGTCGACGAGGCGCCGGTGCCGAGCTGGCTGCCCTCGTAGCGCACCGACTTCAGGCCGTCCCAGCCCATGGCGGCCTTGTGGTTCGTGGCGGTGCCGCCCGAGGGGCCGGTCCCGAGGACGACGGACATGCCGGGCTCGCGCGTCGTGGTGACCGATCCCGCGAGGGTCCAGTCGGCGAACTGGGTGAGGGTCTCACCGTTGTTCGCCGTGATGCTGAGGCGGTAGTACTTGTAGGCCGCGGACGTCGCGTCCAGCGCGTAGCTGTACGTCGTCAGGCGCTCGGCGAACGACTGGCCCGTCCGGGTGTCGAGCGTCGTCCAGCTGCTGTTGTCGTTCGAGCCCTCGACGGTCCAGTCCTTCGGGTCACGTCCCGAGGCGTCGTTGGCCGAGGCGATCTGGTAGCCGCCGATCGGCTGCGCGGAGTCGAGCGTGTACGTCGCTACGAGCGCGCCCGACGACGGGATGGTGGTGCACCACTTCGTCGAGGGGTTCTGGTCGGCGAGCTGCGCCGGGGTCTCGCTGCTGCCGCAGTTCGTGGAGTTCCCGGTCACCGAGCTGAAGTCGCTCATCACGGCCACGTCGGCATCGACGTGGACCGTCTCGACGTTCGCCACGTCCTGCGCGGGGACGGAGGTCACCGGCTGCGGATCGCCCGTCTCGAAGGACGTGGACCAGGACGCACCGCCCGCCGCGTGCGCGGCGGGCGCACCGAGACCGACGAGGGTCACGGACAGCGCCATCGACATCCCGACGGCGAGCGCCTTGGTCGGGCGGGGAAGACGCTTCGCGAACGCTTCCCGTGGTTGCAAGAAGGACATGAATCAGGCTCCAGTACTCGTTCGGCGTCGTAGGGGGAGACATCTGCGTCGCCCCGAGGAGAAGGACCCGGATGCCACTCCGGGTCCTGACAACGTTGTCACGCTGAGTCGAGCGTAGGAGGGGCGTCGGCGCGTGTCAAAGATCCATGCGGCCTCGGCAGAACCTGGGCGGATCATGAGATGGGAGCGCCCACGCCCCGGGACGACCGCAGGGGCCCGCCCAGATGTGGACGGGCCCCTGCGTGGTGTGCCGGGGTCTCGATACGGCCCCGGGGGCCTGCTCGACCGGCGGGGTCAGCGGCGCTTGACGACCACCTTCTTGGAGGTGACCTTGGCCTTCTTGAGGCCCGACTTCCTGGCCGTGACCTTGACCGAGAGCTTCTTGCCCGCGTCCTTGGCCGTGACCTTGTAGGTCTTCCTGGTCGCTCCCTTGATCGCCTTCTTGCCACGCAGCCACTGGTAGGAGACCTTCACCTTCTTGGGCTTGTACTTGCCCTTGGTCGCCTTCAGCGTCCTGCCCACCTTCGCGGTGCCCTTGACCTTCGGCGTCCTGGTGGCCTTCACCTTGGCGGCCTTGACCTTCACGGTGCCGGTGGCGCTCGTGTTGCCCGCCTTGTCGGTGGCCCGGTACGAGACCTTCGTGGCCTTCGTGAAGGACACCGCCTTCGTGTAGGCCTTCCAGGTCTTGCCACCGTTCGTGGAGAGCTCGACCTTGGCGACGCCGGAGAGCGCGTCGCTCGCCTTCAGGACGAGCTTGCCCTTCTTGGCCTTCTTCGCCGTGGCCTTCACGGTCGGCGCCACGCGGTCGATCCGCACCGTCGTCGACACGATCCTCGAGTACTGGCCGTCCGCACCGCGGGCGAGAGCCCTGAGCGTGTGCACACCGTCGGTCGAGATCGTCACCGGCCCGGTGTACGCCTGCAGGGTCCCGGAGCCGGGGTCGAGCAGCAGCTCCGCGTCGTCGGTGGTCGAGGCGCTCACCGTCACCGGGCCCCGGGACCAGCCGCTCGCCGAGGCCGGCGCAGCCGTCAGCGTCACGGAGGGACCGTGGCCCGTCTGCTTCGCCGCGATCGCACCGGTCGACGAGGTGACCGGCTCGTGCAGACCGGAGAACTTCGCGGTGTACGGCGTGACCGTCACTCCGCTCACACCCTGCAGCCCGGCGAGCTCACCGAACGGGGCCGAGCTCATCACGACGCCGAGCACGTTGCGGGCAGCGCGCTGCAGGTCTCCCAGGCGCAGGGTCCGGGTCGAGGCCGCGGGGTAGCTGCCCTTGATCGTGACCTTGTAGGAGACAACCGGCGTCGAGTCGTCACCGGCGGTCTGGTGCGCGACGTCACTGATGGTGATGGCGGCCTGCTGGGCCGCGCTGAGCGCCGCGAGCAGGTCGGTCGCGGCGTGGTAGGCGGCGTCGACGGTACCGTAGGCGGGCACCGGCTCCACCGTCTGGTTGTTGATCGCGTCCGTGGTCGCGACCGTGGACTCCGACTGCTGGGAGAGGTCGGTCGAGGAGTCGACGGTCGTGCTGATCGTCTCCGCGCCGTCCGCCGCCAGTGTCAGCCCGCCGGTCTGCAGCGTGTAGCTCGTCCGGGTCGGGGTGATCGACTTGATGTAGACGGGGGTGCCGTTGGAGTCGATCGACGGCTCGACCAGCAGCAGCGTGTTGATGACCTGGGCCGGGTTGTTGCCCGGCATGATCAGGTCGTTGCCGCCGTAGAGCGTCGGGACCACGCCGCTGCGGCTCACGCCGCAGTCGGTCATGACCAGGCCCTTGAAGCCCCACTCACCACGGAGCAGGTCCATGTTGAGGTCGTGGTTGGCTGCCGTGTACGACCCGTTGATCTGGTTGTAGGAGTTCATGACGGCCGCCGGCTGCGCAGCCTTGACCGCGATCTCGAAGCCGCGCAGGTAGATCTCACGCGCGGCACGCTCGCTGACCACCGCGTCGAACTGGTTGCGGGAGGTCTCCTGGTTGTTCATGGCGTAGTGCTTGATCGTCACGCCGACGCCCGGGTTGCTCTGCACGCCCTTCGTCTCGGCGGCGGCCGACAGACCGGTCACCAGCGGGTCCTCCGAGAAGTACTCGAAGTTGCGGCCGTTGAGCGGGTCGCGGTGGATGTTCATGCCCGGCGCGAGCCACAGCGTCGCGCCGTACTCGACCATCTCCTCACCGATCGCGGTGCCCACCTCCTGGATCAGCTCGCGGTCCCAGGTCTGGGCGAGCAGCGTGCCGATGGGGAAGGCCGTGGCGTACTGGTACGTCTTCGGAGTGGTGGACAGCTCCTTGGTGATGCGCACGCCGGCGGGGCCGTCGGCAGCAGTCATGCCGGGGATGCCGAGCGACTCGTACTTGGCCGTGGTGTACCCGGCTGCGCCGGTCGCCGTGAGGGTCGAGCCCTTGACGTTCGCGCCCTCGACGATGTTGGCGAGCTGCTCGACGCTGAGGCCGGCGACGAACTGCTCCATCGTCGTGGTGCCCTTGAACACGTCGTACAGCGTGGCCGACGAGCTCGTCGCCACCGACTTCACCGTCTCGCCGGTCTTGGGCTGGTACGCAGCCCCGGTCCCTTCCCAGTCCGTCTGCCCGGTCGGCAGGTAGGCGGTGGTCGAGGAGATCTTGGCACCGTCGATCGCGTAGTACGGCGAGGTGGAGTCGACCGTGACGTCCTGCTCGTTCGCCGAGGCGTGGTTCGGCGCGACGAAGCCGCTCGTGCTGATCGCGATGCGCGGGGCCTGGGCGATCTCGGCGGCCTCGGTCGGGTAGGTGTAGAAGTTCTTCGGGTCGCTCGTGCGGTCCGTGGCCGGGTCCGCGCCGTCGAGCTCGTTGGCGAGCTGCTCGACGACGGTCGTCCTCGCGACGTTGAGCTTCGCCGCCACGTGCGTGCTGCGCGAGGAGCTGCCCACGCGGATCACGTAGTCACCCGCGTCCAGCACGTTCGCAGCCCTGGTCGTGTCGTAGGACGCGAGCGAGGCCGTGTCGAAGGCGACCGTCACGACCTGGGAGGCGCCCGGGGCGAGCACGTCGGTCTTCGCGTAGCCGCGCAGCTCCTGGTACGGCTTGTCGAGCCCGGTCTGCGGGGCGGACGCGTAGACCTCCACGACCTCCTTGCCGGAATACGTCGAGCCCACGTTGGTCACGCGCGCCTTGACGGTCACCGTGTGGATGTCAGCCGTGACCGACTCGGTGTCGACCTGGAAGTCGGTGTACGACAGACCGTAGCCGAAGGGGTAGCTCACGACGTCCGCCGCGCTGGCCGGGTCGATGCTCTTGTAGAACGAGTCGAAGTACCGGTAGCCGACGTAGACGCCCTCGTCGTACTTCTCCGTCAACGAGTCGTCGTCGTTGCCGGCGATGGTCGCGGAGGCCGGGTAGTAGGTGTACTTCGACGCCCAGGTATCCGTCAGCTTGCCCGAGGGGACCACGGTGCCGTTGAGCACCTCGACCACGGCGTTGCCGGTCTCCTGGCCGCCCTGGCTCATGACGAGGAGGGAGTCGACGGCAGTGCCGCCGGCCGGGTCCTTCTCGGCGGCGTTGATCGCGTCGTACCAGGAGGTGTCGACGATGCCACCCACGTTGAGCAGGACCACGACCTTCTTGTAGCTCTTGCCCAGCGTGGCGATGTTGTCGCGCTCGGTGTCGGTGAGCTCGTAGTCGCCCTTGCCCGTGCTGCGGTCTGCGCCCTCGCCCGAGGTGCGCGAGACCACGTACAGCGCGACGTCGGTCGCCGCCTTCGGCCTGACGGAGGAGGCCGTGAGCGGAACCTCGGCCTTGTCGTAGGCGACGACCGGGGTCGTGTCGCCGAATCCGCCGCCGATGGTGGTGTTGTCGGCCACGGCGTCGAGCATCGCTTCCCAGTACTCGTCCGAGGTCGTGATGTGGTAGCCGGCGTTCTCCAGGCCGTCGCGCACCGAGGTGATGTACCGGGCGTTGACGCTGCCGGAACCCGTACCGCCCTTGACGGTCATGTAGGAGCCGGGGCCGAAGACGGCGACGTTGCCCGAGGAGGCCATGGGCAGCACGTGGTCGCGGTTCTCCAGCAGGACCATGCCCTCGGTGGCAGCCCGCTTGGCGAGCTGGGTGTTCTTCAGCTCGAGCGAGCCCGGGTTGGGATTGGTCGTGGCCGCGGTGGCGGCGGTCGTGCCGGTGAGCGCCAGGGCCGCGGCGAGCGCGAGCCCGAGCGAGGCCCGGCGGCCTGACGAGTGTGATCGACGGTGCATGGGTGAGCTGTCCTCTCTGACAGTTGTCCGCGACGACCCGGATCCGTCCGGTCCTGGCTCCTCTCCCGAGCCGTGGATCAGGCAAGGCGACCCGCCGTGCCCTTGTCGTCGTTTCGCTCGATCGTAGGGAGCCCTTTTCGATCTGTCAAAGTGGGAAAGTCGCGTATTTGGACGAACCATTAGGGCGATCAACAGGATAATAATATGCCCACGATGATGGAAATGTGACCGCTTCGTGACCTAGAATCGCCCCATGACTCTCACGACCGACCGACCGTCCCCGCGCGACCGCACGCGTGAGGACCTCTACGAGCTCATCCGCGCGGGCGTCGCCGCGACCCGGTCGGAGCTCGCCGATGCGACGGGCATGTCACGCAGCACCGTGAACCACGCGGTCGGCCGACTGCTGTCCGAGAACCGCATCACGGAGTCGGACGTCGAGACCAAGGGGCCCGGCTCGGGCAGCGGACGACCGGCCGCCCGTCTCGCGGTCGTCGCGACCGGGGGCCCGATCGGTGCCATCGACTTCGGGCACAACCACGTGCGGGTCGCCGTGGCGGACTCGCTGGGCGAGCCGATCGGCGAGGAGCACGCGGTGCTCGACGTCGATCTCAACGCCACCGAGGCCATGACCTGCGCGACGGACCTGCTCTCCGACCTCAAGCGGCAGCATGGCATCTCTGACCTCTCGGCGCTGGTCGCGGGCATCCCGGGCCCCGTCGACGTGCGCACCGGGCTGGTGCGTTCGCCCTCGATCCTGTCGAGCTGGGTCGGGCGCGCTCCCGCCCAGGAGCTCGAGGAGGTCCTCGGGGTGCCCGTGCACGTCGAGAACGACGCGGTGCTGGGCGCGGTGGGCGAGCAGTTCCGCGGCGCGGGCCGTCACCACCAGGACTTCCTCTATGTCAAGGCCTCCCACGGGATCGGCGCGAGCATGGTCCTCGGGGGGCGGCTGTACACCGGCGCGAACGGGCTCGCCGGCGAGATCGGGCACACGCCGTTGCCCGGGCACTCCGAGCTGTGCCGCTGCGGCAACCGGGGCTGCCTCGAGGCCGTGGTGTCCGTGCAGGCGCTCCGCGACCAGTACATCCACACCCACCCGGCCTCCGACCTCGCCCAGCTCGACCCGAACGACACCACCGACACCATCACGCTGCGCATCTTCGAGGAGGCGGGCCGGATGCTCGGAGGCATCCTCGCGACGCTGTGCAACCTGCTCAACCCCGCAGCGCTCGTCGTCGGCGGTGAGCTCGGGGCCAGCTCGGGATCGTTCCTGGACGGCGTCGAGGCCGCGGTGCGGCGCCACGCACAGCCGGCGACGGCGGCCGTGATCGAGGTGCTCCCGGCCGAGCTGGGCAGCCGTGCCGAGCTCGTCGGCGGCCTGCAGCTCGCCGCGTCCCGGGCGCGTCGGTGACACCTCACGACGCCGAGCGACACCTCATCGAGGCGCTCGGCAAGCTGGCGGAGATCCTCGACGCCGCGAACAACCGCGTGCGGATCGAGGCCGAGGCGCGTCTCGGCCAGCCGCCGGTCCCGGCCTCCGAGGTCACGGTGATGGGCGTCGTGCTGCATCAGCCGGACTCCACGGCCGCAGGCATCGCCCGCGCCAGCGGCGTGTCTCTTGCGACGGTCCAGCAGGCGATCCGCTCGCTCCGGCACCGCGAGATGCTCGAGGTCACCCCCGCAGCGGAACATCCCGCGGGCAACACCGAAGGTGCCACGACCTATCGGGCGAGCGCCGTCGGCGTGAGCATTCGTGAGGAGGCCCTCCAGATCGGGGCCAAGCACCTTCGGTACGCGCTCTCGGGCATCAGCCCCCACGACCAGGCGCAGCTCGCCCAGGCGCGCGGAGCGATCGAGGCGCTCGCCGCAGCGCTCGGCTACAAGCCGGTGCACGACCTCTACCGGGCAGGACGAGGCGAGGCCGAGGCAGCCGGTCCCGACGCGGGCGGGGACGGCGGCGGGCCCCCCGCCGCGGGCCCGCCCGGTCCTCGGGTCAGCGCTTGGCCTTGGCGGTCTTCTTCGAGGTGACCTTCACCTTCTTGTAGCCGGCCTTCTTGACCTTCACGCGGACCGAGAGCTTCTTGCGGGCGTCCTTCGCGGAGACCTTGTACGTCTTCTTGCTCGCACCCTTGATCGCCTTGCCGTTGCGGAGCCACCTGTAGGCGATCTTGACGCCGCCGGGCGTGTACTTGCCCTTGGTGGCCTTGAGCTTCTTGCCGACCTTGGCCTTGCCCTTGATCTTCGGCTTCTTCCTGACGACGATCTTCCCCGCCTTGACCGGGGCCGTGGCACCGGAGGTCAGGGTGAGGGTCGTGAACCCGGTCCGGACCACGGTGGTCCGCAGGCTGAGGCGCGCGCCCTTGTCCGCGGGCCGCGCCGTGTACGTCGCGCCGGTGGCGCCCGGGATCGCCGCACTGCCGCGCAGCCACTGGTAGGTGGCCTTCACGCCCGGCACCGAGTACACGCCGGGCACCACGCTGAGGCGGGACCCGACCGCCGCCGTGCCCGAGACGGCCGGCCCCCGGGTCACGCCGATCTTCCCGCCGCCGACGACGGCCGTGGGGGCGGAGACGGTGACGAGCGGGTCGTACAGCGCCTTGGTCCCGACGGCTCGCACGGAGACCCTGGTGCCCGCATCGGCCTGCGTGAGCACGTAGGTGCTGCCGGCCGCGCCCGCGATCGCGGCGCCGTCGCGCAGCCACTGGTAGGCGACCGAGACACCGGGCAGCGAGTAGGAGCCGGGGGTCGCGGTGAGGGTGGCGCCCACGGTCGGGGTGCCGGAGACGCGGGGCGTGCCGCCGGTCAGGGCAGGCGCCTGCGGGACGGCGACGACGCCGGTCTCGCGCACGAGGCTGCCGAAGCCGGGCTTGCTCGCGGTGACCCGGACGGTGAGGTCCTTGCCGGTCTGCGCGTAGGCGACGACGAGGCTCGAAGAGGTCGCGCCCGGGACCGGGACGCCGTCGGCATACCACTGGTAAGCCTCGGTGACACCGGTCTCCGTGTACTGCCCCTGGCCGATCGTGAGGGTCTCCCCGATCCCGGCGGTGCCCTCGACCTGCGGGGCGGTCACCGCCTGGAAGCCGGCCTGGACGGTGACCGGTGCGCTGGTCACCGACGCGGGGACGTAGCCCGAACGGTGCGCCGTGACGGTCACCGTGAGCGCCTTGCCGAGGTCGGCCTCGTGCACGACGTAGCCGGCCGAGGTGCTCACCGCGGTGCCGTCGACCTTCCACGTGTAGCCGTAGGTGACGCCCTCCAGGTCCGAGCCGGGAAGGTCCTGCGGATCGAGGGCGACGGCGTGGCCCACGCCGATCGACGCCGGCAGCGTCACCGTGCCGCTCACCGGCAGCACGGCCGGCGTCGCGTCGGTGGCGACGGCGAAGACGTGGAAGTTCTGGTTCTGCGGCCACGTGATCGAGGCGAGCGTGCTCGTCGTGCGCAGCGTCGTGGTGGGCGTGTACCAGAGGCCGCAGCTGAGGGCCTGCTCCGAGCCCTGGAACCAGCGCTTGGGGGTGCGACCGAGCGAGCTGTTGCCGCCGGCGGGAGCGTCCGAGCACCAGTCGGTGAGCGTGACCGAGACCGTCTGCGAGGTTCCGTCCGCGTATCCCAGGATCACGTCGGACGTCTGGGTCGCGATGGAGGCCGCGCCGATGAAGGCGATCTTGGTGGCGTGCCCGAGGGTCGCGGAGACGTCGTTGCTCTGGCTCTTGCCGACGACGCTGTCGAAGACTCCGGGCACCGTGCCACCGAGGACGTAGTGCATGGACGCGTCGCCCGGCAGGGTGTTGTCGGCGCCAGGCGTCAGAGCCGGCACGTCAGCCATGAGGTCGCGGATGAAGTAGCCGCCCAGTCCGTCGAAGTCAGCGTTCGAGGCGCCGCTGTCGCCGATCGACGTCGCGTTGTACGCGGCCTCGAGCCAGCTGGTCTGGGTGCCGAGAGCCTGCGCGGCGGGCGCCACGACCATCCCGGCGGCGAGCAGCGCGCCGACCGTGGTGAGCGCCGACGCCGTCCGGCGGCGCAGCGAGGCGCGAGGCTGTCGAGGTGCCATCTGTGAGTACTCCATCCACGACGGTGTGGGGGCAGGTCGCGCCGACCGCTCCGGCCGGGTGCCGACATGAGGACGGCGGGCCGCGCTGACAGCGTTGTCACAACAATAGACCCATGCTCCGGTGGCGGCTACACCTTTCGCCGCGCTCACAGGAAGCACCGCTCACAGGCGCTATCACTTGACAGGGCGCGACGCCGTCGGACAACGTTGTCAGCAGAGCCGCCGACGAGGTGGTCCGGCTCCCCCTGGGCAGCCCCTGTCGGTCGACGTCGCAGTCGACGAGGCGAGACGAGGAGATCATGAAGCATCGCTGGTACCCGGGATGCAACCGGACCGCCGCACCCCTGCGCCGCGTCGTCGCGTCGCTCGCCGTCCTCGGGGTCGGGGCCGCCGGCCTCGCCGTGGCGCCCTCGGCCTCGGCTGCCGCGCCCGCGATGGTGACGGACCCCGCCTCGCACGTCAACACGCTCGCCGGCACCGGCACGGGCGGTTCCGTGGTGGGCTCGATCAACAACTTCCCCGGTGCGTCCGTGCCTTTCGGCATGGTCCAGTTCTCCCCCGACAACCCGAGCACCGGCCAGGGCTACTACTACGACAACTCGACCCTGCGCGGCTTCGGCATGAACCACGCCTCGCAGGGCTGCGGCGCCTTCGGCGACTTCCCGGTGCTCCCCACCACGGTCAGCGTCGCCTCCCCCGCGCACCCGTGGGAGAAGACGAACTCGTACACGCACGACGGCGAGGTCGGGCAGGCCGGGTACTACAAGCTGGTCAGCAAGGACGACAACGGCGTCTCGATCACCTCCGAGCTCACCTCGACCACGCGCACGGGCCTGGCGACCTTCACCTTCCCGGCGGGCACCACGGACCCCAAGGTCACGCTGCGCTCGGGGGCGTCGAACACGAGCCCCACCGCGAGCGGCCTCACCGTGAACCCGAACACCGGTATCGTCACCGGCTACACCAAGACAGGCCGCTTCTGCGGGCAGGCGAACTCCTACACCGTGTACTTCGCGGCCTCCTTCGAGCAGGCCTTCTCCGGCTACGGGGCGTGGAACGAGTACGACGCCGCGATCACCCCGGGTGACGGCACGCACGATGCCACGGTCTCCGGCACGAGCACGAACACCCGCGCCGGCGGCTACGTCCAGTTCCCCAGCGGCACCACCACGGTCCGCATGCGGATCGCCCTGTCGTACGTGAGCACCGACAACGCCATCGAGAACATGCAGACCGAGGTGCCGACCGTGAGCGCGGCGGCCTTCGACTCGGTGCGGCAGGCGGCGCACGACACCTGGAACGACTACCTGGGCAAGGCCGAGATCTCCGAGTCGACGCAGGCGGACACGACCACGTTCTACACGCTGCTGTACCGCAGCCTGCTGCACCCGAACACCTTCGAGGACGTCAACGGGGACTACATCGGCTTCGAGTCGACGCCGCAGGTGCACAACCTCGCCGACACGAACGCCGCGAACGGCCAGCACCAGGAGCACCAGTACGCGACCTTCTCGGACTGGGACACCTACCGCTCGCTCGCGCCGCTGCACGCCCTGCTGTACCCCAAGGAGGCGAGCGACATGGCGCAGTCGCTCGTCAACGACGGCGAGCAGGCCGGCTCCTTCCCGATGTGGCCGATGGCCAACGCGAGCACCGGCCAGATGAGCGGCGACAACTCGTCCGCGCTCATCGCCCAGGTCTACGCCTACGGCGCGCGGGACTTCGACACCGCGACCGCTCTGCAGATCATGGTCGACAACTCCACCGGCGCCAAGACGGGCCTGTACACGGGCGGCACCAACACCACCTACATCGAGCGTGAGGGCGGGCTGATCTACAACCAGCGCAAGTACGCCCCCCAGCTCCCGGAGTTCCAGACGGACCACGCGGTGACCGGCGCCTCGATCACCCTCGAGTGGTCGATCGACGACTTCGCCATCGGCCAGTTCGCCAAGGCCCTCGACCCCACCGGCAACGCCGCTCTCGCCGACGAGTACCAGGACCGCAGCAACTACTGGCAGAACATGTTCAACCCCACGACGAAGTTCGTCTCCCCGCGCGACGACGCCGGGCAGTTCCCCGACGGCGACGGCAACACGACCCCGAGCGACTTCGGCTACCGCGGGCACGTCACGGGGTACGGCCAGGTCGGCTTCGACGAGGGCATGGCCGAGCAGTACCTGTGGCTGGTGCCGCAGAACATCGCCGGGCTCACGAAGGTGCTCGGCGGGCGTGAGAAGACCGCCGACCGCCTCGACCGGTTCATGACCCACGGCTACAACGTCGGCGCCAACCAGCCCTACATGTGGGCGGGCAACGAGCCGAACTTCCAGACCCCGTGGGTGTACAACTACCTCGGCCAGCCCTGGCGCACCCAGGAGGTCGTCGACGACATCCGCAGCACGCTGTTCGGCCCGAACCCGCACGGCGGCGAGCCTGGCAACGACGACCTCGGCGCCCAGGCCAGCTGGTACGTCTGGGCCGCGCTCGGCATCTACCCGACGACGCCCGGCACGGACATCCTCACCGTGAACACGCCGATGACCGACAAGGCCGTCATCACGATGGGCAACGGCAAGAAGCTCACGATCACGGCCGACGGCGCGTCGTCGGGCAAACGCTACATCCGCGGGCTCGCGGTCGACGGCAAGGCCGTCAACGCCACCTACCTGCCGGACCACGTCCTCGACCAGGACGCCACCGTCGACTTCACCGTCGGCAGGACGCCGAGCACCTCGTGGGGCACCTCGCTCGACGCGGCCCCGCCGTCCTTCGGCACCGGGAGCAACGACTTCGTCGCCAACGCGAGCCCGTCCAAGGCGTCGCTCGAGGCGGGCAGCACGACGGACCTCGCGGTCGACGTGCAGCAGATCGCAGGGACGAGCAGCACCTTCACGGTCGCCGTCGACGGCACGCTGCCCGCAGGCTTCTCGGTGACCGGGACCGGGACCGGGACGTTCGCGAAGGACGGTTCCGGCCACCTCGCGCTGCCGCTGACGGTCTCCTCCGGCGTCGCCTCGGGGTACTACGACGTCGCGCTCAAGGTCACGAGCGGGGCGACGACAGTCACCACGACGCAGTCGTTCACCGTGGCGCGCCCGGGCAGCCTGCTCGCCGCGCAGACCATCGTGGGCACCGCGCCCCAGAGCGCGCCGTCCGGCAACTTCGACGGTGCCGGCAACACCTACTCTCGCGACCAGCTCGCGCTGCTCGGGCTGACCCCCGGAGCCACGAAGGCGCTGTCGAACGGGACCACGCTGACCTGGCCCACCTCGCCTGTCGGCAGGCCCGACACGGTCGCCCCCAACGGCCAGACGATCGTCCTCGACAAGCCGGCGAGCACGATCTCCTTCGTCGGCGCGGGCATCAACGCCGGCGGCACGAACACCGCCACGGTCACCTACGACGACGGCGGGACGGGCTCCGCGGACTTCTCCTTCGGTGACTGGGTCAAGCCCTCGAGCACCGGGAACATGGCCGACGGTACCCTGCAGCCGGTCTACGGCAACACGGTCGTCGGCTGGACCCCGGTGCGCAACGCCAACAGCACGGACCCGGGCGCCTACATCTTCGCCACCACACCCTTCACGGCCCCGACGGGCAAGAAGATCGTCTCGGTGACCCTGCCCACGACCAACAAGGCTCGCATCTTCACGATCGCCCAGGACGCCGCCTCGCTCGCCGCGAGCGCCGGGACGGCGGGCACAACGAGCGCGGCGGCCGTCCCCGCCGCGCCGTCGACCACGGCCGCGACGGCCGGCACGTCGGCGACGAGCGCGGCGGTGACCGGCGTGGACGGAGCCGCGACGACCCTGCGGTCGCTGCGCGTCAAGGGCGGCAAGGCCACGAAGAAGGCCAAGAACCACCGCCGTGCGCCAGTCGTGGTGAAGGCCTCCAAGCGACTCACCGACGGGACGAAGGCCCGGGGCAAGGTGAAGGTCTACGCCGGGAAGAAGGCGGTGAGGACCGTCAGGCTGGCTGCCTTCCGCAAGGGCAAGGTGACGGTGACCCTGCCCAAGAGATTCTCCTCGCGGGCCGCGGTCACGGTGCGCGTGCGCTTCGTCCCCTCCAAGGCCGCGAGCGCCGAGGGCGCGACGGCTGTCACCAGCAAGCCCGTGAAGGTCCGCACGGCGTAGCGCATCGCGTCGTCGCGCATCACGTCGGGCCCCTTCCCGCTCCTCGTCCCCCAGGCACCGCACCGCGTTCTGCAACAGATCCGGCAGTCCTTCTGCCGGATCTGTTGCAGAACCTCTCGCGACGTGGTCGTGCCAGCGGGCGCCGCGCTGAGCCGACCCGGGCCGGCTCAGGCGAGCGCGTGGGTGGCGAGGTGCTCGAGCGCCGTGAGGCCGTCCACCGACAGGATCGACTCGGCGTGGCCCTGGATCGTCGCGAAGCCGGGACCGCGCAGCGCGAAGACGTCGCCCGTGCTCGCGTCCGCGGCCGCCGTGACGCCGTCGGGCAGGGGCGTGACGAGCGGCAGCCGCGCCGTGTAGGTGTTGTAGAAGCCCAGGCGCACCGGCTCGCCGAACAGGTCGACGGTGAGCTGGACCCCCTGGCGCGGGCGGTCGAGCCGTTCCAGCGGCAGCCCCAGCTCGTGGCACAGGACCTGGTGACTCAGGCAGACCGCGACGAGCGGCTCGCGGGCGTCCAGGCGGTGGCGGACGACGGCGCGCAGCCGCTCGATGCGCGGGTCACCGTCTGCGCGCGGGTCACCCGGACCCGGCCCGCTGACGACGAGGTCGAGGCGGTCCGCGTCCTCAGGGACCGGTACCGTGCCGTCGAGGGCGACCGCGGTCCAGGGCACCACCGTGACGACCATGCCGAGGTGCCGCAGCTGGTGCGCGAGCATCGTCGTGAAGCGGTCCTCGGCGTCGACGACGACCACGGTGCGGCCCGCGAGCGCCGGGACGGGCTCGGGCACCTGCGAGGAGAGCCAGAACGGAGCGAGCATCTCGTTGCGCGCGGCCAGCGCCGCCCGGATCTCCGGGTCGTCCGCGAGGACGGGCGACGTCCCGCCCTCCCCGCCGGTCGAGCAGCGAGCACCGCCCTCCCCGCCGGTCGAGCAGCGAGCACCGCCCTCCCCGCCGGTCGAGCAGCGAGCACCGCCCTCCCCGCCGGTCGAGTAGCGAGGAACGAGCGTATCGAGACCAGCGGAGGTTTCGACACGGGCCTGACGGCCCTGCTCAACCGGCGGAACGGCCTGACGGCCCTGCGGGGCCGGCGGGACGGCCTGACGGCCCTGTGGGGCCGGCGAACCCCCGCCGGGCACGACGGCGCTGGCCGAGGAGGTCACCTCGTCCACGGTCTCGGGGTCCACCGTGTCCTGGCCGCGACCGAAGCCGGCCGCGAAGGCTGCCTCGAGCCCGAGCGCGCCGAGCAGCCCGGCGGCCTTGCCCGCCGTCTCGGCCACCTCGCCCTCAGGGGTCGAGTGCCGCACGAGCGTCGCCCCCGCGCAGACCCGCAGGCCG